>Ga0187846_10000812_pt1 | contig 17871 bp, 14 predicted proteins | sample TC_taG_FD_161473 | JGI IMG/M metagenome (GOLD analysis project Ga0187846, IMG submission 161473) | Biofilm microbial communities from the roof of an iron ore cave, State of Minas Gerais, Brazil - TC_06 Biofilm (v2) | ecosystem: Environmental > Terrestrial > Deep subsurface > Cave > Wall biofilm...
CCAGCGCGTCAGGTTGCTGCCGGTCAGATCGGCCGAGCCGCCGATCAGCTCGGGCGCGGCCTCGGCCAGGGCCTCCAGCGCGAGTTGCGAGGCTTTGCGGGTCGCAACCGACTCGCGCTTGTTCTGAGCGGCCGCGATCGCATCCTGCAGGATGCGGGCGAACTCGGCCGGCAGCTCGCCGGCCGTGCGGCGCCGCAACTCGGCCGCCTCGCGCGGGAACCTGGCGCCGTACTGCTCCAGCAGTTGCCGCCACTGGCGTTCACGCTCGGCGCCGGCGCCTCGCGCATCCCAGGCGCGATAGATCTCGTCCGGTACGTAAAACGGTGGGTGCGGCCAGCCGATCGCCTGGCGGGTGGCGGCGACTTCGGCCTCGCCGAGCGCTTCGCCGTGGGCCTTCTCGCTGCCGGCGCGATTGGGCGAGCCCTTGCCGATCACGGTGCGAGCGATGATCAGCGTGGGCCGGTCCGAGCTCCGGGCCTGGCCGATCGCACGGTCCACCGCCTCGGTGTCATGTCCGTCGATCGGCCCTATCACGTTCCACTGATACGCGCGGAAGCGCGCCGCGCTGTCGTCGGCGAACCAGTGGCGCACCTCGCCATCGATCGAAATACCGTTGTCATCGTAGATCGCGATCAGCTTGGCCAGTTTCCACGTTCCCGCAAGCGAAGCAGCTTCGTGCGAGATGCCCTCCATCAGACAGCCGTCGCCGACGAACACGTACGTGTGATGGTCAACGATGTCTAAGCCGGGCCGATTGAACTCCGCCGCCAGCAACCGCTCGGCCAATGCCATCCCGACCGCATTGGCCAGCCCCTGGCCCAGCGGCCCGGTGGTCGTCTCGACGCCGGGCGTCAGACCGAATTCGGGGTGTCCCGGAGTGCGGCTGTGCAGCTGGCGGAAATTGGCCAGCTCGCCGATCGGCAGGTCGTACCCGGTCAGATGCAGCAACGCGTATTGCAGCATCGAGCCGTGGCCATTGGACAGAATGAAGCGGTCCCGGTTGGGCCACTTCGGATTGGCCGGGTTGTGGCGCAGGTGGCGCGTCCACAATGCATACGCCACTTCGGCCATCCCCATCGGCATGCCGGGGTGGCCGGAGTTCGCCTTCTGCACCGCATCCATCGCAAGGGCGCGGATCGCGTTGCACATGTCGCGCTCGAGCGCGAGCGGCGAAACGGCGGCGCTGGCAAGTTCGTTCATTCGGTTTGGGCCCGGGACTGACCGGAGCAAAGGATCCATTTTATCCGTCGCCTCGAACCGGTCATGGGATTGGCAATGGGAACTCGTTACCTTCGGACCCGTATCACGCTCCGCTCCGAAGCCTCTTCCGGGAACCGCGATGGCTTACCCTGCCCACCCGCTGGCGCGCGTCAGCACGCTGCCCGCCGTTTCCCTCACGTCGGTCCAATGCGGCCTTCGTCAGCGCCGACATTCCGCTGCCGGCCTGGGGCCTGATCGCGCTGGCCGTGCTGCTGCTCCTGTTGCTGCAGCGAAGCGGCCGGCTTCGACCCTGACGCGGCGGCGGCCAGGCGCGCGCGTCGAGCAAGTCTTTCATTTTTCACCGTTTTGCACTACGATTCGGCTCGCAGTTTCGGTTCGGACCAACACGGCAAGTAACGGGTCGCCTGGAGCATCAGGCACTTCTCCCCCGCCAGAGCCAATCGACGCAGTGCCTGCGTGCACTGCAAAGACCCGAGCGCCGCGCACCAGCGAACGGGTCCCGAGCCGATGGGTTGCGGTGTCACAACCGTAATTCAGGTCGATTGGGCGGACCTGCAAGGGGGTTGAAGATGCAAGGCTTGCACCTGACTGGTGACCTTTTCAATTGCAGCTGCTCGGCTGCGCTCCTGACCGATCTGACCACGCTCGCGACGCTGTGCCGCGAGTCCACGCTCGATGCCGGGCTGACCGTGGTCGACGAGAAGTTTCACGTCTTCCCCTCGGTGGACGGCCAGCCGGGCGGCATCACGGGCGCGCTGTTGCTGGCCGAGTCGCATCTGGCGGTGCACACCTGGCCCGAGCGGCGCGGCGTCACGCTGGACGTGTATGTGTGCAATTTCACCAGCGACAATTGCACCAAGGCGCAACGCCTGTTCGAGACCCTGCTGGTGGCTTTCAGGCCGGCCAGCCAGAGCGTGAACCGGATCGAGCGCGGTGATCTGACTGCATCGACGCGAGGCACGGCCGGCGCCGAGGCGGCCGCGCCCGATCGGATGATCTTCGACTGGCTCAACGCCAACTCGGGCTACGGTTTCACGGCACGCGCCAGGCTGCAGACGCTGCAGTCGCCGTACCAGCGCATCGAGGTGTACGACACGCCGCAATTCGGACGGCTGTTCAGGCTGGACGGACGGCTGATGACCTCGGAGGGCGAGGAGTTCTTCTATCACGAGTGCATGACCCATCCGGCCATGCTGACGCACCCGAAACCGGAGTCGGTGCTGGTGATCGGCGGCGGCGACGGCGGCTCCTCGGAAGAGATCCTGAAGCATCCGTCTGTCAGGCGGGTCGTGATGGCCGAGCTCGACCAGGCGGTGATCGACATTTCGAAGCAGTACCTGGGCGCCATTCACCGCGGTGCCTTCGACGACCCGCGCCTGACGGTGCGGATCGGCGACGGCCTCGACTACGTGCGCTCGACCACGGAACGCTTCGACCTGATCGTGCTCGACCTGACCGATCCGGATACGCCGGCGTTTCATCTGTATTCGGAGCAGTTCTTCCGGATGTGCCGGGCGATCCTGAATCCGGGTGGCATGTTGACGCTGCACCTGGGCTCGCCCGTGTTCCAGCAGTCGACGGTGCGCAAGAACGCGGAGAGCCTGCACAAGGTGTTCGCGCAGGTACGCCCGATGGCGCTGTACATCCCGTTGTACGGCTCGCTGTGGTGCCTGGCGGTGGCCAGCGACAGCGCCGATCCGCGCGCGGTCGGTGCCGAGCTCGTCGCGACCCGGATGCGCGAACGCGGGCTCGCCGATCTTCAGTACTACAACGCCGAGCTGCATGGGGCACTGTTCGTGCTGCCGAATTTCGTGCGCGAGCTGACCGGCAACGCCGGCGGGGCGGCCGGACACCCACCGATGACCCGGCTGGCCGCGTAGCGGGCCCGGCTCGGGCTGCGCGTGCCCGCTGCGCGCTTCTTCGTCGAGCAGGCGCTGTCGGCCGGAGCGCGCGTCACGCTGCCGGCGTCCGTCGCCCATCACGCACGCAACGTCCTGCGGCTGCGCGCGGGCGATCCGATCGTGCTGTTCAACGGCACCGGCGGCGAATATCGGGCGCGTCTGGCCAGTGAAACCGATGCCGCCGGCGGCGCCATGCAAGCCAAGGTCGACTCTTTCGATCCGATCGAGCGCGAAGCCCGGCTGCGCATCACGCTGATCCAGGCGCTGGCCACGTCGGACAAGATCGACTGGGTGATCGAAAAAGCGGTCGAGATCGGCGTGGCCCGCGTGATCGTTACCGGTGCGGCGCGCAGCACCGCGCGTCTCGAAGGGGCCCGCCTGCAGCGGCGCCTGCAGCACTGGCACGAGCTGGTCGTGGCGGCCTGCTGTCAATGCGGCCGCAACCGTGTGATCGCGATCTCGATCGCGAACTCGCTGGCTGACGCGCTAGAGCAGGCGGGTCAGACCGATTTCAAATGGGTGCTCGATGCGGAGGCGTCCGCTGGCCTTCCAGCGACATGCGACCGCGCGCACGAGGTCACGCTGGCGGTTGGGCCGGAGGGCGGATTCGAGCGGCGCGAGATCGAGCAGGCAGTGCGATCCGGCTACCAGCCGATTTCGCTGGGGCCGCGCATACTGCGCACGGAAAGCGCCGGACTGGTCGCCGCAGCGGCCTGGCTGGCGCTGAATGGCGAGTTCGCCGCGGCGCCCGTGGGATAGGGGCTCCGATGGATGCTCAAACCAGAACTCAGTCGACGTTCGTTACCGTGCTGGCGTGGATCTTCATCGTGGGCGCGGGGTTCACCACCGTGATCTCCATCCTTCAGAACATCTTCATCAGCGTGACGTTTCCGCCCGAACCGTTCCCAGGCCCGTCGGGTCCAGCAGCGGATCAGATTCCCGCATCGGGTCGTTTCATGATGGGGCACGTGGACCTGTTTTTCCGCTTGTTCCTGGCGCTGTCATGCGTGACCTTGATTTCGGCCGTCGGGCTGCTGCGGCGGCGGAACTGGGCTCGGATCGTGTTCATTGTCATCTTCGCGCTCGGCATCGTCTGGAACATCGGAGCGCTGATTCTGCAGCAGCTAGTCATCTCCTCGATGCTGGCGCAACCTCTATTCGAGGTGCAGTTCGATCAGATGATGCTGACCATGCGGATATTCTCGATCGCGATCGTCATCGTCATTTCGACCGTGCTCGGATGGCTGATCGCCCGCCTGGCGTCACCCTCGATCCGATCGGAATTCAAGTAGGCCTGGGCAGTGGTCCCTTACAGCACCATCGGCCGCGAGGTTTGCGGACTGGATTCGCGCCGTAGGTGGCGCGCGTTCAATTCAAGGTGTGTCCTTCTCCGTGCCCCTGACCGCGTTTCTAGAGGCAAAGAAAGCAAACAAGGCAAGTGCTGCCCCTGCTAGCGCTATCGCGGCCAGGAACACCCATAGAGCGCTCATCACCCACTCCATCGACCTTCGATGTGGATTGTCAGTCCTCGCAACTTGCTCGTCAAATTGATAAGCGTTATCGGGGACGTCACCATCAAGGCACCCGGTGTTCTGGTCCGTTCGCCGCTCGGGCCAATTCGACCTTACCTTCCAACCACACAATGACGAGCGTCAGTACAAACCACAACGCGGCCGACACGCCCATGGCAAGGGCATTGTTCTTTAGATAGCTTCCGATGGTGCCCAGGCCGGATCCATTTCTAAGGATTTGAAAGGACTTAACGACCGCCTCCCACTGCCTTTGGCGAAACCTCATACCGGCCGTTGATCTGCTGTTCCGATGAAATGGCCCTCACGTTGTAACCGGAGGCGTGGTCTTCCGCTATACCTGTGCTGGTAGCGACTGGGCCTACAGCACCACCACCCGCGAGGTCTGCGGACTGGATTCGCGCCGCTCCGTCAGAAAACTCATCACTTCGTCGCGGCGCGCCATCGTGTCGCGCATCCCCAGGTCGATCAGCGCCCGCGTGTAGGGCGCCTCGAACAGCAGGTAGCTGGCCAGTGCCGAGCCACCGCCGCGATGGGCGCCGAGCACTTCGAGCAGAGCCCGCACCGGAACCGGCAGCGCAGCCAGGTACTCGGTCGCCACGCCATCGAGCCGCTCGCTCGGCGAAATGATCAGCGTCTCGACGACGCGCAGCCCGACGGCGCGCCGCTCGTGGGGCGACAGCGTCGAGGTGATCTGATTCATTTTCTCCAGCCGCTCGATGTCGGACGACAGCGAGTCCAGGAAGATGCTGTTCATCGCATGGCCGGCCATCTGTGCCAGCGTCGGATAGGCTGCCCCATCGACACCGGGCAGCAGCCCGGGGTTGCCGATCTGACCGACCCCCACGACCAGAACCCGCTCGGCGCCCAGGTGGATGGCTGGACTGATCGGGCTGAGCTGCCGCATCGAGCCGTCCCCGAAATGCTCGACGCCTCCGGCGCCGGCCTGTGCCAGATCCAGCGGGACGGCCGGGAAGATGAACGGAATCGCGCTGGACGCCAGCAGATGCTCGACCTGGATCGCGCAGCGCACGTACAGCCGCTGCATCTTTTTCGGAATCTCGTAGTTGTTCAGCGACTGATAGAAGGTCACATGCCGCCCTGAGCTGTAGCTGGATGCCCCGACGGCCAGGGCCCGCAGGTGTCCGTGATCGATGCAGCGTTGCAGCCGTTCGATCTCGATCATCCGCGCCAGCAGCGCGCGCAGCGGCGAGTTGTCCAGCAGTGACCTGGGTCGCATCCGCATCGAGCGGCGCACCAGCCATCCGACCGACATCAGCGTGATCCAGCGCGCGCCGGTCCGGATCACGCCGATCACGTCCGATCGATAGACCTGCTCGGCGCGGAAGTTCTCCCAGACGTGCACCATCTGGGCCACCGCTTCCTGGAAATTGTCCGAGCGGCTGGCCAGCGCGGTGGCGTTGATGGCGCCGGCGGAGGTGCCCACCAGGATCGGAAACGGGTTGTGGCCCTGGGCGATGCTCGGATCGAGGCCGCGGCGGGCGTCCCTGAGCAGCGCCGCCACCGCCTTGAGCACGCCCACCTGGTAGGCGGCACGAGCTCCGCCGCCCGTCAGGATCAGTGCGGCCGGGGATGTTCGCAGCCGAACCCGGTCGTGCAGCATCACCCGTCAGCGCGCGGCCTGGGCCTCGAGAACCGCCAGTGCGGTCATGTTGACGATCCGGCGCACCGTCGACGACGGCGTCAGGATGTGAACTGGCCGCGCGCATCCGAGCAGGATCGGACCGATCGCAACGTTGTTGCCGGAGATCGTCTTCAGCAGGTTGTACGCGATGTTGGCCGCGTCCAGGCCGGGGCACACCAGCAAATTGGCGTCGCCGCTCAACGTGGAGAAAGGCATCAGCGAGCGGCGGATCGAAGCATCGACCGCGCTGTCCGCATGCATCTCCCCGTCCACCGGGAGTTGCGGATGGCGGCCCCGGATCAGCGCGAGCGCCTCGCGCATCTTCAGGGCGCTGGGCGCGTCGCTGGTCCCGAAGTTGGAGTGCGATATCAGCGCCACGCGCGGCGAGATGCCGACCCGCTGCAACTGCTCGGCCGCCATCAGCGCGATCTCGGCGATCTGCTCCGCGGTCGGATCCAGGTTCACGTGGGTGTCCGCCAGCGCGATCAACCGGCCCGGAACCATCACGATGTTCATGGCGGCGTAGGTATGCGCCCCCGGACGGCGGCCGATGACCAGATCGATGTAGTGCAGGTGCAGCGCGCTGGTGCCGAAGGTGCCGCAGATCATCCCTTCGGCGTCGCCCTTGTGCACCAGCATCGATCCGATCAGCGTGTGGCGCCGCCTCATCTCGACTCGCGCGTAATGCTCGGTGATCCCGCGTCGCGCCGTCAGTCGGTGATAGGTCTGCCAGAAATCGCGATAGCGCGGATCGAACTCGGTGTTGACCACCTCGAAATCGGCGCCCGGCCGTATCCGCAGTCCGAACCGCTCCAACCGCCGCTCGATCACCTGCGGCCGTCCGATCAGGATTGGTCGCGCAATGCCCTCGTCGACCACCACCTGGGCGGCGCGCATCACGCGCTCCTCCTCGCCCTCCGCCAGTACGATCCGAGTGATTCGTCCCTCACCGTGGGCCTTCTTGGCTTCGGCGAAGATCGGCGCCATGAAGGTGCCGGAGTGATAGACGAACTGCTGCAAGTGGTCGCGGTAAGCGTCCAGATCCGCCAGCGGACGGGTCGCGACCCCGCTCTGCATCGCGGCCTGAGCGACCGCGGGCGCGATGCGCAGCATCAGGCGCGGGTCGAACGGCCTGGGGATCAGGTACTCCGGGCCGAACGTCAGCTGCGCGCTGCCGTAGGCACTGGCTGCCACGTCACTGCACTCTTCCTGCGCGAGCCGTGCGATCGCATGCACCGCCGCCACTTCCATCGCGCGCGTGATCGTCGTCGCACCGACATCGAGCGCCCCGCGGAAGATGAACGGAAAGCACAGCACGTTGTTGACCTGGTTCGGATAGTCCGAGCGGCCGGTGGCGATGACCGCGTCATCGCGCACCGTGCGCACCTGCTCGGGCAGGATCTCCGGCGTCGGGTTGGCGAGCGCGAACACGAGCGGCCGCGGCGCCATCCGCGCGACCTGCTCGGGCGACAGCACGCGCCCAGCCGACAGACCCAGGAAGATGTCGGCTCCGCCGATCACATCGGACAGCGAGCGCGCCGTCGTGCGCCGCGCGTAACGGGCCTTTTCCGCATCCATCAGCACGGTGCGGCCCTCGTACGCGATGCCCTCGATGTCGGCGACGAAGACGTTGGAGCGCTGCAGGCCCAGCTCGACCAGCAGATCCAGACAGGCCAAGGCCGCGGCGCCGGCGCCGCTGCACACCAGTTTCGCGTTGGCCAGCTCCTTGCCGACCACCTTGAGCCCGTTCAGGATAGCCGCGCCGACGATGATCGCGGTTCCGTGCTGGTCGTCGTGGAAGACCGGGATCTTCATCCGCTCGCGCAAACGCCGCTCGACGATGAAGCACTCCGGCGCCTTGATGTCCTCCAGGTTGATGCCACCGAAGGTCGGCTCCAGCGCAGCGATGATCTCGACCAGGCGGTCCGGATCGCGCTCTGAAATCTCCAGATCGAACACGTCGATCCCGGCAAACTTCTTGAACAGGACCGCCTTGCCTTCCATCACAGGCTTGGCTGCGAGCGGACCGATGGGGCCGAGACCCAGCACCGCGGTGCCGTTGGTGATCACACCGACCAGATTCGCGCGCGCGGTGTAGCGCGCAGCCGTCGGGGGCTCTGCCGCGATCGCTTCACAAGCGACGGCGACGCCGGGCGTGTAGGCCAGCGCCAGATCGCGCTGGTTGGTCAGCTGCTTGGTCGGTTGGATCGAGATCTTTCCCGGCTTCGGAAACTCGTGGTAGTCCAAAGCCGAGCGGCTGAGGTCCGTTTCCTGCTGATCCGACATCGAAGACCTTTCTGGCGCAGGCGGGCATTATCGAATGGAACGTGCGCAGCGCCGTCCACCGCCAGAACGGGCGAAGCGGGATCGTCGTCGTGCAGCGGCCGGCGCTTACTGGCCCCTCTTCAGAGTAGCGATACATGGCCGCCCACCCCGCGTCCGCGGGAGACTCTCTGTTACACCCATGTTGTTCATGCAGAAAGTTTCCATTTGTCCAAGACGCACCTTGACTTTGCAGATGACGTGAGTAGACTGTCCATCAAGCTCTCTTAAGCCTGTCAGCAAGGCCTGAGCGCGATAAGCCCCAACTCGGTGCCTCTCCTCCCTCCCTCCTCAGCCGAATTTGGGTACGCTCGGTCGACAGGCTTTTTTTTGCCCATCTGAAACGTAAAAGTAGGTACTCGCACTCTGATGCGAGGCGCCTGAAGTAACCCAGTTACCGGGCAGCGCCCGGTATTCCCCCAGGAAGCTTGATTCAGGAAGAAGTGGAAACGGAGCCGCTTGCTCGCGACTCGTTGGCCGCAGGCGAAGGTGCAACCGTCGCGCTGCCCAGCGTCTTGCCATCGGCGCGAAGGCCCGCTGCGAGGGCCGCCGCGACGTTACCGGACGCAGCCATCCTCAGGCGAGACATTTCGGACAGCACGCGCGCGGCGTACCCGCCGTCGTCGGCCAGATTGCCGGCGCCAACATACAACTGCAGTCCGCGCTCCAACGAGCCACCGCGGCGGATGGTGTCGCTCAAGATGGCCGAGCCCATCCGGATATTGGCCACCGGTTCGAGCGCGTTCAACGGATCATCGCCAAGGCCGAACCGGCTCGAATGAACGCTGGTCATCACCTGCATATAGCCTTGCGCGCCGACCCGGCTTTCGGCGAATGGATTCAGACTCGACTCGACCGCCATCACCGCCAGGATCAGCAGCGGGTCCAGCCCCGATTCGCGACCGGCATCACGCGCCGCCAGCACCAGTGGCCGCACCGCGCCGTCGGCGACGTGGTATCGGCGCGATAGGTATTGCGCAACGGACGCTTCACTCGGATTCAAATTGACCCGGCGCACCGATACGGTCAACCCATCGTGCGCCGATGGAGACGGTGCAGCGTCTGCGTCCGAATCGGATGCGACGGATGAGTCGGACGCGAACCAGTCCCGCGCCGCTTGCACGGTCGACTCGCGCACGCTCGGCATCGTCACGATCGCGACCAATGCGACGACCGTGAGCGAGCCCACGGCTTCCGACAATCGCCGTAACATGGCCACGCCGTTCCCAGCCAGATCTGCTGCAGCGTCCACCCAATCCATGCCGAGGCGGACCCTGCTGCCTCTGGAGTTCTGCATGCGACAACCTCCCGCGGCAACGCAAGCGCGTAAATACAAAGCGTGCGCTCGCTTACATTAGGGTATCCGAGCCGAATCGACCGCGAATGAAACGGCCCCGAAAACCCGGCTCACTCGAACTGCCGGGCCAAGTCCCGTGCGAACGCCTGAATGGGGCGGTCGCCCTGTCGCGGTCGATTCCTCAAGGGGTCAGACGTCACCCGCGAATCACACCCGACAGCCAACGGGACCAGGCAACCAATTCTATCCTTTAACAAGGATCCGTCAATTGAAATGCCCATCGTGCAGTGCAAGAATCTTTATGCTGCAATTTGGAACTTTTTGCCTAAATCTCACTCCTCAGTTGATACTATCAATATAATCAATTGTTTATAGATCATTTTGATCTGCAAGTGAGTGGACGCATTCTAGTTATTAACATGCTGCAATACAACATAAAGCCAAGTATACCGTGGTTCACTACAGCGATTTGAGGGATTTCCTGGCCGAGCTGGACCGCCGGGGGGAGCTCGCGCGGATCGAGCGCCCCGTATCTCCCCAGCTGGAAATCACCGAAATCAGCCGGCGCGTGCTGGCCAGGTCCGGCCCCGCACTCCTGTTCAAGCGGCCCGGCCAATCGGGCATTCCGGTTCTGACCAACCTGTTTGGCACCACCCAGCGGGTCACGCTGGCCATGGGAGGCGACCGTCCGGAGCGGCTGCGGGAGGTGGGCGAGCTGCTGGCGGCGCTTAAGGAGCCGGCGCCTCCCACCGGGTTGCGGGACGCCCTGGGCAAAGTTGCGATGCTGAAGGCCGCCCTATGGGATATGGCGCCGCGCACCGTGCGGGGCGCCGCATGCCAGCAGATCGTCTGGGACGGCCGCGACGTCGACCTGACGCGCCTGCCAGTGCAGACCTGCTGGCCGCAGGACGTCGCGCCACTGATCACCTGGGGCATTGTGGTGACACGGGGCCCGCATCGCCGGCGGCAGAACCTGGGCATCTACCGCCAGCAGGTGCTGGGGCCGAACAAGGTCGCGATGCGGTGGCTGCAGCACCGTGGAGGAGCACTGGATTTTCGCGACCATCGCCTGGTGCGGGGCGGGCAGCCATTCCCGATTGCGGTCGCGCTGGGCGCCGACCCCGCGACCGTGTTGGGCGCCGTGACGCCGGTGCCGGACGAGCTGTCCGAATACCAGTTTGCCGGGCTGCTGCGCGGGTCGCGCACCGAGATCACCGACTGCATCGGCAGCGACTTGCAGGTGCCCGCCTCCAGCGAGATCGTGCTGGAAGGAGCCATCCTGCCCGACCCGTCCAACGACGGTGGCCGCATCAGCGCGGCCAACGCCGGCTACGAGACCGCGCTGGAAGGCCCGTTCGGAGACCACACCGGCTATTACAACGACGTCGAGCGCTTCCCCGTGTTCACGATCGAGCGCGTCACGATGCGGCGCGACCCGATCTACCACTCCACGTACACGGGGCGGCCGCCCGACGAGCCGGCCATTCTCGGGGTTGCGCTGAACGAGGTGTTCCTGCCGATCCTGCGCCGGACCTTCCCCGAGATCGTGGACTTCTACCTGCCGCCCGAAGGATGCAGCTACCGGATCGCCGTCATCACGATGCGCAAGCAATACCCGGGGCACGCCCGGCGCGTGATGTTCGGCATCTGGAGCCTCCTGCGTCAGTTCATGTACACGAAAATGCTGATCGTGACCGATGCCGATATCAATGCGCGCGATTGGAGCGACGTGGTGTGGGCGATCACGACGCGGGTCGACCCTGAGCGCGACACCGTGATCGTGACGAACACGCCGATCGATTACCTGGACTTCGCCAGTCCCACCGCCGGCCTGGGCAGCAAAATGGGGATCGATGCAACCCACAAGCTCGCCGGCGAAACCGATCGCAGCTGGGGACGTCCGATCGAAATGGACCCGGACGTGATGGCTCGCGTGGACACGATGTGGCAGGAGCTGGGGCTGTCATGAGCATCGAGCGCAAACCGATTCGTCGCGGCGGCATCCGATCGGCCGGCTACGATGCCTCCTCGCGGGTGCTGGAGATCGAGTTCGACAGCGGCTCGGTCCTGCAGCACAGCGGCGTGGGCGCCGAAATCGCGCGCCGCTTCCTGACCAGCTCGGCGCCGGCCAGCTACTACAAGGACAATATCGAAGAGGAATTCATGGTGCGGCGGGTGCGCTGACTTACTGGCGGACCGCTTCCACCTCGATGTTGAGTCGAACCTCGTCCCCGAGCGGAAACGGCGCACCATAGCTCACACCCCAGTCCGAACGGCTGATGGTGGCGGAGAAATCGCCGCCGCACACCTCGCGCTTCAGCAGCGGGTTCTGATAGCAGTTGAAGGACGACGCTTTCAGCGTGACCGCGCGGGTCCTTCCTTTCAACGTGAGCTGCCCCTTGACCTGGGACACGTCGTCGCCGTCAAAGCGGAAATCCTCGCCGACAAAGGTCGCGGTCGGATATTTCTCGGTGTTGAAAAAGTCGGCTTCCTGCAGGTGGTGATTCAGATGCTCCACTCCGGTGTCGACCGATGTCAGATCAATGGTCAGTTCGACCTTGCCGGTCTTCGCGAAGCGATCGATCGTGACCGTGCCTTCCTTCTTGTCGAACCGTCCGCGGTAGGTCGAGGTACCGAAATGCCGCACCTCCCAGGTGGTCCATGTGTGGGTCGGGTCGAGCTTGTAGGTGACGGGCTCGGCCCGAGCCGCCGCGCAGGCGCAGGCCAGCAGCACGAGCGCGACCCGAACGGACGGGTGCATCGGATCAAACTCCTCTCAGCGCTTCGATACAAACCTGGGACCGGGCGCGCGCCATGACCACATCCGCCGCAGCAGCCCGTCCTTGTCGATCCAGTGGTGCTTCAGTGCGGCCACCACATGCAGCCCGACCAGTGTGGCCAGCGTCCAGGCCAGTTGGGCGTGCACCTCGATCAGGGTGTCGGCGAGGGCCTTGTCCTTGGGCACGAGGTTCGGCAGAGGGATCAGTCCCAGGTAGACCACTTGGAAGCCCAGCGCCGAGCTGTAGGCCCAGCCGACCACCGGAACGAGGAAGAAGAACAGGTACATCGCGCGGTGCACCGACAGCGCGGCGGCGCGCTGCCATGGCTGCATCGATTCAGGCAGATGCGGCGGCCGGTGGCCGATACGCCAGGCCAGGCGAAACAGCGAAAAGGCCAGGATCGTGATGCCGATCCACTTGTGGTAGTTGATCCAGCGCACCCGGGTCGGCGAAACCGGCTCGTCGGCCATCCACAGGCCGATCGTGAATCCGGCCACGATGATCAGCGCGAGAAACCAGTGCAAAACGATCGCGACGCGCGTGTAGCTCGCGGCGCCCGCAGGGGTCGAAGTCATGTCCATAGACGGGTTCATCAACGCACCGTTGCTTTAGTGGTCTGTAACAGCCAATTCGGCAGTGCCGAATCGACCGTTACAGACCACTCCGGTTAGTAGGCCACAGCCGACGCCGCGGCGCAGTATATGCGGTGCTATCAGGGGATATTTTCCGCCGGGTGCAACGCTCCGTTCGACCGGCCGCAATGCTGAACACCGCTTAATGCGTTCACGGAATCTGCGCCGCAGGCAGATTGTGCAGGATCGAGTCGGCTCGCTGGTCCAGGAAAGGAGCATCTCGGTGATGGTCGAACAGTGTCGGCGCCGGGAGCATCGCGGCCAGGCGGGCGGCCTGCTCGGGTGACAACGAGGCGGCATCCACGCCAAAGTAATGGCGGGCCGCCGCCTGAGCTCCGAATACGCCGTCGCCCCACTCGGCCACGTTCAGATAGACCTCCAGGATGCGTCTTTTATTCCAGGACGCCTCTACCATCCAGGTGATCAGCAGCTCTTGCGCCTTGCGCAGATAGCTGCGGCGCGGCGACAAAAACAGGTTCTTGGCCACCTGCTGCGAGATGGTCGATCCACCGTGCGCGGCGCGACCGCGCCGGCGGTTTTCCTGATACGCCTTCTCCATCGCCTCCCAGTCCACCCCTTCGTGTTCCAGGAAGCGGGCATCCTCGGCCGCCACCACGGCGCGTTTCAGATTGCCGGAGATCCTGCCGTAGGCGACCCACTGCTGATCCAGCTTGGCGGGCGAGCGGCGCAGCGCCAGCCGCTCCTGGGCGTGGCGCATGAACGCGGTCAGCGCCGGGTTGTGCCATCTCCAGTACACGATCCAGCCCAGATACCACGCCTGGAGCAACGCCAACACGATCAGCAGCAACAGCAGCGCCCGCCCCGACCAGCGGCGGACCACCTCGGCCCGATTCACTTGGTGGTGCTGGCGCGGGACTGGTCCAGGCTGCGGCGCAGCTCGCGGTACACGGGTCCCGTGTCCGGTCGCACGCCGCGCCAGAACAGGAACGATTCGGCCGCTTGCTCGATCAGCATCCCGAGCCCGTCCGCCACCGCGTGGGCACCGCCTCGTTCGGCCAGCCGCATGAAGGGCGTCGGCTCCGGGGCATACACCAGATCGTACGCAAGGGTACAGTCGTCGAAGGTATCCGGATCGATCGCCGGAGCGTCGTGGTTCAGGCTGCTTGACGTGCCGTTAACAATCAGGTCGAAGTGCTCGGCCGGGATCTCGTCGAGCCGGATCGCCTCCACCCCGAACTCGTCGGCCAGCTCCTGGGCGCGGCCGTGGGTGCGGTTGGCCACCGCGATCCACTTGGGCTTTTCTTCCAGCAGCGACGCGATCAGGCCGCGCACGCCTCCGCCCGCGCCCAATACCAGAATCGCGGCACTGGGCACCTTGAACGCGAGCCGGTGCGTGATATCGCGCACGAAACCGATGCCATCGGTGTTGTCGCCGTAAATCGTGTCCTCGTCGAACTTGAGCGTATTCACCGCTCCCGCCAGCCGCGCCCGCGCGGTCAGCGTATCGGCCAGCTTGGACGCATCCAGCTTGAACGGAATCGTCACATTCAGCCCGAGGTAGCCGGAGTCGCGCAGACCGAGGGCGAATTCCTCGAAGCCGTCCAGCGGTCCTTCCAGCCGCTCGTAACTGATCGCCTGGTGGGTGGCCTGAGCGAACAGGCGGTGAATCTCCGGCGACCTGCTGTGCGCGATCGGATTTCCCACCACCGCGTAGCGGTCGACGCTGCCCACGGCTACTGCCTCCCGGTCGCGTCGCCGGCTGCGCGCATGCCGAACTGGTCGTTGGTGAACATCCAGGTGCGGGTGATCTCGAGCAGATCCGTATCGTGCGCGATCTCGGGGGGAAACGGCGCATACGGCGCAGCAAGCTTAACAATTCGGCGCGCCGCGCGGTCCAGTACCGGCGAGCCAGACGAACGTTCGATGACCGCGTCCATCAGCGTGCCGTTGCGATCGATCACCACCGTCATCTGCAGCGTCCCGTAGATGCGCCCGCGCGCTTCGTCCGGATAATTCTCGTTGCCGACCTTCTCGACGCGCGCACGCCAGTCCTCGAAGTAGCGCGCGAAGCGGTACTCCGAGGTGCTCGGCATGAAATGGTGACGGCGCGGCCGCTGTTGATAGTCGGAAATTTCCCTGGAGATCTCCGCCTGCATCCGTGCCAGCTGCTGACGATCCGGTTCGGGATGCTCGGAACCGAGCGTGCCGTCCTTGGACGGCTCCACCACGTAGGTGGTCGCGCTCAATTTGCGCACCATCGCCAGCAACTGCCGCTGTTCCTGCTCCAGACGCGCAACCGTCTGGCGCTCGACCTCGATCACCTGGCCATCCCGCTCGGTCGCCAGGCTGGGCAGCGGCGAGGAGCGCATGCCCTGCTCCGCGCTGCCGCCGCCGTCCAGATTGGCTTGCGCCAGCGCCTGAGGCTTGGACGGGGCCGTCACGCTCTTGGCATTGACCAGCACGATATCGAGGGTGGGGTCCGACTGGTGCATCCGCAACAGCTCCGGATCGACGAAGCGAACCGCGAGAATCACCGCATGCATTCCCGCCGAGAACAGCAACGCGGCCAGCAGGACGCGGTCGCTGAACCAGGAGTCGATCAACTGCATCGGGCTCTTTCTCGGCTCAATCCGAAAGTCTGCTCCGTTTTTCACCCCGGCCCCGGATTCGCGCCATCCGGACGATCCGACAGCGCCGCTGCCGGCGCTTCCGTTGCCTGGGCGAATCGAGCCGGATCGAGCGCGACGTCGTCTTCGTCGAGCTCCTGCTCGCTCAGATCGTCCAGCACCCGATGCAGCCTCGCGTCCAGCGACAGATCGAGCAGGTCGTGTCCGAGCAGTTCCAATTCCACGCAACGGCCGCGCGGCAGCGGTGGCACACCCGGTACGCGCACGACCAGCGGCAGACCCTCGACCCTGAGCAGATCGCCTCGCAGAACCGCGGCCCGGCACCGGCTCTGCCCGTTCTGCGCCAGCCAGCGCAGGCACCAATAGCGCTCCATCAGCCGCTGGAACTCGTCGTACGCGCCGTAAGCGGCGTCGAACCCGGACACCACCGCGAACAGCTCCGCATCGCTGCGACCGTAGGCCGGCTCTTCGCCCCGCACCGCCGCCATCAGCTGGCGCTGATTGACCAGGTCGACGTAGCGGCGCAGCGGCGAAGTGCTCCACGCATAGTGCGCGACCCCGAGCCCGTCGTGCGGCGCCACCGCGGTGGACATGCGCACGCGCCCCGCCGTCTGCGATCGATACACGCCGGCCACACCCCGCTGGGCCAGCCACCCGCCCCAATGCGAGTTCGCATGGATCATCAATTCGGACACGATGCGGTCCAGCGGCGCGTCCCGCAATCTTGGCCGGATCGTCACCCGGGCGTGCTCGCCCTGGCCCTGCAGCTCGAAGCTGTAGTCGACCCGCCCACCGGTGTCCGGCCGCCCGCGCGCGGCCTCGCGCTGCTGCTGCAGCACGCCCGCCAGGCGCCACAGCATCGCCAGTTCGGCGCCGAACGGCAGGTCGGCACCTCCCCGCTGCAGCGCCTCCGCGGTGACCATCGCGGACAGCTCGTCGTGGCGCAGGTTGGCGGCCATCCGGATCTGCTCCACCAAGGTGGCCGTGGACTCCACGCTCATCCGTTCCGGGTCGACCTCCAGATAGAGCGACAGCGCCGGCACGGTGCGGCCCTGGTTCAGAGAGAAGGCTTGAATCCACGCCTCGGGCAGCATCGTGATCTTCAGTCCCGGTGCGTAAACGGTCGACATCCGGGACCCGGCCAGCGCATCGAGCGCGTCTCCGCGCCGGATCGCGACGGCCGGCGCCGCGATGTGAATTCCAACGCGCACGCGCCCGTTCGCTGCGGGCGAGACCGAAAACGCGTCGTCGATCTCGGTGGTCGTACTGTCGTCGATCGAGAACGCCGCCACCGGAGCCAGCGCCAGCGACGTATCGTGCGGAGCCGGCTCCTGCGGGGCCGGGACGAACCCGGTTCCCTGCGGAAACCAGCGTGCCAGAAAGCTTTCCACGTGCCAGGCGTACGGTGATGCAATCGAGCCGCGCGCCAGCAGCAGCCGCAGCGGGGTTGTCTTCAACTCACGCGCCGAGTGCTCGACGGCCTTGTAGGCAGGCGAGTTCTTGTCGGCACGCAGCAGCAGCGATGCGCCCTGCGCTCGGATCGGATCGGGCAGCCCGCCAGCCAGCAACGCGTCGACATAGCGGGCGCGCTGCTCGTCCTGTTCCCGGCGCCTTGCCACAGCCGCCAGCGCCAGGCGCAGAACATCGGGGGCAGCCGGCCGGAAGCGGCCCCTGCCCTTGCGATGAAAATACACCGGCGCCGAATGCAGCCGCAGCAGGATGGTGGCCGCTTCGACCGCAGCCGGCTCGTGCCCGAAGTATTCGCGGGCGAGCTCCTCGAAGCCGAATTCCTGCTGGGGTGCGCATTGCCACAGAAAATCCAGATCGACTGCACCGGCGTCGCGACGGGCCTGCTCGAGCAGCTGGGACCCGGCGGGGCGCTCGAACCGCAGCAGCACGTGGACGGATTTGATCTTGGCGCGACGCCCGCCGGGCAGCTCGACCTGAAAGGACGAC
>Ga0187846_10000813_pt1 | contig 17851 bp, 16 predicted proteins | sample TC_taG_FD_161473 | JGI IMG/M metagenome (GOLD analysis project Ga0187846, IMG submission 161473) | Biofilm microbial communities from the roof of an iron ore cave, State of Minas Gerais, Brazil - TC_06 Biofilm (v2) | ecosystem: Environmental > Terrestrial > Deep subsurface > Cave > Wall biofilm...
CTGTCTCTCGGTCTCGGGCTCGAGCTGGTCAAGGACCTGGGCGACGCGGCGCAGGTGGCCGGTCAGTACCAGCTGCAGGGCTTCATCGGCACGCACGCCCTCGGCCACACGCGGATGGCCACCGAGTCGGACGTCGACATCCGCTCGGCGCACCCTTATTGGGCCTATCCGTTCGCCGACGTCGCCGTCGTCCACAACGGCCAGCTGACCAATTACTGGACCGGCCGGCGCGAGCTGGAGCGGCGCGGCCACCGCTTCGTATCCAACTGCGATTCGGAGCTGATCGCCGTCTATCTGGCCGACCGGATGGCGCAGGGCGCAACGCTGAAGGACGCCATGAAGGAATCGATCGACGAGCTGGACGGCGTTTTCACGTACCTGGTGGCAACATCCGACAGTCTCGGCATGGCCAAGGACGTGATGGCGGCCAAGCCGATGGTGCTGTACGAGAGCGATCGCTTCATCGCGCTCGCCTCGGAGGAAGTGGCGATCCGCAGCGTATTTCCGCACGAGATCAACACCTTCGACCCGTACGAGGGCGAAGTGCGCGTCTGGCAGAGCTGAGCGCAACCCATTTGAGGCAGCGACGACCATGGCACTGATGACGAGAGCCGCCGATCCCGGCATGCACACCGAGCAGCTGGCGGGACGCACCCAGCAGCGCTTCTTCCGCCCCGAGGAAGAGGAGCGCTTTACCAATCCGCAGGCGTTCGAGGTCGACTTCGGCAAGCGCGCCGAGTTCGATGCGACCGACCTGAATCCGACCCAGATCAACCTGAAGCTGCGCCAGCTGATGGGCCAGGGCTACGGCACCATCGTGCTGAAGAACCCGGGCGCGAAACATGGCATCGCGGTCGGCATCCTGAATCGCCTGAGCCTCGAGGTCCAGGGCAGTCTGGGTTACTTCGGCTGCGGCCTGATCGACGGGCCCAACATCCGGATCTCCGGCCGCGTGGGCTGGTCGTGCGCCGAAAACATGATGGCCGGCACCATCGTGATCGAGAAGAACGCCGGCTCGACCTTCGGCGCCGCGATGCGGGGTGGCGACCTCGTCTGCAAAGGCGATGTCGGGGCGCGCGTCGGCATCGACATGAAGGGCGGCACCATCATCATCGGTGGGCGCGCCGGGGCGTTCTGCGGATTCATGATGCAGCGCGGCCGCATGGTGATCCTGGGCGATGCGGGCAAGAACCTGGGCGACTCGATGTACGACGGCACCATCTTCGTCGGCGGCAAGATCGCCGGTCTCGGCGTCGATGCGGTGCCGGGCGAGATGACCGATGTCGAGGCCGAATGGCTGGAGCGCAAGCTCAAGCTGTACGGCCTCGTGCCGGGCAAGGGCGTCCGGAGCCTGCAGAAGATCGTGGCCGGCCGGCAGCTGTGGAACTACGACAACCTCGAGCCGACCGAGAAGAAGCTGATCCTCTGAAGCGGACGGCTGCGCCCATACAACTGACTACGGAAAGAAACCATCATGGCGAAGGAAACCAAAGTCCCGCTGCCGGTCCCGTCGACGAAGAAGAAGCTGAGCCGCGACACGCACCTGCTCGGTCACAGCTCCATTTTCACGCCGCACGTGATCGACGACATCCACATCAAGAGCGAGCTCGGCCGCTACCGGATGCGGGGATTCTCGCTGTTCAAGAAGATCCCGAACTGGGACGACCTGACGTTCCTGCCCGGGACGCTGACGCGCTTCGTCATCGAAGGGTATCGCGAAAAGTGCGAGACCAAGACGGTCATCGGACCGCGCGCGAAGCGGCCACTGGTGCTGGACATCCCGGTCTACATCACCGGCATGAGCTTCGGCGCGCTCAGCTACGAGGCCAAGATTGCGCTGGCGCGCGGCGCCACGATGGCCGGCACCGCGACCTGCTCCGGCGAGGGCGGGATGATTCCGGACGAGCGCCGCTACTCGTCCAAGTGGTTCTACCAGTGCATCCAGTCTCGCTACGGCTTCAACCCGCATCATCTTCGGCTGGCCGACGCCTGCGAATTCTTCATCGGTCAGGGATGCAAGGTGGGTCTGGGCGGACACCTGATGGGGCAAAAGGTGACCGACCAGGTCGCCGAGATGCGCTCGCTGCCGGCCGGCATCGACCAGCGTTCGCCGGCCCGCCACCCCGACTGGCTGGGCCCCGACGATCTGGCGTTGAAGATCAACGAGATCCGCGAGGCCACCAACGGCGAGATCCCGATCCAGCTCAAGCTCGGTGCCGCGCGCGTGTATGACGACGTGCGGATGGCGGCCAAGACCGGGCCCGACAGCATCTACATCGACGGCATGGAAGGCGGCACCGGCGCCGGCCCGCACATCGCGACGGAAGAGACCGGCGTGCCGGGCATCGCCGCGATCCGCCAGGCCCGCAAGGCGCTCGATGATGTGGGCAAATCGGGCGAGATCTCGCTGGTGTACGCGGGCGGGATCCGCAACGGCGGCGATGTGGCCAAGGCGCTGGCGCTCGGCGCCGACGCGGTGGCGATCGGCCACTCGGCGCTGATGGCGCTGAACTGCAACAAGGACATCCCGGAGGCCGACTTCGAGAAGGAGATCGGCGTCGAGGCGGGCTACTGCTACCACTGCCACACCGGGCGCTGCCCGGTCGGGGTGGCGACTCAAGACCCGGCGCTGCGCAAGCGCCTCGATCCCGACGCCGCTGCGGAACGCGTCTACAACTTCCTGCACTGCCTGACGATCGAGGCCCAGATGATGGCGCGCGCGTGCGGCAAGACCAACGTGCACAGCCTGGAGCCCGAGGATCTGGCCGCGTTGACGATGGAGGCTTCGGCGCTGGCGATGGTGCCGCTGGCCGGATCGCAGCACACGGTCGGCCGGCCCGACATGACGCGCTACTAGAAGGACACGGACCATGGCGAAGATCACCGAACTGCAGAAGTACGCGCGCGCCAAGAAGGCCAAACAGGCGAAGTCGGCCTCGAAAGGCAACGGCAGCAAAGCGCCGGCCGCGCGCGCGGCCGGCGCCAAAAGCGGCGCGAGCGACATCGACCACTTCATCAAGACCGCGGGCCTGGACAGCCAGCGCGAAAAGGAGATCGGCCAGCACATCGGCTACCGCTACGACGTCAACCTCGTGCCCGACTACCGGCGGCTGACGCCGTTCCTGCGCAAGTACATGGAAACGATGCAGTGGCAGGATCTGAACTGGCTCGAGGACGTGCACCTGGGGTACGAAGAGGGGCGGGCGGCCGTGTTCGACCGCAACGTCAACGGCTGGGTCACGCTGCCCGAGGGCGTCAAACTGCCCGACAATCAGCAGGACCGCGACATGCTGGCGCGCGAGCTGCTGATCAAGTTCCAGATGTCGCCGCGCCACCCGCTGGTGGACCTGAACAAGGCCTATCGCAAGTTCTGAAGCCGATCCGCATCATCCGGCACCAGGACTGGATCCAGCCTGGTCGCCTGGCCGAGTATCTCGATCACCGCGGCATAGCCTGGGAGCTGGTGGCGGTCGATCGCGGGCAGCCGATACTGCAGCGCGTCGACGACATCGCCGGCCTGGTATTCCTCGGCGGCACGATGAGTGTCAACGACGGCCTGCCGTGGCTGGACGACGAGCTACGGCTGATCCGCCTGGCGGCGGCGCAGGACGTGCCGATACTCGGGCACTGCCTCGGCTCGCAGCTGATTGCCAAGGCGCTCGGCGGCACGGTGGCCCCGATGGACGCGAAAGAGATCGGCTGGCACCCGGTACGCCGGCTCGACAATCCGGTCGCGCGCGACTGGCTCGGCGCGGTGCCGGACAGCGTGGAGGTGTTCATCTGGCATCACGAGGCGTTCAGCCTGCCGCCCGGGGCTGTGCCGCTGCTCGCGGGCGAACACTGCGCGGACCAGGCCTACGCGATCGGCAACGCGGTGGCGACGGTGGGCCATCCGGAAGTCACGGCGGACATGCTCAGCCAGTGGCTGCGGGTCTACGGCTACGACGTCGAGCCCGTGTCGGCCAGTGTGCAGGCAATCGAGCGGATCCGCTAGCGATTATCCGAGCGGTGCGCGACAATGCACCGGCTTTTCACCGACCGGCTGTACGATGCCTGGATCGGGCGCATCGAGGCGCACGGCGGGTTCGTCCCCTAATTGTGAAGTCGCTTCGCATCTGCGCCCAGTAGACTTGCCAACTCTCAGCGGAGTTATTGGTATGAAAACCCATTCCTCTCGAGAGGCACGCATACTCATTGTGGTCGCTCTGATGCTGTTTGCGGCCTTATCCACACCTTGCCCTGCTCAACCACAAATCCACGTCAGCACGCCGGAAGTTTTCCTTTCCACGACCCAATTGCACAAGATGGGGTTTGTGTATTTTCCCGATGGCTCGATCTTTCCCGGTCTGATTCAAGGCAACATCAATTACTTCGCGGCAAACGGCGGTGCCAACAACGATCCCCTGCAGGGCACGATCGTGCTGGATGGGAATTTCCAGCCCTTGTTCCATCAGGGCTCCGGTCAACCGGTCGCCAGTTTGCGATCCGGGTTGCTGCAACCCCCGCCGCCGGATGGCATCCCGTTCGACAGCGCATTCGATCACGATTACGCCGGCGGTGGTCCAGTCTTTTGGGACCAGACGTCTTCTTCCCTTATCCAGATTTACCACGGCGAATATCACTTCAATGGTGTTGCTCAGGATTTCTATACATCACTCGGCTTGGCAATTTCTTCGGATGAGGGAAAGACATTCAAGAAACTGGGGCTGGCCATTCGCCCTGAGCTTTCACCGGATCTGCAGATGCTTGTGCCGTCTTCCTCGGGAACCCTGGTCCAAAAGGATGGATACTTCTATCTCTACTATGGCGACCGTGGACCGACGCCTGCGACAGGCACTGTCGATTATTGTCATGACTCAACAGCCAAAGTGTCCTGTCTCGCCGTCGCGCGGGCCAAAATCAATGACGTGATGGCAGCTGCGCTTCATGGCGAGGTAGCGCCCTGGTTCAAGTACTATCAAAAAAGCTTCTCCGAACCTGGCAACGGGGGGCGATTCACGCCGCTTTTTATTCCCAACATTTCCCAATGGGTCCGATGGCCGGTCGTGCGATACGACCCCCACACAATGACACTCATCATGGTCTATGCGGCTGGCGCGACGGGCTTGGTTTTGAGTACGTCGACGGACGGCCTGAATTGGGGCAACCCCGCCCAGATCGTCTTCGCGCCTGCCAACGAGTGGATCAATTACGCCGGCATCGTTACGTTAAACGATGATGTTCGAGAGGATGAGACGAATCATTCGACTGCGGCATTCGATGTGCTGTACGAAGAACTTCCTATCGTCAACAATCTTCCAAATTTTCGAGAACGCACGGTCATGAAGATTCACGTGAAGCTGGATTTTGCTCCTTAAGGCTTTTACCGAAACAGCCGCCTTCTACTCCTTGCTATCGGCGCACTCGCTTCCCTCATAGCCGAACTCAATCTACGTTGTAGATGTGCACCTTGATGAGCCAGGAGCCATCAGGCTGGCTTTCGAAAATCGCAACGCCATTACCGGACACATTCCGTCGCTCACCCTTTTCATTGGTATAGAGCAGAGTCCAGCGATTGACTTGATACGCGAGCTTGGCGTTCTGTTCGACGTGGATGATCTGGAATGTATGATCTTTCCATTTGCCGGTCTTGGTATCTTCTGCCCAATGCTTCGCGATCGCTTCACGACCCTCGATCGGTTTCGATTCCTGAGGCAACAAGACAGCGTCTTTCGCGTACATGCCGAGAAAGGCTTCAGGATGGTTGTCGTTGTAAGCCCGCAGCCAACGGACATTGAACGCCTCCATCGAAGCGCGAAGGTCCTCGGCATGCGCGACGGTTGTCGTAACAATGCAAAGCAGCAGTGTGCAAGAAAGCAATGGCTTCGATTTCGTGGTCGCCCCTTCTGAACGAGGTCCGTGGCCAGCGGTCACTTTTTGGAAAGCGTTTCCTCGAGCTTTTCAAGCCGTTTGTTCAGATTCATTATCAGGACCCAAGAGCCGATGAAAAACATTAAGGAACCACCCAAAGCGCCGGATAAAATTTTCATTTCCGAGTACGAGTGTTGTACGTTTTGACTCGCGGTGAGATAAGCGACGACAAACGCAACCACCAGGATGACACCAAAACCTATATAAAGGCGTAGCGTACTCATCAGCAGCACCTCCTTAGGTGGTAGCAGCGTGCGCCCAATCGGGCGTGAACGCCAGCACCTCGACGGCCGGCGGCAGGTTCTCGTTGAACAGCCGGTTGTGCCAGTAGGTCGCCTGGTGGCGCGGATGGGCGGACGGCAGGCGTGTGACGGCGCACGGGATCCGATAGCCCTGGCCGAACTGCTTGAACTCCAGTACACAATGCCCCTGCCCGAGTAACCGGGCCGCAACTTCGGAGCCTGCGGCGAACAGCGCCGTCAGCACGTCGCTGAAGCGGGCCGGGTACTGGAAGTAGCCACCCTGCAGGAACTCGAGCGCCTTGTCGTAGCGCTCGTTCGGATCCTGGGTCTTGAGCACCTGGTAGCGGAGCTGCTTGGTCGTGTCGTCGGGGTCAGCCTCGCTGATCAGCACGGTAACGGCCGCTGCGAGCTCATCTCCGATCGTCGTCGTGACCCGCGGGCGCATACCGCTCGACGGGCGGCCGCCTTCCTGGCGCGCGGCCAATTGCCGCAGCCGGCATTGCCAGCCGATGAACTCGGAGCGCAGGGCCTCGGCCGCTGCGCGGGTCAGCACCACGTTGCTGGGCTTGTGCTCCATTGCCGCTGAAGAGTCGAAAGACCTACCGGTCCAGCACCTCCGTGCCGATCGGACCGCCCCCCAGATCGCGCGCCACGTCGACCAGGGTCGTCCACAAGTAGCCGGCGTAGGTCGCATCGCACCAGATCCGGTAGCGACGGGCCGCTGCGACCGCTTCGACAGCTATCGTAACGCCGACTCCGACCATCATCGTCAGCACCACCGGCCGGACGGCGGCGTCGAGCGCGGCGAAATCGACACTGCAGGTCTGCAACAGCAACTCGCCGGCGCGCGACCCGACCAGCACCAGCTGCGCATCCTGACGCAGCACCGGATACACGCCGGCCGTGACCGGCACAGCATCCAGCCGTGCGCACGTCGCGCTGCCTTCGGCGTCCTCGACCACGAACTCGGTGCGCCCGAGCCGCGCCACCAGACCGCCCTCGGGCAGCGCGACCCACCGATTGGGCTGCGCCGGTACCGGCACTGATTGCTGCTGCAGCCAGCCAGCAGCGCCCGGGCCTTTGAAGCCGCAGCGGCGGCGCGCGCTGGCGTCGCCGATTCCGAGCACCTGCGCCACCGTACGGTCGTCCGGACCATACACGGCCGCGATGGGCATCGATTCGACGGTGGTCCAACGCGCGGCGAGTGTGCGCTGGGCCTCGGACATCGGATTTGAGCGCTCAGGCAGCGCGCTCATGCAGGCTCCCTCATGGCTGTTCCTTCTGGCGTTCGTTGTCCGGATCGTAGAACGCCCCCTCGGTGACCTGCGCCATCACGGTTGCGCCATCGCTCAACCGGATCGAGAAGTTGCGGCCTTTGCGGGCCATATCGGGCCGAACGAACGCCAGGCCGATCGTTTGCTCCAGATGCGGGCTGTGGTAGACGCTGGTCACGCGGCCCGCGATCTCGCCGCCTTCGATCACCAGGTGACATTCCTTCGGCGTCTTGCCGGACGGATCCGGGATCAGTGTGAAAGTCACCAGCTGTTGACGCGGCGGCTGCGCCGCGATCGCCTTCAGACTGCGCTGCCCAACGAAGAAGGGCTTGTCCATCGCCACTGCCCAGTTCAAGCCGACGTCGAACGGCGTCGTCAGGCCGTCGCTGTCCTGACCGAGGATCAGGTGACCTTTTTCGAGCCGCAGCAGGCGCTGCGCCTCGACCCCGAACGGACCGATCCCATGCGGCCGGCCCGAGCGCATCAGCGCCTCCCACAGCGCCGGCCCGTACTCGGCGGCCACGTGGATCTCGAAGCCCCACTCGCCCACGAAGCCGACCCGCATCAGGCGCGCAGGGATCCCGGCGACACGCGCGGTGCGCACCGCCAGATATGGAAACGCCGCACCGGACAGATCCAGATCCGTCAGCGGCGCGAGTACCGGCCGGCTGCGCGGGCCGGCCAGGTTCACCGCGCAGTGAGCCCCGGTCAGATTCACCAGTCCGCAGTCGAGGCGCCAGACCGCATTCAAGCGTGACAGCTCGCGATAGACGTTGGCGGCCCCCGACGTCGTCGTTGTGAAATAGAAGTGGTCATCGGCCAGGCGCGCGACTACGCCTTCGTCAACCAGAACGCCGGCTTCGTCGCACATGATGGCGTAGCGCGTCGATCCGACCTTCATCCGGGCGAAGCGGCCCGCGTAAACCCGTTCAAGAAACTCGGCCGCCTGCGGACCACGCACCTCAAGCTTGCCCAGCGTGCCCACGTCGATGAGGCCGACCGCGCTGCGCACGCGCCGTGCTTCATCCAGGATGCACTCGCCGCGCGAGCGTCCTTCGACCCGGTAGAACTCCGGCCGCATCCACACGCCGGCCGGCATCCACTGGGCGCCGAGCCGCTCGTGGTGCGCGCGCAGCGGGGTGTGCCGCTCGGGCACGAAGCCGCGCCCGGCCAGGTGTGCCATCGGCACCGGATGAAAAAAGGCGCGTGCCGTTGTCGTTCCCACCTGCTGCGGCGTCTGTCCGGTCAGACGCGCCAGCACCCGCAGGCCGTTCATGTTGGAGTGCTTGCCCTGGCTCGGGCCCATGCCCAGTGTCGAGTAGCGCTTCAGCAGCTCGATGCTGTCGAAACCCTCCTGCGCCGCATTCTCGAGGTCCTGCAGTTGCAGGTCCTCGTCGAAGTCCACGAAGTTCTTGCCGAGCGGATGCGAGACGATCGGCCACGGATGGCTCTGGCGGCGCGCCTCGCGCTCGACCGGTGTCGATGAGGCATGTCCGAATCCGGCGTGGCTGGCGGCCGCCTGGCCTGCACGCCGGCCGTCGGCGACCTTTTGCTCGAGTCCGAACACACCGTTGACGCGCCCACAGGCGAAGATGCCGTCGGGCAGCCGGTCGGGCACGAACTGCTCGATGCCGTCGTCATACCGCATCGTCGCTCCCGCCTGGTACAGAAGGTTGGCGGCCGGCGCCCAGCCGATGCTCATCACCAATCCATCGCACTCGATCCGGCGCATCGAGGTCCGCTCCGGAGCGCCATCCGCGCCGATCGGGCCGATGTGCACTGCGGTCAGCGCGCCCGAGGCCGGATCCGCTTCGGCTTCGACCACGCAGGCGCCGCGCGCAACCTCGACGCCGCGGTCGCGAACCGGGCCGAGCCAGGGCTCGTCCGCATCCGTTCGCAAGTCCACCACCGCCGCCACCTGCACGCCGGCGGCCAGCAGATCGAGCGCAGCGCGATAGCCGTCGCCGTTGGCGGTCAGGACTACCGCACGGCGCGTCGGCTGCACGGCGTAGCGGTAGATCAGCCGCTGCGCCGCCGATGCCAGCATCACTCCCGGCAAATCGTTGTTGCGGAAGACGGCGGGTTGCTCGAACGCTCCGCTGGCGACAATCACCGCGCGCGCCCGCATCTTCGTGATCCTGGCGGCGTCGACCAGCGGCACCCAGTGGTCCGTGTAATAGCCCGCGGCGCAGGTTGCGGTCAGCACTTGAAGGCCGGGCAAGGCGCCGGCGCGATCCAGCAGCGCCTGCGTGGCGAGGCGTTGGCGCGTGTCGCCGGCGAGCTGGTACAAGCCGCTGCCGCCCGGCCGGGCGTTCTCGTCGACCACGACCACGCGTGCGCCGGCTTCCGCGGCAGCCACAGCGGCGGCCAGACCGGAAGGGCCCGCCCCGATCACCAGCACGTCGCAGAACCCGTACTGCTTCGGGGTGCGCAGCCGGGGCGCTTCGAAATCGACGCGCCCGAGCCCGGTCATCCGGCGGAACATCCGCTCCCACATCGGGAACAGGCGGCGCGTGTAAAAAGCCTTGTAGTAAAAGCCGACCGGCAGGACCGCCGACAGGCGTCCCAGCGCGGCACCGCGGTCGCTTTCCAGGCTGCCGAACGTATTGACCGCCGTCAGCTGTGCCGACGGCTCCGCTTCAGTGACATCCGCACGCACGTTCAGCCGGGCGCCGTGCTGTACTACGGCATTGGCGTCGTGATTGGCGAACGAGAGCACACCGCGCCGGCGGTGATACTTGAAGCTGCGCCCCAGCGTGCGCGTGCCTTGCGCCCACAGCGCGCTCGTGATGGTATCGCCGGCGAATCCATGCACCGCGCCACCCTCGAAGCGGAACTGCAACTGGCGGCTGCGGTCGATCCACTCGCCCGCGATCGGCGGCAGACGCATCACGGCCCCTCGCCCGGCAGCCAGGTGCGTAGCACGAGATCACGCTCGGTATCGCGCTCGGCGATGAACCAGGTGTTGCTCGGCGCATGGCACCACCATTCCCTCTTGACGCCGGGCGCGCCGTTGCGATTGAAAACGTAGTCGGCCCATTCGTCGTCGGATGCCCGATCCGGGTCGGGCATGTCGCGAACTTCGCCCCAGTAGACGAACTCGGACACCGCGCGCGGGCCGTTCACCGGGCAGGTCATGATCTTCATGGATTAAGCGGCACCGTCGGTCGTGAAACGGCCGGGCTCAATGCCCGACCGAGGCAGCGCCCTTTTCACCGGTGAGCGCGTAGCGGCGGAACCGGTCCAGCGAGAAACCGGTGATCAGCGGATCGTCACGGTCATGGGCGACGGTGTTCGCCATCGTCTTGCCGCTGATCGGGGTTGCCTTGAAACCCCAGGTACCCCACCCGGAGTCCAGATAGAAGCCGTCGATGCCGGTGCGCCCCATGATCGGAGCGAAGTCGGGCGTCATGTCCGCCATGCCGGCCCACTGGCGCATCACCTTCACGTGCGACATGAAAGGGAACATGTCCAGCATGTGAGCGGACAGGCCCTCGACAAAATCCAGGGTTGAGCGCGTGGACTGAACCTCATAGGGATCGAGCGAGGCGCCCATGACCAGCTCGCCGCGCGCGCTCTGGCTCACGTAGACGTGCAGGCTGCCCGATACCAGGATCGGGTCCAGCCACGGCTTCATCGGCTCGCTGACCATCGCCTGCAGCGGGTGCACCGTAATCGGTGTGCGCAGGCCGACCATCCGGGTCACGCGCGGCGTGAACCCGGCCACAGCACTGAGCACCTTGCCCGCTTCGATCGTCCCGCGGTTGGTACGCACCGCCCGCACGCGGCCGCTGGCGACGTCGATTCCCGTCACCTCCGTCTGCTGGTGGATCTCGACCCCACGTTCGCTTGCGCCGCGCGCATAGCCCCAGGCGATGGCGTCGTGCCGGGCGATCGCTCCCGGCGCGTGATAGAGGGCTCCGAGGATCGGCGCGTGGCCGCCGCACGATAGATCGATCTGGGGACACGCCCGCTTCACGTCCGCCGCATCGACCACCTCCGACTCGACCCCATAGTGCTTGTTCACCTCGGCGCGCCAGCGCATCGTGCGCATCGCCGCGTCGGTGTGCGCCAGCGTGAAATGGCCTCGCGTCGAATAGAACAGGTTCAGCCGCAGCTCCCCGGACAACTGCTGCCACAAGCGCACGCTGGCGTCATAAAACCGCACCCCTTCGGGCGTCAGGTAGTTGGAGCGGATGATGGTCGTGTTGCGTCCGGTATTGCCGCCCCCGAGGTAGCCTTTCTCCAGCACCGCCACGTCGGTAATGCCATGATCGCGCGCCAGGTAGTACGCCGCGGCGACGCCGTGGCCGCCGCCACCGATGATCACGACGTCGTAGTGGCGCTTCAATTCGCGCGGAGCAGCGAACATGCGCGGCTCGGGATACTTGCGCGACAGCGCGAAGCGCAGCAGGCGCCAGGGCATCGTTTCGTGGTAGAAATTAATTTTGCATATTCTGCACTTTTATTTTTATGCCAGTCAACTTATTTTCTCAGCAGTAAAATCCCGTCGATCCGTTCCAGCCACTCATGCCCGACCATCGTCGCCCGCGCTCGAAAAGGGCCGCCGCTCCGACCGCCGCCGCGGCGCCAAGAACGCGCCCGGCGCCCGGCCGGGACGCCGGCGCCAGTCCCTTGGAACGCTACCTGGGCAGCACGATCCGGGAACTGCGGCGCAAGCACGGCCTGACGATCGCCGATATCTCGGACCGCACCGGCATCAGCCGCGGCATGCTCTCGCGGATCGAGACCGGGCAGACCGCCACCAGTCTGGAGACGCTGTCCCGCCTCGCGCATGGCCTGGGAGTGTCGCTGTCCGCCCTGTTTCGCAACTACGATGTGGCCGACGGCGGGGTGCAGCTGGTCAAGAAGGGCAAGGGGATGGAAGTGCCGCGGCGCGGCACGCGCAGCGGCCACACCTACCAGTTGCTCGCCTACGACCAGGGACCGACGCGCCTGTTCGAACCGTTTTTCATCACGATCGAGAAAGCGTCGGAGACTTTCCCGATCTTCGAACACGCCGGAGTCGAATTCATTTACATGTTGCAGGGGCACATCCAGTACCGGCACGGCAAGAACGTCTATGACCTGGTACCGGGCGACGCGCTCACCTTCAACGGCGAGGTGCCGCATGGGCCCGAAAAGCTGGTGAAGTGCCCGATCCACTTCCTCTCGATCATCATGTACCCGATGCCATCGCCCGAATGAAAACCATCGCAAGCGTCATCTTTTCGCTGGCCCTTTTGGCGTTCGCCGCCGGCGCCGCGGCCGAGGCGCCAGCCGGCGCCGGCCAGGTCGACGAGGCGCGGCTGCGCGCGTCGGTGCGTGAACCTCAGAACTGGCTCGCGCTCGGGCGCGACCGCAGCGGCGCGTACTACTCTCCGCTGACGAGCATCAATGAGCACAACGTCAAGCGCCTGGGATTCGCGTGGGACTACGCCCTCGGGACGCTGCGCGGACAGGAGGCCAGCCCGATCGTGGTCGACGGCGTGATGTACACCTCGGGCACCTGGGGTTACGTGTACGCGCTGGACGCGGCAACCGGCCGGGAGCTGTGGAAGTTCGATCCGCACTCGCACGGCCAGGCCGGGCGTTATCCATGCTGCGACCTGCTCAATCGCGGCGTGGCCGTGTGGGAGGGCCGGGTCTACGTCGCGGCGACTGACGGGCGCCTCTTCGCGCTCGACGCTGCGACCGGAGAGCGGATCTGGGAGGTCGACACCATCGTCGACCATCAACAGCAGTATTCGAGCACCGGCGCCCCCCAGATCGCGGGACGCACGGTCGTGATCGGCAACGGCGGCGGCGACATGGGCGTGGGTGGGGTGCGCGGATACGTGAGCGCCTACGACCTGAAGTCGGGCGAGCTGCGGTGGCGCTTTTTCACGGTGCCGGGCGCGCCGGGCGCGCCGTTCGAGCATCCGGAGCTTGAAGCCGCCTCCTCCACGTGGGATCCGCAGCGCAATCCGCAATACCACGGCGGCGGCACCGTGTGGGACGGCATGGCGTACGACCCGGACTTCAATCTCGTGTACATCGGCACCGGCAATGCAGCGCCGTATGACAGCCGTCAGAGGGGGCACACGCGCCAAGACAACCTGTACGTCGCGTCGATCATCGCGCTGAATGCGGACACCGGCCGGATGAAGTGGTACTACCAGGCCACACCGGGCGACGAGTGGGACTACGACGCCGTGCAGAAGTTCGTGCTGGCCGAATTGAAGATCGGCGGCCAGCCGCGCAAGGTGCTGATGCAGGCGAACAAGAACGGATTTTTCTACGTGCTCGACCGCGCGACCGGCAAGCTCTATTCAGCCAGGAATTTCGCGACCGTCACGTGGGCGTCGCGCGTCGACCTGAAGAGCGGGCGCCCGGTGCTGGCGCCTGCTGCCGAGTATCACAACGGCCCGGTGCTGACCTACCCGAGCGTGCTGGGGGCGCACACCTGGCCGCCGATGTCGTTCAGCCCCCGCACGGGTCTGGTTTACATCCCGGTGAACGAAGCGCCCAACGTGTTCGTCGATCTGGTGCATAACGGCGGGAGCGTCGACTTTCTCGACGGCTTTTTCACGATCAACGGGATCATCCCCGACAAGGCGTACGACCCGAAATCGATGGAATCGGTGTTCGGCAAACTGCCGGTGTACGGGGGCAAGCCCCGCGCCCCCGATGTGCACAACGTGCTGCGCGCCTGGGACCCGGTCGCCGGGAAGACCGTGTGGGAGAAGACGACCTCCGACGGCTACTCGGTGTGGGACGGCGGCATCCTGTCGACCGCAGGCAACCTGGTGTTGCAGGGACTCGCGAACGGTGATCTGTGCGCTTATTCTGCCGATCGCGGGCGCCTGCTGGCCTGTGTTCCGACTGGCAGTCACCTGGGCGCGGCGCCGATCACTTACTCCGTCGATGGCGTCCAGTATGTCGCAGTGCAGGCGGGCTACGGAGGGGTGGCGATTTACGCGCCGATCCCGCCCACCACGATCGCATCCAAGTATCTCAACGTGAACCGGATCATCGCATTCCGCCTGGATGGCGGTGCGGTGCCGAAGCCGCCGGAGCGCATCGAGCTGCCCGTTCCGCTGCCGCCGCAGAATACGGCTTCGACACAGGTGATCCACGACGGCGAACGGCTGTTCACCACGTACTGTTCACGCTGCCACGTGTTCGGTCCCTCGATCACACCGGATCTGCGCCGCATCGATCCAGCCATCCGCGCGAGGATCAGGAACATCGTGATCGAGGGCGAGCGGGCGCCCAACGGCATGGGGCGCTTCGATGACGTGTTGAGCGAATCCGACCTGACGGCGATCTCGGCCTACCTGCTCGATCAGTCGTGGCAGCTGTACCGGGAGGAAAACGCCACCAGAGGAACAAAGTGACGTGCGGCGCGCCACTGAAGTGACCCCCAATGCCGCGTTGAGTTCGGGGGTGAGATCGTTGAAAACGAGCTAACGTCTGTTCCGCGAATCACGAGGAGCACGAACGTGCGGCAGCGCAGACTCGGAAAGAGCAACCTGGAGGTCTCGACCATCGGCCTCGGCTGCATGGGCTTGAGCGACGGCTATGGCACGGCGGTAGGCCGGAAAGAAGGGGTCTCGCTGATCCGGGCCGCGGTCGAGCGGGGAGTGACGTTCTTCGACACCGCCGAAGTCTATGGCCCGTTCACGAACGAGGAGCTCCTCGGAGAGGCGCTCGCCCCGGTCCGCGACCGGGTGGTGATCGCCACCAAGTTCGGGTTCGAGATCGATCCAGTTAACAATCAACAGCGGGGCTTGAACAGCGGCCCGCGCCACATCCGACAGGTGGCCGAGGCATCGTTGAAGCGGCTGAAGACCGACGTGATCGACCTGTTCTACCAGCATCGGGTCGACCCGAGACTGCCGATCGAAGATGTCGCCGGTGCGGTCGGCGATCTGATCCGGGAAGGCAAGGTCCGGCACTTCGGACTTTCCGAAGCCGGTGCGCGAACGATCCGGCGCGCGCACGCTGTGCAGCCGGTTACCGCTGTCCAGAGCGAATACTCGCTGTGGTGGCGGGAACCCGAGCAGGAGATCCTGCCGACGCTCGAAGAGCTCGGCATCGGTTTCGTTCCCTTCAGCCCGCTTGGCCGAGGCTTCCTCACCGGTGCCATCAGCGAGGCGACCACCTTCGGCAGCGACGACTTCCGCAACAGCCTTCCCCGCTTCAGCGCCGAGTCCCGCAAGGCGAATCAGGCGCTGGTCGGTCGCCTTGGAGACATCGCAGCGAACAAGCGGGCGACAGCCGCCCAGATCGCGATCGCGTGGTTGCTGACCCGCAAGCCGTGGATCGTTCCGATCCCCGGCACCACCAAGCTGCACCGCCTGGAGGAAAACATCGGAGCGGCCGCGGTCGAATTGACGGCCGATGAGCTGCGCGACATCGAGGACGTCCTCTCGAACATCGCGGTGCAGGGGGCGCGCTATCCGGATGAGCTTCAGCGGTTGGTCGACCGCTGACCTGCCGGCCCTGTCCGGCAAAACCCGCCTTGCCGCGGTCAGCGCTCGGAAATGGCGCGCAGCGTTTCCGGCGTGTAGAAGTCGGCCTTGAACTGCGGCTGCCGGGCGTCGGGATCGTCGGGGCGGATCCACTTAACGTCGCCCCCGGTGCCGATCATGCTGAAATCGGCCACGTAGCGGCCGCCTTTCAGGTCCCAGATCGTGTAGGCGGCGTATCCGCAACTGCCACCCAGTTCCCAGATCGGAATCTGCGAGGACTCCATCAGTTTCCACACCTTGCCGCTCTTGTCGAACTCGGTCACGGCGGCGATGCTCCAGCTGTCCTCGTCCAGGTAATAGATGCGGTGCGGCGCCAGGTGCTCGAATCCCGGCTTCAGTCTGGCGTCCACCACCCAGGCCCGGTGCAGCTCGAAGCGGCGATAGGCCGGATTGACAAAGTTCTTGCCGAACACCTCGTCGCGCCGCGCATCGAAGTCGTACATCCTGAGCGAATTGCCCTGCAGATAGATCTCCTGCTTGCCCACCAACCGGTATTCGAAACGATCCAGCGTCGACCACAGCATCAGCTGCTCGTCATTCAGGTACTGGTTTTCATAGCCGACCACCGGCGCGTCGAACACGTAGTTCGGCAATCTGCGCACACGGCGCTGGCCCGGAAAGTAGTAGTACTGCTCCGGGTCCTTGTTTTCAAAACTGATTCCGATGAAGGCCTGGCCGCGCATCGCGGGCGGCTCGGCGTACTTGTAGTGCACGTAGAAGTCCACGGCGCCGTCGGATTCGACCGAAGCCTTGCCAGCGCTGCCCGACGGCAGGAACATCTCGAAGCTCCAGCCGTACGACGTGAACTCCCGGCTGCCGGGCCGCGGGCTGATCATCGTTGCGCCGTTGGCGATCCGGTATCCGATGCCTTGCGGCCTCATCCGCGCGTTGTACATCGCCTGTACGCCGGATTGCGGAATCGGAAACGGCACGGCGCCCGTGCGGGCATGCTCCAGACTCCAGCCGTCGGCGCCGATGCGCGCTTCGGTTGCATTCTGGCGCGTCCGCTCGGCGTAGCCCGGATCGATGTTGCACGTCCGATGCGACGGATAGATATCCATCCGGTAACCGGACACCGTTTTCAGGGCAGTGATCTGCGCCTCGGTCAGGTGCGCGGCGTAGCGGTCCACGCTGGATGCATCGATCGAAAACAGCGGCTGCTCGTCCTTGAAGCGCGAAAAGCGCCAGCGCGCCTGGCCCCAAGTCCAGCCCGGCAGCGGCGCTTCGCCGCCCTCCCAGGCGGGAATCGTTCCTTCCTGGTTGGCGCCCTTTTCAGCCCCGATCGCCGTCAAATCCCGGCCCAGGTGTTCGGCTTGCTCCGGCGTGACGGCAGCTCTGGCCTGATCGCACGCGAGCGCTGCCAGCAGGATCAACGCAAAAGATCGGTTCTTCATCGCGAGAGGTTCATCGATATTGTTCGACCGGGTACCGGCACGCATCCACCAGCCACTGCCACAAATAGTCGGCGAAGCTGCGCCGCACGATCAGGTGGAACGTCGGCGCATCGTCCACCTGGGCGAGCGTGACCAGCGTGCGGGCCAGGCGCGATTGCGCGCAGCGCCCCGGGCCAAACGCGCTCGGGTGCAAGTCGAGCGGGCACCCTTTCGCGATCACTTCGCGCGCGCGCGCACCGCCGATCTCGATCACCGTCTGACCGGAACCGAGCTCCACCACGGTCGCGAAACGGTCGCCGGCGGCCTGCCGCAGCGCGTGCGCGAGCGCGCCCTCGCCCGCCTCCGCAGTCACCACCAGCCACTCGTCGGGACCCAGCCACAGCACCTTCTGCGCGGCCGGAGCCACGGCGAACGTGTTGGGCGTGCTCGGCAGGCCGCATCCGAGCGCGCGCTCGATCGAGCCCGCCAGCACGGAATCGGACAGATCGCAGCGCAGATCGATGTGTCCGAGAAAG
>Ga0187846_10000814_pt1 | contig 17848 bp, 24 predicted proteins | sample TC_taG_FD_161473 | JGI IMG/M metagenome (GOLD analysis project Ga0187846, IMG submission 161473) | Biofilm microbial communities from the roof of an iron ore cave, State of Minas Gerais, Brazil - TC_06 Biofilm (v2) | ecosystem: Environmental > Terrestrial > Deep subsurface > Cave > Wall biofilm...
TGTGTCGATGGGGCCGATCCAGAGTTACGCGACTGTTGGAACGTATCCGCCCCTGCGACGCCGTTTGAAAATACAAAGGTGGCAGACCCTTGTACTTGGTTAAAGAAACACCAGTTAATATCCACCCACACTCCGTCGCCCAAGTCCTGCTGCAAAAACACGAACGTGCTGTTGCCGGTAACGAGCCCATTGGTGGATAGCTTGACTACGGCAATAATCGCCGCGCCGAATACCGTCGGTACCGGGTCCGGCGAGTTAGCGCCAGTGCCACCAAACAGATCGGCTTCGGACGAGGTGAGAGGTACGGCGTTAGCATAGAGGATGCCATCGGTCTCGGCTATCGGGGTGATGTTGGCTACAGCCATCTACGGCAACCCTCACGGCAACCCGTCAGCAAACCGCGCGTTAATGCTGACGACATTACCGCCGGTCCCAATCACCTGGATGTTCATTGCATTACCAGGGGTACCCTGGATTCCTTGGACCCCCTGCGGGCTTCTTGGGAGCGGAATGTCCTGTATGATGCCAACGCTGCCGGTGCCGCCCGCCGTCTGCGGCCCGCTAAGGAAGGCAGCAAATATCGTGGTGCCACCGACCGCACCATCATAGATAGTTAGCTTGGCGTTTGGACCAAGAGTTGGGCCCGCCTGGCTGATCGAGAGTGATGTCAGATTCCACGTAGTGCCGGTCACCGCCGGGGCAGTCGCGGTGCAGGTGCCGGTACTCGATTGAGCGTTGGTATACGTAATACCCATCACCATTCCCTCTTAGAACTCGATCCAAGCTGCTGAATTCCAGTCAATGAACTGGCTGTAGGCTGTCGGTGTCTGCTCACTGATGTTTGGCTCAACACGAGCGCGCATATAGTCGTAGGCCGGATTGACTGTAATGTTGGTAATTGTTGGCCAGTCCACACCTCTCGTTCCAATATCCTCGATGCTTAACTGACCAACCTGGACGGCTTTCAGCTCTTCAATGCTTTCTTTGTAGTCTTCACTAATGCTCTTTGGACACCCCTGTGCTCGGCGCGTACACAAAAACTTCGCCGCACAGATCGTCGCCCAGTCGAGTACGGTCCCGGACAGCTTGAGCTGGCTATCGTCGTACCGCTGGTTGCAGTAAAGTTTGACCTTTGATGTTCCTTTACGCGCACCAACTAAGAGCCGTGCTCCGGTAGCAGCGTTGACACCACTGTGCCGAGCTTGTGCATTGGCGGGTATGTCAGTGGTAGTGGCAGCTACACTGTCGGCCCCACCAACGGTGGTCACCTGGTTGACAGATATACTTGTTGCATTCAACGCCGCCGCTGCTATAAGTCTCACTCTCACTGGAACCAGCATTCCAGCTGAATCGAACTCCAACTCGTCCCCAGCCAAGAGTGCCACCGGGAGGGCAGTCACTGCTATCGTCGTTGATCCCACCGGTGTGTCTGATGTCGTTAAGATAGTCTGCCCACTAGCAAGGTTGTGGTCGTCCTCGCGCAAGTCCACCCCCTCAGTAGACAGCAAGTCCCATACATCCTGGGGTGAAGTGAACAGGGTTGACAATGTGATCGGCATAACTATGGTTGCTTGGTAGCCGCCAAGTCAAGTTTGGCTGTTATCGCTTGAAGGTGCCCGCGCATCTCGTTGCGCGTCGAATCAAGATTCTTTGACACATTGCTAATATTTGCTTTTAGCTCTACCATCTGCGATTCCAGACCCGTTAACCTAGTATCATGTTGAGCTATTGCCCTAGAAATACTCTCCCGGTATCCATTAGTCAAAACTACATGGCTAGCTGCTTTTTCTGCCGCGTCCTTTATCTGCGCCGTCATGGTCGTGTTATGGTCAATCTTGTTCTCAACTGCCCGTGTTTTTGTAACTATCTCTTCTACCCTCCCGACGCCGTACCTGACCTTTACCCATAGAGTCAAGAACGCTATCACCATCGTGACAATAGTAACAAAGCCTGTAACAATCGTGGTGACAGCAGCATCGGACATTGCGCTCTCAGAATCCAGCAACCGTCGCAAATAGCACAGCCTTTGGCACGTACAGCAGTGGGATCGCATTCATTAGAGAGATTAGCTCAATGCAGGACGGCTGCGTAACCCATTCCTTCCAGAAGGTGTAGCCACGCTTCAGTACCATCGGTTGTCCAGCGTTCTCGCTGATATACTCCGCACCCTGGTACATCTCAGTCCAGTCTGGCGACGGATCTGGCAGGATCATAAGCGTGTTGTCCGGGCAGACCTTGACTGTTGTCGTGCCACTAGACGCCACCCACGTCGGGTCGATGTCACCTCCGGTTATCAGTACGTCGTCCGCAATGTGCCAAGTCCACCAAGGGATGCCGCGCAAGACCGCAGAGAACTCCGGCATCGGCATACCGTCATATGCGTTCTCTGGCACACGGTCGTACTGTGCGAATGGGGTATTGGCGCTGCCGGCAGTGTTGCGCACCTCAGCGTTGAGGAGCACATTATACCACATCAGGCTATTGCACCAGCTGTGACGTGGTTGGTATCCGCAGAGCTGGGTTACTCCCGCTGTAGTCTGGAGACAGTTCTTAATGATAGACGCGCCTGTGAACTGCCACCCTATCTGAATGATGTTTCCAGTACCAAGAATGTTGAGCTGGTTCTTATTGCCAGCCGGAATCTGGAACGGAATCTGGATACCAATGTTAGGTGATACCGGCGCGCCGATTACTGGCAAGAGGTTGTCGCCGGACATCTGGAAGTACAGGTTATCCTGTAGCATGCCAGTAGCCAGCAGCTCAATGGTATTGTTGTATTTCTCGGCTAGATGGGTGGTTTGTCGTGCAATGTAGGACTGCCCGCCGGTGTCGATCTGCGAGTTTGGGCCGATAATCGGCGAGAGGTTGCCAAGGAATTCGCCAAGAAGCCGTACCTTCTCGTGGAATCGAGCACAGCTTACCCGCACATCACCAACCGGATTCACAGCCACCGATGCTGGCCCAGTACCTGGCGCGCGCCCCTTACCCACTATGCGGGTCACATCATCGAGGCGGAAGGTAACAAATCGTGTGTCGCCGTAGCGAACGTTCGGCCCCTCCAATGAGACATTGTCAGGGTTAAACCGGTTTGGCTGGAATCCTATCCACCGTCCAAGCCGCCCCTGGAATTTTCGGACACGCGACACCGCTTTGAGAATAACCTGTGGTGTCAATAACGAGTGTAACGATACGGTCATGTCCGTCACCTCTCTGGAAGCCGCGCCAGCAGCGCGGTATACGGTCTACGCTCCGGGCTGTCCCGCGCTTGCTGGCGCGGCCATCGTCACACGAATGTAATAGTTTGCGTTCCGCGCTGCTCAACAATCCACTTAGTCGCCCCAGGGTTGGTGTAGATTACAATTAACCCACCTATTGCCGTCACCGAGCAGTTACTATTTGTCGCGATTGTACCGACAATGTTCGATCCTTCGTTCGATATGAACTTAAATATCTGTGCCACACGGCAGCTGAGAGCAAAGTAGTATCCATTAGCAATAGCAGGTAGGGTCAGGTCCACCTCGGCGGTGGCTCCGGTATTGTCGAACAGCGTGAAGTTGTCGGTAGCTAGAATGGTATAGTTTGCTGTCTTGTTAATCTGGCGCTTCCACGGGAACCAGTGCGCACCTGGCATGTCGATAAACGAGGAGCTGGTGTCAAAGATGAATTTGTCCATCTGCTGCTTGGCATTGTTGTCTAAGCCAAGCAGCTTTGCTGCCTGCACCGGCCCACCAACTAAGACCGCGTAGAAACGGTCCACGTTGTTGCCACTGAAGTCCTGCATGCGCAGGGCCTCGATCAGGACGGCACTGGCAACCTCTGTACCGTCTGTGTTGCCAGCAGCATATGGCTTATATTTTCCGGTCGTAATGTTCTGACCGAGAAGAAGCCCCGGCCGCAGCTCGAACGTTGGTGTGTTGCCGGTGTCCAGCGACGAGCCATCAATCAGAGCATTAGTGAATACCCCCTGGAACTGGCTTCCCCAACGGAACTCCGCCTCATAGGTCTCGCGCGAGGTAGTAAGTCCTGGCACAATACCATAGCTGTCCGTCATCAACATGATCTAGCCCTCTTACAACTGGCAGTGGTCGGCGACCAGCCAACGTGCAAAAAACAAGAGCCGCAACGAGGGTAACGGCCCCGTTACGGCTCTAGTAGATTTTGCTGGATTCACCTGCGGTAGCAAGCCGCCGGTGTCGTCAGTACATGGCCGCCGACCTCAGCCGGCACTATCCTGCCTTCTTTTGTTCGGGCGGGCATCCCATCATTCGCGCCATCTCATCGGCGAGCTTGTCAGAATCTGCGTCGCTCAGCATACTTTGGTCGGTTGGCTGTGGCTGCACCGCCAATGCCATCCGATCTGTGGTGAGCATAGTCGGGAGATCAGCTAACCCCTTCTCTAGCACTTGCAATGTCTGCGCCATCGGATCAATCACCGAACCACCATCACCCATCGACAAGGCCATTGCAGGCAACGCAAGCATTGTGTCCAGGTCAGCCTTGACATGTGGCGACAGTTTGCCGAGGAGTGCAACGCGGGAGGCACGCTTAGCGTTCTCCTCGCGCAGTTTGATGTCACGCAGGCTAGCAGTGGTCTTGTTGCTCGCCTCCATCTCGGCCCGGAGTTTTTGGTTCTCCGTATACATCGCCAGCGCGATGCCTTTCATTGTTGGGTCGGTGATCTTGTGGATTTCTTCAAGGGACATATACATAGGTTGCTGCTCCTGCTGGACGAGCGGGTTGGGCGGTGTATTGTTCGATCCCGTATTAGGTTGGTTGTTGGTGTCACCAACACCTTGGCCCTTGCCACCGTTGGTTAGCTCGTGTATCTTCTGCATCGCCGCGTTGTAGAGGGCGCGCTTGAACTCGGCCTCACCCCCACTGTTCTCCAGGTGGATACCCAGCGCACTAAGCAGGTCACACAACAACTCCTCCATTGACACATCGCCACTCGGACTAGCAAATGGTGAAGCCGGCTCCACATCTTCGCCAGCAGCGTCATCCTCCGGTGGCTCGTCATCGGCGGCATCCAAGTCTGGCAATGGTTTGTCATCACCTGCCAATGGCACACCGAGACTAAAAGCTGCAAATGCTACTGGATATACCGGACGCAACTTCTTATCCTTCTTGCGCTCGACCAGGCGCCCAATGCGCGACAGACAGAACCCGTCCTTGCCGACCGCGTCTTCGATCTTTGTCTCGGTAGCAAGAGACAGCGCGGCGGCGATCCCGGTGAACGGCGACTGCTTGACAATGCGTGGTCTGGTTGTGAGGCACAGGTGCGATATAACGTTGTCCCACTTCCGACCCTCGCCATCGGTAAACGACGAGAACCACGGCGAGGTCCAACGAATAGTCTTTGGCAGCTTCTTGGCAATTTCCTCGTCCTGAATGTCACACGCGGCGAACAGCACGTCACCCTTGCGCCTGTACTCCTTTACCCAACCTGCGTTGTTCTTGAGTCTGTCGGCTGGCGTCATAGGGTGTGCATTGAAGTCATGCTCGCACGGGAGTGGAATGGTCAGACCGAGGCCGAGCATCTTGCTTCCTTCCTCATGCCAGTGCTTCGTCAGCTCTGGCGTCACTACCAGCTTGCGCGGCAGCCCGGTTTGCTGGTCGGTATACCAGTATGTCCCCGGCCTAATAACTTCCTTCTCAACCAGCACAGCTCACCTCTTGTGTTTGGGCGCTCGTCCCGTCTTCAGGCTCTTTCCGGTTGCATATTGCGCAATGCGCGCCGCCGAGCCCTTACTCTTGCCCTGGCGCAGCAGTGCTTGGTAGACCCGGTCGACTTTAGTTCCCTTTGGCATGCATACCCCCACAATTCGCACTGTAAAAATCCTAAAATGCTATAATAGGAATTGCAATAGGGGCCTGGCGACAATTTGAATTGCTAGATTACAATTCATAGAAACGAAGGTGATAAATGATTGACAACGTGCTAAGCAAAGAGGAAGTGGACTCAATCCAAAGCGAATGCGGACACTTCGGACAAGGGCACAAAGAACACTGCCCATATTGCCAAAGAAACCGCATTTGCCTCGTTGCCTCGCACGAGGCGCTGCGCGAACAGCTGGACAGATCGCGGGCAGCTAATACAGCCCTTTGCGCCAAGATCGCCCGGCTGACGGCACCGCTGACGGAGGAGTGGATACGAGAAGTCGAAGAAGACATGGGGTGTATCGGTAAAATAATAGGCAATAAGCCCCAGAGTATTGCATGCAAGCTAATCGCCGAGATCAAGCGCCTCCGCGCTTCTATCCCCATTGCCCATCCAGTCGCCGATGAAGCGGCCCGGTTGCAAAAAGAGAATGAGCGGTTGCAGAAAGAAAACAAGCGGCTATGGAGCCAAGTTGATGATTTAACATCCGACAGAAATGATCCATTACCAGATCATACTCAGTCCCGATGTAAACCGATTTAGCAATTGGAGGAAAACCAATCAAGCATTAAAATTGCCGCTCGTTGTGTCGCACCACTTTTGAAGGTATCAGACCAAGGCGAAGTGCTATGTCCTATTCATTTGGGTCAAGTGCAAGACCTAATCATCAAGGAATTGGAACATTTCTGTGCCATACAAGACGAATCGGCCCGGCTACTGGCAGAATTGAAATGCGAGACTGAGCGCGCCGATGAATTGGCGGACTATCTGTTTCAGGAAATCGAAAAGGTCGGCCAACTTCGCGCTGCCCTTGCGCCGGTAGCGGCGGCGATCCGCGCAAATGGACGCGACCCTCATTATGGTTTTGAAGGCAAAATTTACCTGGGTGACAGTGATGCCCGCGCCATCCTCGCAGCGGCGCCGGAGGGAGGCAAGAATGAAGCGCAAGCGCCGTCGAATGATCTTTGACTTGCCGCCATGTCTACAAATGGCAATCCGATTGGCAGCTATGAAACAGAGCGTTACAACAGGCGAAATCGTAGCACAAGCCATGCACAATAGCTACCCGAATGATGTCGTGGAAGCGCTTCGCATTATCGAAGGTAACTCGAAAGGAGGTAGTAAACAATGACCCACTGGGCACTCCTCCTCAGACGCCATGACCGCGTTTGGCGAGCAAAGCGTTATCCGCTCGCGCGCCGTGAGACGCTATGCAAAAAGATTCACCTGGCAATGATCCGGGAATGTGTCAAGCTACGCCCGACTGTACTGTCGAAAGGAGTCAAGAAGAGTGATTACGTGTGATGCTTGTGGGCTTTTCAGCAAGAATACTAAGATCGTGCAGGTGCACACTACCAATGGCCACTTGCAGCTTTGTCTCCAATGCTTGGCTGATTTTAACTGCAAAAACCCTGTCCTCGCCGGTATTATCCGCGCCGCCGTGGACGCTAAGCTGGAAGAGGCAGCGAAAGCACTTCTGGAAACCAAGGGCGGTTACAGCGCCTCTATCGACGAAAACGTGCTTGTTCCCGACCCTGACGGGCCGTGGTTGTTGAATGCGGACGCTGCGAAAGTTGTACTCGCCCTGGCATCCTGCACGACGGCAGAGTGAAGGAGAGAAGAAGTGTCTGCCGGTGGCAAACGGTCTGGGGCCGGTCGGAAGCGCCACAAACCGCCGCTCAAAGCACGCTGTATCAACCTGACCAATGCTCAGGCAGCACTGCTCAGACTGTGGGGAAGAGGTGACATGTCAGCGGGGGCGCGATGGCTCATTGAGGCGGCTACACCACTTATTCGGCGCGCTATTCCTCAGACGCCGCTAACTCCTCCGCAGTAGCCTCATCTGCCTCACGCCTGATACGAATAGCGTCTTTTCTCAGCTGTGGATCTCTTATCTTTAAGAGCTCCTCGAGTGGTGTCGAAGGTAACTCTGGCAACTTGCTTAGCTCTTCATAAAGGAGCTGTGGCCATCCAGCACAAGCGATAGCCGGCTCCATCTTCACTTGGCTGCCATCTCTTGACTTCTCCTTTAGCAACTTATCGGCCTGATCCTTAGTAAGTCCACTATGGACCTTGGTTCTCCCGTCCCCAGCACGGTACTTAACAATATATGAAGTCCATTCTATTCGCTCGGACTTCAACGCCTCCACGACTTGAATGTGCGTAGCAAAATGTGGCCTAGGTTCAACTTTGTTGTTTTCGTCGGCAGTTGGTGGGGCATCGGCAAAGCGCAGAACACGTCCATCATCCAGCATTGCAGCTCTGATAGGACGCCCGTATTGGTCGCATACCATTGCAGTGTTATCCAGGAACCACGTAATTGACGTTGGTCGCGGCGGGCCGTAGTTGAACCCCTGGACACCAAATACGAACCCACCAGGTGACTGGAACTCGCCAGTCTCGCCAGGCTGGCCCTCGAATGTCACTGCCATTTGTCGTCACCTCCGCATAGGTTTACCATCTGGACCAAGCAGTTCAATCTGCTGGTTCCGAACTTGCTGTACTAACTGCGAGTCAACTAACGCCATCTTGACAACCTCTAACATCCCAATCAACGAATCTTTCGGGATGTCATAGTGAGTAAAGTATTCAAACTGGTTGTCCCTTTCGTGCCACACCACCACAAATGCCACTTCGTCGGCCAATTGATCCGTCCAAGGATCGTCCAACTCTTGCTGAATCTTGGTCAGGTACCCAATCAAGCCCAGTATGGGCATCCGCCCGACTATTCCCCACTGGAACTGCTCCTGGTCCGGCGCTGATCGCCTAAACAGGACCGCAAGACGCGGCGTATCCTGCTTAACTGTATCCGCGAACTTACTCATCACGTCACTTTTACCGTTCGTGTGCCTGTGAATCGAAAAGGCCCACTGGTTACCTGCTGCTTGACCGAGGTAGCGTTTGTCCACACAATCACATTAAGTGGATCATTGGCCACACACGTGTCCCCGTCAATGGTCGAGTTCGTAATCGTCAACGTTCGCAAGTCCGCGCTCTTGTCAAGGAAGGAGCCGGTTGTCATCGTCAACGTCGTTATCGTGCCACCCGCCAACCAGTTCATCAAGGAGCCACCCTGTGCGGTGATAGTAGTCCATGTGAGTGCGTCCTTAGCGACCGTAACCTGCGCCCCATTGTTCAGCGCCAGAGTAGCAGGTGCAGAGTTCAGTATAGCGGACCCACCGAACATCGTCAGCGTTGACCCTGCAGTCCACGTCACGCCCGGCCCAATTCCGAGCAACCCACCACCATCCTCCGTGCTGCTGGTGAGGTTCGCAATCTCGCCTGGCAGCATAGCAACACCAAGCGACACACCACCAAGCAGCGTGAACGAGTTGCCCGTATGAACACCAAGAAATCGCACCCCATACTCATCTGCAGCTGGCCCTGCAGCCAGGATAGTCAATGTAGCCAACTGTGACCCAACATTGTACCGCTCGCGCGACGGGCCGCTGCCCGCGCTTCCCTGTCCGAGAATCATTACCAACCCGCCGGCTGGTACCGACCCCTGTGGCCCGACAAACTTAAAGTATGTGGCGCGCCATTCATTGTACCCATTCGGGTTATTCTCCGGCAGGCCGATGGTACCGGTAAACGATTGCCAGCGCGTGTAGGTATTGAACTGCACAGCAGCGAGCTGATCTAGGTTCCACAGCATCGGAACCGCTGTGTTTGCTACCACCACATCATCGGCGTTCTGTGGCAGCTGACGAACCCCTGGTGCTGGCGCAGTGATACGGAGCCAATTCTGTGCGTCGTTCACGTCGGATGGTGAGGCATTAGCGACTGTGTGTGCGGTAGTAATGCCGTTCGCCAACCCGTTGCCCGTACTCATTACAAGCCCAGCGCCCGTCCCAGGCACGTTAGCGAACGGTGTCCCAGCTACCTTGGCGGTCGCCGTCATCTGACCACTCGTCGTGTTAGCGAATGTAATCTCCGTGAACTCAGCCGCGATGCCAGTCGTAACATTGAGTAGGTTAAATAGCCCGGTTGCTGCCAGTGCAGCCGTATCACCAGATATTGAGGAGTAGGTCACCGTCTTGCCGTTTATGGTTGCACTGTAGGTATTGCCAACACTATTTGGCGCGGTAAAGGTGTACGTCTCCACCTGCGCTACAGCAGCTTGGTTCGGTGCCCACAGTGCAGTCGTCGCCATTTATAGTCCCATCCTACTTATCAGTCTTCTTCATCGCCACTTGCTTTTCCTGAAGAGATATACCTTGCTTCAATTTCGTGTTCTCGGCTGCAAGATGTTCAACCATCTTCACCAGCGCCACTACCGCGTCCTCAATACTCGGCGGTAGTACCCCCTCTGATTCAACCAACTTTCTGCCAACCGGAGTATCTACCAACTGCTGCCACCGAAATCGCGGTGGGTTAGTACCCGGAATCAGCTCTATTGGGAGTTTCATTTCGGCCCCTCGTACAACTTAATTCCCTCCCTGATCGTAACAAGCATCATATTCCGCAAGAGTCACCACACACCTCCATCGAATCCAGCCGAGCCGAGCACCGGCCCTTGGTCATCACAGTCCTCACCTGGCCTGAATTCGTCCGCCAGCCGCCCAAGAATAGATACCGCATCCGCCACATCATCCGGCTCTCCATCCGCGCCTGTAAATGACGACAGCTGATCACTCAGCATGTCGACCCACGGTGCGCCAAGGTGGGCGCGTGGCTCGCTGTCCGGCAGAAGTATCTTGCCACGCTCTGCGCGGACGATAGCAGCCTGAGAGCGCGTTACCTTGTTCTTGCTCCTGATAGGCACACACTTTATGCTAGGTATATCTCGGTAGCGCCGGCATTCAAGCAGCATGGTTTCGCTTAGGTTGTCATCGTCCCCTGCTACTATCACCGGTTGCCAGCGCCGGCACAGCTCAGATAATCGCGGCGCATTGGACGCCATTGGTATGCGCTCATTGACGGCGGCGAGAAGAAATAGCAGCCCGTCATCGTCGTTCGACATGTCTGCTACAACGAACGCAGTGCAGTCGCCAGTTAGTTCTCCGGTTAGCCACAGCTTCTCCAGCTGATCCCTCTTAGGCTTTCCCATAGCCCAGTCCAGCGCTATCATGCGCACACAGTCCGCCTTGAGGACATGTCGCCATCGGTCCACGCCATCCCTGATCCGATATGCGTCGCCTGTACCTATATAGCGCGGCCAGTTATGTGGGAAGTAGTGGTTCCCGCCGCCCTCAACGAACGCGCCACCCAACTCCTGCTTAATCTGTTGCGCCGTATACTTCTTGCGGATGTTGGCAACATACTCCGGCGGCAAGAACGGATTCTCGTCGGACTGTGCATGAATTAGCTCCGTATCCAGCGCGCCTGTACCAAACGTCTTGTACGTCCAATGCTGCTTCCCCTTTGGCGTAAACGTAGACGTGAGCCAACCCATCTCCCCACCCTCGCGCAAGCGACCTATTAGGATATCGAACGCTTCCTGTTTGCTGAGGCTTGCCTCGTCCATCCATACGCCGCTCAGATTTGGCCCGCGCAGCGTCTCAGGATTGTCCGTCGACCGGAACAGTACCTCTGCACCGGTCCTCAGCTTGATAGATGGCGGAGGACTGCTCTTTATATCCCCCACCCCCACTATGTCCAGTTGCTGTGCCAGCCCCACAAACGAGCGGAATGTAGCGTCACTCAGCATTGGGTAGGTCGGCGCGGTCACCAAGTATAAGCGACCCGGCTTCGACCGGCGCACCATATCTAGTGCGCCAATGAATGATTTGCCACTACCAATCCCACCCACAAACGCACGCCACAGCGCCCTAGATTCAAGGAACTGCAACTGCTTTGGGTAGACCTGCACCATCTTGTTGATTACTGTTGGCATCTACCACCTGCACGTCTACAGCTGGTAAATTTACCATATTGCCGTCGGTCTCTTGAGAAAGAACGCTAGCCACATTCACGATGTTGACATTTAGCGTGACCGCGCCGACGGCATCACCATAGACTCCGACTCGCTCGCGGTACACCTCTGGCTGGCGCGCTCGCAGCATGAACATAAGCAGTGCGTCACTGTATTCTGTTATCTCCCCGCACTTATACCCCTTGTAAAAGACCGGTTTCTTGGTGCCGTGGTAGGCGCGGCGGAGCGCCTCCGCCTCAAGAGACTTGGTATGTATCTCCAGTGCGCGCTCCCACGCTCGCGCAAAGTGTGGGTGTCGGTTACGTGCGCGATACACACTAACAACCGAGACACCTGCCGCTGTTGCCGCGCTGCGCGTAGACGCACCGGTAAGAATTGCTTGGATGAATCGCTGCGCCCATCCAGGCACCTTTGGAACCCGCCGCCGCGCCGGCCCGACGTTCCGGCTACCAGGGGGACGACCGCGCCTTGCTGTCGGCATTACTTCAGCCTCTCAGTCCTCTCGCAGAATGAGAGCCGGTGTCCCTCCCGCTCGATCCGCTCCACCAGCCCCCGGACTATCCTCTCCTCGTCCACTGCCGGGTGATTCTTTCCTAAGCATTCGTAACGCATGGTGAGTGGATCGTACATACCCATCTCAAACTTATGCCCGCACCGAATGATGACTACCCGGCACTCAAGCTGCTCGGCCACTGCTCGAGCTCCTAACCATTTAACAGTGGTGGTGGCGGGGCCCACCCAACCACTGTCCACTTGACGCCAAGAAACCGGCGCGCGCGCTCGGCGAGCACGTCAGCTGCTTTGAATACCTCGATCTGGTCCTGCGGCGTCATCACTGCAGTAACCCTAGCTACACGGACGGTAGCAACCTTGCGCGCTTGGTCGCGGTGGATGTCTATGAGGCATCCGCGCACGAGCATCGAGAGCCCTCGGTGGATCTCACGCATAATATAGTTCTGGCCAGGAATGCCCTTACGCGGTCCAAACGAACCCGGCCGCGCCGCCGTAGTAAATTGCCTCATGTTCCGGTCCCGCCTGGTCAACACATACTAGCACCACCTAATGCTAGACAGCCGGCGCGGGAAAAGGCAATAGCAAAAATTAAGAGCGGAAAAAAAAATCTAAAAGTGGGCTTGACTCCACCAAGAAACATATTACAATGAAAAGTGCAATCAGAAGCAGAGGGGCTGATATTATTATTATATAATATAATATATATATATAATATACTAATAGTAGTCTTATCTACTTATTTTCCTTAGCTTAACCACCGGTGGTGGCATGTCCGGCGGCATCAGCGCAGTTCTACTCTTTTTCGTCACCTTACCATTCAGCACGTCCTCGATCCTCGGCACAGCTAAGTCGGTCAGGTACTTCTCCGACAGGTCGATACCTGCGCCGGCGCGTCCGAGCTCCAGCGCCGTCGCTACCGTCGTCCCGCTGCCGACGAATGGGTCAAGGACAGTGCACGGCGCGACTATATCTATTTGGCACCCACACACCTTGCGCCACCCCACTGTTCCTTGTTGAGCAATGCCACTGTCAAGAGTTGAGTCAACTCCATTGCGCGACCACCTATAAGACCTGTCGCGCTCGAACTCACTTTCGCCCTCAGTCTTGATTGCGCCAGTCTTCACCACCACTCGTTCGTGCTGTCTCCCACATTCTGCGCAGCACCCATGCTCCGACGTGCTGGCAAGGATACATGGCGTTATCAGCCTAGAACTGTAGACCGCGAAGTGTGCGCCTGAATATCCTACCGTTGGCACAATCCACACATCGCGCTTGTTAACAAGGTACGGGTCACCGCCGTCGTAAGGGCGCAGTTGCGCGCCAGCTGCAGCTGACCCATCAGGTAGCCCCGTCTTTCCGAAGTTAGACCCACCGCAACGTCGCTTCCCACGCACTATGCCATTTCTGTTATTCCACGACGCCGTCGTTGCAGCCGTCGGCGTCGTGGCTGTGAGCTCTTTGTTACTTGTGGGCAGAAAGTGGGTATCCTTCCAGGTGGACTTGGCTGGCTCCTGTATTGCCACATTATCAAAATAGTAGTCCTGTGTCTTCGTCAGAATGAATATGTGCTCGTGCGACTTAGTGCAGCGGTTCTGCACACTCTCCGGCATCTTGTTCGGCGAGTACCAGATGGTATCCTGGCGCAGTATCCATCCGTCTGCTTGCAGTGCCAGCGCAATGCGCCACGGGATGCCAATAAGATTATTACTTGGCAACCCAGTATTAGGATTCGGCTTGATATGCTGGCTGTGTGTTCCAACATTACTCTGTTGCTTACATGGAGTTTCTAACCTACCGCCCCATCGGCTTGGTTGTCCATATGTATCTCCAAGATTTAGCCACAGCGTGCCATCGTCCCGCAGCACACGCTTCACCTCAGCAAACACCTCGACCATATGGCAAACATAGCACTTTCCACACAATGTGCCAGTGGCCCAGCCAAGGCAGTCGGGGGTGTCTTCAGCTCCAAGTGAACACCAACTGCCGTTTGACCACCTTGATTCTGCGTCAACCATTCCAATCCAATAAGCCTCTACAACCACACCTCCAACTTTCCTCTCAACACGTCGTACATGGCTGACAAATCGAATTGTGCTATCACAATTCTGCTTACGGTTGCACCGGGCCGCTCGTTCTGTAGCCCAGCTGCTCGCCTCGGTTTCGCCAGCAAACCTCTCAGCCTCTGCATACGAGCGGAGGCCAAAGTAGGGCGGTGATGTAACAACACAGTGGACAGACCTGGATGGCAGCCGCCGTAGGCACGCGCAGGCGTCGCCCAGGTACAGCATAGCCCCCGGCGCGTGCCAGAACGGGGTGGGGAATCCAGGCGGGAAATTGCCCGGCGCAACGGATTCCGGGGACGGCGCGTAGGAAAACTCGCCCGGCGCAACGCGTGTCGGTCCTGCGGTCTTCCGCGCTGGTGACGTTGGCACAATTTTTCTCCTTTTTCCTGTTGACTTTGAGCGGCCCGGCTTTTATCATTATAGCAGTTGCCCAATTTTACGAATGAGGGGTGCAACATGGGCTGGCGAGGTCTACCCGACTACCCGTCTTACCCGGAGATGTCAGAACGGGTGCGAGACCGGTGGGTGCCGAAGATCACATTGCTCTGTCCCTGGGTCTGTCCAGAGTGGGTATCGGGATACTGGTACCCAGACGGAGGCAGGAAGACCTCTAGCGGGATGGTTACCATTACCCTACCAGGCAGTATCGGCGGCAATTTAGTCAACAGCCTGCAGGGAAAGCTGCGGCACCATCACAATCTGACCGTCTCATATCGCAAGAGGGATGAGCCGATTCGGTACGAGATTCGATTCATCGGATAGGGAAGCTGTTATGCCCACATCCATTAAGCGCGACCCGTTTTGCACTATCAATCCGACAGTGCGACCCGCCAAAACCGGCTTGCGCACCCCACAGGCCCGCGTCCTAGCAGCGCTAATGCCTGCCCGCATTGACGACCCGCCCATCGAGTGGCCCCTACTCACCCGCGCCCAGCTAGGTGTCCGCGCTGGGTACACCTCGTTGAGCGGGACAATCACTCGTGCCCTCAATGGCATTCGGCCAGGCAGCAGTAGCGGCGACGCCCACCTCGGCCTTATCGCTCGCGGACTAGTCGAGGAGCAGTCTGTGGATGTAGATGGGGTTACCGAGCTAAACTATCGAATCACAGCCGCCGGCATCTGCGAGTACAGCGCGTACACCTTAATTACCGGTAGTCAGCTGCCAGCACTAAAAGACCCCTCTTCATGTACCAACGACAGATACAGATCATATCACACCTCGTAGCTTACTCACAGGAGGCGCAGTTAGCTGCTGGATAGACACCGCGCTAGCCCTGTACGTTCTCAGCTCTACCAACGGCCTAGCCGTCTCCAGCGCCAGCTTCAGCCTGCCCACAGCGATGTCAGCGTACTCCTGCGACTGCTCCATCCCTACAAACCGCATCCCCTCCCCTAACGCTGCGACTCCAGTGCTGCCACTCCCCATGAACGGGTCGAGAACAGTGCCGCCAGGAGCGCACACGAGGCGGACAAGGTAGCGCATCAAGTCTAGTGGTTTCACAGTGGGGTGTACGATTGCACCTTTGCCATGTGGACGGTCACTATTGTCAGCTTTGGCTGTATAAAAGAACCGAGCTGCACTGCCGTTATCTGCATATTGTGGACCGCAAGGCATATTACTTTTTCCGCTCCATATGCCGCCACTTCCGTGTGGTTGCGCTTCCGTTCCTGCTCTACTGTGTGGAAACAACTCCACCACCTCGTCACTCCCATCGTGGATGAGGTTAGCTGGCCATCTTCCGTTCTTTGTTCCTGACTGGATGCGTTCGGTATTTGGCGCTGCCATCGATGTGTTCTGTGATGCAACAGTTCCATTCGACACCGCTATTGGCATCGGATCAGTTCCGACTCGGCACCCATCTATGTTCAACCCACCGCACCCGTGCTTCAGGGTGTTTTGCGCGACGGAGCCGATTAGAGGCTTGTGCGCGACGATGATCGGCTCAACCGCTGGCTTTAGCGCGGTCCCCCACCCATCCCACTGGACAGCAGCAGCTACATTCGGCTTGGTTTCATTGTATTCTGCCTTGTACCCATGCCCACCTACGCCAATCTCGCGCGCGCTGAACTGGCCCTGGGACAAGCCCGATGTCCTATGGCCAGTTACTTCTCGCTCAGCACCATATATCTTGTCTATTGCCTTGCTGATGTTATGTGACTTCGGGAACCCAGACCCATACACCCACATTATCGTATCCCTGATGTCCCACCCGGCGTCCTCGATGGCGCACGCCATCCGGTGCCACATCCGCGTCCCGCCGAACGACAATAGGTACGCTCCAGATTTGGTAGCGTGCAGGATCGCATTAGCGCACGAGTGGAACCATTGTTGATAAAAGTTGGAATCTCGTCCGTACTCAATGCGAGAACGTGAGTAAGCGTTCCCACCACTACCATCCTGGAACCCACCACGCTCAGTTGCCGGATTTACAATGACAGCACCTTTAGGTCGATAGTTCCCATAACACACTCGCTGTGTTCCATCTCGAAATGGGTGTGATGGGTGCATACCCCCATCACACGTCTCAATCTTACCTTCGTTTCTCCACGGCGCATCCCACTCCTTCCCCATAAATTCAAGTCCATATGGCGGATCGGTAACAACTGCATGGAACTGCTCCGGCTCTAATCGCGCCAGCACCTCTCGGCAGTCGCCGACGTAGACGCTGGCACGCCCGCACTCCGACCGCCAGTACGGGACCGGACCTGCGACCTGTTGTCTAAACCTTGACACTGGCATGAGCACCTCCATCTTCTGCAAGGTAGGTTACGCGCTTTCCAAGCTGGCGAGCCATCTCGATCTCGGCCATTACCCCAACGCTAGTATCCCAGCCCGGCAGCATCAGGACATATATCTCATCGACATGTGATATGAACCAGAAGTCGTATTCTCGCCAAAACCCGAATCCGTGCGGTAAATCACCGGCAGTAGCTAATGCGTGCGTGTGGGCTATTGGAGAGTACACGTGGTAGCCTGCTTGTATAAGTTTGGCGGCTACGATGCACGCCTTCCAATGCCGATAATCCTGAACTAAGGGATTTGAATCTGAGTATGGACTAGCCAAGTAAATCACGGCGCGGTTCCTCCCATTACCCTTATATAGAGATCATGAACGCGCTGTGTTAGTAACCAGTAACCATTCGACTGGCTCATATGTCTCCATTCTAGCACACCCACCTTGCGCAGGAATACAAGATATGATTGCAGGCGCTCTAGTGTCATCCCAGACCACATCGACAACGTCCCGACCATCAGCCCACCACACTCTTGAAAGGACTTACCACCAGCCCTCTGGTTCGGCGCGCACAGCCATTGGGCGATATTGAGTGTATGCCCGTGTGCGGTGTCCAGCGCAACCTTGCGAACTATTCTTAGCACTCCACTATCTATCTGCTGCTTACCCATCACCACTGCCAAACACTTCGCCAGCCGGCCAAACTGACTGACTAGGCGCGATGGCAGCTCCTTGGTGTAGTTTATCTCGTGTTTCTTCGGGTCGGTGCACGGACGCGCACGCA
>Ga0187846_10000815_pt1 | contig 17839 bp, 18 predicted proteins | sample TC_taG_FD_161473 | JGI IMG/M metagenome (GOLD analysis project Ga0187846, IMG submission 161473) | Biofilm microbial communities from the roof of an iron ore cave, State of Minas Gerais, Brazil - TC_06 Biofilm (v2) | ecosystem: Environmental > Terrestrial > Deep subsurface > Cave > Wall biofilm...
GCCGGCAGCAGCAGAACGTCGTCGAACGTCAGCGCCTTCTCGATCAAACGCATCACAAGGCCTCGCGCCGCAAAAATGGATTATACGGGGCGCCTTGCCCCCTTTTTCGAGTGCTGCGACGCACCATCCGACGGCATCCTCATGTGTACTGCCGATATTCGCTGCTGGCGTCGTCGGGTACATTGCGCGCTTATGAAAAATGCAATCTCCTCCCCTGTTGCGCTCGCATGCCGGTTTGGCGCGCTTGTCCTGCTTTGCTCGATCGGCTCGATCGCGGCGGCCCAGTGGGCCTGGCGCGACGCAAGCGGCACCACTGTGTACTCCGACCAACCTCCGCCGGCGGGGGTGAAACGCGCCGACATCCTGCGCCAGCCGACATCGGCTCCTGTGGCTGCGCCTTCGGATGTCGAGGAGGCGGCGCCGGCTGCTCCACCCGAAGGCGCCGAGCCCGGGACTGCAGCGGCGCCAGCACCAGCCCAAAACGCGACCGCGCCGAAGGCTCCAACGATGGCCGAGCGCGAAGCCGATTTCCGCAAGCGCGAGAAAGAGCGTGCGGATGCGGAGAAGAAGGTCGCCGACGCGCAGGCGGAAGCAACGCGAAAGGCCGCTGATTGCGATCGAGCGCGCGGCTACATGAAGTCGCTCGACTCCGGAATCCGTTTGATCCGCACCAACCCGGACGGCACTCGCGAACTGCTGAGCGAGGAGCAGCACGACGCCGAGGTGCAACGCACCCGCGAAATCATCCAGTCGCGCTGCAGCTGAACGGCTGGTCTCTGACCCGGGCTTTGTCCAAAGGGCCGACCGCTCCGACCCAACGCTAGCTCACGAACACAAAGCGCCGGTGCAAGCTCAGTCTTGCTTCAACGCCGCGCGCTGCCGCCGCGCCTCTTTCGGGTCCATCGCGAGGGGGCGATAGATCTCGATCCGATCGCCGTCCCGCACGGTGCGGTCCAGCGGGCAGCACTGGCCGAAGATCCCCACATCGAGCGTGCACCCCGACAGCTCTGGAAAGTCGGCCAGGATGCCGCAGGCCTCGATCGCCTGCCAGACGGTGGCACCGGCGCGCAGCTGCGCGCGGTACCAGTGAGCGCGGCGCGCAACCGCGTACACGATGGTCACCTCGAGGGGTGCGCCGGCTTGCTGGCTGGAATCTGCCTCACCCATACAAGGAATCGGCGCGCCGCGCGAACGCATCGATCAACGACCCCGCGATCAATTCGAACACCGGGGCGATCACCGGCGCGAGCAGCCCCGGTACAAACTGGTATTGCATCTGCAGGGTGACTTTGCACGACTCCTGCGGCAACTCGCGGAAATGCCAGCTCCCCGACAGACGCCGGAACGGGCCGTCGACCAGCGCCATGCGGATCTCTCGCGGCGGATCGAGCTCGTTGCGCGTGGTAAAGCGAGTGCGAACGCCGTGAAAGGCGATTTCGATCGTCGCTTCGACGCTGCTGTCGGACAGGGGCCGTGCGTGCGATACCGGACACCAGGGCAGGAACGCAGGATAGTCGTCGACCCGCTCAACCAGTCGAAACATCCGCTCCGCGCTGTACGGTACCAGCACCGACCGTTCGATTCGGTGCATAACAGGCGATTGTTACACTGACATTGTAAGCTGCTCCGCTCCGCATCGCGACATGTCGATCGTCCAGAATCGCAGGGCCAGCCACGACTACGCGATCGAGGAGCGCTTCGAAGCGGGGCTGGCGCTGCACGGCTGGGAGGTCAAAAGCGCGCGCGCCGGACAGTGCCAGCTGAACGAGGCGTATGTGATCGTCAGGGACGGGGAACTGCATTTGCTGAACGCGCACTTCGCGCCACTGCCCACCACCTCGACGCACGAGCTCGCGGACCCTGCCCGCACGCGCAAGCTGCTGATGCACGGCGCCGAGATCCGGCGGCTGATCGGAAAAGTCGAGCGCGCCGGCTACACGCTCGTGCCGCTCGACCTACATCTCACGCGCGGCCGCGTCAAGCTCGCAGTCGGACTGGCCAAGGGCAAGCGCCAATTCGAAAAGCGCGAGGCCGAGCAGGAGCGGGACTGGAAGCGCCAGCAGAGGCGGCTGCTGAAACAAAGAACGCGCTGAGGCCGCAACGGAGCCGGGAGCCAACGACTCCCGGCTCGCGCGATCAGTCCTGGTGGAACAGGGACGGCAGCACCTGGACGTCTTGCTTGCGCACGGCTTCCAACTCGCGCGGGTTGTATCCCAGTGCTTTCACGACAGTGGCCGCGACCTGCTGGTTGCTCACCGCGACGTTCACGGATGCGGCCTTCAATCCCGGGTTCGATACGAGCAGTGCCGTATGGACGTCGTCTTCGTTGAATCCGCCGTGCTCTGCGATTTTCGACCCCCCGGTGAAGATCACCCCGGTGTTGACCTTCAGGATGATGTCTGGCGTGCGTGGATCCTGGGTGGGGCTGTTGAACTTGTTTTGTAGCGAAGCGCCGGCAAAGATCTCCTGGATGCCCAGCGTTTGCTGGCTCGCGGGCTGGCTGAGCAACGACACCACCGAGGGCATCAGCGAAGGATCGGTCAACCAGATCAGCGAGCCGTCGTCGGAAATGTCGAACGCCTCCGCGGCGCCAATCAGCGTCGCCGGTTGGCTGCCGCCAATGCCCGTGCGTTTGCTGATGTCGATCGGCGACTGGCCGTGCTTCGCACCGATGATGATCAGCGTCGACTCGTAGATGCCCTGGTTCCTCAGCTCGCCGACCATCTTGCCAAGGGACTGGTCGACGAAGTCCAGCTCGGAAGCCAGTCCTGCGGAGGGCGTTCCCAGCACGTCCGTATAGCCGCCGCTGATGCCCGTGACCGGGTCCGTCTTCAACTTCTCGCCGACGCTGACCGCCTGGAAATTGGTACCGAACAGCGCAGGCACTCCGACTTGTCGGGACCGGTCGTGCGTATAACCGTCGATCTGGTTCAGAACCGCCTGCACATGCAACGAGTCGTAGCACATGATGTTCGCGAAGCTCGTGGTCCAGCCGTCGTCGGGCGTGGAATCCGGATACGGCACGGGCGAGCATCCGGAAAACTGCGCCAGCGCGACCGGAATCGAATTGATCTCCGGGCCGTAAAAGTCATCGACCCCGCTGCCGCTCGGGCCGTTCGTCCATTCGTAGGACGGATGCTTGTCGGTCCAGGCCGTGCGCGCGCCGTGCGAATGCACGACCTCGAAGATCGTGTTGACGCGAAGATATTGGTGGGGATAAATCGGCTGACAACCGTTGCCTGGGTCGCGCGGAAGATAGGCGGGATTGATTCCGCCGCCGCCGTCGAGCGCCGTCAGGTCATTGTCGACGCCCTCGTCCAGCTCGACCACTGCGCCGATCGTTCCCGGGCAGTTGCCTCCGTTGGAGCCCATAATGGCATTGCCAGTTAACTGCGGCGATACGGCCCGATTCCATGTCACGTCGTACCAGAAGCCGGTCGTGGTCGGAGAGCCTCCCGTGATCAGCGACGCCAGCCCCGGGAAGGAATCCGACGGCGTCGACGTCGATGCGTTGGTGTAGGTCACCCCGTCGCTACTGAGCGACGCCAGCGTCGAGTTCGGGTGCTGAGCCACGTAATTGGCCAGATCCAGGGCGTGCAAACCGTCGACACTGATCAGCAGTACGTGCTCGACCGCGTGCTCCCGGCCACCGATGCGCTCCTCGGCGCGGGCAGCCTGGGCACTGAGCAGCACAAGACATGCGAGAAACGCGAGTGTGTCCTTGATCATGATTGTCCCTCAGAGGATTTCTAGTTGCTTGTCCAACCGCCGCGGGCATTTGCCGTGCGGACCGAACAAGGCTAGAGAACCCCTGTGACACCAAGGCGACAATCGCGCGCCGCGCGAGGCATCCCACGCGTGAGGGAGCGGCAAAATCTCCCGGCAGTCGACTAGGACGCCAGCCTGCGCCAGGTCTCGACCACCGAGTCCGGATTCAGCGAGATGGACTCGATCCCCTGTTCGACCAGCCAGCGCGCGAACTCGATGTGGTCCGACGGCCCTTGCCCGCAGATGCCTATGTACTTGCCATTGCGCCGACAGGCCTCGATCGCCCGCGAGAGCAGCGTCTTGACGGCTGGATCGCGCTCGTCGAACCCGGCGGCGACCAAGCCGGAGTCGCGATCCAGACCGAGCGTGAGCTGCGTCAAATCGTTCGAACCGATCGAGAACCCGTCGAAGTACTGCAGGAACTCCTCGGCCAGCACCGCGTTGGAGGGAACCTCGCACATCATGATGACGCGCAGGCCTCCATCGCCATCGACGCCGGCGCCGGTGCCGCGCCCAAGGCCATGGCGCTCGAGCAACTGCACCACCTGCTTCGCCTCGTCGAGCGTTCGCACGAACGGGACCATGATCTCCACGTTCGTAAGCCCCATTGTCTCGCGCACGCGCTTGAGCGCTTTGCATTCGAGCTCGAAGCAGTCGGCGAAATCGGGCGCGATGAAACGCGCCGCGCCGCGAAAGCCGAGCATCGGGTTTTCCTCTTCGGGCTCGTAACGGCCGCCGCCGATCAGCTTGCGGTACTCGTTGCTCTTGAAATCCGACAGTCGCACGATCACCGGCTTCGGCCAGAACGCAGCGGCGATCGTGGCGATGCCTTCGGCCAGCCGCAGCTCGAAGAACGCTCGCGGAGTCGGATAGCCGCGCGCCAGGGCCTCGACCGCGCCTTTCAGCTCGGCGTCCAGGTTCGGGTACTGCAGGACCGCCTTCGGATGCACGCCGATGTGGTTGTTGATGATGAATTCCAGCCGCGCAAGCCCCACCCCCGCGTTGGGAATCGCCTGGAATTCGAAGGCCAGCTGCGGGTTGCCCACGTTCATCGCCAGTTTCACCGGCAGCGGCGGCAATGCGCCGACCTGGACCGAATCGACTTGGACCTGGAGCCTGCCCTCGTACACGTGGCCGGTGTCTCCCTCGGCGCACGACACCGTCACCTCAGCGCCGTCGGCGATCGCCGCCGTCGCGTTGCCGCAGCCGACCACCGCCGGGATGCCCAGTTCGCGCGCGATGATCGCCGCGTGACAGGTCCTTCCGCCACGGTTGGTCACGATCGCGGCGGCGCGCTTCATCACGGGTTCCCAGTTCGGATCCGTCATGTCGGTTACCAGCACGTCGCCGGCGCGGACCCGATCCATCTGGCTGGTGGCATCGACCAGGCGCGCGGGGCCGGACCCGATTTTCTGTCCGATCGCCCGCCCGGACGTCAGCACGCGCGAGGTCTGCTGCAGGCGGTAGCGCACCTGCGCTTGCGTGCGCGACTGCACGGTTTCGGGCCGCGCCTGCAACACGTTCAAACGGCCATCGATTCCGTCCTTGCCCCATTCGATGTCCATCGGCCGCCCGTAGTGCTTCTCGATCCGGATCGCGATGCGCGCCAGCTCGACCACGTCGTCGTCCGATAGAGAGAATCGATGCCGCTCCTCGTCCGGCACGTCGACCTGGCGGACGCGACGTCCGCTGCCCGCCTGCGTGTCGAACACCATCTTGACCAGTTTCGAACCCAGGCTGCGCCGGACAATCGGGAACTTGCCGGCGTGAAGCATTGGCTTGTGAACGTAGAACTCGTCCGGGTTCACGACACCCTGCACCACGGTTTCGCCCAGGCCGAAGTTCGAGGTGATGAACACGACGTCGCGAAAGCCCGACTCGGTGTCGAGCGTGAACATGACGCCGGCGGCACCCAGGTCGCTGCGCACCATCTTCTGCACGCCGGCCGACAGCGCGACTTGCGCGTGCGCGTACCCGTGGTGCACTCGGTAGGCGATGGCCCGATCGTTGTAGAGGGACGCGAACACCTTGCGAACGCAGCTCAGCACCTGATCGGTGCCGTTCACGTTGAGGAAGGTTTCCTGCTGCCCCGCGAATGAGGCTTCGGGCAGGTCTTCCGCGGTGGCGCTGGAGCGGACCGCAACTGATAGTTCACCTGAATTATTTACTATAAGTAATTGATAACTATCAGTTATTTCATTCTCCAATTCCCGCGAGAGAGGAGCCTCCTCTACCCATGCGCGAATCTGGCGGCCTGCACTCTCCAAAGCGCCCACATCTTCGACGTCGATCGCGTTCAGACGCTGCGCGATGCGTTCGGTCAAGCCGTTGGAACGCAGAAAATCGCGAAACGCCTGCGCAGTGGTCGCGAATCCGTCCGGCACGAGGATTCCGCCCGAGCCGAGTTCACCAAGCATTTCGCCCAGAGATGCGTTCTTTCCTCCGACCAGAGCAACATCGGTATTGCGCAGGCGGCGGAACGGCACCACATATCGCGCGCTGTCCATATCCTCCTCTCGGCGTGTGCGAAAATGGCACGTCTATCTTACGTGCTTCGCGCCGGTAGCTCCGTCTGCAAGAGTGAAGACGCACGCCAGCGATCGATGACCGATCCGCCCGATTCCGCGCCCTCTGTGGAGCGCGACGTTTTTTTCGTCTCTGACGGCACCGGCATCACCGCCGAGACGCTTGGCCAGAGCGTGTTGGCGCAGTTCGACCACTTGCGCCTGCGCGTACATCGGATCGCGTTCGTCGACAGCCCCGACAAGGCGCGCGACGCAGTCGCGCGCATCAACGACATCGCGCTTCGGCACGTGGGCCGTCCGATCGTGTTTTCGACGCTGGTGGATCCGAAGACCAACGAGGTGTTGCGCACCGCCTCGGCACTGATCCTGGATGCGTTCGGTACGTTCGTCGTTCCCTGGAGCGGGAGCTGGGGATGAAATCGACCCACACGATCGGGCGATTTCACGCGATGTCCGACTCCGAGAAATACAAGAACCGGATCGAAGCGATCAATTTCACTCTCGCACATGACGACGGTCAGCTTGCCACGGGACTGCAGCAGGCCGAAGTGATTCTGGTCGGAGTGTCGCGCAGCGGCAAGACGCCGACGAGCTTGTACTTAGCGATGCATTACGGCGTCAAGACAGCCAACTACCCGCTGATTCCGGAGGATTTCGAGCGCGGCATGCTGCCCTCGGCACTGCCCATCCACAAGAACCGCCTGTTCGGCCTGACCATCTCGCCGGAACGGCTTGCCGAGGTGCGGCGCGAACGCCGACCTAACAGCCGCTACGCATCGCTGGAGAACTGCCGCTACGAGGTGGCGCAAGCCGAAAGCATGATGCGGCGCGAAGGCATCCGCTGGCTGTCATCGACGACCAAGTCGATCGAGGAGATCGCCGCCACCATCCTGCAGGAGTGGCTGCCGGAACGCCGCAATGGCGGCGGTGAACCGCGGACTTGATTTTTGCCGGCGGGCCGGATGCTCCAGCCCGTCATCCGACTCGTAGCAAGCGCCGCCGCCTTTCGAACAAGCACACGGCGGCCGCCGCCGCGACGTTCAGCGACTCCACGGCACCGCTGATAGGGATCGCCACGCGCGCGGCGCAACGCTGCAGCACCGCTTCCGAGAGGCCGGCTCCCTCCGAGCCGAACGCCCATCCGACTGGATGCGCCGGAATGTCGCTCTGCCACAAAGAGGTCGCATCGCGCGCGACCGCGGCGATCCAGGTCCCGGCAAGCGCGGCCTGCATCGACTCTGGCGCGACTGATTCGGAGATCTTGACGACCAAGTGCGCACCCATGGCCGCGCGCATCGCTTTCGGCGCCCAGGCGCATGCGGTCGACGGGCCGCACAGGACGTGCCCGATCCCGGCGGCCGCCGCACTTCGCAGCAGCGCGCCGACGTTGGCGGGATCCTGCACCCCGTCCAGATAGACCAGATCCTCGCGCGAAGCTGCCGGAACGGCGGCGTCGCGGATCGCAACCACCAGCGTCAAGCCGACCCCGTGCTCGACCGGGCACAGTCGGTCGTACAGCGTCGCGGCCAATTCGAAGCGAGGCGTCCGCGTCGGCAGCGGCGCCAGCACGCGCTCGATCGCCTGTGCGTCCGCGCCTCGCCGCACCAGCACGGCGGCGACCGGCCAGCCGCACTCGACCACCGTCTGCGCGACGTGAAGACCTTCAGCCAGCGTCTGGCGCAGCTCGCGGATCACCCGGGAGCTCGCCGACAGGCGCAGCCAGCGCCGGAACAGGGGATTGGAGTCCGAGGTCAGGCGTTGCACCGCGAATCCGCGTTCTACGACAGCAGCGCGCGCACCGGAGCAAACGAGCGCCGGTGCACGGCGCATGGGCCGAGCCGGCGCAACTGTCGCAGGTGCTGCGGCGTCGGGTAGCCGAAATGACAGTCGAATCCGTACTGAGGATGCCTTTGATGCAGCCTGACCATCAGCGCGTCGCGATGCGTTTTGGCCAGGATCGAGGCAGCCGAAATCGACGGTTCTGTCGCGTCGCCCCCCACGATCGCGCGCGCGGCGATTGCGATCACTGGTAGGTGCACCCCGTCGACCAGCACCAGGTCCGGGCGCGGGCGCAGAGCCTCGATCGCACGCCGCATCGCAAGCAAACTCGCCTGCAGGATGTTGATCCGATCGATCTCTGCGACGCTCGCCTGCGCCACCGCGAACGCCATAGCCTGCGCGCGAATCTGCTCGGCCAGATCGAGGCGCCGGGCCGCTGTAAGTTGCTTGGAATCGCGCAGACCTTCCACCGTCCGGCGCGGATCGAGCATCACCGCCGCGGCAACGACCGGTCCGGCAAGCGGGCCACGGCCTGCTTCATCGACGCCGGCGATCAGCAGCATGCGCCGGCGCGAGCTCGCGCGATTTGCTGGCATGCCCGTCAGAGCACCGGCTTGCCCGCCAGGCCGAGCACGGCTTCGGCCACCAGCGCTGGAGTGTCGCGCCGCAGGCTTTCATGGATGGCATGGAAGCGCTCGGCAAGCCTGGCTCTGCCTGCGTGATCCTCCAGCTGGCGCATCAGCGCAGCCGCCAGCGCCGACTCGGTAACCTCCTCCTGCAACAATTCGGGAACGAGCTCCTCGCGTGCCAGGATGTTCGGCAGACCCACCCAGGGCAGGTAGCCTCCGATCCTGCGGATCATCCAGGCCGACAGGCGCGGCATCCGGTATGCGATCACCATCGGCCGCTTGAAGAGCGCTGCTTCCAGCGTCGCCGTTCCGCTTGCCACCAGCACCGCGTCCGCTGCCTCCAGGCACTCGTGCGACCGTCCCTCGATCAGAGACGTGATCGGCTCCAGGCGCGGATGATTCCGCAGCTGCTCCTCGAGACGGGACCGCAGCGAGGGATCGGCCGTTGGCACGACGAAACGCGCCGCGCCGATTGCACGTGAGATCCGGCTGGCCGCCCCGAAAAAAACCGGTCCGAGGAACTCGACTTCGGCGCGCCGGCTGCCCGGCAGCAGCGCGATCACCGGCTCCGTCCCTGCGAGGCCCAGCCGCGCGCGTGCTCCATCGCGGTCCGGCCGCAGCGGAATCGCTTGGGCAAGCGGGTGGCCGACGTACGTGGCCGCGATTCCGGCTCTGCGGTACAACGCCTCCTCGAACGGAAAAACCAACAGCACGCGGCTGGCCGCGCGGCGGATCGCTTCGATGCGTTCGCCGCGCCATGCCCAGATCGAAGGGCTGACATAGTGGACGGTGGGAATGCCGCGCGACCGCACGGCCGCCTCCAGTGCCAGGTTGAAATCGGGCGAGTCCACGCCGACCAGGACGCTGCATGAGCTTCCGACGATGCGCCGCCGCAGCGCGCTGCGCAACCACAGCAGGCGTGGCAGCTGGCGCAGCACCTCCGCATAGCCGCGCACGGAGAGCTCGCGCACATGGTGCCATGCCTCGCAACCGGCTTCGATCATTCTGTCGCCGGCGACGCCTGCCACCTGCCAGGCCGGATCGGTGGAACGGATCGCCCGGATCGCTGGAGCAGCGAGTAGATCGCCGGAGACTTCTCCGGCGACCATCACGAGCAGCGGCTTGGTGGTCAAGGCCGTCTAGCGGATGATTCCCCGCCCTGGTTCCGCGAGGAACTGGACGAACTGTCCGATCGCTTCGGCCGCGGCCGGCCCTTCCGGCAGCCCCGACTGGATGGCCTCGCGAGCCTGGACCAATGTCAGGCCGTCGCGGAAAACCGTACGGTAGGCGCGCTTCAGCGCGGTGATCGTCTCCTCGTCGAAGGCACGCCGTTGCAGCCCTTCAACATTGATTCCGAACGGCTTCGCCGGGCTGCCCCGGCAGAGCACGAACGGGGGCACGTCCTGCACCAGGGTGGAGCCGCCGCCGCACATCGCGTGCGCTCCGATTCTCACGAACTGGTGCACACCGACCATCCCGCCCAGCACCGCCCAATCGCCTACCGTGACGTGGCCAGCCAGTTGGGTCAGGTTTGCCAGCACCGTGTGGTCGCCGATCGCGCAGTCGTGAGCGATGTGCACGTAGGACATGATCCAATTGTCCGAGCCGATCCGCGTCACTCCGCCGCCTTGCGCCGTTCCGGCGTTGAGCGAACAGAACTCGCGGATCGTGTTGCCGTCGCCGATCACCAGCTCGGTGCGCTCGCCCGCATATTTCTTGTCCTGCGGGATCTCGCCAAGCGCGCAGAACGAATAGATCCTGTTGTTGCGTCCGATGCGCGTGTTGCCGGTGACCACGACATGAGCGTCGATCGACGTTCCAGACTCGATCGTGACGTTCGCAGCGATCACGCAGAAAGCACCGACCTGCACCTCCTCGGCAAGCTGCGCGCCGGGTTCGACGATCGCGCTCGGGTGGATCCGCGCCATCTGTGCCCCCGCCGCTCAGTTTCCCGGGTCCGAAAGCGACCCCACGGGGGCCTTCGAAGGTGAGCGGTAGGCGCACATCAGGTCGGCCTCGCAGGCCACCTGGCCCTGTACGGTGGCCTTGGCCTTGAAGAAGGCGATTCCCCGCAGCTCGCGGGCGAAATCGACCTCGAGCTGAAGCTGATCGCCCGGCTCGACCGGCCGCTTGAACCGCGCCTTGTCGATACCGACGAAGTAGTAGATCAGATCCTTGGGCCTTTCATCGCCGAGCGTGACGATCGACAGAATCGCCGCTGCCTGCGCCAAGGCCTCCAGGATCAGCACCCCTGGCATCACCGGATAGCCTGGGAAGTGCCCGGCGAAGACCGGCTCGTTGATCGAGACGTTCTTCAGAGCGACGATCCGCCGGCGCGGCTCGACCTCGATTACCCGGTCCACCAGAATGATCGGGTAACGGTGCGGCAGGGTTTTCAGGATTTCCTGAATGTCCATCATCGGTCGGATCCCGTGTCTCGCGCGCGAACGTCCGCTTCGAGTCGGCGGACCCGCTCGCGCAGTTCATCCAGGTGCCTGAGCACTGCGGCGTTGCGTTCCCATTCTTGGTTCGTCATGAACGGGAAGATGCCGGTGTAGAAGCTTCCCTGGCGCAGGTCGCGTGTGATGGCAGTGGCGCCCGCAATCACGCTGTCGTCGGCAATCGTGATGTGCCCCTGGATCATCGCGGCGCCGCCGAGCTGACAGCGCCGTCCGATCGTCGTGCTCCCGGCGATGCCGACGCAACCTGCGATCGCCGAGTGCGCGCCGATGCGGCAGTTGTGCCCGATCTGCACCAAGTTGTCGATCTTCACGCCTTCCTCGATGACGGTGTCGCCGATCGCACCTCGGTCGATCGCCGTGCCAGCACCGATCTCGACGTCGTCGCCGATCCGCACCGCGCCAGTTTGCGGAATCTTGACCCATCGGCCCCGGAACGGCGCAAACCCGAAACCGTCGGCGCCGATTACGCAACCCGAGTGCAGGATGCAACGCGCGCCGATGCGACAGGAGTGGTAGACGCGAACACCCGGGTGCAGGCACGTGGCCTCGCCGATGTGCGCCCGGGCGCCAACGTAACAGCCGGCCCCAACCTGCGCCGCCGGCCCAATACAAGCCCCCTCGTCGATCACCGCCAGCGGCCCGATGGAACACGTGGAATCGATCCGCGCCGATGGGTGAACAACGGCCCCCGGCGCACATCCGGGAACCGAATCGGGGCGTTGCTCGAGCAGCTGTGCTGCGAAGGCGAACCAGGCATACGGCGGGTCGCACACAATCAGCACCGCCGCCGGCGATCCGCCCGCAAACAGCGCCTGGCAGTCCGCCTCCGACAGCACCAAGGCGTCGGCCCGGGTAGAGGCGGCAGCACGCCGGTAGCGAGGATTGGCGAGGAAGCTCAGTTCGCCGGCGCCGGCCTGTTCGAGCGTAGCGACGCCCGCGATGCGCCGGCCGCCGTCGCCGACGATCCGTGCGACCAGTGCACCGTCCGAGCGCTCGCGCACGGCGGCCGCCAGATCGTCGATGGACAAGGCGCCCGGCATCGGCATCGGTCCGTCGAGGACCCCGCTGTCGATCGCCTCAGGTCATTCGAAACGCGAAAGCCCGCGAATCACTTGCCAGCGTCGAGCGCATGCAGCACCTTGTCGGTGATGTCGATGTGCGGCCCGACGTACGCCGCGTCCTGCAGGATCAGGTCGTACTTCTCCTGCTCGGCCAGCTGGCGCACGATTCGCTGCGCCCGCTCCAGCAGGTTCTGCAACTCCTCGTTCTTGCGCTGGTTCAAATCCTCCTGGAACTCGCGCCGCCTGCGCTGGAACTCGCGGTCCATGTCCTGCAATTCGTGCTGGCGCTTGCTGCGTTCCGCGTCGGAAAGGACAGGGCTGTCCTTATCCAGTTTGTCGGCGGTCGCCTTCAACTTCGCCTCCATGTCCTGCAGGTCCTTGCCGCGCTTGGCGAACTCCTGCGAAAGCTTCTGCTCGGCCGCCTTCGCGGGCTCCGAATCTCGCAGGATCCGCTCGGTGCTCACGTAACCGATCTTCAACTCTTCGGCGCCCGCCTGCATGGCGCACAGCGCCAGCACGGTCGCCGCGGCGGCCGAGCCAAGCCGCACAGCCATGGAAGACGTCAATCGCATCGCGGCAACCTCGGGAAGTTCCCAGCGAGCGATTCTGCCACAGCGCCGCGTCAAAAGCCCGTGCCGATCTGGAACTGGAATCGCTGGACCCGGTCGATGCTTTGCTTATGGATCGGTTCGGCGATGCTCAGCTTCAGCGGCCCGACCGGCGAAATCCAGGCGACTCCGATGCCCACCGCAGCGCGCAAGTCTGCGAAGCGTACGGCCTCGCCGAGGCCCCACACGTCTCCGAAGTCGAGGAAGGTCAGGCCGCGCAGCGATCGATCCGCACCCGGCAATGTCGCCACCGCCTCGATCGAGCCGTTGACCTCCTTAACGCCGCCGAGCGGATCGCCGTTCGAGTCGCGCGGGCCGAGCGACCCGGACTCAAAGCCGCGCACGGTCCCGATGCCGCCCTCGTAGAAGTTCTTGAACAGCGGGAATTCCTTGCCGCCGTAACCTCCTCCATACCCGGCCTGCCCGTTGAACGCCAACGTGAACTTCTTCGTCAGCGGCAGGTACTGCTGGTACTGGTACGTCAGCTTGTAATACTCCAGATCCAGCACCGGGGTTCCGGCCTCCAGGAACGCGCGCTGAAAGCGGCCGCGCTCGGGTGTCAGGATGTTGTCGCGGCTGTCGCGCGACCACCCGACCGTTCCGAGCAGTGCGCCCGCGCTCGAGCCGAAGCGGTTCACGTAGTCGATATAGCGGAACGGACTCGAGGAGGTCAGCGTGATATCGGTGCTCTCGAGACCGAGGCCGAAAAAGACCGTGTCGTATTCGGTGAAGGGCACTCCCCACCGCACCGTGCCACCCGTGGTCCCCAGGTCGACCGTCGCCAACCCCAATTTCGCCAAATTCGAGTCGCGCCGGTAGATCTCTTCGCTGCGGCTGACGCCGTCGATCGTGACGTATGGGTCCGAGTGCGAAAGCGCAATCGTACGGGTGGCGGTGCTGGTGTTGACCTGCACCCCGATCGCGTGCCCGGTCCCCAGCACGTTCTGTTGCGTATACGAACCGGAGATCACCAGGTGTTCCGTCGAGCTGTACCCGAGGCCGGCCTGAATCGTTCCGGTCGGCCGCTCCTTGACCGTGATGTTGACGTCGACCTGGTCCTGGGTGCCCGGAACGGGCGGGGTCTCGACCTCCACTTTCTCGAAAAACCCGAGACGGTCGATGCGATCGCGCGAGAGCTTGACTTTCTCCGAGTCATACCAACCCGACTCGAACTGACGGATCTCGCGCCGGATGACCTCGTCGCGCGTACTAGTGTTGCCGGAGATGTTGACGTGCCGCACATAGGCGCGCCGGCCTGGATCGACCAGGATCGTGAACGCGACCTCGCGCTTTTCCTTGTTCGCATCGGGTACCGGATTGGCATTCGCGAACGCGTAGCCCAACACGCTCAGGCGGTCGGTCACGGCCTTCGCGATGTCGTTGATCCGCTCACCGTTGTAGATCTCCCCCGGCTTCACGTCGATCAGCTTGGAAAGCTCCTGGTCCAGTCCGAGCAGTTCGCCCGCAAGCTTCACGCCGGAGACCCGATAGCGCTCCCCTTCCAGCAGGTTGATCGTGATGTGAATGTCCCGCTTGTCCGGACTGATCGAAACCTGGGTCGACTCGACATGAAAATCCAGGTAGCCACGCGCCAGGTAGAACGAGCGCAGGGTCTCCTCATCGGCCTCCAGCTTCTGGCGTGCGTATTTGTCGTGTCCCGTGTACCAGGTGAGCCAGCCCGGGGTCGACAGCTCCATCTGGTCGAGCAGTTCGGAATCCGAGTACGCGTGGTTGCCCGTGAAGCGGATTTCGCGGATCTTGGCGACCTCGCCCTCGTCGATCGACATCGTGATCGCGACGCGATTGCGCTCCAGCGGACTGACGGTCGTCGTGACCTTGACGTCGTAGCTGCCGTGCGAAAGATACTGGCGCTTCAGTTCCTGCTCGGCGCGCTCCAGCACCGAACGATCGTAGATGCGCCCCTCGGCCAAACCCACCTCCTTCAGCGACTTGGTGACCGTGTCCTTGTCGAACGCCTTCATCCCGACCAGCTCGATCGAGGCGATCGCCGGCCTTTCCTCCACCACCACCACCAGCACGTCGCCGTCCGCTTCCAGGCGCACGTCCTTGAACAGGCCCGATGCGTATAAAGCCTGGACCGCTGCGATTCCCTTGGACGGGTCGTAGCGGTCGCCGACACGCAGCGGCAGGTAGCCGAATACGGAACCGACGTCCGCCCTCTGCGCACCCTCGACGCGGATATCCCGAATCACGAAACCGGGCGTCTGCGCCCGAACGCCGCCCTGCGCGAGGGAAAGTACGAGTGCGAGGCACAGGTTTCGCGTCGCCACGGACAACCGGGTGTTGCGGCGTACCAGGGAAACCAAGGAATTCCGCCTAGTGATCTGTGACCGTCTGTTAAAAAAGCAAAGGCAAGGCGGTCCCGAATCGGCGTGCTACTGGAACAGCAGCCGCGTCACGTCGTTGTACAAGGCAAGTGCCGTCAGAACGACGAGCAACCCGATCCCTACGCGCTGTCCGAGTTCGACCGATGCAGGCGAAGGCGGACTCCCCTTCAGTACCTCGATGGCATAGTACAGCAAGTGTCCTCCGTCCAGCACGGGCACCGGCAACAGATTCAACACCCCAAGGCTGATCGAGACCAAGGCGAGGAAGCTCAAGTATGCGAACAGACCGATGCGCGCGCTGCGGCCCGCCACATCGGCAATCGTCACCGGCCCGGACAGGTTGTGCCAGGAGGCGCGCCCGACCACCATTTTGCCCAGCATCCGGAGCGAGAAGGCCGAGGTCTGCCAGGTCTTGCCCACCGCGTGGCGCAGCGCCGCGACTGGTCCGTCGCGCACCAGGATCGTGTCGCGAAACTCGCTTCCGACGCTGATTCCGACCCGGCCGATCGGCTTACCTTCCGCTCCCGCAACCTCGAGCGGCGTCAGCGCGATCGTCAACGCACCGCCGTCGCGCTCGATGCCAAACTGCAGCGGCTGTCCGGGCGCGGCGCCGACGCGCCGGCTTACATCGCCGGGCGAGGTTACGCGTGCGCCATCGATCGATACGATGCGGTCGCCCGCGCGCATCCCCGCCCGTGCGGCCGGATCGCCCGGGGTGACTGCACGCACGACGGTTTCGGCCCCGCCGGGCTGCAGTCCGACCTGCGCGAACCAGCGGCTGTCGATCCGATCCATGTCGACGCCGGACAGATCCAGCTGCAGCTGTCGCTCGGCGCCGTCGGGCGTGCGCACCAGGAAGCGCGGGCGAGCGCCGCCGCCCGCGCTTTGCAGCAAGTCCCACCGTAGATCCTCCCAGGATCGCACGGCACGGTCGTCCATATTCAGCACCAGGTCGCCCTCGGCAAATCCGGCCTCTGCCGCGAGCGTGCCTGCCTCCGGCTGTGCAATCACGGCCCGCAGATCGGTGGTACCGACCAGGTTGACGACGAAGTAGATCAGTATCGCCAGCAGCAGGTTTGCAGCAGGACCGGCGGCGACGATCGCCGCGCGCCGGATCACCGGCTGGCGGTTGAATGCGCGCGGAAGGTCGTTCGGATCGATCGGCTCGGACTCACTCTCGCGCTCGTCGAGCATCCGCACATAGCCGCCGAACGGGACCGCCGCGATCACCCACTCGGTACGATCCGCACCCGCGATCCAGCGGGCGATCGGCTTGCCGAATCCGACCGAGAAACGCAGCACCTTCACGCCGCACCAGCGCGCCATCCCGAAATGGCCGAACTCGTGCACGACGATCAACAAGCCCAACGCCACCAGGAACGCAGGGATAGTGGTCAACAGGTCCATGTGCTTCTCGCTAGTACGGATCGGGCCCGCCGGCGGGCGCCCAGATCCAGTTCGATGACCGCCTCGATCGAGTCGGGCGGCGCCGTGGAACAGGCGGCGAGCACCTCCTGGATCACCGCGGGTATGCGCGCAAACGGCAGCTCCCGGTTCAGGAACGACTCGACCGCAACCTCGTTGGCCGCGTTCAGCGCGATGCAGCAAGCGGGCCCCTCACCCAGCGCCTGATAGGCCAGGCGAAGGCAAGGAAACTGTTCCTGGTCCGGCGCTTCGAATTGCAGCGGGCCGGCCTGCAGCAGGTCGAGGCGCGGCGAGCCGCTGCCAATCCGCTCGGGAAATCCCAGCGCATAGGCGATCGGGGTGCGCATGTCCGGCGACCCCATCTGCGCCAGCACGGAGCCGTCGACGAATTCGACCATTGAGTGCACGACGCTCTGCGGATGAATCACGACGTCGACCCGGTCCGGTGCGAAGCCGAACAACCGGCTTGCCTCGATGACCTCCAGGCCTTTGTTCATCAGGGTGGCCGAATCGACCGAGATCTTGCGACCCATGTTCCATTTCGGGTGAGCGCAGGCCTGCTCCGGCGTCACTCCCGTCAGGTCGGCGCGCCGCAGGAAGGGTCCTCCGGAAGCGGTCAGGATCAGGCGCCGCACCGCACGGTCGGCATCGCGCGCGGCCGCCAGGCACTGATGGATCGCGTTGTGCTCGCTGTCGACCGGCAGCAAGCTGGCGCCGCTCGCGCGCACGGCTTCCATCAGCAGTGAGCCGGCGCAAACGATCGCCTCCTTGTTGGCGAGCAGCAGGCGTTTGCCCGCGCGCGCCGCCGCCAGCGTCGCGCCAAGTCCCGCGGCTCCGACGATCGCGGCCACCACGCAGTGCGCCGACTCGAGGCGCGCCGCTCGCAGCAGGCCCTCGGGCCCACCGGCAGCCTTCGTGCGCAGTGCCGCTGCGCGCAGACCTTGCTCGAGCGCGGCGCAGCGCGTGGCATCCCCAATGGCGGCCAGCTCCGGCTCGAAGCGCCGGCACAGATCCACCAGCGCATCCACGTTCGAGTTCGCCGTCAGCGCCGCGACGCGGAAGCGCCACGGATGGCGCGCCAACACATCCAAGGTACTGGCGCCGATCGAGCCGGTCGCACCCAGTATGGATACGCCCTGCACGCCCTTCCGACTGACTGCCGCCTCGCTCATCGGACCCACCATTCGATCAGCACAGCCGCAGGCAGCGCCGGCAGCGTTGCATCGACCCGGTC
>Ga0187846_10000816_pt1 | contig 17834 bp, 15 predicted proteins | sample TC_taG_FD_161473 | JGI IMG/M metagenome (GOLD analysis project Ga0187846, IMG submission 161473) | Biofilm microbial communities from the roof of an iron ore cave, State of Minas Gerais, Brazil - TC_06 Biofilm (v2) | ecosystem: Environmental > Terrestrial > Deep subsurface > Cave > Wall biofilm...
ATGTCGTCATCCTGGGGGGTGGCGTGCTTCCCACACAAAAGAAAGGCCAGACACCTGCCTCCCCAGTCCGGCTGACCGACGCGAGTGCCGTGGAAGCCGATGTCGGGTTTGCCGCTTCCCACATAGTCGCGATGCTCGAAGAATCTGTTGCCGCGGAGCACGGGGTGAGCGAGGCGGAATGCCAGCAGCTTGCTGAAGAAGCGGAGCAGCTTTGCTTCATTTTTCACATCATCCCAGTTCATCCAACTCAGGGCGCTATCATGGCAATAGGAATTGTTGTTTCCGCCCTGCGTGCGACCAACCTCGTCGCCCATGAGCAGCATCGGAACCCCGCGGCTCAGAAAAAGGATCGTCGCGGCGTTCCTCATTTGGCGCTCACGAACGGCGTTCACGCCGGAATCATTAGTCTCCCCCTCCCAACCGCAGTTCCAGCTGTTGTTATCGTTAGCGCCGTCGCTATTCCACTCGCCGTTGCCTTCGTTGTGCTTGCCGTTGTACGAGACGATGTCACGGAGTGTGAATCCGTCGTGGCAGGTGATGAAGTTCAGGCTTGCCGTCGGACCGCGGTACCAATACAAGTCCGGCGATCCTTGAATTCTGGTGGCAATCTCACCGGCCATGCCTTCGTCGCCCTTGATGAAGCGCCGGACCGCGTCGCGATACTTGCCGTTCCATTCCGCCCATCGTCCGTAAGCGGGAAATGACCCGACCTGATACAACCCCCCCGCGTCCCAGGCTTCAGCAACCAGCTTGCACTTGCTAAGGACAGGATCGTAGGCGAGCGACTCGAGCAAGGGGGGATTCGACAGCGGCGCTCCGTTCTGGTCGCGTCCCAGAATGGACGCGAGGTCGAAGCGGAAGCCGTCGATGTGGTATTCCGACGCCCAGTAGCGGAGGCAATCGAGCACCAAGTTACGGACCACCGGATGGTTGCAGTTCAACGTGTTGCCGCAACCGGAAAAGTTGTAGTAGTAACCTTGCGGCGTCAGGATGTAATAAGTTCGGTTATCGATGCCGCGGTACGCAATGTAAGGACCTCTCTGGTCGCCTTCCGCGGTGTGGTTGAACACGACGTCGAGCATTACCTCGATCCCGGCGCGATGCAGTTCCTTGATGAGGTTCTTCAGTTCATCGACTTGCATGCCGAGGCCACCCGTAGCCGCATATCCGGCCTTCGGGGCGAAGAAGCCGACCGTACTGTAGCCCCAGTAGTTGAGGAGCAGTTCTCCGGTTTCGGGGTGTGGGCGGTTGTTCTCCCATTCGTCGAATTCGTAAATCGGCAACAATTCGATGCAGTTGACGCCCAGCGACTTCAGATACGGGATCTTCTCCCGAAGTCCCGCGAAGGTGCCGGGCGCGGAGACCTTGGAGGTGGGAGATGCTGTGAAACCGCGAACGTGCGCCTCGTAGATGATGAGATCCTTCGTCGGAATCTCAAGGGCTGTGTCTCCCTCCCAGTCGAAATCATCGAACGAGAGGCGGGCGCGATGCTGATAAATGTCATTCCAGTTCGGCTGTTTGCGCCAGACGTCACGGCCCCCGATCACTTTGGCGTAGGGGTCGCAGAGGACTTTTGTTTTATCAAAGCGGTGCCCGGCCTCAGGGTTCCAAGGTCCGGAGAAGCGGTATCCGTATTCCAGATCCTCGTAGTCCAGGTCGAAGACGATCATGGAATACACATCGCCGATCCGGAATTCACGGGGAAACTCGATTTCAACGAACGGCTCCGGTTGGTGCTTGCGGAAGAGCACGAGAGTACACGAATCGGCCGTGCTCGAAAAGACAGAGAAATTGACTCCACTCGGAACAATGGTGGCCCCGAACGGAAGCGGGCGGCCCCGACGGAAGCGGATGCCCCCCACCTCATGCGTGGGGTAGAAATCGATGCGCTCTTCCATTCCGGTGCTCATGGCATGGTTGCGATCAACGAATGCATCGCGCTCATGAAAGCGCCTGCTGGGCTTCGGCCTCCGAACTGGCCAGCGTAAAGAAGTTCAAGAACCCGGTGTGAGACATCACGGTCCGGATATCTTCGGAGACTCCAAGCAGTACCACTTTACCTTTTCTCGCCGACAGCTCGCGGTAGAGCAACAGCAACAGGCGCAAGCCGGCGCTGGACAGATAATCGACCTTGGTAAGGTCGAGGACGATCTTGGAGTTTGCCGCCAGAAGCGGACGCAACTGCTCCCGCACTTCGGGAGCGGTTTTACCGTCTATACTGCCTTCCAGCCGCGCCGTGCCAATGCCGTTCTTTTCCGATGTTTCGAGTTTCATAAAACACCTCACCTCCCGTTCAACCACTGGGTCGGTGAAATCTTCACTTTCACGGTCTGACGCTTGTCTGAAGCCGGCAGCTTCACCGTAAGGGCGTTGGCGTCGAAGGCGTTGTGAGGATTCCCATCGATCCAGCACGCTTCGATCTGGACGCTGCCCTTAGGCAGGATGTCCGGCGATACGCGCAGAATGCTGTCGGGAAATCCGCCCGGGTACGGTTTGAAATAGAACTCCATGGGCTGACGCGTGATGAGCAAGTTCGTGTAAACCGCGGATAGGAAGCACAACTCCATGGAGTGATAGGCGCTCATGGAATGGCTGCCCTTGAAACGCTCGGTGCCGAGCAGGTACGGCAGACCGTTGGCGAGAACGTTGAAATACACGCCACCGTCATCGTGGTCCAGGAAGAAAGCGTTGTAGAACGCCGCCGACTCGCGGGCCATCCGCAGGTAGAATTCGTCGTGCAGAATGCCCTGCAGGATCATGTATGCCAGGATGGCTTGCTCCTGCTGCCACCAGGCCTTGCGATCATGCCACGCGAGGCGAGCATGTCGGCCGTCGGGTTTGATCACGCGCTCGACCACGTCATACCAGCCACCACGCTGCCGATCGCTGCCTGCTTCCGGCATCAGTTCCGCAATTTTGCGCGCCAAGTCCACGTACTCGGCCTTGTGCTTCAACGAGTCCATGCGCATCAGGTTCCAGGCGATCTTCAGGTTGTGTCCTACGACGGCGCGGTTCTGCTGCCAGCCCCAGCTTTGATCGTGGCTCCAGTCTTCGAAGAACTTTTCGTTAACGAAGGGGCTGTTCTCATAATCCGGGAAATACTTGACGATGGTATCGAAGGTGTATTCGAGGAACGCGGCGTAATTCGGGTCGCCGGTTGCGAGATACAGGTTCACCAGATAAGCCGGCGCGTGGTCGCCGACCGAGTTCCAGCTCTTGCGCGCCCGGTTGTGGGCTAGCGAGTCGGCTCGGGGGTTGAGATCGATCGGGTCGACGTGCGTGAAATAACCGCCCTTCTCATTGTCCTTGAACTTCTCAAATATCTTGATCGTCTTCTCGATGTCCCACATGATCTTCTGGTCGCCCGTCAGCCGGTAAGTCATTGTGGGGCCGGCCAGCGCGTAAATCTGCTCGTACATGGGAATGGAGTCGTAATCGTCGCCGAATTCCGACGTGAGCAGCTTCGTTTCTTTTTCGCCTTCGACCTTGATTCCGTGATACCAGTACACGATGTCTTCGTCCTGGTCATAGAAGCGCATATGGTCGCGCAGGTAATGACAACCCCTCTCGCAAGCTTCGAGAAACGAATCCTCACCGGTCATCATGTACGCCACCGAGAGACCGTAAATCATGCGGCTGATGGTGTCGGTTTCCTGCAGGTAATCGCCCTTCTTCGTTCCGGCGAGGTGGAGCATCGTCCGATAGTTGCGGTAGTCGATGTCCTGCTCGGGATGGTTGAATTGCCACTTGAGATACGACTTGCCGATGGAACGCGACTGATTGATCCACCAATCCGGCTCCTCGTGCCGGTATACGCCGGGTCCGTGGCCCGGGAAGACCAGCCACTGGGCTTCAAACCGTCCCTTTTCGCCGGCAGGATAGAAAGTGCCGTAGGCATAGACGAACTGGCGTGGCAGCGCCAACAGTCTGGGCATCTCGCTGGTCGCATCCGGATACGATTCGGGCAAATTGTAGGTATACCTCGCGCTTGTGTTGGAATTCAGGTATACCGTGAATTCCCGATCGTCGGAGGTGCGCATGGTGAAACTGCTCTCGCGCGAGTTATAAGAACTGACATAGCCCGCTATAGTATCCGACAAGGTGAAGTCAAGGTTCATTGTAAAGTCCTTCCGAAGGCTTACAGATTCTTCCCGCGGCCCGTCACGCTCTGCGCGAGGGTTTCTTCTGAGAATAGGGGCATCACTCAATTCATCGAAGTGTTCTATAGTAGGGACGCCGATGCGATTGCGCCATGCCCCAGGTTCGATTCGAATGAGCCATATTCAAATACCAGAAGACCGACGCGAAAGCAAGCCAATTTTTCGGATGCTCGAATGCATGCGAGAACCCCCCGTAGCGAGATGCCCCATCCATTTCCTCATGACCCTTTTTCATTGGAAATCACATCGAAGGGATTCCAATTTTTCGCGCCGCTCTACGTTGCCGCTAACACGATCACCTTCCATTCGTCCCTGCCCAGCGACAAGATTCACGAGATTCTGGAGGGGCAAATGGCGCATCCCTATTTCCCGGTTCCGTTCGTAAGATTGCTGGTCAAGCGGGAGTCCGTGCGTGTGCCGCCGGAAGGTATCCGCTACGGGGATCTGCACATCTACCCATTCCCTCTGGACCATCCGCAAGGCGCGACCGGAGGCCAATTGTCTTCTTGACGCACCTGCGATGTCTTAGGTATCTTGTGTAGTCCCGTCAAAGGGCTTGATGAGAACCCGTGATGTCTTCGCGAGGGAAGGTGGAAGTGTTTTTTCTACGGGCTTCTCTGAAAGGGCCTGTGGCCGGAAACCCCGGCATCCGTTATAACCATCAGCGTGATGATTTCGAACGTTCCGCTCAAGGGTATGTACCCGAACTGGTTAGTGGCCATATCAGTGGCAATAATCTGGCGTCAAGACGAGTGAGCGACGGAATGAGAGGATATTAATGAAGACTTTGGGGGTCCGAAGCTTGGTGTGCCTCGCTTGCTCGGCGGTAGCTCTGGCTACGGCCAGTGCACAGACGGATCAAGGACAACAGGGGCAGCAGCAAGAACAGCAGCAAGGGCAGGAGCAGGGGCAGGGACAGCAGCAAGGAAAGCAAGGAGAGCAAGCACCGCCTCAATATCAACGGCCTCAATACCAGGATCTGGTATACGACGAAGACTGGAGCCACATCAAAGAAGTTCCCCCACCACCGGACTTCTTTGATCCAATCAAATACATCGTGCTCAACGATCGCGGCTGGTACATGTCGTTGGGCGGAGAGATTCGACAACGCTACGAGAATTGGCAAAACGCTCTTTTCGGTTACGCTGCGGCCACAACCTTGAACGATAATCTCCAACGGTATCTCTTCCAGGTCGACACCCACCTGGGCGAGCACGTCCGCATCTTCACACAACTGGAGAGTGCGCTGGAGTTTGGCAAGACGGGCGGTCCCTGGTACACAAACAAAGACAGCATGCAACTCCACCAGGCTTTTGTGGATTACCGAACGTCTGACAATCCAAAGCACTACACGCTGTTGCGTGTCGGCCGTCAGGAGATTGCGCTCGGCACGGACCATTTTGTGTCCACGGCGGACTTTTTCAACTGCCGGCGCGCCTTCGACGGAGTCACGTTGACGATCGGCAGGGGTTCCTGGACCTGGATTCTTGAAGGAACGAAGCCTTTTTGGGTCACAGAAGCAGGAGCTTTCGTCGATCCGTTGGAGCATTTCAGGACGTCCTGGGGAGGCGGTTTCTTCGCACCCAACCCGTTCACGAAGCAGGGGCGAACCGGCGTTTTCTTTATCGCGCTGGATTCGAAAAACCAACTTTGGCAGCGAGGGCTTTTCACGTCTCCGCAGCCCCAAGGACGCGACCGGCGCTACACCCTAGGCGGCCACATTGAAGGATTTCAAAAAGGCTTGGATTACACCTATGAAGGGATCTTGCAGCTTGGGACATTTACGCCGGTGCAGGGGCCCAGTACGAGCATTCAGGCGTGGGGGATTACGACCGAGACCGGATTTACTTTTATGAAATCGATGCATTATCCGCGAATCGGATTGCGCTCGAATATAATCAGCGGCGATGGTGGTCACGGCAGCCTCGGGACTTTCCATCCTTTGTTTCCCGACGCAGCGTATTCCGGAAAGCTCGCCCTGGTCGGACCTAGCAACGTCATCGATGTGACCCCCAATTTCCGGATGGCGCTGACCAAGCGCGTCTATTTCCTGTCTGAATGGAGCTTCTTCTGGCGCGAGAAGACCAGCGATGCAATCTATAGTCCCGCACTAAACACGACCCCCGTCAGTTCGGGAATAACCGGCTTCATCGAATTCCCAGCATATCCCGGTGACCGAGCGAGATACGTTGGGAACCAAGCAGGTGTAGGAGCCCAGCTTACGATCGACCGGCACCTGACTTATACGCTGGGTTATAACTACTTGATAGCAGGCGATTTCCTGAAGGACACACCCCCAGGGATCCCTCCGGGGAAAAGCGTGGGCTATTTCGTGATGTGGTTCACGTATAGGTTCTAGCCAAGAATTTGTAGCCCTGTTTATGAAATTCCATCCAAGGGTCTAAGTAGGACAGAGGATACGTGTCCCAACACGAATCGCGTGAAAGCGGGATTGGCTTGTTGTTTGTTAAAGGCCGGCCCTCAACTGGAGATCGCGCCACCCGACTTCACCCAGCGACACGTTGGCAACCTGGCACATCGCATCATAAAACGGCACCGGAGCGTGCGCTTTCAGGCCCTGAAACATATGAATCAACTCGTTAACATTCATGGCCGGAAACATCCATCGCATCCACTCTGCATAGCGCGCGGGCGGCGTGTTCCTCTGGACATCGATACGCATCGCGACAAGCTGCTCATCAGTGAAATACTTCCATGTAGCAGGCAGTACGGTCGCTTCTTCGTGGGTCAAGTGAGTCAAATAGAACGCAATGAAGTTGTTGACGCTTCTGTTGAGCGCGTCGCCCGCTTCGATCCGTTCTTCGTCCGTGGTAGCTGCTTGAACCCGGACGATACTTTTGTGTACCTGGTCAAGGTGGACATCGATTTCGTGGTGCTCCTCTTCCAGCTTGTCGACCATCCCGGGTTCGAACTTATGTGTCTCCGCGAATACGGTCCTGTCTTCGTGCATGGCGTGTTCGTGCAGCAGCTCAAGAAAATGTTCTAGCGCGGCAAGACTTGCCTTGGTGGCTCGCTCATCCGTGTAATCAGCAGTCTGAAGCATGATGCTGAGGTGGTAGATGAGCGATCGAAGAGCTTTGTGAACTGTCGTAAATAGATCTACACGCTGCATTGTGAAACCTCCAAAGGAAATAGGAAACGGCAGGCTCTCATGGTAGCATTCGTTGCCGGGCGGCGCGGCCGGGTCAAGCGCCAGGATTGGGTTGCGCTTTCTGCCAGTCGGCGAGAAAATCGTGCGCGGCGGCACACTTGTGCAAGAAAGCAAAACGCGCGACCTGAGTGCCGACCTCGTGCAGGCGCCTCTCCAGGACATGGTCGGTTAGGTTCCCTGCGGAGTCGAAGTGCTTGTAGGCTTCGGGAATCGAGGCCTGTTCAGGGATTACCCAGGCGTGGAGTGCGCGGCCGATGTCGCGGAGCGAGTTGAGGCCGTTGTGCGCGCCCATACGTCCGCCCGAGACCCCTACAAGGCCGATCATTTTGCCTTCCCATTCCGCGAAGCCGGTGAGGTCAAGCGCGTTCTTGAGAACCCCGCTAAAGCTGCTATGATACTCAGGCGTACCAATAATGACGCCCTCGGCGCTTCTGATGCGCTCGCGAAACCGCTGAACGTCGGGCGAGGGGTTCTTATTGCTCTTACCGTCGCCAAACGGAAGATTGAATTCGCGGAGATCGATCAGGTCGGTCTCAGAGAAGGGAGCCTCGGCGCCTTTCAACGCGATGATGAGGGCCATCCTCGTATAACTGCCCTCGCGCAGGCTGCCGCACACGGCGGCAATGCGTACAATGTTCTCGTGAGGCATCCGGCTTTATGGTACGAACGTTGGCTCTATGGCGTAAACTCGCCGTTCTCGAATTTTGCCATCCTCGAAGCCATACAGATCAAGAGGTCTTTGCCTTTTCCCTGTCGCCTGAGAAAGCCGCAGCTTCCATCTCCTGCACGGCCTTGAGTTTGGCGGGTATTGTGTTATGTTCCTCTCCCGATCATTACTGCACGTGGGTAGGTTCGATGGCGTATGCTCGCCAGTCCCGAATCTTGCCGCCTCCAAACCGGTATATGTCGAGGCATGGAAACGCTACATTCTTATTGTCGCGCATACGCAGGCCTTTCATGTCGAACTCCATGATCACCGCATCTTCCGTCTCCCAAGCCGACCTGACCTGCAGATCATTCAGGGCGAGCCGCTTGGTAAGCATCGTGATCATCCAATCGACAAGGCCCTGTGGTCCTCTCACCTCCGCGGTATTGCCGCATCTGAAGTAAATATCGTCGCTGAGAAAGCTTCTGAACTTATCCCAGTTGCCGGCAAAGGCCGCCTGTTCCATTTCTTGAACCGCTTGCACTTTGGTTGACATGATGTTGTCTCGCTCCTGTGGTAGACATTGGACAAGTCGATTCGGTCTATGCCGGAGGGCCGGTCAGGACACTTTTCTCCCCTACGTGAGTCGGCTCGATTGCATAGACGCGCCAGTCTCGTATCTTGCCGTCCTTAAACCGATATATATCCTCGGTGGGGAAACACGACGTGTTTGTTGCCAGGCACAATTTCCGGAGAACGCCACCGCCTCCATATCCTTGATCAACTGTATCTTGCTTGACATTGTTCCGGGTCCAGTTTCCTCAGGCCCGAGCTACCAGCGATTCCGGCGCCAACAATGTTCCCACGCTGGGGTAAATGCGCCATTCCTTGATTTTGTCGCCCTCAAATCGGTAGGTTTCCACGCAGGGGTATTCAACTGAACTGCTATCGGAAGGGCGAGTGGCCTGTACGTTCATCTCAACGACGAGGGTCTTAGGATCCGTTTCCCAGACGGCAACAAAGGTGGCGCCAGTGGGTCGCAGTTCGCGCGTAAACAGATTCCGAAGAGTATCCAGGACAGCTTGCGCCCCGGCAACCTCATTTCGGTTGCCGACTCTCAGGATAGCGTTTTCCGTAAGATGAGACTTCGCTGAGTCTGAATTTCCCGAAGCGATGGCACCCTGAAAATCCTTAAGAATGGCGGTCATCGGCCGGATGGGCCACTTGGGTCCGGCTATGTGCCACTTGGGAACGAAGCCGGCGGCCACGCGCTCGATACCCTCCTTGTGCTGGGCGAAGTATTTTTTCATCGCCCCGCCGGGCTTCACCTGCTTACCCTCACTGAGGGTCATCACCGAGGCCTTGTCACCCACCTTCATATCGCGGACAAAGATCGGATTGGCATCCATGAAGATGCGCAGCTCCTGAATCTTGTCGCCTTCAAAGCGCAGGATGTCGGCGCAGGGTAACTTGATGTTCGTTCCGTCCTTCCGCCAGTAAATCACATCCATTTCCACGAAGACGCAATCGCCAACTTCCCAGAGATTGCGCACGTCGTGGTAGAGCGCGTCAACCGCTCCGAAAAAACCATCGATCGAGGCCCTAATGGCGCCCTTGGTCAAGCAGGGTTCGCCGTTTCCAAACTGATACATCGGTTTTTCGGTGAAGAAGCCGATGAAGCCTTCGGAATCGAACGCTTCACCCCTTCCGAACAAACGCACGCAGGTATCGGCCATTGCTCCTGGAACTCTGTCAGTCATAAGATTTGCGTCCTTTACAGGTTTGGTAAATCCGGCGTTCAAATGTGCCGCTTCAGAGCGCTATGGCCCCAATCAATCTACCCTGGGTGCCTTCCCTCCTTGCAGAGCCGTAGGCACAAGCTCGGTTCGCATCCCCTCTCCTTCACGGGAAGACCCATCCTCTAACGCGCTTAGCTACTTTCCGATGCAATTTATGTCAGGGTTGGTGATCCGTGTCAAGTCCAAAATGAAGGGTTTGGCCACAAGGCGCGCTACGCCCCATCCGTAAACATTGGTGGAAACGGACATTTTTGCACCAGTACCGCCGAGGACCATCACAGCCACGTGCCGCGCCTGTCACTGGAAGCGTGACAAAGGAATTCGAACTGAAAAAACATCGGGCTTACCACGCACGATCGGCGGGGACGTTTGCTTCAGAAACGTAGATCACGCGAAGCCTGTCGTCGGTCGCTCGCGTGTGAGCGGAGCCATGATGCGGGCGATATCAGCCGCTCTATCCACGTAGCCCGTTCCATGGTAGGGTAGCACGGTTGCAACCGGGCGGATAAAAGAAAGCCACTGCTTCCGAAGTTCAGTATCGTCGGTCGACAACCCGGCTGGCGGTCGGATCAGCCGTTCGATGCCAGACGCGGCCTGGCCTGCCGTCGTGCCCATGGCCGCATCGCCGGCAAATAAGAGCCCGCCCTTCTCGGCGCTGTACAACGCAATGTGTCCCAACGTATGGCCCGGGAAGTGAACCGCCTCGAGTCCGAATTCCACCAGCAGTGGATGGGCCATGGGGTTTTCGTAAGGAACCTGCGCGACCCTCGCCTGCGGGTGTTCGGCGTCCCAAGGGTGCATCAGGACTGGCATTTTGAATTGATTCGCCAGCGTACGCAGGGCATCTCCAGTACCGGCTACATGCCGATGGGAGATGACGAGTGCGGCCGGAGTGAAACCGCGGGCAGCCAACTGACGAACGAACGGCACCAGGGGCGAGAAATTCGTGTCGATGAAGAGTGCGCGTCCGGGCCGCAACACTGCGTATGTGTTCGTGGAGAGCTGAGCCTGCCGGGCGCCAGGGTCGCTATGCTCGAGCAGGACGACATCATCACGCAGCTCCGTCATTTGTGGTTCGGGGCTTCCTCGAAATGCTGATGAAAACATGATCTTGCTCCTACGATGTTTTTCCTCTCCTCAAAGCTTCATGGAGTTCTTACAACGAGATCTGCGAAAACCTCTAGTACTCAACGAGTAGGGCTCGGCGGTAACGAGGAACCTTTATTGTAACGGATGTTCACCCCAAGCCCGAGAGCGGTTGCGGTGGCGTAGTTTGACAATACGGTGCGAAGCTGGAAGTCTGAAACGGATTGCAGGCGAGGCGAGGAAGAATGGCACTCGCGAGCGAAACCGCGCGAATTTGTTGACTCCACTCTCGTACATGCGTAATAAATGGTGCACCGGCCGTCTTTAATGGGGTAGAAGGCCCGCCAGCCCAACCACTTGCCGCTTGAAACTTTCAGAGATAAATTCTCACACCTGAGGCTCAAGAGCCTAAACGCTGGGTGCTGGCGGAAGGGTTCTTTCATAGGGGGGCGGGTTCATCGATCCGTCTTCGCTGATGCACCATTCACGATATTGACGGGTACGAAGGCCAACCATTTATCGTGATGGAGTGCGAGCGCGCCGAGAGCGTAAGGAGGTAAGGCCCTGGACAATCGTTTCGGACGCAGCCCTCAACTACACTCGATTTCAATCCCTCATTGGTCATGAGCGTGAACCTGAGGGTCACGCGGTGGGCGGAGGGCAATGCCATGCAGGCATACCCGTTTAGTCCTTCCTCCCTAGGGTTGCCGGCATTCCTTAATGGTATTTCGAACGAGTTTCCTAATATTTCGGTCGATGGAATAGGTGGCCTGTAACCGGGATCGCTGTCCCCAGGAGCAGGTCAGGGCCTCTTCCCTCGAAAGTGGAGAGCTACTCGGTGGACTTCACCAAGATTCACGGCCCACCCACTATGAGGATGGGCTTTTTGGTGTCGTGCAGCAGGAGGATGGTGGCAGGTTGTTGTCAGGAACACTTCGTCGAGACGCGCGAAGAGTGGGACTCTTTCGCCGCCTTGTTTCTCGATGGATCGGATGGCCCCGCGATGACGGGTATATCGCTACCCATGCACATGTTTTTCGAGGCGCGGATCTGGCACTAGCCACATGATGGCGACAAAGGTATAACAGGCGCAAGCCAGCCAGGGCTTTACGAATGCCAGTGGTATCGCAGCCACGTAGACCAGCACACTCACCATTCCCTTCCAATCACGCCCAATTGACGTCGCCAAAACCGAGTTCTTCCCGTGGTGCGCGATCAAGCTCTTGGTTAGGACGAAATATGCGATTGCGGCAAAAAGCAGCATGATTCCGTATACCGCCACGGGAAGCGGCGCAAAGTTGTTCTCTCCCATCCACGCAGTCGTAAGAGGGGCCAGGGAAAGACAAAACAAAAGGACGAGATTAGCCCAGAGAATGCCGCCGGTGACGCGCTCCGACGCGTGCAACAGGTGATGATGGTTGCTCCAGTAGAGTCCTACGTACAGGTAACTCAGAACGTAGCAAAGAAAAACGGGAACCACTGACTTAAGGGCCTGCAAGTCGGTTCCTCGCGGTACTTTCATGTCGAGCACCATAATCGTTATGATGACGGCAAACACGCCGTCGCTGAATGCCTCAAGCCGGCCTTTTCTCATCGGGAATTTCCTCCGCTTTCAAGGATTGTTCCGCCCACGGTGACTACCAGACGGCGCGAGAGGACGAGCTACGGCCGCAAGGCGAATGGATCGCCCTTTACGGCTTTGGCGCTGTGCGCCTGGCGTCGGAGCTTCATCAAACGCCGAAGAGCATAGCGTAACTCGAATGGCTCGCTGGGCCAGTAGATGTCGGCCAAATGGACGGGCAGGTCGATCGTGGACTCTCATAGGACCTGAGAATTATCAGCGAGAAATGGATGCATTACCGGAGGATTTTCAGCAGTCATTGGATAAGTTCAAGGTGCCCGCCGAAGAGCAAGCTGAACTGACTGCCGGCTGCGGCAGAAAAAGTGATATTCAACAAACTGCCGTCCCGCTTCCGGGCGATAGATGCACGGCTGCAGCCGTGATCTTGCAGGCTGACAAAGCGGATGACCAGCCAGGTATGGTCGGGCAAGATGCCACCGCCAGCAAAGATCGGGCGACTGGGCTAGGATCAAGGAGAGCTCGATCAACACCGTCGCCCCAGGGGCTTCCTCACAGTGACCTCTGCGAGACTGACCAGACTTTACGGCCGGTGAAGTACTAGCTCAACTGGCGTCCTCGCGGCCGACACATACATTTCGGCTCCGAGTTGACCCTTCTGCGCTCCGACCTGCACCATCTGTGCCCCCGCTGCATGCGCAGGTAAGGCGAAGTTGCCCATCTCGTTAGTTACAGCTTCCTCTGCATAGCCGGGAATCGAGACGTGCGCACCGGCCACTGATCGGCGATTCTCGTCCAAGTCCGTTTCCCGCGTCCGGGGAGCGACCAGGCCCGGCAGACGCTCGGCGAAAATCTTCCGCTTGCATTGCGATTTTCGGCACCGAAAGCGCCGGAGGCGGAGATGAATGCGAACGGGCTGACCCTGCCAAGGTAAATCAATGCAGGTGTCGCTGGTATTGGCTGTGATAGGAAACCTGGGAACTGGAACATGCCGGACACCGTGGCGTCTTCCCTCGCACGCGAATGATGATTCTGGTCTCGGTCTGCTCCACACGTTCCAGGACCAGCCGTCCCGGCCCCGGCAAGGAATTTCTCACAATATCAATGGGTTGGCTCACGGACTCAACATATCAAACCTGTCAAGCTTGCACCGAAAGTGCGCCAGAACCGATTTAAGTGCAGCGCGACACGCTCGGTCAACAGTTCCATCGCCCCTCTTCATCCTCCTTGAAAAAGGACATCATAGAGAATCAGCCGAGCCAGGGCAATGACTCAACCTGTTTGGTTCCGGCTGCGCCGGGTTAGTGTATGATGATGGACCTGGAGGCACGCCATGGAAAAACCACTAACAGGAAAGGCAGCATTGGTAACGGGAGGATCGCGCGGAATTGGAGCCGCAATCGCCAGACGCCTGGCGCAGGACGGCGCAGCGGTCGCGATCACCTATGCCGGCTCGCCAACGCAAGCTGACGACGTGGTCACATCTATTCCGGCGACAGGTAATCATCAATGCCGAGCTAAAGGAGGAGTACGTTATGCCCAAAAAACTTGAAGGAAAAGTCGCGGTCATCACGGGAGGCAGTAGTGGTATCGGGCTGGCTACCGCGAAGCGGTTTGTGGAAGAAGGCGCCTATGTGTTTATCACCGGGCTGCATCAGGAAGAACTGGACAAAGCGGTGGCCACAATTGGAAAGAACGTCACTGGAGTACGCACGGACGTGTCAAAGCTGGAGGAGATTGACAACCTCTATCGGACCGTCGCTGCCGAGAAACGCAAAATCGACATCGTCCTCGCCAACGCCGGTGTCGCGGAGCCGAAGGCAACCCCCGACGTCACCCCGGAGCATTTCGACAAAATGTTTGATACCAACGCGCGCGGCGTCTATTTCACGGTTCAGAAGGCGCTGCCACTGATGAACGACGGCGGCTCCATCATTCTCACTGCTTCCTGTAATTGGCCGAAGGGATTTCCATTCTACAGCACGTACAGTGCCACGAAGGCGGCAATTCGCTCTTTCGCCCGCACCTGGACCACAGAACGCAAGATTCGAACGAACGTCATCAGTCCCGGGCCGACTGACACACCTGGCGTCCACAGCCAGGTGGGTTCCAAGGAAGCTGCAGACAAACTGAAGGCTGAATTCGCCGCGGTAACGCCGCTTGGGCGTATGGGGCGACCGGAAGAGATTGCCTCCGCGGCACTGTTTCTGGCATCCGAGGAGAGCAGTTATGTAGCTGGCATTGACCTGCCGGTCGACGGTGGGATCACCGGTGTCTAACTCTGGGCCCAGGCGGCGGAGCTGACAATTTCTCCCAAGCGTCTCTTCGAAAGGGAACTCATATGAGCGAAAACTAAAATATTCGTTCCATGCAGGTACGCCAGGCGGAACCGGAAGAATATGGTCGAAGCCCTCGCCCGCAAAGAATACGCCGGCGAACAGAGAGTCTGTTTTCTCGACAAGATGAGCCCCGAAGAACTGGACGAAGCCAGCAGGTCTCTGGACGAACGTAGCGAACCATCCCGCCTTGGCCCACAACTCCATAGCGGGCAGTGAATTGCTCGTGTCCCTTGGAATGGGGCTAATCGCGTTGAGCGCCAGAGGCCCGCCGCCGCAAAACAATTGCCCGGCTCCAGGTGGAGGTAGAAACACGGACGCATGGGCATGGGCATCCTTGCCATCGGCGTGGGAGAAACGAATGCCGACATGAGTCTTGAAGGGCCGATTGTCCGGCGAGAACCGAGCCGGAAGAACGCGGTGTCCGGCATCGTCACTCCACGGTCAAGACAAGATGGCATACGCCGGCGCTCGCGCCAACGGTGACCCGTGTCTCTGTCATCTGGACATTGCATCCGAGCCGCTACGACTGTATCCTCGTGCGTTTTGCCAACGAGACGATGACAATACGCGTTCCTTTCGCCATTTTCTCCGCCGGAATCGGTATTCTCCTGGCGGGCGTGCTCCCCGCCCAGCACAGCCGGATCGGCCCAGCGGACATTTACCCTGACCTCGTGAGGACTCCGGGAGCCGCGTACCCGCAGGTCACGCAGCGGAATATTCAAGGACAACATCTGCAACCCCCAGTGGAGCACAAGCTCCCAGCCCCCGTCGGGATATCCGAGCAGCGCTTTTTGTGAGGTATCATTCTGGGTACTGGATCTGGATAAATCGCGGACGACGGGCCTCTCGGTGCGAGGCCGCGCTTAAGGAAGGCGCTCGCGACGGGCGGATGGTCAGGAGCGTTCCCGCCGCCGCGGGAGTTGTGGCGCATGATATAAATGTGGTGGATACCGGTGTTGTGACAGCCAGCCTGGTTCCCCCTGAAAGCCTCTTTGGCGGACTGTACCACGGCTCGACCTTACTCGCATCGGCACTCAGAAGCGTGGCCTCGGTTGTTGGGGAGTCAGACCGAGGTTTCCATACTAAGTTGCAAGGCGCGTCGCAGCCAAGGCTGCCGTTTACACTTCAGGAAATCTTGGTATTCTGGAAGGCCACGATTTGCCACTTCGCCTGTTCCTTGACAACGATTAAGGTTGAGCGGGCCTCTGTTTCGCGCATTTCATTGTCTTCCTTGAACCTCACGTGCGCTCGGGCGAAGACGACCGCGACATCGGGGCGCACAAAGCGAATGCTCCGTAACATGAAACTGGCGTGGCTGCCTTTGTAGATCGTGTTAAAGATGACCCGGTGCCCGGCCTCGATGGCGGTTCGCCCGTCTACCTGCCCCCCAAAGATGTTGATGAAGTTGGCATCTTCGGCAAACAACGCCGCGAGGCTCACGCTGTCGTGACGATTCCAGGCCGTTTCAATTTGTTGCAGAATTGCCAGAATGGCTTCTTCATCTGTTGTCATGACTAACCTCCTGCCGAAGGTCATCGGAATCCTATCACTTCCACACACCGAAGCGCGAAAGAAATTCCCTGTGGGAAAGGTTCGCCAGCGCACCCAGGGCATCTCCAGTACCGGCTACATGCCGATGCGAGATGACGAGTCCGGCCGGAGTGAAACCGCGGGCAGCCAACTGACGAACGAAGGGCATCAATGGCGAGAAATTCGTGTCGATGAAGAGAGCGCGTCCGGGGCGCAACACTGCGTATGTGTTCGTGGGGAGAGCTGAGCCTGCCGGGCGCCAGGGTCGCTGTGCTCAAGCAGGACGACATCATCACGCAACTCCGTCATTTGTGGTTCGGGGCTTCCTCGAAATGCTGATGAAAACATAGTCTTGCTCCTTCGATGTTTTTCCTCTCCTCGAAGCTTCATGGATTTCTACATCGAGATCTGCGAGCGACCTCTGGTGCTCAACGAGTAAGGCTCGCCGGTCCGCAACGAGGGGCGCAAAATCTTTATTCTAACAGAGGCTCGCCCCAAAGCGCGGGAGCGGTTGTGGTGACGGGGCTGAAGGGATTTGCAATCCCTTCGCTGGAGTTTCTACATTTTTCAGGCGGCTGCGGCCTCGGTGAGACCTCGGTCGGTCAGCTTGACGTCCAGATATTGGATCAAGTCGGGATGGTCGACCATTTCCTTCCGCAGCGCGACTAGGCCGAGGCAGGACGCCGGTAGGCGCCGCAGGGCAAATCGCGCGTGATAGTGAAGCGGGACGAGTGTGGCGGCGAGGCGTATCCAACCAACGCGCTCAGGGGGTATACTTGTTTTCGTTGACTCGATGAAGATAGCTCTAGCGCAGATCAACACGACGGTGGGCGACTTCAGCGGCAACGTGGAACGGATGGTGAAATTTGCCGGCTTGGCCAGGGAGCGCGGCGCGAACTTGGTGGTCTTCCCCGAGCTGGCTCTCTGTGGCTACCCGCCCCGCGACCTGGTGGAGAAGCCGAGCTTCATCGAGCGGTCCGAAACGGAGCTGGAGCGGTTGGCCAGCCTGCTTCCTGACATTCCCGCCCTGGTGGGCTACGTGCGACGCTCGCAGGCAGAAAAGGGCAAGGCCGTAGCCGACGCGGCGGCGCTGCTCCGCCACGGCAAGCGCGTGCTCGATTACAGCAAGATGCTGCTGCCTTTCTACGACGTCTTCGATGAGTCGCGCTACTTCGAGCCCGGGACCAGTCCCGCCCTTTACGAACTCGCCCATACCCAGCTCGGCGTAACCATCTGCGAAGACGTGTGGAACGATAAGCATTTCTGGAAGAAGCAGCTCTACGCGCGTGATCCGGTGGAGGAGGCGGTGCGGGCGGGCGCCCAGCTCCTGCTTAACATTGCCTCGTCGCCCTTCTCGATGGGCAAGATCCAGTTTCGCGCCGAGATGCTCGAAGCCGCCGCCAGGCAGCGCCAGATGCCGGTGGTCTACGTCAACCAGGTGGGCGGGAACGATCAGTTGGTGTTCGACGGCAGCAGTATGGCCTTCAATGCCCGAGGCGAGCTGTGCGCGCGGGCCAAGTCCT
>Ga0187846_10000817_pt1 | contig 17810 bp, 14 predicted proteins | sample TC_taG_FD_161473 | JGI IMG/M metagenome (GOLD analysis project Ga0187846, IMG submission 161473) | Biofilm microbial communities from the roof of an iron ore cave, State of Minas Gerais, Brazil - TC_06 Biofilm (v2) | ecosystem: Environmental > Terrestrial > Deep subsurface > Cave > Wall biofilm...
CGACCGGCGCCGGGGCGCTGGCCCGCCGGCGGCCGGGCGGCTTGTCCGCCTCCCGGTCGTTGCGCTCCGCCCGGGCGCAGGACATCCGGGGACCGGCCGGCTTGCCCGCCGCCCGGACGAGCCTGGCCGAGGCCGGCTCCACCACCCGGGATCTGCGGCCGGTTCACCGCACTCCCTGGCACTTGTACGTTACGCCGCCCGATGGCATTGGCGGGCAGCCGGCTCGGCCTTCCGGGCACGCCAACGGGTCCACCGGGCGGGCGAACAGGTCGCCCGGCTATACCGCCGGCGGGTGGCCGCCACGTGGTCGATCGAATCGCTGGCCGGTTGACATTGATGTTGTTGTAACGGGCCGCATTGATGTTGACGCTGCTGGTGCCCCATCCCGGCCTTGCCCATCCCCACAACCCGCCGACGACTGCTGCTCCGGCCGCGAAGGCGAGCCCCACACCAAGTACATAGCCAGGAGGAAAATATGCCGGCGGCGGAGGAAAATAGACGGGCGGGTAGGACGGGTAGGGCCAGTCTCCGTATACCTCGGTCGGATTGTAGACCGGCACGTAAACAGTCTCGGGATTTGCAGGCTGGATGACGACATTGTCTTCCTGCACCACGACACGCTGCTGCTCGGTGGTCTTGAGGCTACCGGCCTTCTGGGCCTGGCGTCGCAACCGCTGGATCGAGTCGAAAACAGCGGCCTGCTGGGTCGCCATTGCATAGCCGAGCTGCTGGGTCCACTCTAAATTGTCATTCATCATTGCGATGACCTGGGGAAACGGAACCAGGGATTTCACACTCGGATCCCAGCTCTCGCTCTCTAGCGCCTTGGTGAGCGCATCGCCCTTCAGGTCCTTGTTGTCGCCTTCTGCGAGCCAGCGCGAGGCAGCGACGACTTGCAACGGGTAGGTCGATGCCATCAAGGTCTGCGTCAGCAGCTCGTCCGGGTAGAGCGCGATCGGCGCCAGCAGCGCGTCGAGCTGCTCCACATTGAACTCTGTTGCGCCCTCTGCAGCTACCGGTGCCGGCTTCGGTTGGGCAAAGGACGGCGGCGGCAGTGCCACCGCAATCGCCGTCACGAAAACCACGGCACGTACAATATTTTGCTGCATCGTTCCAGGCCCGGATTATACGTGGCGAGTATCAGAAACGCCCATAGGCTGTCGATCACCTGCGAGCCATCCTTCACATCGAGGCATCACGCCGCCATGCGGTAGAGTGTTTATAGTGTCAGTGTGGTATTGTCCAACCAATCGGCGAGTTTTTCCGTAGCCTGCTATACGGTCGGCAATTGCTTCGATAGGGCCTTCTTGAACCGCTGTGACGAGGCCTCTTATCGTCGTACGCGTTCTGATTGGCGTATTCTCTCGTAAACTCGACCGACTGCATATCGAAGTTCGGCCTGCCCCTATATAGTAGGCGATCTTGGGCGGCGCCCTTTTGTACCTCGAAGAAGGCAGCCAGTTGGCGACCTTGGCTTCCCATTGCATAACCCGAAACCTACATGCCCTGCATGAGGCGGTGATTTGAGCGCGCCGATTGATGGCTGATTTGTCCCCTAGGGAGGTTGTCATGGTCTGTAAGAACGCGTTCTACGCCCAGTCGGGCGGGGTCAGCGCGGTGATCAACGCCTCGGCCTGTGGCGTGCTGCAAACTGCGCGCCAGCATTCGGAGCAGATTGGCAAGGTCTATGCCGGGCGTAATGGCGTCATCGGTGCCCTGACCGAAGATCTAATCGACACCAGCGTTGAGTCCGAAAGCGCGATCGCCGCGCTCAAACACACCCCGGGTGCCGCGTTCGGGTCCTGTCGCTACAGGCTCGGTTCAATTCAGGAGCACCGCACGCAGTACGAACGCTTGATCGAAGTGTTTCGCGCGCATGACATCGGCTTCTTTTTCTACAATGGTGGCGGCGACTCGCAAGACACCGCCTACAAGGTCAGCCTATTGGGCGCTGAGCTGGCCTACCCGATCGTGTGCGTCGGCATTCCCAAGACAATAGACAACGACCTACCGATCACTGACTGTTCGCCGGGCTTCGGCTCAGTGGCAAAATATGTCGCGACCTCGCTTCGCGAGGCGGCGTTCGACGTGGCGGCGATGAGCCGAACCTCGACCAAAGTGTTCACCCTGGAAGTGATGGGCCGGCATGCCGGATGGACGACGGCGGCTTGCGCGCTCGCCGCTGAACACGAAGGCGAGGCTCCACACATCTTGCTGCTGCCCGAGGTTGCGTTCGATGAGGGGCGGTTCCTAGCCAAGGTCGAGGAGGCTCTGGAACGGCACGACCACTGCGTTATCGCCGTCTCAGAAGGGGTCAAGGGACCAGACGGCGAGTTCCTCTCGGCTTCGGGGTTAAAGGACTCCTTCGGCCATGCACAGCTGGGCGGGGTCGCACCACTCATCACCAACCTGATAAGCGCGAAGCTCGGCTGCAGGTGCCATTGGGCGGTTCCCGATTACCTCCAGCGCTCGGCACGCCACATCGCCTCCGAGACCGACGTCCAGCAGGCCTACGCATTAGGACGCGCGGCGGTGGAATTCGCAATCGCCGGAAGAACGGCGGTGATGCCGGCGATCCGCCGGCTTAGCGACGCGCCCTATCGCTGGGACATTATCGCTGCGCCGCTCGCCGAGGTTGCCAATCGGGAGAAGCTGTTGCCCCCTGACTTCATCACCGCCGACGGCTTTGGCATCACCGAGGCGGCCCGCCGCTATTTGGCTCCGCTAATCGTTGGCGAAGCCTATCCGCCATTTAAGAATGGCCTACCCGACTATGTGAAGCTAAGAAACGTGGCGGTGCCGAAAAAACTGACCAGCGAGTTCGCTATCTGAAAACGAGAACAAGCCGTTATTTATCGAGCCTCGCGGCGACTTTGCCCCGGCCTTGGATTCGGGGTCGTCGAGCTGCGCCGTCCCCTCTTGGTCCCCGATTGAACTCGTATTGCTCGCGCGCCGCTCCTGGGTTTCAGGTCCGGGCGCAGGCTGAAAGAACATTACTAGACGCGATCGTTCCTACCGCTTCGCGGGCAATCACTTGGCGCGTGTCATCGCTTGACGCAGGATTTCAGCAACTTCTGGATGATGGGACGTCGTAGCAGTTTGTTCCGGCGTCTGCTCATACATGTTTCTCAGGGTGAGATTGGCCCCATTGGTAATGAGTAGAATGGCCGCTTCTTTAGAACCCGCCTCCGCTGCGTGGTGTAATGGCGTAAAGCCGGTCCGATTTGCCGAATTTATATTCGCTCCTGCATCCAGCAAGGCTCTAATCATGGCCGTGTCGTTTCTTATTGCCGCCCAGTTAAGCGACCGTCGTCCATTCGGCCCACCCGACTTCGCGCGCGTATCCAGTCCATTTACATCAGCCCCCGCCTTGATCGCGACGATGGCTTCGGTGACATTTCCGGCAATGACCGCATCCCATAAGGCAATCTGTCGCTGTGGGATCACCGGTACTCCGGCCGACCCGACTGCCGCCGGCGGGGATTGAGAGGATCTCGTCACTGGCCAAACCCACCAGGCGACGGCGGCTATCACGAGCGCCACCACCCCGACCGTTGCCATTGTCACAGGGGTGATACGCAGTCGCCGCGGCATCAGGTCGGATACGCTTGTCGCCGGAAGTTCGGCCACCGTTTCAGGGCGCAAGGCGAAAACCCGCACCGACCGAGCGATAATCTTGACGCTCTGTTCCCCCTTGTCCTCAAACGGATAGGGGAGCTTGTCTCTGATCTGGTCGCGTACTACCCGCGAGATGCAGATCCCGCCGGGCTCCGCCAGTTCCTCCAAGCGCGCCGCTACGTTGACCCCATCACCGTAGATGTCGTCCTCTTCCGAAATCACGTCTCCAACGTTGATCCCAATGCGGAAGGTGATGCGCTTGTCCTCAACCGTTTCCGCGTTGCGCTCAGCCATTGCCCGCTGGATTTCGGCGGCGCAGCGGACCGCATCCACCACGCTGGAGAACTCCGAGAGCATTCCATCGCCGGTGTTCTTTACGATACGCCCTCGATGCTCCTTAATCTTCGGATCGACGAGATCGCGGAGATGCCCTCTAAGGCGTTCGTGCGTGCCTTCCTCGTCTGCGCCCATCAGGCGCGAATACCCCGCCACATCGGCGGCGAGGATCGCGGCGAGTCGGCGGGTCAAGGCCATAGCGCAGGCCCCCTGCTCGAGACGGATCGGGTGTTCCTTAACTATAGCACAACTCGCGCGTCACGACACACGCCGACGAGCCGCCCCATTTGCGTCGAAGGCCGCAAATCGTCCGGAGAGCCGCAGCCGGCGGGGGAGGGGCGCGGCGAATACGACGAGCGGCGAACAGTTTATATTGTATAGCCTCGCACCGAGGTTCGCCGAAATTCGCTATGCGCCGGAGACGGTTGCAGAAAGCATTTGACTCGGCGATGACGCGCGACTTTTGCTGCACCGCAACAAACCTCACCCACCGCTCGGTGGTCTTTGATTTAGATCAAGGACCGAGCCGGCTGATCCTCTAGCCTCTCCGTACTGAGGCAGCGAATTCACAAAACTGTAAAATAAAAGGGAGATTTTATCGACTCCGGTTAGCGAATTAGGAGGCTGAAATGAGTGGTAATTTTGAAGCAAGGCAGACCGCGGGGGCTGCGAATCTATCGTCGATTCAGCCGTTTCCCGGCGCGACGGATTTGTTCGACTACTGCGTCGACGCGTGGCAGCGCTCTATTCTATTGCTGGACGTGTTGCGTCAGCGGGGCAATAATTGCATCGAGCACAATGCCCGCAAGGCGCCGCATGTGCTCAGCTTTGCAGCCGAACTCGTGCTCGATGGCCGCTCGCTGCCGCGGCCGGTGAATTATGCGCTCGTGCGTATTATCCCGCCCAAAGGCACCTCGATCGACCCGAGCAAACGGCCGTTTATTGTGTTTGACCCGCGTGCCGGGCACGGACCCGGGATCGGCGGCATGAAACACGACAGTGAGATCGGGGTGGCACTCGCCGCAGGTCATCCCTGCTATTTCGTCGGCTTTCTGCCGGACCCGGTGCCCGGTCAGACGATCGAGGATGTGTGCGAAGCCGAGGCCCGGTTTGTCGAGGAGGTGATCAAGCGTCATCCTAATGCCGAGGGCAAACCGTGTCTGATCGGCAACTGCCAGGCCGGCTGGCAGATCATGATGATGAGCGCCATTCACCCGGAACAGGTCGGCCCGATCATGCTCGCCGGATCGCCGCTGTCTTATTGGGCCGGCGTGCACGGCAAGAACCCGATGCGGTATTTGGGCGGGCTGTTGGGCGGGACCTGGCTGACCTCGCTGGCGGGCGACCTCGGCAGTGGCATCTTCGACGGCGCGAACCTCGTTGCGAACTTCGAATCGCTGCACCCCGACAACACCTATTGGAAGAAGATCTACAACGTTTACTCAAAGGTCGACACCGAGCCGCCACGCTTTCTCGAATTCGAGAAATGGTGGGGCAGCCCGGTGCTGCTCAATGCTGAGGAGATGCAGGCGATCGCCGACCAGCTGTTCGTCGGCAATAGGCTTTCCTCGGGCGAGTTGCGCAGCTCCAACGGAATGCGCGTCGACTTGCGCAACATCAAATCGCCGATCATCGTGTTCTGCTCGTGGGGTGACGACATCACCCCGCCACAGCAGGCATTGGGCTGGATTACCGATCTCTACGATCATGAGGACGAGATTGTCAAAGCCGGCCAGACGATCGTCTATTGCTTGCACCAGAGCATTGGCCATCTCGGCATCTTCGTCTCCGGCAAAGTGGCGACAAAGGAGCATGGCGAGTTCGCGCTCGCCATGGGCATGATCGATTTGATGCCGCCCGGTCTTTATGAGGCGGTGATCACGGGTATGGATGAAAAAGTGGAAAACCGCGAGCTGGTGCAGGGCAACTATCTCTTCAGTCTCGAGAGCCGCTCGCTCGACGACATCCGTAAACTTGGCGGCAACAGCCCCGATGACGACCTCGCCTTTGCAACCGTAGCCCGGCTTTCCGAGATCAATCAGGGCGTCTACAGCACGCTGATGCGGCCTGCAGTCCGCGCGATGGCGACGGAAACCAATGCCCAGCTGATGCGCCGCAGTCATCCGAACCGCCTGCGGTTTGAGATGTTCGCTGACGAAAACCTATTCATGCGGCCTGTTGCCGATTGGGCCGAGGCGGTGCGCGGCAATCGTCGCCCGGTGAGCCCGGACAATCCCTTCCTAGCCTGCGAGCGCATGATGTCGGACATGATCACCAGTGGGCTCGAGATGTGGGGCAAGGCGCGGGATGCCGCGACGGAGGCGTTCTTCTACAATACCTATGGTTCGCCCTTTCTGCAGGCGATGGTCGGTCTACGCGCCGACGAAACTTCGGTGAGCCGCCACATCGGCCGCGATGTCGCGCGCGAAGCCGCCGCCAAACAAGCCGCCGTCCATCTCGAGCAGCAGATTGACCAGGGCGGTCTGATCGAGGCGGCGGTGCGCGCGCTGATTTATGTGCGCCTTCCGGAAGGCAAGGTCGACGAGCGCGGATTTGCCGCGCTGAAGCAGATCAGCGCCGAACTGCCGGCCGCCAAGCGCATCGGGCTCACCCGGTTCAAGGAGATCGTGAAGGAACAATATCTGATCCTGCTGCTCGACCCGGAACGGGCGATTGGCTCGCTGCCGAAGCTGTTGCCCGGCAATCGGCGGCAGTGCGAGGAGGCCCTGGCGTTGGTGCGCCGGGTCCTCGCGGCGCGCGGCGCCCTTCCCGAAGAGGGCCGCCGGCGACTCGAACGCGTCGAGGCAATGTTTGCCGGTCCTACTTCTGAAGTCGGGCGGGACAAGGCAGCATAAATCGCCGAGGGGTGAGCCGGAGCAATGGGAAAAGACGCGCTTCGATCGAAGGAGCGATACGAGCGGCTTTTGCGCCATGCGCAAGGGCTGCCGCCGGTGACGACGGCAGTCGCGCATCCTTGTGACGAGATCTCGCTGAAGGGCGCTGTGGAGGCTGCGCGGCTCGGCCTGATCGCCCCGATCTTGGTCGGTCCGCTCGAGCGTGTTCGCGGTGTCGCCGAGCAGGCGGGGCTCGACATTTCAGGGTTCCCGCTGAAGGAGTCCGCGCACAGCCACGATTCTGCCGAGAAGGCGGTCGAGCTTGTCCGCGAGGGCAAGGCCGAGGCCTTGATGAAGGGCAGCCTCCACACGGACGAGCTGATGGCTGCCGTAGTCGCCCGCGAAACCGGCATTCGCACCGCCCGGCGCATCAGCCATTGCTTCGTGATGGATGTCCCAGGCCACAAGGATCCGCTGATCATCACCGACGCCGCGGTCAACATAGCCCCGGATCTGGAAGCCAAAGCCGATATCGTGCAGAACGCGATCGATCTTGCGCATGCATTGCGGTCTCCGGATGTGCGTGTCGCGATCCTGTCGGCGATGGAAACGATCAACCCCAAGGTCCCTTCGACGATCGAAGCCGCCGCGCTGTGCAAGATGGCCGATCGCGGACAGATCACCGGCGGGATCCTGGATGGCCCGCTGGCGCTCGACAACGCGATCAGCGAGGAGGCGGCGGCGATCAAAGAGATCGTCTCACCGGTCGCCGGGCGGGCCAACGTGCTGGTGGTGCCGGATCTCGAGGCCGGTAACATGCTAGCCAAGAGCCTGTCTTTTCTCGCCGGTGCCGATGCCGCCGGTATCGTGCTCGGCGCGCGCGTGCCAATCATCCTGACGAGCCGGGCCGATACCGTGATCACCCGTCTCGCGTCTTGCGCCGTCGCCAGCCTGGTGGCCGAGTCCCGGAGACGAAGCGCCGCCGCGGCGATCCGTTGAGGGAGGGCTCGCATGCCGGAACCAGCCCTGGACGCGGCGCGTCCTCCGATCCTCGCCGGACAAAAGGCGCTGATCGTCGGCGTCGCAAATGACCGGTCGATCGCCTGGGGGTGTGCCCAGGCGATGCACCGGTCCGGCGCCGAAGTCGCCATGACTTATCTCAACGACAGGGCGCGTCCTTGTGTCGAGCCGCTGGCGAAGGCGGTCGAGGCGCCGCTGCTGCTGCCGCTGGAGGTGCGCGACACGGCTCAAGTCGATGCTCTGTTCGAGGCGATCTCGACGAAATGGGGACGCCTCGACATCCTCGTCCACTCGATCGCCTTTGCTCCACGGGAGGCTTTGGCCGGGCGCGTCACCGACTGCCCGCGCGACGGCTTTCTGACGGCGATGGATGTATCCTGCTGGTCGTTTCTCGACCTGACGCGCCGCGCCGAGAAGCTGATGACCGGCGGGGGCGCGGTCTTCGCCATGAGCTATCATGGCGCCAATGAGGTCATCGAGAATTACGGGATCATGGGGCCGGTCAAGGCGGCGCTCGAATCCTCGGTGCGCTATCTGGCCGCCGAGCTCGGGCCGAAGGGCATCCGCGTCCATGCTACCAGCCCGGGGCCGCTTGCCACCCGTGCCGCCTCCGGTATCCCTGATTTCGACGCGCTGATGGAGCGGGTGGCCGAGCGCGCGCCAGCCCGCCGGCTCGTTACCATCGAGGAGGTTGGGGCCGCCTGTGTTTTCCTGGCGAGCCCCTACGCCGGTACGATGACCGGCGACACGATCTATATCGACGGCGGTTACCATATTCTCGGGTGAGAAGGGTGATCCAAGTACGTTTCCCGGTTAATTCCCGGTTAGTCGATTTCTTTCCCGGTTTCGCCGGCCCAAAATTCCCGGATTTCGATGGCGGATTTCGGTTATAAGATACTGATACATAATAGTTATTTTCGATCACCCGTACTAGAGCGCGACCTTTAACCCGGAATTTCCCGGTTTTACCGGGAAATTCGCAGTGGAGGGTGGCATGACCGAAGGCGTCGGCGAGCCGCTGATCGGCGTGATCAACGCCGGCTCCTCCTCGCTCAAATTCAGCTTCTATGAGGGCGAGAGACGGCTTTTGACCGGCCAGGTGGATGGTATCGGGGTGCGCCCCTCGGCAAGCGCCGCTGGGCACGACGGCCAGGCGATTTCTCCCCCGGATCTGGGTGCGGCTCCACCCTCGACACCGAGCGAGGTCCTGCCCGCGGTGCTGCCCTGGGCGCGCGAAAGGCTCGGTGCGCGGCGTCTTGCGGCTGTCGGTCATCGCGTGGTCCACGGCGGGCTGCGCCATTCTCGGCCCGCCCGCGTGACGCCGGAATTGCTGGCCGAGCTGGAGGCGCTTGTGCCGCTGGCACCGCTGCACGAGCCGCACAACCTGGCACCGATCCGGATGGCGTTGAGCCTCAATCCCGACTTGCCGCAGGTCGCGTGCTTCGACACCGCCTTCCACCGCACCGCCCCCGAAGTCGCACAGGCCTTTGCGCTGCCCTACGCGCTCTACGAGGAGGGGGTGCGGCGCTACGGTTTCCACGGTCTCTCCTACGAGTACATTGCCTCGGTGCTCCCGACGCAGGCGCCCGAGATTGCCGACGGCCGGGTGGTCGTGTTGCATCTCGGCAATGGCTGCTCGGCCTGCGCACTCAAGGCCCGCATTTCGGTCGCGACGACGATGGGCTTCACTGCGCTCGATGGTCTGCCAATGGGGACCCGCTGTGGCGCGCTCGATGCGGGGGTCGTGCTGCACCTGATCCAACAGAAAGGGATGTCGGCCGATGCGCTTGTCGATCTCCTCTACCGTCGCTCCGGCATGCTGGGGCTCTCTGGGGTCTCATCGGATTTCCGTGAGCTTCTGGCGAGCGAAGAGCCGCACGCGCGTTTTGCGCTCGAAGTGTTTTACTACAGCGCCGCGCGCCAGATCGGCTCGCTCGCGGCGGCGCTCGGGGGCCTCGACGGCATCGTCTTCACCGCTGGTATCGGCGAGAATGCGGCACCGGTCCGCAGCGCCGTCTGCCGGGCATGCGGCTGGCTCGGGTTGGAGCTCGACGAGGCGGCCAACCGCGAGCACCAAACGCGCATCAGCACGCCGAAGAGTCCTGTCGGCGCCTATGTGATCAAGACCGACGAAAACCTGATGATTGCCCGCCATGCCCGCGCCTTGGTAGGTAGCTGACAGGGCAGGATGGGAGTAAAGGCCATGTCATCCGATCACAGCACGACGCAAACGGCCGGCTCGGGGGCCGGGACATTTTCCGCCGACGATCTCAGGCGTCGCATCGCCGAGCGCGAGGCGGCGAAGGCCGCCCAGGAGGTGGCTCGCATGCGCGAGCATGAAGAAAAGCAGAAAGCCGTGATGGAAGAATTTCATAAGCCGCCAGACCGCACGCCCGAGCAATTGATGCAACGGGTGATGCAGCTGGTCAATCACGCCGCCGAGAACGGTCAGAGCGAGGTTCAGGTCTACCGCTTTCCCAACCAGCTGTGCAGCGATCGCGGCCGAAGGATCAACAACTCAGAGCCCGATTGGGAGCAGACGTTGGAGGGTCGGCCCAAGGCGGCGTACGACTTCTGGCACGATCACCTGCGGCCGCTCGGCTTCCACTTGAAGGCCGAGGTGCTCGAATATCCGGGAGGAATGCCCGGCGATATCGGCTTCTTCCTTACCTGGAAATGAACGGGAGGGCGGACGCGATGGGTGACGCAAAGTCCAGGCCCGACGATAAGCTGAAGCGGAAGGAATACGAACGGGAACTCGAGCGCCTGCACGTCGAGCTCGTCAAGCTCCAGCAGTGGGTGGTCCATGAGGGCCTGAGGGTCTGCATCATATTCGAAGGCCGCGACGGAGCCGGCAAAGGCGGAACGATCAAGGCGATTACGGAGCGGGTGAGCCCGCGTATCTTCCGCGTCGTGGCTCTCCCGGCGCCTACCGAGCGGGAAAAGTCGCAGATGTACGCCCAGCGCTACCTGCCACACCTGCCGGCTGCGGGAGAGATCGTGATTTTCGACCGCAGCTGGTACAACCGGGCTGGCGTCGAGCGGGTGTTGGGGTTCTGCACCGAGGAGCAGGCCAAACGTTTCTTGGAGATGGTCCCCGTGTTTGAAAGGGTCGTCGTCGAGGACGGGATCATTCTGTTGAAATACTGGCTGGAGGTCAGTCCGGAGGAGCAGACCAGACGGCTCGAGGCGCGCATCGATGACGGACGCAAGATCTGGAAGTTGTCCGACATGGATTTGAAATCATATTCGCGCTGGTACGATTACTCGCGCGCCCGCGACGAGATGTTTCAAGCCAGCGACACCTCATGGGCGCCGTGGTACGTCGTACATTCCGACAACAAGCGGCGGGCGCGGCTCAACATCCTGACCCATATCCTCAGCAAAATCCCCTACGAAGACCCGAAGCGCTCGAAGGTCGAGCTGCCGAAACGGCAGCATCGCGGCGACTACAAAGACACCGACTACCCGTTCAGGGTCATTCCGGAAGTCTTCTGAGCCGCGCCGGATTGAATCCGGTGGTGAAAAAGCCCCTTACCGTGCCAAGCCGCCAGCGCGCCTCCGTCACCCTCGGCGACAGGTGGCGCTCGGTCGCGGCTTGGCGGGATCGGATCAGAGATCCGATGCTGACTATTTTGCTGGTTCTTGAGCTCTGCACGATGTTCATCGCGGCGCCCCTGGCGGCGAAGGGACTGCCGATGGCGCGGGCGGTCGCTGATACATTGGTTCTTGCGGTCGTAGTGGTCGTCGTGATGCTGTCGCCGAGACCGGGCGCCGTTATCTTGATCTTGCTGGGGCTGGCGGTCACCGTGGCAAGCTTCCCGCTCAGCGGAGATTGGTCGCCGGTTTCAGCCACAATGCTCCGCCGCGCCGGTGAGATCCCCATGTTCTCCGCGCTGACCTGGGTCGTAGCGCACGCGGTCTATGCTCCTGGTCGTATTACATTCCACCGTCTTCAAGGTGCAGTCGTAATATATCTGAGCCTCGCGGCGATTTTTGCCTCGGCCTATAGTTTGATCTGGGAGCTGAGCCCTGGCGCGTTTGCCAATCTCGCTACCCAGGTAGGAAGTTCGGAGGAAGTCGCGACGATGCTGTATTTCAGCCTCACCACGCTGACCACGACCGGCTACGGAGACATCGTGCCGATTGATCCGTTCGCCCGCAGCCTGGCCAATCTGGAGTCGGTTATTGGGCCATTTTACCTCGCGATCACAGTTGCCCGCCTCGTAACTATGGAACTCGAAGACCGACGCCGATCATCTCGACCGTGATCGAGCCTGTGCCAATGGCGGCCCGCCCTGCTTCCATCGCACAGCGGTTGCCCACGAACGCCTCACCGATGGCGTGCGCGCGTGGCAAAAGCAAGAAGGCCTCGACACCCAGCCGACCGGCAGCAAGGTGCAGGTCAGAGCGGCCATCTCCAATCGACGATTTCCGGCATGTCGATGCCGTGCTCATAGGCGTAGTTGCGGCAGTCGATCTGGCGGTTCAACAGCCACTCGCGCGCGTGTGAGCCGCGCACCTGCAGCGACGGGACGCGGTCGATCGCGTCGATGGCCAAGGTAAAGCGATCCACCTGGTTTTGGATGGCGAGTTCCATCGGGGTGTTGATATTACCCTTCTCCTTGTAGCCGCGCACATGCAGGTTGTGGTGATTGGTGCGGCGATAGGTCAACCGGTGAATGAGCCACGGATAGGCATGGAAGTTGAAGATGATCGGCTTGTTGGTCGTGAACAGCGCGTCGTATTCGTGGTCCGTAAATCCGTGAGGATGCTCGGTGCTCGGCACCAGCCGGAAGAGATCTACGACATTGACAAAGCGCACCTTCAATTCGGGGAAATGTTGCCGCAGCATGGCAGTGGCGGCGAGCGCCTCCATCGTCGCGATGTCACCGCAGCTCGCGATCACGAGGTCGGGTTCGCTGTCCTGATCGCTGCTGGCCCATTCCCATATTCCCGCACCCTTGGTGCAATGCTTGATCGCGCCGTCCATGCCAAGGTATTGAAGATGCGGCTGCTTGTCGGCGACGATGACATTGACGTAGTTGCAGCTGCGAAGGCAGTGATTGGCGACCGATAACAGACTGTTCGCATCCGGCGGCAGGTATATGCGCGTGACACTGGGGCTCTTGTTGGCGACGACGTCGAGGAACCCGGGATCCTGATGCGTAAAACCGTTGTGGTCCTGCCGCCACACGGTAGAAGTAATCAACAGGTTGAGCGAGGCGACATCCGCGCGCCAGGGCAATTCGTTACATTTTTCCAACCATTTGGCATGCTGATTGAACATCGAATCGATGACATGAACGAACGCTTCATATGAAGACAGGAAGCCATGTCTGCCGGTCAGCAGATAGCCTTCCAGCCAGCCCTCCAACGTATGCTCGCTGAGCATCTCCATGACCCGGCCATCGGGCGCCAACTCGCCGCCGTCGGCATCCTCCGGGAAATATTCGCCGAGCCAGGCCTTCTTGGTCACCTCATAGAGGGCAGTCAGGCGGTTCGAGGCGTTCTCGTCCGGACTGAGTACCCGGAAGTTGCTCATGTTGTTGCGCGCGACATCACGCAGGAACTGACCCAGAACCTGGGTAGGTCCGACCTCGATCATGCCTGGCTTCTCGACCTTGACGGCGTAGCCGCGAAAATCCGGCAGCCGTAGCGCCTTGCGCAGCAACCCGCCATTGGCGTGCGGATTGGCCCCCATCCGCCGCTCGCCTTTCGGGGCAAGCTCGCGGAGTTCTGGCAGCAAGCGACCCGCCTCGTCGAACAGCGCCTGCGGCCGGTAGCTACGCAGCCACTCCTCGAGGAGCGCCAAATGTGCCGGGTTCTCGTGCATCTCGGCCATCGGCACTTGATGGGCGCGCCAGAATCCCTCGACCTTGTGCCCGTCAACCTCCTTTGGGCCGGTCCATCCCTTCGGGCTGCGCAGGATTACCATCGGCCAGCGCGGCCGCTTGACCTCGGAAACGGATCTGCGCGCCTCCTGCTGGATTCGACGAATTTCCCTTATGCAGTGTTCCAAGGTCGCCGCCATCGCCTGGTGCATGCTGGCGGGATCGGAACCCTCCACGAAATATGGCTCGTAGCCATAGCCACGGAACAGGAACTCCAGCTCCTCGTGCGGAATGCGGGCGAGGATCGTAGGATTGGCGATCTTGTACCCATTCAGGTGCAGAACCGGCAACACCGCGCCGTCGCGAGCGGGATTGAGAAACTTGTTCGAGTGCCACGCCGTCGCCAACGGTCCGGTTTCCGACTCGCCGTCGCCGACCATCACTGTCACGATCAGATCGGGGTTGTCAAACGCTGCGCCGTAGGCGTGCGAAACCGAATAGCCGAGCTCGCCGCCCTCGTGGATCGAGCCTGGTGTCTCCGGTGTGCAATGGCTGCCGATTCCGCCCGGGAACGAAAACTGCTTGAACAGCCGTTGCAGCCCGTCCGTATCTTCGGAGACGTCGCTGTAGACCTCGGAATAGGTACCCTCCAGATAGACGTTTGAGATCAGGGCGGGCGCGCCATGTCCCGGCCCGGCGAGGAAAATGACACTCAAGTCATATTTTTTGATTAGGCGGTTGAGGTGGATATAGGTGAAGCTCATGCCCGGATCGGAGCCCCAGTGGCCGAGCAAGCGCCGCTTGACGTGCTCGGCCTTCAGCGGCTCGTGGAGGAGCGGATTGTCCCGCAGGTAGATCATCCCCGCCGACAGGAACAGTGTAGCGTGCCAATAGGCCTGCATACGCTGCAACTCTTCGGGTTCGAGCGGGGTGTCCTGCACGGTGGAACGCGCCGGGCCGTAGGCGCTGATGGATCGGGCTTCAGTTGTAGATTGCATAGGTCCCTCCCGAGGGCGCTTTCGAGATGACCGTCGCATCTTACCGGCTCATGCCACCGATTTGCATCAACATAGGGACCTAGATCATGTCCGCTCGCCTGGCTGTCGATCAGGGCAAGAGCTTCCCGCTGGGGGCGACGCTCGTCCCCAGCGGCGGCAATTTCAGCGTAATCTCCAAACACAGCACGGGAGCGCGACTGCTGCTGTTCGACGACGTGGACGCCCAGGGGCCATCTCGAGTCATCGATCTCGACCCGCGGACCAACCGCACCTACCATTATTGGCACGTCTTTGTGCCGGGCATTACCGCCGGCCAGCCCTATGCCTACCGCGTTGCCGGACCCTTTGATCCGGAGCGCGGCCTTCGTTTCGACCCCGACTATACCGGCTGCGGCAACACGCTGAACGCCAATGAACCGATCCTGCGGCGACTGATCCTCGACAGCCTTCGTATTGGGTCAGCCAGATGCATGTCGACGGCTTTCGCTTTGACCTCGCCTCGATTCTGTCGCGCGACCAGCAAGGCCGTCCGATGTCATCGCCGCCAATCCTCTGGGACATAGAGTCCGACCCGGTTCTCGCCAATGTCAAGCTGATCGCCGAGGCCTGGGACGCGGCCGGTCTCTACCAGGTTGGGAGTTTTGCCGGCGACAGCTGGAAGGAATGGAACGGCCGGTTTCGCGACGATATCCGCGCCTTTCTCAAGGGCGACGATGCAACGGTCCGCTGGCGTTTCGGTTGACCGGGAGCCCGGACGTCTTCGGACGCGAAGAGCCCGAAGCCGAACAAAGCATCAATTTTGTGACGCCACGACGGCTTCACGCTCAACGATCTGGTTTCCTTCGACAGTAAGCACAACGAGGCGAACGGAGAGAGAAACCGTGACGGAGCGGACCATAATCTCAGCTGGAATTGCGGCGCCGAAGGTTCTACTAACGACCCCGAGGTCGAGAGGCTGCGCAATCGGCAAATCAAGAACTTTCTGGCGTTGACCTTGTTGGCGATCGGGACCCCGATGTTGCTGATGGGCGACGAAATGCGACGCAGCCAGGGCGGCAACAACAACGCTTACTGCCAGAACAACGAAATCTCCTGGTTCGACTGGACATTGGCCGAGAAGCACGCTGACATTCATCGCTTTGTCAAGGCACTCATCGCGCTACGCACGAACCGCGAACTGCCGGTCGACCGACCCGATATGACCCTGAATGAGCTCTTGCGCCGGCAGCCGATCCAATGGCACGGGGTCAAACTGAATGCTCCGGATTGGAGCCATCAATCACACACGCTGGCGGCGACGGTCCCGTTGCTGGGTTACCAACTCCTGCTGCACCTGATTATCAACGCATACTGGGAGCCGCTCGAGTTTGAAATCCCACCGTGCAAAAGACAAGAGGCCTGGCGACGGTGTGTCGACACCTATCTCGATCCGCCGAACGACATTCGCAGCTGGCAGGATGCGCAGATTTTAAGAAGCTCGGTCTACCCGGTTCAGCCGCGCTCGGTGGTCATTCTTCTTGCCAACGCTGGGGTAGAAGCAGCAAGTTCCTGATTGAATGACCCAGAGAAGTTGGGATTATAAGCAGGAACAATGATGGCAACGATACCGCGCTATCCGTCGTTGTTGCAAATCAACACCCGCGTCTGGGTCGAGCATCTGTCCCGCGAAGCCAATCGGGGGGTCACTTTGGCCGATATCGATGACACCACGATGGATCGCTTTGCCGAACGGGGCTTCGATTGGATCTGGCTGCTGAGTGTCTGGCGGACCGGTGCGGTCGGCCGGGCTGTCTCGCGCAGCAACCCACAATGGCACGCTGAGTTCAAGATCGTGTTAGCCGATCTCGCCGAGGACGATATCTGCGGCTCTGGCTTTGCGGTCACGGCCTACAGCGTCAGTGACGCGCTCGGCGGCGAGACAGCTTTGGCGCAATTCCGCGAGAGGCTGGCAAGACGCGGTATCAAGCTGATGCTCGACTTCGTGCCGAACCATACCGCCCCGGACCATCCGTGGGTCAAGACCCATCCCGAATACTATGTCGAAGGCAACGAAGAAGCGCTGGCAAGGGCGCCGCAAAATTACCTGCCCGTCGAGACGGATCGGGGGCGCAGGATTCTCGCGTATGGGCGGGATCCCAATTTCCCAGGTTGGCCGGATACTTTGCAGCTCAACTACGTACATCCGGAGCTGCAAACAGCACGGATCGACGAGCTCATCAGCATTGCCGGAAAATGCGACGGCGTGCGCTGCGATATGGCGATACTATTGTTGCCGGAAATCTTCCAGCGCACCTGGGGATTGACGCCCGAGGCTTTCTGGCCAAAGGCGACGGCGGCGGTGCACCAGAAATATCCTGGCTTCACGTTTATGGCCGAAGTCTATTGGGACCTCGAATGGACATTGCAACAGCAGGGTTTCGCCTATTGCTATGACAAGCGGCTCTACGACCGCCTAAGAGATGGCCATGTACGGCCGATCCGCGACCATCTGTTGGCCGGTCTCGACTACCAGGACAAGCTCGCCCGCTTTCTCGAGAACCACGACGAGCCGCGTGCCGCTTCCGTGCTTCCCTCGGCGCAGCATCAGGCGGCGGCAATCATTACCTTCCTGTCACCCGGCTTACGCTTCTTCTATGCCGGCCAGTCCGAAGGAGCACGGATCCGAGTGCCGACTCATCTGTGTCGCGGCCCGATCGAGCCGACGAACCGGGAAATCGCTGCCTTCTATGCCGGCCTGTTGGCTTTATTGAAAGAGAGTGCCTTTCGCAACGGTGCTTGGTCGCAGATCCAACCGCAATCGGCCTGGCCCGGCAATTGGACCCATGACGATTTCGTCGCCTATGCCTGGGCCGGCGCGGAGAGCAGCCGACACGTCGTCGTCGTCAACTATGCCGAAAATCAGGGGCAATGCCGGCTGCCGCTGCCATTTCCCGAGTTTCGTGGCAAGCAAGTACACCTTACCGATCTGATGGGTGACGAGGTTTACGATCGCGACGGCAACGAGCTAGTCGATCCCGGGCTCTATATCGATCACTGCCCTTGGCACTTCAATGTGTTTGCCCTGAGGGCCGACTAACCCGCATTTCTCATACCGGGGTATTTTTGGGCGGCAATCTGCGCAGCGCGTAATCGAGCGGATGAAGAGGGCGATGGTTGTGAGATGAACGGGC
>Ga0187846_10000818_pt1 | contig 17808 bp, 21 predicted proteins | sample TC_taG_FD_161473 | JGI IMG/M metagenome (GOLD analysis project Ga0187846, IMG submission 161473) | Biofilm microbial communities from the roof of an iron ore cave, State of Minas Gerais, Brazil - TC_06 Biofilm (v2) | ecosystem: Environmental > Terrestrial > Deep subsurface > Cave > Wall biofilm...
GAAAGGGGAGAGTCGATGACCGTTCACCGCACTACGGTCGGAGTCGTCGGCGGGTCCGGAGTCGGTGAGCTGTTCGGGAAATCGGAGCCCAAGCTCCACCGGATGAGCACGCCGTGGGGCCCCCCCTCCGCGCCGATCCAGGAAGGCACGGTCGGCGGGATGCGAGTCTTGTTCCTTCCCCGCCACGGGGTGGGGCACACGATCCCTCCCCACCGCGTGAACTACCGCGCGAACGTCGACGCCCTGTGCTCGCTCGGGGCGGAAGCGATCGTCACCGCGAGCTCAGTAGGGTCGCTCAAGGAGGACCTTCCCCCCGGGAGTTTCGTCCTCCCTTCTCAGTTCGTCGACTTCACTCGGCAGCGGCCGACGACGTTCTTCGACGGAGGGCGCGTCTACCATGTCTCGGTGGCGGACCCGTTCTGTCCGGACCTCACCGCGCGGGCCCTCACCGCCGGCGCCGCCACCGGGGAACGCCTCGCGACGGACAAGACCTACGTATGCGTCGAAGGCCCGAGGTTTTCCACGCGCGCAGAGTCCCGGTTCTTCCGGACCTTCGCCGACGTCATCGGGATGACCCTGGTGCCTGAGGTCACCCTCGCACGCGAGCGCGGGACCTGCTACTTGTGCCTCGCCATGGTCACCGACTTCGATGTCTGGGCCGAGAAGCCGGTGGACGCCCACGAGATCGTCGCGACGATGCGTCGGAACTCCGAGCGGATGGAGCGACTGCTCGAAAAGCTCCTGCCGACCCTCTCTGCGCCGTCGACGTGTGCGTGCCGGCAGGCACTCGACCTCGCGGGAGTCTAACGCCGAGGAACCGGACTACGTCCGGGGGCCCCGACGCACGGTGATCGGTATCACGCCGGCGCCGAACTCCCGTTCGGCGATCTCGACCGGATCGATCATGGCCGCGGGGACGTCGATCAAGAGGGGCGCGCCCAGGCTCACCTGGAGCGCGCGGGCTCCAAGGATCCGAGCCCGCTCAAAGCGCGTGTATTCTTCGGACCCCGCGCGGGCTCCTGAGGTCCGACCGCCCAAAGGATCACCGAGAGGGGCCGCTCGCATCGCTGCGGCCGACAAGGGCCCCCCGACTTTACCTACCGTATTTACCCTTTCGCGTCGACAGGGCTTAGCCGGCTGAAGGAGCCGGGGTTTCCCTGCAGCAGGAGCGATTCGCTTCCCGAGTGTCCACGACCCGGACCGGAGCGAGCGGAGGTTTTCTCCCGTGGTGACCGCTGACCAGCCGCTAGCTGGTAGCTAGGAGGGCGCTCAGTCTCCGGTCACGTCCACCAGAAACTCGCGGAGGGCGCTCAGGAATTCTCGGGGCTGCTCGAAGAGCGCGAAGTGGCTGGACGCGGGGAGCACGCGGAGGTGGGCGGGAACGATACGGGCCGCCATTTCCTGGGACGCCTCGAGGAAGAGGTCGTAGCGACCGATCAGTACGAGGGTGGGTATCTCGATGCGGGAGTAGTACCGGCGTCCATCCCATCGCGCGAGGGTCCCATCGACCGCGAACTCGTCGCCGGTTCGGGTCATCATTGCCCGGTACACCTCGCGCGTGAGATGGGTCGCGCGCCAGTCGCGATTGTTCAGGTCGACGAACCGGTGCTGGAAGCGCCGAGAAATCTGCTCGTTGAGGCGGCCGTACTCTTTGCTGTCGAATTTGCGCGCCCGCTCGAGCTCCCGCAACCGCTTGCGCTGCTCCGGCGAGGCGCTCGCGCGCGCGACGCGGTTCGCCGCCCGGACCTCGGCCGCGCTGCCGGCGGTCGCGCAGAGGAGCAAGGAGGTGAGGTGCTGGGGGTAGCGGTGAGCGTACTCGAGGGCGGTGAATCCTCCGGCGGAGAAGCCGAGGAGGTGGAGTTCCTTGATCCCGAAGGCGCGTCGGATTGCCTCGACGTCCTCGGCCTGATTCTGAACGGTGTATTCGCTCGTCCGGCGCGGCCGGAACGACTTGCCCACACCCCGCGGGTTGAACAAGATGACCCGCAAATGGGCCGTGGCGAGCTTCAGCAAAGGGCGCAGGTAATGGTAGGTGAGCCCCGGGCCGCCCGAGTGGACCAACAGGGTCGCCGGCCCTTTACCCTTGGAAACGAATTCGAACGATCGGCGCTCACGGGCGACGATCCGGCGGACCCGGGCCATGGACGGCCCATCGCACTCTCGGGATAAATCCCGCGCTCAACAGGGACCAACGAGTCAGTGGGCTCGCGAAAGCGAATGCCGGCTTCGTGCCGGTTTCGAGCCGCGACCAAGCGGTTCGTGTTAATCAGAACGCTTGGACCGTTCACGCCGCGCCCTCTGTTGGACCATGACGCCCCCGTCGTTCGAAGGACAGCGTCGTCCCAGTATCGAGGTCAGCCGGGATGGCTCGGCCTCCTGCAGATCGTCCGCTCCCCGCTTTCGAGGTCGAACCGAACCTTCTCGCCGGCGCGGAGTCTCAGTGCCTCGCGGCTATCCTTCGGAATCGGACTCCGGCCCCTGAGGGTTAGAGTTCGCGCTTCGGTGGCGATACTTGCTCCACCTTGCGGTGAGAATCGTCATGCTGTTTTGCCCATCCAACCTCTCTCCATTCCTTTGCAACGACGCCCCCGCACCGCCCGAGCGGGCAGCGCCTAGAGAAACGGTCAGGCATGTTTCGGGTAACGACTCGACCGACTCCCGAATCCGTACATCGGGGTCAATGGAACGCCCGACCCGGTCTCTCGGAGGCGGTCATCACCGAGCTTCGATTTAGAAGTCCGGAGGCGGGCACCGCGCATCGCCGAGAAGTTCCAGTCCTATCCCGCCCCGTGCGCCCGACCCAAGGCGCGGGCACCTCTTCGAGGACCCGGCGCAATGGCCGATGGTAGCGCGTGGTCTCCACCGCAGTCAGCGGTCAACCGTCCCCGCCGGAGCCCCCCGAAGAGGGTAGTTGCCGTTCGGGGGTTCGGCCGGAGCTCATAGCCAGTCGTACCCCTCCCCCCGGTGGATGATTTGCGTCACGCGAATCTCCGCCTCCGAGATCGCGAACACAACACGGTAGTCCCCGACCCGCAGTCGGAAGAGGTCCTCTCTTCCTTGCGTCCCTCGAAGCCGCTTGACGTCCCCACGGCCGGATCGAGCAAAGTCGAACAGCTTATCGTGAACCCGCCGACGCTCCTCCGTGGGCAAAGCCGCGTACGCCCTCTGCGCCGGCCCCGACAACAGGACGGTACGGCTCACGAGGGGGCCCGAAGGCGAACCCAGCTCTTCTCGTGTCGCAGAATCTCGTACTGCTCGTCCATGAAGTCGGTGTACTCGGCGGTTCTGAGCAGTCGACGGACGATCTGATCGTAGGTCTCGCCCTTCCGGCCGACAGCCTTCAGGTGCTCCCGTGTATCCGAAGAGAGCTGGATCGTCGTGACCGCCATCACTATAGCCACGATGTCAAGCTATATGAGACCGTACAGTACACTACGGGGATCGGACCCGCCGTGGACGCCGCGGAGACGGCGCGGAGGGGTGGCGTGGAGCAGCGGGGTCGGGCCAAATCGGATGCGGGCACCGGGATTTGAACCCGAGTTATAGGCTTGGCAAGCCTATGTGATAACCAGACTACACTATGCCCGCACTGTCGGGCGATTTCGCACCGGCGAGCGCGCTCACCGGGCCTCGCCATATAACGATAGAGGCGGGCCGAGTCCGATCTCGGGCTGCCGCGCGCGGCTCGGCCATATCGGCAAGGCCGGCTTGCCTGAGCACGGGGACCCGAGACGCACGTCGACCCGCCCCAGTTCCGACCCACCGAAGTCGCGCCGGAGCTGGTCCGGGAACCTCGCTCTGTTCGGGGTTTCGGTTATAATTGGCTCCCCGGTGGTGTCCTCCGAGAACCTCCGTGAACGCTCCGACCCTCCGTGTCTCTCCCGCGAGCCCTCGATGAACGACGAGCGCCGGCTTCGCGAGGGCGAAATCGTTCTTCTCTGGCGCCGCTCAGGCGACAGCCTCCTGGTTCCTCTACAGCGCGGCCCTCAGGCCGTCGACAACCGAGGGGTGGTCCGACTGGACGATGCGGTCGACGCGCGACCCGGAACGGTGATCGGGTGGGCCGGAGCCGAGTACCGGGTCTTCCGCCCGAGCTTGAGCGACCTCCTCGCCCATCTGCAGCGACGCGCTCAGATCGTCACGCCGAAGGATGCGCAGTTCCTCCTCTACCTGGCCGGGGTCGGTCCGGGCGCTACCGTGGTCGAAGCCGGGTCGGGTAGCGGAGCCCTCACCATCGTCCTCGCCCATGCGGTGGGGCCGACGGGCCGCGTGATCTCGCTCGAGCGACGGGACGACTTCCTCCGCGCTGCCCGGGAGAATGTACGTTCGAGCGGTCTCGAAACGAGGGTCGAGTTCCAGGAGCGGGACGTCGTGCGGGACGGCCTCGATGCGCACGACGTCGACGCGGTCGTCCTCGACATCCCCGAGCCGTGGGAAGTGTTCGGTTCCGCCCATGAGGCGCTGGTCTCTGGAGGGCATCTCGCCACCTACACCCCGACGTATAACCAGCTTGAGCGAGGGGTTCGCGCCATGCACACTGCAGGGTTTGCGGAGGTCCGCTCGGTCGAGCTCCTCGAACGCGCGATGCATGTGGGGGAGGGAGGTACTCGCCCGGAGTTCGAGATGCTCGGGCACACCGGATTCCTGACCGGGGCCCGGAGGGTAGACTGAACTTGGTCGCCGGCGGACTGCTCATCGGGGGAGTGGTCGGCGTCGTGCTCTCGGGGGGATTTCTCTACTGGGAGGTCGGCAAGTTCGCCACGCCGCAGGTACCCAGGACGCTGTTTGACGAGCGGCGGTTGGTGTTCGCCTACACGATCGGGATCTTCGCGGGAATTCCTATCGCGTTCCCCCTCGCGTTTCTGATCGATTCGATGAGCCACGGGTACCTCATCTCCGGCTTTCTCGAGATCGCGGCGTTCGTCTTCGTCACCGAGCTCGCTCAATGGCTCCTGCTTCGGGCCACGTACTTCGGCGCCGGACCGGCGAAAGCGTTCTACGCGATCGCCTTCCGCGCTGGGATTTCTCTCGTCTTGATCCTCACCATCATCCAAGCGGCTGTCACTGCAACGGTGGTCGACCTGCCCGCGCTCGGGTTGCTGGCCGTGCAGTCGTTTGCGCTGCTGCTGTTGTGCGTCTCGGGAGCCCTCATGTCGCTCCGCACCGGCCCCGGGGGCGGTCGGCCGCGGGGCGGACCGCTACCGGGAGCTCTCTTCGGAGGGATCGGCCTATTCCTGATCTCCCTCGGCTGGTTCTTCGGCCCCTACCTGGGGATCGCGGCGAGCGCGCTCGCCATTGCGGGCGCGGCGGTCGTGTATCTTAGGTTGCGTGCCGCGGTCCTCGGTCGAATCACCCCACCCGTCTTGGTCGTGGAAGAGACCGGGCCCACGAGCCCGCCACCTCCCCCCTACGGCCGTATCCAGCCGTAGGCGAGGTCGCCGGAGGAGCCGGCCTACGGGTAGATCGGCGTGAGCGCGATCAGGAGCCAGAAGAGCAAGACGAGGCTCACGACCAACAGCACACTGTTCCAGACGCGGGTTCCCTGGAGGAACCGCATTTCGTCCGGACCGGGTGCGCTCGAAGGCATGGGATGACTCCACCGCAGGCGGATGCCCGCACCGGCCACGACGCCTCCGAGCCCGAGGACGAGGATTATCTCCGCCGCAAGGAGGGCGCCGACATACCCGGAGAACCCACCGGTGCACGAGCCGGGGGAGGCCACACAGAGGTGAACCAGCCCGAGGACGATGACGAAGATGAGCGCGCCGACGAAGACGAGCAGGAGCCCCACTCCCTTTCCGAGGCGGGCCAGAGAATCCCAGGAGACAGCCGGGCCGCTACGGCTCGTCGCCGGACTCCAGACGGGGGGTGGAGGCGACGCCGGGGGGGCGGGGGATGGCGGAAGCGTGTCTGGCATGCGTCGATACCGTTCTGGCGGATGGATAATCCTTCCGCTTTACCGGAGGGGGTGCCAGGGGGCGGTTTGGGAGAGGCGCCGGCGAGTTTTCACCTCAGGTGTCGAGGGTCCACACCGTAATCCATAGCTTGATAACCACCCCCCTCTCCGACCCCGGTCGATGCCTTCCGAGCCGACCCGGGTCCCGTGGGGCCGCCGGCTACGACACGTTCTGCGAACCTACCGGGCGGTGTTTTCCATCCTCGTTCTTGCGATCGGCGTCTTCCTCACCATCCTCGGTGCCGGAGGGCTCTGGCTCGGCTCCGACTGGCCGTTCAGCGTGCTGAACCAGTACACCGTTACGTCGACCGCGAACTTCAACCTCGTGTTCATCTCGGTGGGCCCGATCGTCGCCCTGATCGGGGCGTACCTGGTCGGCGCCTACTACGTCGCCCGGGTGAAATTCGAGCACCTGATGGTGACCAAGAGCAAGGCGGAGTTCTTGCGCAACGTTCCCGAGCTCGAGGACCTGCTCTGGGAGCTCACGCCCGACGATGAGATTCGCTACGAGAACAAGCGCATCGAGCTCAAGATCCGTCGCTGACGCTCCTCCGCTGGCCCACTCGAATCGGCCCCCGTTAAGTACGCTCGGCCGCTCCGAACGGATGTGGCGGCTCGGGGGGGCAAAGAGGTCGACCGCTTTCACTTCCGGCGGCTTGACAAGCCCGAGGAGTTCCGCCAGGTGGAGGAGGTCCAGCGCGAAGCCTGGGGACTGATCGAGGAGCCCGTCGTTCCGACCCCGCTCCAGCGCGCGGTGCAGGACAACGGAGGTCTGGTCATCGGGGCGTTTGCCGACATCTATCTCGCCGGGTTCTCTCTCGGCTTCCTGGGATGGGACGGGGGCCAGCTCTACCACTACTCCCACATGACCGCGGTCCGGCCACCCTACCAAAACCACCACGTCGGCTTCCGACTCAAAGCGTTCCAGCGGGACGAGGTGTTGCGCCAAGGGCTCCCGATGGTCCGCTGGACCTTCGACCCGCTCCAGAGCAAGAACGCGATGCTCAACGTCCGACGCCTCGGCGGAACTCCCGACCGGTATTTCGTGCACTACTACGGGGCCATGGGCTCCGAGGTCAACCGCGGGTTGGAGACAGACCGCCTGCGGCTCACCTGGGAGATCGCCTCCCCTCGGGTCGAAGCCCGCCTGGCCGGTACCCTTCCGACCCCGGAAGAGGACGAGCGCCGCTTCCGCGACTCGACCGCCGTGGTCGAAACAGAACCCGGCGACTCGGGCATCCGGCTCCCCACCGCGGTGACCGAGCCCAGCGCTCCGAAAGTGCATCTCGAGATCCCGTTCGACCTCGACCTCGTTCGCCAACACGAGCCGGACTCCCTGGGCCGATGGCGCCATGCCGTTCGCGATGGCCTTCGGGCCGCCCTCGACCTGGGCTACGCGGTGGATGATTTCGCCGTGTTGAAACGGGATCACGAGCGGCGCAGCTTCTACTTCCTCTCAGCTCCCACGGGCACGGCGCGGCGGGGATGACACGGCTCCGCGGCGCCCGTCTGGACGAGCTCGAGCTACCCCTGGTCACGCCGTTCGTGACCAGTTTTGGAAGCACGCGTCGCCGCCGCTTCCTCGTCCTCTCGTTGCGCAGCCACTCCGGAGAAACCGGCATCGCGGAATGCGTCGCGGCCGTCGAGCCGCTCTACTCGGGCGAGACGGTCGAGACCGTTCGCTCCCTCCTGGTCCACCGGTTCCTGCCGGCACTCCTCCGGGAACCGGTCGTGGATCTCCGAAGGTGGGCCCGGGTGAGCGCGCCGGTTCGCGGCAATCCGATGGCCAAGGCCCTGGTCGAGATGGCGCTACACGACCTCGTCGCCCGCGAAGCCGGGGTCTCGCTCGCCCATCACCTCGGAGGTCGGCGACAGCGCGTCGAGGTCGGGGTCAGCGTCGGCATCCAGAAAGACGTCCCGAGCTTGTTGCGGGTGGTCGGTCGGTACCTCGACCAAGGCTACTGCCGGATCAAGCTCAAAGTCCGGCCCGGCTGGGACGCCGTGCCCGTCCGGGCCGTCCGGAGGCAGTTTCCGGATGTACGCCTCTGGGTCGACGCCAACCAGGCGTATCCCTCGGGGGCAGCCGACCGGATCGCCGATTGGGCCGAGCGAGCTGGCGTCGAGCAGGTGGAGCAACCGTTTGACGAGCGCGCCATCCGGGCGCACGCGCGCCTCCAACGCGGCCGCAGGTTCCGAGTCTGCCTCGACGAATCGGTGGTGGACCGAGCGAGCCTGGGCGATGCGATCGGGGCACGAGCGCTGCAAAGCTTGAACGTGAAGCCCGGCCGCGTGGGAGGTCACGACCCCTCCGTGGCTCTGAGTCGGCTCGCCGCGGTCTCGAGCATTCCGTCATGGGTGGGAGGCATGTTGGAGAGTGGGATCGGGCGCGCCCATCTCCTCGCGCTCGCGTCGCGCCCCGAGTTCACCCTTCCCGCGGACATCTCCGCGAGCAGCCGGTACTATGCCCACGATCTGACCGACCCCCCGTTTACCTTGGGCCCGGCCTCTACGATCGCCGTGCCCCGGGGCGGCGGTCTCGGCGTCTCCATCGACCCACGACGGTACCGCCACGCGGTGCGGAGAACCTCCCGCTACCGTCGATGAAAACTGGATAAGCGGGAGTCCGGGTACCGCTCGATGACCGCGTCGGGCGAGCGCTACCGAAGGCGAAGGGCACCCCTGCTCGCGGTCTTTTTGCTGGCAGCCATCACCTTCGGTTTCGCGGCTGCGCTGCTCGCAGGCACGCCCACTCCTCAGGCGGGGGGCTCACCGGTCTTTGTTCGGGACGTGAATTTTGACGCCGGCCTGCTCATCACCGGGGCCATCATGGCCGGGCTGGTCGCCCTCTGGCTGTTCTCGTTATTCCGCCACCGTCAGACCTCGGACTTGAACGTCCTCGCCACCTGGGTCCTCCCCTTCCTGGTCGTGGTCGGGGTTCTTCTTGCCGGCCTCGTTGTCGCGTCGTTGCTCAATCCGATCGGTACGCCGATTCCCGGTAGCGGAACCGGAACCAACCCAGGGAACACCACGCCGCCACCCCCTCCCAATGGAACTTCCAACGGGGCGCTCTTCCATCTCCCTCCTTGGTCGCCCGGGTGGATTCCCTTCCTCGTCGTCGGGGTGGTCGCGGTGGCACTGGTCGTCCTGGTGTTGCCGATTCTGCTGGCCTCGCGAAGTCGATCCCGCACCGCGAGCCTCGAGGACCCCGGCGCTGGGCGGGGAGCTCTGGAGCGCGCCATCCGGACCCTGGACGCCGACCCGAACGCGGACCCGCGCTCACGGATCATCGCCCTCTATGCGGAGCTCTTGCGACGCGCCGCCAACTACCTGGACCGATGGGAGTCGTTGACGCCTCGAGAGATCGAGACCGCCTGCGTGCGGGTCTGGCATCTCCCCCCGGTACCGGCCCATGACCTCACCCGGTTGTTCGAGGAGGCCCGTTACTCCGAACACCCGATTCCCGAGGCGTCGGTCGACACGGCCCGCGGTGCCCTCCGTGAGGCTCTCGCGGCTCTCCCCCGCCCCCGAGGCGCGCCGTGAGCTGGGTCCAGCGTCTCACCTGGGTTGAGTGGACGGGCGTGGGGCTCGTTGCCGCGGGTGTCGCTATCGCCGTCTGGGCGGGACCCAACCTGGCCACGGCCATCCCCGCCGCAATCGCAGCTACCGTCGGCGCGGCGCTGCTGGTGGGTGCAGGGATCGCCGACCGCACCCGTCGTTCGAACGCTCCCGTGGAAGCTTCTGAAGTAAGTCGCTGGGCCGGCGTCCGGTCCGCATTCGGACACCCGAATCCAATCGACCGCCAGGAGGTGGTCGCCACCTTGCGGGCGCTGCACCGCGTGTTGCGTCACGCATCGATCCCGCCCTACTCGCTCGCCGAAGAACAGCGGCTGCTCGACGAGTCGGACGCGGCGTTTCGGGCGTGGGCGGAATCCCAGGTCGAGGTTCTCGAGCGAGAGACATGAACCCCGGGTCCCGGCCCGCCGGCCCACCCCGAGGGTGGCTCGGCCGCGTTCTCGTTTTCGTCGGCGGCGCGGCCGTCCTGATCGCGGTCGCGTTCGTCCTGCAAACGCCCGCCCCTCTGTTCCTCGCGCTGCCCCTCCTCCTCGCGCCGTTTGCCGCCGCGCTCACGGCGCCCGACGAGACCGGCGTCGGTCGCCTGACCTGGGAGGGCTCCGGGAGTGGGGCCGAGGTCGACGTGGTCGGCAAGGTCAACTTCAATCGCCCGATGGCGACCCGGAACATCGACATTCGTTGGGGGGCCATCGACCCCCTCGAACCCCGGGCTGCGCCCGAGATCGTGCGACGTCGCGGGGCAATCGAGTTCCATCTCCGGCTCGCGGCACCCTATCCTTGCCTCGTTCCCCTGGCCGTTCCCGAACTGACCTGGCGGGATTCCTTCGGACTGCTCGAGGTGCCGATTCCCGTCGAAGGGGAGCGTCTGCGCCTCGACCGATTCCCGCCCGAGGTCCGCCGGATTCGCCACGCGCGACTCGAGCGGACCGCTCCCTCCCCCGGGGAGGTTCGCTCCCGGATCGTCGGGCGCACGGGCGAATTCTTCGCCGTTCGGGCCGCCGCCCCCGGGGACGCAGCCCGAGACATCAACTGGTGGGCGAGCGCGCGATCCGGAAGGCTCCTCACGAACGATTTCCTCCTCGAGCGCACCGGCGATATTGTGCTCGTCCTCGATGCGCGCCCGACCTCGCTCGGTCCGGAACGGGACGCGAAGCTCCTCTCCGTCTGCCGCGCAGCCGCGTGGGGAATTTCCGAGGCGTTCCTGGCCGAAAAGTCCCGGGTCGGAGTGGGCGTATTCTCCGAGTTCCTCAGCGCGATCCGTATGGGCACGGGCCGCCTTCAGCGCTATCGCATCCGGGAGCTATTGATGGCTCCGCGCCCATCCGGAGTTGCCGGTCCGCCGGAGCGACTCGCCGTGTCGATGCGCCGGTTCTTCGCGCCGGGCGTCACGACGCTATTCCTGTCGCCGCTCGTCGATGAGTCGGGAGCACTCGCCCTCTCCTACCTTCGCCGTCGAGGGTTCCCGACGATCGTCCTATCCCCCTCGCCGGTCCCCCTCTTCCGACCAACTCCGAGGCAAGAGACCCCGGACGATCGCCTGGCCCTTCGCGTGCTCAGCCTAATGCGACGCCAGAGGGTTTCCGAGGGATGGAAGGAGGCTCCGGTGATCGACTGGGCGGACTACTGGTCGCTGGCGCCGCTCGTTCGGTTCCTCGGTTCGCCGGCGCGCTGGGGGCGGAGGCTATGACGATAAGTCCGGATCCCAAAGGGCTCCGCATCGCGCCTTGGGTCGCTCTCGGCGCCGTCCTGGCTCCCGCGATCGTTCTCGCGTGGTCAGGCCGAATCGGGCCGATCCTGGGTCCGGTGATCGTCCTCTCGGGCGGGGGGATCGCCGCGCTCGCCGGGTGGGCGATGCCCACCCGTAGGGGGAACTGGCCGACCGTCGCGATGATCGCCACGTTGACGATCGCGGTCGCGTTCGCCCCGATGTCGTGGGCCAGCGCCGCTCTCGCGGGGGCCTCGGGCCTCGCGTTCCTCTACTGGGTCTCGGCGGCGGACCCGAGCCCGAAGGGAGGGTCCGAGCTCGTGGGCGCCCTCCTGGTGTCCGGGGGAGCCGTCAGCGTCGCAGTGGTGAGCGCACTGCTCCTTCCCGCTCCTTCCGCCGACATCGGCCTCGCGGCCGTTCTCGTCGTGGGTATGCTCGTCTGGATGGCGTGGCTCTACCGCGGACCCGCCACCGCCGTCGAGGAGACTCCGTCAGGCTATTGAGCCCGAGCAGCCTGAACGGTCTCGGCGGCGCCTAACGGCGCCCCCGGATGCCGACGAAGGGTCCCTTTCGACCGCATGCGGACGGGTCGTCCGCCGGGATGACGTGAGGACAACCCCGGGATCCGAAAACCCCGGCCGGGGTCAGGTCGCGGAGAGGGCCGGTCGGCCTGCGATGAAGACAGACCGTTACGGCCGGGGCAAACGAGAAACGCTGCGGCGACGCTCTCGGTACATATACCCGACCTCGCTCCCCGACGAAGAGGGAGGGGGATGAACGGGGCTGAGGCGAGAGCGCTGCTCGCCAAGGTGCGCGACGAGGTCCACACCGCGGTCGTCGGGCGGGACGTCGCGGTCGACCAGGTCATGATCGGCCTGGTCGCCGACGGCCACCTCCTGCTCGAGGACCTCCCGGGCCTCGGAAAGACGCTGATCGCCAAATCGTTCGCCACCGCGCTCGGGCTGAAGTTCGCCCGCATCCAGTTCACCGCCGACCTGCTGCCGCACGACCTCACGGGAGGGGAGCTGTTCGACCAGGCTCGGAACACATTCACCTTCCGTCCCGGCCCGTTGTTCACGCAGCTCCTCCTCGCCGACGAGATTAACCGCGCGCCACCGAAGGTCCAATCGGCGCTCCTCGAGGCGATGCAAGAGTACCAGATCACGAGCGAGCGGGAAACCCGTGCGCTCGAACGACCGTTCCTCGTGCTCGCCACCCAGAATCCGATCGAACTGGAGGGAACCTACCCCCTTCCCGAGGCACAGGTCGATCGCTTCCTGATGCGGCTCGAGGTCGGCTATCCCACGGTGGAGGAGGAGCGCGAGATCCTTCGTCGTCGCCAGCAGCGAAAGACGGATGATCTGACCGTCCGAGCCGTCCTCAGCGCCGGCCAGTTCCGCGCGGTGCAACGAGCTTCGGAGGACGTCGAAGTCAGCCCCCCCGTCGAGGAGTACGTGGTGGCGGCGGTCGGGGCGACTCGTGCGGACCCCCGAGCCGAGGTCGGCTCCTCGCCTCGCGGCTCCCTCGCGCTCCTCAAGCTCGCGCGCGCCCGCGCCCTGTCGGAGGGCCGGGATTTTGTGGTCCCGGACGATGTCAAGGCGCTCGCGATCCCGGCGCTCGCCCACCGCGTCATCATCAAGCCCGAGCCCTGGATCCGAGGGATCCGGGGCGCTCAGGTCGTACGGGACGCGCTCGAGCGGGTTCCGGTGCCGAAGGTCCCCTAGCCTCCTTGAGCGCGGGGAACCTCAGGGAGGGCCGGAATGCCCTCGTGGAGGGGGAGCCCTCTCGAGGTCCTCGTCCACGTTGCGAAGTTGAAGGTAGCCGAGGATGTAGAACACGCCCACGACGACCAGGCCGAACGGAATGCCGGAGAGTCCGAGCAGCAGCGAGGGAACAATCGCCCTACGATACTGGCCGTGCCGTGCTGGCGCGAGGGCGGCGAGCCATGCGTAGAGGAGTGCGGATACCGTGATGCCGATCACCACGTACCGACCGCTCGGAACCCCGCCGACGAACGGTTGGAGGTACTCGAGCGCGAAGAGGATGACGAGCGCGCTCACGCCCACCTGGCTCACGAAGGCGAGGTAGAGATAGAGCCGCGCGCGGGACCGTGCGCGATGAACCGCCGCCTCGTCGAGCCAGGGGTCCATCGGTGCGCCGATACCGCCGCCCGAGCGACGGCCGACACGGCTTAACTCTTCGGGCCGCGCGTGACCAAAATCGGCGCCTTGGGGATCCGGCCCGGGACCGCGGTCGGTCCGGCACAAAGCGTTTTCAACTACGGTCCGCTCGGCGCGCCGTGGCGGCCCGGCCTCCGTTGGTGGTCGTGGCCGACCCGATTGACCCGGGAGCCCTGCGTCGGCTGGGCGAAGGCCCCTGTCGCGTCGAGGACGCAACGGCCGGAGCCTCCGCTCTCGAGCCGCACCTAGGCGAGGCGTGGGCGTTGATCGTGCGCAGCCGCACGCATGTCACCGCCGAGGTCATCGCTCGAGCTCCCGTCCTCAAGCTCATCGCCCGGGCGGGGGTCGGAGTCGACAACGTCGATGTCGACGCGGCGGCGGCCCGCGGCATCCAGGTCGTGAATGCTCCCACGGCCGCGACCAATAGCGTCGCGGAGCTCACGGTCGCCTTTCTCCTCCTGTTGTCCCGCGAGCTCTACCCTCAGATCGAGCAGACCAAACGCGGGTCGTGGAAGAAGGGGTCGAACCGGGCCGAGCTCCGTGGGAAGACCGTGGGCTTCGTCGGCTACGGTCGGGTAGCGCGCGAGGTGGCGCACCTTCTCGACCCGTTCGATGTCGTCACGCTTGCCTTCGACCCGTTCGTCCCCGAATCCAAGGACCGGACCGAGATGGTCTCCCTCGACGCGGTGTTGAAACGAGCGGATTTCGTGAGCCTCCATGCGGCGCTGACCCCCGAGAATCGTCATCTGATCGATCGGGAGCGACTCCGCCTGATGCGACCGAGCGCCTTCGTGATCAACGTGGCCCGAGGACCGCTGGTGGACGAGGCCGCCTTGCTCGAAGCGCTGGACGCGGGCCGGATAGCGGGCGCCGCGCTCGACGTGTTCGAGGTGGAGCCCCCCAACCGCCCTAAGCTCCTCGCCCATCCGAAAGTGATCGCGACGCCCCACCTCGGCGCGTCGACCGTCGAGGCCCAGGGCCGAGCGGGGAGCCACGTGGTCGACGAGATCCTCCGCGCCCTCGCGGGAAAGCCCTTGACGAGCCTGGTCAAGCCCGCCGCAGCCGGAGGCGCGTCGTGACGTTCGACCCCGAGACCGCGACCTTCCTGATCGCCGGCCCGGTGCGGATCCATCCGCGCGTGCTGCGCGCCATGAGCATGTCGTCCTTGAACCACCGGAGCGACTACTTCCACGGGATTGTTGCGGAGATCCGCGAGCTCCTGCCGACGCTCTTTGGCGCGAAGGGGACCCAGCTCGTGCTCACCGGGAGCGGGAGCGCCGGCCTCGAGGCGGTCTACTCCTCCCTCCTGCGGCGTGGGGAGCGAACGCTGGTGCTTTCGAACGGCAACTTCGGGGAGCGCACGGACGCCATCGCACGACGTTACGGGGAGCCGGTCACTACCCTCACCGCGCCCTGGGGCCGGCATATCCCGGTGGAGGCCGCACGGACGGAGCTCGAGAAAGGCGACGTGCGGGCGGTGCTCGTCGTGCACAACGAGACTAGCGTGGGCCTGCAGAACGACCTCTCCGCGCTCGCTCCGGCGGTGAGAAAGGCCGGCGCGCTCTTCCTCGTGGACGGTATCTCCGCGGTCGCCGGGATTCCGTGCCCGATCGAGGCCTGGGGGATCGATGCGCTCGTGGCTGGGACGCAGAAGGGGCTCGCTGCTCCTCCGGGACTCGCCCTGGTTCACCTCTCCGAACGCGCGGTGAAGGAGCTACGATCCGGCACCTTCTACCTCGACCTCCTCGAGCATCGCAAATCGCTCGAGAACAACGATACCCCCTGGACGCCGGCGGTACCGCTGTTTCTCGCTCTGCACGAAGCGTTACTTTTGCTGAAGGAGGAGGGCCTTGAGAACCGCCTCCAGCGAACCCACGCTCTCGCCGAGGCGACCCGTGCGGCGTGCACGGCGATCGCGCTCGAGCTCTTCCCCGACCCTGCCCACGCCTCCGATACGGTGACCGCGATCCGAAACCCGAAGGGCTTGGACGACACGGCTGTCCGCAAGGTACTCTTGGAGCGCTACAACGTGGCGGTCCAGGGCGGCCAGGGCGAGCTGAAGGGGAAGGTCTTCCGCATCGGTCACATGGGGATCGTGAGCTGGGCTGACTTGCTGGTCGCCTTCGCAGCGCTCGAACGGATCCTGACCTCGGCCGGCCGTCTTAAGGAGCCGGGCGCGGCCGTGCGCGCGATCGTCGAGCGGATGCCTTAACCGCCCCTGCCCGGGGACTAGATGTCGACGATGACCCGGGCCTTGCGCCGGACCAGGTCGACCATCAGTTCGTGCATCGTGATCGCCTTCACGTCGATGCGGCGCACGTGACGCGCGGGGTCGAACAGCTCGCCGCGGACGGTGGCCAGGATGGCGGTGGGCGGGCTCCCCACCGGCCGAGCGTGAATCTTCCGTACCAGGAATCCCTCCGCGTCTTCGAGCACGAGGAGCGCCTCGAGGAACGTCACCGCGAGGCCGGAGGGATCGGTAGCACTGGCGTGCAGGGTTCGCCCTTCCCGATCGCGCACGCGGCGAAGGTCCGTGATCAGCGCGAAGAGCCCGAGGCCGAGGGCCTCGTAGAGCTCGGCAACGGTGGCGCCGGACGCCCAGACCCCGACGTCAGCCGTGGTGGGAAAACTCCCGTACCGGCGCACCATGCGTGATCCGGGTCGCCTCTGGGGCGGTGCCCGACCCCCTCGGGGGAACCGGTCGGGGAGGTAAATCCTCCTCCGCGGACGAACGATGGGGAGACGCCATCGGCTAGGTTAAGCGCCGAGCCGACCTCGCTTCGTTCTGTGCGGGCTTCTCTGGTCGTTCCGACGCTGAATGAGGCCGGCTCGGTGGGCCACGTCCTCAGGACGTTCCGCGCGGCGGCCGAGGTGGGAAACCGCACGTCGTTCCTTACCGACCCTCTCGAGTGGGAGGTGCTCGTCATCGACGGCGCGTCGACGGACGGCACTGCCGAGGTCGCACGCGCCGAGGGTGCGCGCGTGATCAACGAGCCCCGGAAAGGGTACGGCCGGGCTTACAAAACGGGCTTCGCCGAGGCGCAAGGGGAGGTGATCGCCACGTTGGATGGTGACGCCACGTACCCGGCCGAGGAGGTGCCGAACTTCGTCCGCTACCTGCTCGACCATCATCTCGACTTCATCACCTGCGATCGGTTGTCGCGACTCGACCGGAAGTCCATGACCACCGAGCACCGGATCGGGAACCGGGTTCTCAACACGGTCCTCTCGGTCGCATACCATCGCTACCTGCGCGACGCGCCGGGTGGCCGACTCCGCGACAGCCAGAGCGGGATGTGGATCTTTCGCCGGAGGGTCCTGGACGAGGTCTCGCTCACGCAGGATGGGATGGCGCTCTCGGAGGAGCTGAAGATCGAGGTCCTCCACCGGGGACTGAAGTTCGAAGAGATTCCGATCCATTACGCCGAACGTTGGGGTGCCCCGAAGCTCTCGAGTTGGCGGGATGGTCTATCGAACACCCTCTTCCTGCTGCGCAAGCGGTTCGACATCGCTCGGGAAGGACGTCGTGCCGAGCGCGTCTCGCTCACCCGCGCCCGAGAAAGCCCCGGGCGTTAGCGCGTGGGGATCGCCCGGCGGGGCGCCGGAGCCGCCCTACTGGGTCTTGCCCGCGCGCTCCTTGGATTTGACCCGGAGTCCGTGGTAGCCGCACTTCCGGCACTGGACCGCTCGCGGCGCGTTGCGCGCCGAGCAGTTCATGCAGATCTTCTTGTTGAGTAGGCGGTTCACCGCCTCAGGAAATGGCATGGGTGCGCGCTTGCACCCGCAGCACCCTATAAAGAGTTCGAAGCGGACCGCCAGGGAGCGGGGTTCCGAAGGGGAGAGCTAAGCGCCCGCGAGCTCCTAGAGGAACGATGATCGGGGTCGCGGCGGGGGAGGCCGCGGTGCGCCTGGCTCGCTCCGCGATCGAGCTCGGCCTCTCGGCCGAGCCTCCGTCCGACCCCGCCGAGCCGTTCCGCAGCCGGTCGCTTCCCCCCGCGTTTGATGAACACCGCGGGGTCTTCGTCACGCTCACGAGGTTCCCGAACGGGACCCTGCGAGGATGCATCGGGTTTCCCCTCCCGGTGTACACCCTCCGCGCCGCCATCCCGAGGGCCGCGGTCGCCGCGGCCGTCGAGGACCCAAGATTCCGGCCGCTGGACTCCACCGAGGTCACCGAGGTCGTGGTCGAAGTGTCGATCCTCTCGGTGCCCAAGCCGATCCGCTCGAACCGGCCCGAACGACGTCGCGACCAGGTCGAGGTAGGACGTCACGGCCTCATCGTCAGTCGCGGTCGGGCTTCCGGTCTCCTCCTGCCCCAGGTGGCGGTCGAGTACTCCTGGTCCGCGGACGAATTCCTCTCCGAGACGTGTCGAAAGGCGGTCCTGCCGCCCGAT
>Ga0187846_10000819_pt1 | contig 17806 bp, 19 predicted proteins | sample TC_taG_FD_161473 | JGI IMG/M metagenome (GOLD analysis project Ga0187846, IMG submission 161473) | Biofilm microbial communities from the roof of an iron ore cave, State of Minas Gerais, Brazil - TC_06 Biofilm (v2) | ecosystem: Environmental > Terrestrial > Deep subsurface > Cave > Wall biofilm...
AGCTTCAGAATCTCACGGTCGCCGTCCATCTTCGGCGTCACCGTCGGATCCAGCGTGTAATCGGCGCCCAGTTCCTCCGCCAGCGCGCGCACGTCCTGATAGTCGTGCACATTCTCGGTCATCAGCACGTTCGCGATCACGACCTTCAACCCCTGCGACTTCAAAAAGCGAATCGCCCGAATCGACCGCTCCAGTGAGCCGCGAACTTTCGTGATCCGGTCGTGCACTTCCGCGCGATGCGAGTAGATGCTGACCTGAATCGATTCCACGCCCAGGTCGCGGATGCGTGCCGCCTCCCGCTCCCGAATCATCACCGCATTCGTCTTCAGCTTGATGCAGAACGTCAGCGCGCGTGCGTACTCCAGAATCTCGAAGAAATCCTTGCGCAGGAAAATCTCGCCGCCGCTCAACGTCAGGATAAAAACGCCCGCCTCGGCCATGTCTTTCAGCAGGCGCTTGATCTCGGCGGTGGTCATCTCGCCGTGATCTTCATGGTCGAGATAGCAGTGCACGCACTGCTCATTGCAGCGGTAAGTGAGATCGACTTGAACGCTGAACGGAACGCCGAGCGCCAGCGCCCGGTCGCTCATCTCCTGCATCAGCACGCTCATCGCGTCTCCTGGGCCGGCATGTTCGGGTTCGCGATCGGCTGCTCGGAAACCAGCAGGATGCCGTGCTTCGCCAGATCTTGCGCCAGCGTTTCCGCGTCGCGCAGCGCTTCTTCCGGCGCCACCTCGAACTCCGAGCAGATCTTCTGTTCCACGATCTCGTCCAGCGGCGTCGCACCGTCGGCCGCCTGCCACAGAATCGTCGCCGTCGGATTCAGCGTGAACAGCGTCGACCCCTGCCCCGACATCACCAGCATCTCATCGCCCAGCATGCGTGCCGCGATCCGCGGACTGCGCGCCAGATAAAGTTTCCCGCTCATCGCATCAGCTCCCACACTCGTGCGTCCGGCGCGAACGTCAGCCGGTACACCGGAACGCGATCGACGAAGTCGCACGCCGTCTGGAATGCCCCATGCACCAGTTCCGGATCCTCCGCGAAGAACAACATGTTCGCCAGCAACTCGCGCGCCGCATCGGCCATCGAAACCGGCGCGATGCGATTCTCCGGGCCCTTCGCCAGCAGATAGAGCGCCTCGACCGGCGCCGAAACGTTCTCCCCCAGCTTGGCCAGTTCGCCGGTGAACGGCGTGCCGAAGGCCACGTAGGCGTCGCCCTGCTTCCGCACGTACGAAATCTCGTCCGTCAGCAGCGTCACGTCGCGCGGAGCAAGCCCCGCAATCGTCGTCTTGCCCGCGCCCGAAACTCCCGCGAACAGGAACGCCTTCCCGTTCCGCACGCCGCTCGCGGCGTGCAGCAGAAACCCGCCCTGCCTGGCCAGCGCCAGCGTGTGCACGATGCGCAGCACCGCGTCGATGGAATACGGATTCGCCGACTGCCGAATCCATCCCCTGCGCGATGCCGGCTCCCACTCCGCGCGGAAATCGCCGCGCGTTAACAGCCACCGCCCCGCGCGGTGCGTCACCTGCACGTCCGCATCCGGATCGCTCGCCGTCCGTGGCGGCGTCAACTCCACATCAAACTCAAACTCCGCGTCGTCAGCATCGCTCACAAATCCCGCATAGCGGCTCTGCAGCAGCTCGAGAAACGCCGGGTCGCTCGTGTTCACGCGCACCGGCACGCCGCCGATGGCAATCACCACGCTCAAACCGTCGATTTGTGCAGCGCACTCAGGCACGGATTGTCTTCCAACTGGTTTTGGGTGGCGCAGCGCTTCCCGGGCAGCGATCGAACGCAGCGTCTCCTTCGGACCAACCCTGTCGCATCTGGTGCAACTTCACCAGCACGCGCGCCGCGAAAATCGACCGCCGCACAACTGCCACAATCACGCGGTCGCCCAAACTTAGCTTCGTCGGAACTTCCACGCACTTCCCGCCCCGGATCACATACCTCACGCGCCCCAGCAACTCCTTCTCGCTCACCAGACCATCCGGCGCAGACATCCCGTCCCCTTGCGTGATCCACCGCGGATCGCCGGCGTCCCGCGAAATCGCGACCACGCGGTGCGCGCAGAATCGGCCGTCCCTTTTCGTCAGCACCACGTCGCCCACGCGCACCTGGTCCCGGCCCGCGCGGTCCACCATCAGCATGTCTCCGGGCCAAACGCTGGGCAGCATGCTCCAGCCGGTCGCGGCAAATCGCAGGTTTCCAAACGAGGAGAGGACTTCTCCGGCAAGGTCGCATTTCAATGCTGTCGCGGGATCAAGCGCTCCGTTCTCCAACTGCGTCATGACACCTTCGTGGAGAGATTGCAGGAGCTTTGCGTCGCGGTCTTGCCGCACGACAAAGCCGAGGTCACAAATACCTGCTCAAAGCGAAAGCCCGGCTTTTCATAGGGTTTCCTGGCGGTGGCCGCGGTCTGCGGCTCTTCATTCGATGTTTTGTTTGTGTCGTCCATAGAATCGCGTTCCCCTTACTGTAATGCCGCTTGTGACGCCTGCTCCGCGCAACCACCGCTGCCCGACGTGCCACAGGTCTGGTTGCTCAGAGTGGAAAAGTATACCTGAGACGCTCCCGGCTTGGTGCCCGTGCCGACCGTGTTGTCGATGATAATTCCGCTCGTGCCCCCCGCCGCGGCCAGCGCAAACGTCGCCGGCGGACCGCCGTTCACCCATGTGATGCCGTTGTCATTCAGAGAGCTCCCGATCGTCATGCTCCATGACGGTTGGGTGCCTCCGGATGTCCCGGAGTTCAGCGAAATCTCAATGTTGCCGTTGTTGTCAGTAATCAGCGTCTTGGGATAAAGGTGGCCCGCCTGCCACAGCGGCGGCGTGACCGCCGAAAGCGAGCTTTGATTGATCCACGTCACCGTCCCATCCCCAAGCGTGATGCCGACTCCGTTCGTCCAATTAATGGATGCTCCCGAAGTTCCGCCCGTGACCACCACTTCAATGCGGCCCTTGTTGTCGAGAATCTGCTGGCCCGTCGCATATGCGGTCGTCGGCTGCCACTGCAGATTCACGAAGTTCATGATGCAGCCGCCGCTGCTGCATCCCTTGGAGACTCCATTATTCTGCACGCTGACGAAGATTCGTTCTTCCGTCCCACCGGTGTTGTTGGCGTTGAACACATCGGTGACCGGCGAGCACGAAGGAGTATCCGCCAGGGGCGTGAGCGCAGTGATCTTCACAGACGCGCCCATTACGCCCGCAGCAATCGGAATCTGATACAGCGTGGGATTCGCACCGGTATTGCCGCACACATAGAGATTCCCCGTCCCGTTCGTGGAGTTTTCGTACAAACTGTCAAACCCGCCGATGTACATCGGATTCGGCGTGCTCACGCCGAAGACAGTACTCGTCCCAACGGAGACCTCGGTCCCGGTCGCACCCGAGCCGAACGTGTCGCTGAGCACGAAAACACCTGCGTTTGCCGGCAGAATGCCGCCGCCGGTTCCGTCGCTCGAGGCAAAGGCGTACACCAGCCCCGAGGTCACGTCCACCACCGGCCCCAATACGATCCCCGCGCCGAAGTCCAGCTGGCTCGACGCCACAGATGCGCCAGTCGAAGCGTTGACGTTATAGAGGAATCCGCCCGCATCACCCACAAACACGTTCCTCGACGTTCGGTCGTAAACCGGGCTCGACAAAGGATTGCCCGTGTTCACCTGTACCGGGAATCCGCCGCTACTTATTTCCGCCGGCACCCCGTTGAACACCGGCGTGATCTTGTGCAGCCAGCCGCGCGCTCCGCCCACCCAGGCCACGTCGTTCGCGTAGTCGTAAAAGACCGACGAAGTGGTGTCGTCGGTTGCAACCCCCAAGCCGTCACGCAGCACCAGCGTCGTCATGCAGGGAGCAACGCAGGCCGGATAGGCTGCGGGAAGTACCGGCACCAGCGTCAGCGGGCTGGTCACTGTTTCGATCAGGGAGGAAGCCCATTTCAGCAGAACCAGGCTTCCGATGCCCCCCGCGGTCTGCACGAATGCGATTTGCGAACCGTCGCGCGAGAGCACGGGAGAAGTCAGGATCTGCGCGCTGCCCAGCAACGGGCTCGTGTTGTACGCCCAATACACCGACGGCACCGTGCCCGAGCATCCGGAATACAGATTGTCGAACGCCACAATGCTGGCCTGCGTCGCCGATCCCGTCAGCCCGGTGCTGTACGTCACGTAGTCGGGCGTGGTATCGCTGGCGCAGTTGGCGTTCGTGCCCAGAAACGAAAACTTCGCGGGATAGTTCGCCGCGCCCACCGCCGCGCCCGTGCCCATGTTCTCCGCCCAGTCGCGGTGCATCTTCTTCGAAGAACCTTTGCTGGCGCGCGTCAACAGCGGCAGCTCCCTGCGATACCGCTGGTACCAGTAGCGCGGTTCCGACCGCACGGTTCTGGCCTGCTCCGGCGTGGCCGGGCGGGAAAAAATAAGATGGTGGCTGCTCCAGTCTTCCGGGACCGGAATCTTGCCCTGCTCGGCCTTCGGCGCCTGCCCCAGAGCGGACAAGCTAAGCGCTCCCATGACTGCCGTGCCCAACCAAAGTGCGCGTGCCTGGTTCCTTCTCATTTTCCTCCCCAATACTCAAGGGCAGAGGTCACTCGTGGCTGTAGCCTCTACGCCGGTTTCTTTGATGCCTCGGAACCTTGTTCTCAGTTTTCAGTTGGCTGGTTTGTTGGAAAAACATCATACACCCGCAGGTTTTGCGTGGTTTCCGAAAATTTCACCCGAACCGCTAAGTTTTCCACAGGTCATGCGGTCGCTGAAATCGACCGCCCCTCGGGCGGTTCCGCCCCTCCCTTGCTTTTTGCCACTCCTTTGAATAGATTGGCCTGTCCCCGCTGAGTGCGCGGTTCGCCCGGCGTCTCGGTCCCAGGAGTCACCATGAACCGGAACTGGTTCGGCATTTTTGGCCTTTGCGCAATCGCCGCGCTGCTGCTCAGCCTCGCCAACTGCGCCCGCAATCAGCACCTCGTCTCCATCACCGTCACCCCTCCTGGAGCCACTTTCCAGGCGGTCGGTTCGCAGATCCAGTTCACCGCTTACGGCACCTACATTCATCCTCCGGCTTACAAGACCATCACCAGCCAGGCGACCTGGGCCATCGATTCCCAGAATCTCGCCATGATCACCGCCCCGGGTTTCGTCACCTCCACCAGCATCTGCGGCAGCGGGAACCTCACTGCCACCATGCAGGACGGCAACAACACCGTGGTCGGCTCCGCATTCCTGACCGGTGCCGGCATCGGCACCTCCGCCTGCAATCAGGCGCTGTTGACCGTCAGTGTCACCGGGACCGGCAGTGTCACCAGCAACCCTTCCGGAATTAATTGCCCGTCCGCCTCGTGCAGTCAGGTTTTCCTCCTCGATTCCACCGTCGGCCTGACCGGCACGCCCACGCCCCCGGCGACCACCGTTACTTGGACCGGCTGCGCCGCGAACGGGAACTCGTGCGTCGTCGACATGGTCGCAAACGAGTCGGTGACCGCAACCTTCCAGTGATGTGCCCTCCGATCTGATCCCCGCCCTCTACTCCGCTTCCCCCAGCAATTTCCCCAGCGTCGCCCTGTGCTTCTCCGGTTTCTTCTTTTTGTCTGGCACAACCTTCTCCGCCGGCGGCGTCCCCACGCGTTCCCGCGCCAGTTCCTTGACCGCCGTCACCGCCCGGAAGCGTTTCAGCCGCTTCTTCCTGCCCATCTTTCCGTCAACCTCTCTCTCGCGAGTCTATCCCGCCGCCCAACGTTTACCCATCGTGCACTGTGCAAAATATGTAATAATTCCCACGCGGCTGGCGGCGGCTCGTAGAGCCGCGCGCAAGAAACGCTTATGGAAGAACGCGATTTTTTCGACGAGCGCACCGAAAAGAAGCCGGCCACGCTCAACTGTCCGCACTGCCAGCAGTCGGCCGAATACGAAGTCAACTGGCTGGTGCGCACCAAGAAACGCCAGCTTGCCGGCCGCGCCGACGACCGCGATCGCGCCCGCTTCGCCAAAGCCCGCTCCTACATGCTCCGTAAAGACGACATGATGGCCTGCAAGAACCTCCGCTGCCGCAAGCGCTTCGACATCTCCGGCGTGCAGTCGGTGGTGTTCACGGAATAGCCGTCACCCTCACTGCCAATTGCCAAACGCTTCATTTATACTGGCCAGTTTCCCCTGCCGCCCCGAAGTGACAGGTAAGGAGTCATCCCTTGAAAATCCTGGTCTGCATGAAGCAGGTGCCGCAGAAAGACGCACCCCTCAAGCTCAACGAAACCGGCGCCTGGATTCGCGAAGACGTTTCCTACGAAGTCAACGAGCCCGACGCCTACGCGCTCGAAGAAGCCCTTCGCCAGCGTGAAAAACACAAAGGGGAAGTCGTCGTCATCACCTCCGGCCCGGCCCGCGCCCAGCAGGTGCTGCGCGAAGCGCTGGCCAAGGGCGCCGACCGCGCCATTCACCTCGAAGACGACAAGTTCGTCGGCCTCGACGCCCTCAACACCGCCAAAGCCTTCGCCGCCGCCATCAAAGACGAGCAGTTCGACCTCATCTTCACCGGCCTGCAATCCGACGACTATGGCTACGCGCAGACCGGCGTGATCCTCGCCGAACTGCTGGGCTGGCCCCACGCCACCATCATCATGCACATCGAAAAAACCGGCGCCGGCATCCGCGTGAAACGCGAACTCGAAGCCGGATTCTTCCAGTTCGTCGACATGCCGCTGCCCGCCGTGCTCACAATTCAATCCGGCATCAACAAACTGCGCTACGCCACTCTGATCGGCATCAAGCAGGCGAAGAACAAACCGTTGAAGAAAGTGGCGTTCGCCGAGGTCCAGTCCGCGATCGGCGGCAATCTGCAGAAAATCGAGCGCCTCTACATCCCGCAGAAAACAAAAAAGACCGAACACATCGACGGCCCGCCCGCCGAAATCGCCAGAAAGCTGGTCGACAAACTGCGCAACGAACTGCGCGTGCTGTAGATGTGGCGCGGGCTCCTCGCCCGCGCAGCCGAGCGCAGCTCGGCGCTGCTCGCTGAGAACTGACAACTGAGAACTGCCCTTATGCCCGATACCATCCTCGTCATCGTCGAACAACGTGAAGGCAAACTCAACCGCGTCTCCTGGGAGACCATCACCGCCGGCCAGGCCATCGCCGCCGCTACCGGCTGGACGCTCGAAGCGGCCGTCGTCGCCGCCCCACCCATCGCGGCTGAGATCGCTGCGAAAAAAGTCGCCCGGGTCTACTCCGTCGAGTCCCCCAGACTCGAGCCCTACACCCCCGACGCCTTCGCCGCCGCCCTTAAACAATTCCTGACGGCCAAGCAGCCCCGGCTCGTCCTGATGCCGCATACCTACCAGGTCCGCGACTTCGTTCCTAAGCTCGCCACCGCCATGGAACGTACTGTCATCAGCGACTGCATCGGCTTCCGCCACGAAGGCGGCAAGCTCGTTTTCGTTCGCCAGATGTTCCAGGGCAAGTTCGCCGCCGATGTCAGCTTCGCCGGCGACGCCCCGTGGTTCGCCACCTTTCAGAACGGAGCGTTTCGCGCGGACAAGGCCGAAGCCGGAGCCTCTGCCGCTCCCGTCGAGACCGTGAACGTCGAGATTGCCGGCAACCTCATCCGCAACCAACCCCAGGAAGTTTTCAAAGAAGCCAAACAGGCCGTCGACCTCACGCAGGCTGAGATCATCGTGGCCGTGGGCCGCGGCATCAAGGAACAGAAGAACATCGAGATCGCCAGGCAACTCGCCGACGCCCTCGGCGGCGATCTCGCCGCCTCGCGTCCCATCTGCGACTCCGGCTGGCTGCCCATGGACCGCCAGATCGGCTCCTCCGGCCAGACCGTCGCGCCCAAGCTCTATCTCGCCCTCGGCATCAGCGGCGCCATCCAGCACATCGTCGGCATGAAAGGCTCGCGCTCCATCATCGCCGTCAACAAAGATTCCGAGGCCCCGATCTTCGAAATCGCCGACTTCGCCGTCGTCGGCAACCTGTTCGACATCGTGCCCCCGCTGATCGAAGAAGTGAAGAAGGCGAAAGCAGGAGGGTAGATTCCAATTTGACTATTTAATTGACTATAGCTATAATATTGGTCATGCACGATGTTCCCATTTCCGAGTTCAAAGCCAAATGCCTCGGCCTGATCGAGCAGGTCCACAAGACTCGCCAGCCTTTGCGCATCACTCGCCACGGTCGCCCCGTGGCGGAAGTCATTCCCGCCGGCCCCGATCGCAAGCGAAACTTCGTCGGCGACATGGTGGGGACCGGGAAAATCGTGGGTGACATCGTTTCTCCCATCATCGATCTGGACGAAATCGAGGCTTACCGCGATTGAAGCTTCTTCTGGACACTCACATCTGGCTCTGGAGTAAGCTCCAACCGCAACGGCTAGGGCCTCGGGTACGCTCAGAATTGTCGGACACAACCAATGAACTGTGGCTTTCCCCGATCAGTGTCTGGGAGGCGGTGGTCCTGATGCAGAAGGGTCGTGTACAGGTCGATGATCCGTTTGTATGGGTCGACCGGGCCGCAGAGCAAATGCGCGAGGCTCCTTTGACGCGCGAGATTGTAGGGGTCGGACTGGCGCTGCCTTTGGGACACGCTGATCCCGGTGACCGCTTTTTAGCGGGCACCGCAAAAGTGTTGAATTTGACATTGGTGACCGCAGACCAAAGATTGCTTGGCCTCGGCGAAATAAGAAGCTTGGCTAACCGCTGATCGCGAATCGCTGGCTGTCTCATGCTGATCTTCCGCAAACCTCTCGAAGGCATCGAACGCCCGCAGATGCCTGCCGACGTCGTCATCGTCGGCGGCGGGCCCGCGGGCATGGCTTGCGCCCTGCGTCTCTCCCAGCTCATCGACGCCCACAACGCCGCCCATCCCGATTCGCAGCTTTCCAGGGAAAACATCTACGTCCTCGAAAAGGCCCGCGAAATCGGCCAGCACTGCCTCTCCGGCGCCCTGCTTGATCCCCGCTCCATGCGCGAACTGCTTCCCGGATTCGAAAAAGAAGCTCCCCTCGACGCCGAAGTGACGAAAGAGGCTGTCTATTTCCTGACCAGGAACAGCCAGCTGAAACTGCCCGTCACGCCGCCGCCGCTGCGCGATCACGGCAACTACGTCATCTCGCTCAACCGCTTCGTCAAATGGCTCGGCAGTAAAGTCGAGCAGGCCGGCATCACCATCTTCACCGGATTCGCCGGCTCCGAATTAATTTTCAGTGATGACACAAAAGACGCCCGCGTCACCGGCGTCCGCACCGACGACAAGGGCGTCGACAAAGAGGGCTACCAGAAATCCAACTTCGAGCCCGGCTACGATCTGCAGGCCAAAGTCGTCATCCTCGCCGAAGGTCCGCGCGGATCGCTGACCAAACAGCTCATCCAGAAATTCGATCTTGCGCGCAACGCCAACCCGCAGACCTACGGCGTCGGCGTGAAAGAACTCTGGGAAGTTCCCGCCGGCCGCATCGCCGCCGGCGAAGTTGTCTACACACTCGGCTGGCCGCTCACCACGAAGGAATATGGCGGCGCCTGGATCTACGGCTCGCCGGGTAACGGCCCAAAAGACAACATCGTCTCGCTCGGCTTCGTCACCGGACTCCACTATCCCGACCCGCGCCTCGATCCGCAGCGCGTGTTGCAGGAATTCAAGCGCCATCCCTTCGTCGCCAAGTTGCTTGCAGGCGGCAAGATGATCCGCTATGGCGCGAAGTCGCTGCCTTACGGCGGCTGGTGGGCGATTCCGCCCGTCTCCGGCAACGGATGGATGATCCTCGGCGACTCCGCCGGCTTCCTCAACTCCGCGCGTCTCAAGGGAATTCACCTCGCCATCAAGAGCGGCATGTTGGCCGCCGAGGCCGCGTTCGACGCGCTCACCAAAGACGACTCCTCCGCCGCGTCCCTGAGCGCTTATCAGAAGAAAGTCGAATCCAGCTGGATCAAAGACGAGCTCTGGAAAGTCCGCAACATGCATCAGGGCTTCGAGCGCGGATTCTACGCCGGCATGTTCCACACCGCGCTGCAATTCGTCACCGGCGGACGCGGCCTGCGCAACCGCTATCCCGCGCATGCCGGCCACGAGCACATGCGCAAGCTCGCTGAACTGCCCGCCGATGGCGGCGCCGAAGCTCATCTGCTCGGCCCGGCCAGGGGCGACGGCAAACTCACCTTCGACAAGCTCACCGACCTCTACCACTCCGGCACCAAGCACGAAGAAGACCAGCCCGCGCACTTGGTCATCGACGACACCAACATCTGCAACACGCGCTGCGTGAAGGAATTCGGCAGCCCCTGCCAGAATTTCTGCCCGGCGAACGTCTACGAGATGGTCGAAGACGCGAGCCAGCCCAACGGTAAGCGCATCAGCCTGAATCCCAGCAACTGCGTCCACTGCAAAACCTGCGACATCGCCGACCCCTACCAGATCATCACCTGGGTTCCGCCCGAAGGCGGCGGCGGACCAAATTACGACGGAATGTGAATGTGGCGCGGGCGTACAGCGACAATACCCGCGTGGGACCGGGTCTCTGACCCGGTCATGCCGAGGGAAGCTCGGCCCGATGGCTCAACCTCTTTCGCGCAGGATACCCGCAATCACCCGCGGGCTACGACGGCCGTGGAGCACCGCAATTACGACGAGCGGCTTTTCCTCAGGGGCGTACGCGATTAGATAACCTCGTACTAGCTGAAATCGCAGCGGCCGCCTGGTTAGATCGGGGCGCGCGTGGCCTTGAAACGGGAAGGGAACAAGCTTGCGAATGGCTGCCAATATCTCCTCGCGGACACGTCCAGCCGCTAGCAGACTATCCTCTGCGATGAACTCCCATATCTCGGTGAGATCCTGCGCAGCCTCAGGGTGGAGATGGAAGCTCCCCTCGGCTTTCATTTGGAACGACGCGACTTGAGCAACTGTTCCTCGCGCTGCCGCAAGCTTTCGAAGAAAGCCTCGCCATCGACAGGCTTTACACGACCGGCCTTGACGTCATCGTAACGGCTGTCGAGCGTTTCGCGAATCTGTGCCAACTCCTGCAGATAGCCAGCCAATGCGTCCTCGAGTAGGTCGTCAGGTGCGCGCCCGGTTTTCGCCGCAAGCTCCTGCAGGCGGGACTCGGTTTCGGGACGAAAATGAACTTCCATGGGTGGTAGTCTACACTAGGCCCCACGAGCCAGCCCAACGGCAAGCGCATCAGCCTGAATCCCAGCAACTGCGTCCACTGCAAAACCTGCGACATCGCCGACCCCTACCAGATCATCACCTGGGTTCCGCCCGAAGGCGGCGGCCCGAATTACGACGGAATGTGAATGTGGCGCGGGCGCCCCGCCCGCGCGAATCGGCAGACACAGCAAGCCGTGATAGCATTTGCGCCACGCGCGGGTGAGCGGCAACCAATCTTGTGAGGCCAGCAAAGACGCATGACTTTCCGCTGCAAATACGAGCCGGTAGACTACGTTCGCGGTTATCAGACGTTTGCTGCCCACGGTTCGCGTCGATGGATCATCCGCTTCCGGATTCAGCAGATGGAGAATCGCATGCGAACAAGCTTGGCAAACATGAAACCTTTGCTAGTGGTGCTGTTGCTCTCCGCCTCCTCCTTCGCCCAGCAACCCTCTCCCCCGCCCGCCAAGCCCACCGGCGCCGAGCGCCTCAACCAGTGGCGGCTCTCCCGTATGCCCCTGCTCATGGACGACTTTGGCGAACTCTCCCGCTACCGCGACGCCAACGCCGCCCTTCCCGCGCCCGCCGCGGGCGAAAACCGCGTCGTCTTCTTCGGCGACTCCATCACCGACATGTGGAAGCTCGCCGACTCCTTCCCCAACAAACCCTACGTCAACCGCGGCATCGGCGGACAGACCACGCCTCAGCTGCTCCTCCGCCTTCGCCCCGACGTCATCGATCTGCATCCCAGGGCCGTCGTCATCCTCGCCGGCACCAACGACATCGCCGGCAACACCGGCCCGGAAACCCTTGCACAGATCGAAGAGAACTACGCCTCCATCGCCGAACTCGCCCGCGCCCACGACATTAAGATCGTCTACTCGTCGGTGCTGCCCGTGCACGAGTACACCGACGCAGCCGGCGACATGTACACCCAGCGTCCGCCGGAAAAAATTCTTGCTCTCAATCGCTGGCTCAAGGACTACTGCGCCCGCACCGGCTGCACCTACCTCGACTACTTCAGCGCCCTGGTCGATGACCAGGGCCACATGAAAAAAGACCTCGCCGACGACGGCCTGCATCCCAACGATGCTGGCTACAAGATCATGGCCCCGCTGGCCGAAGCTGCAATCGAGAAGGCGCTGGGTGGAAAGTAATCGACCATGGACTCCGAAGTTCAGACCGCGATACTGCATTTCGAGTACACGTTGGGCCCTGAAGACTTTCTCGAAGGACAACGAGTCTTCAATTCGTCTTTCGGCTCCAAGTGGGCGCGATTCAACTACAAGGGCTTGGTCCCCGTCGCCTTGCTTTTTATTGGCGAAGGGATTGTTGCCTACTTTCTGCGATTGGGTTGGTTCGCAGTCCTGTTTCTGCCTGTCCTCGGTTGCTACTACATCATGAATCGAATCTGGTTCTGGCCGTGGCGAGTGAAGCGGGAATACGCGCGGTACCCCGACATGAAAGCACCGAGAATGATGGACTTTTTCGAAAACCAAGTCGTCACGCAGACTTCCCACGGTCGCGGAGAAATGATCTGGTCTCGGTTTAGCAAGTTTGCCGAAACCCCAAGAGCGTTCGTCCTCTTCACCCCTCCCAAGCTCTTTTACACCGTGCCCAAGCGCGGCATCCCGCCAGAGAAGGTGGATAGTCTCCGGATGCTCCTCTCGCGCAAAATCACTCCAGCAGTCGGTTCCCGTTAGCCCTCGTATAATTCAAGGCTAGTCTCTTAGCCGTTCCATCGCTTCCCTTCACGACAAATTCGGCCGCGCCTTACCGACCTGCGGGTCTCCATCACCGACTGGGCTGCATCCGATGACGCCGGCTACAAGATCATGGCCCCGCTGGCCGAAGCGGCGATTCAGAAATCGCTGGCAAAACTCTGAATCCTGCTTTCCTCGGCTGCGTCCTATAATGTGAATGTAAGTTTCCGACCGCCCCGGCCTTCGGGCATACCCAAGGCCACGGCGGCGAGGTGAGTGTTCGCGGGCGGGGCGCCCGCGCCACACTTCCCGAAGGTGCTGCTGGAAACGGCCGCGCCTCCCGCGCTCCGAAAAAGCGCATTGGAAAGGAAACGCCGCCGGGACCGTTCCCGCCTTGTCTCCTTTCCGACGTTCGGGCAATCAAATTTCGTAGCTTCGAAAAAAGCAATTGCCAATGGCTGCTCTTCACGACAAATTCGGACGCGCCATCACCGACCTGCGCCTCTCCATCACCGACCGCTGCAACTACAAGTGTGTCTACTGCCGTACCGGCAACGAAGGAGCGCTCTACGCCGACCTTCCCTTCGCCGATTATCTCCGCATGGTGCGCGTGCTGGTCGGCCTGGGAATCACCAAGATTCGCCTCACCGGCGGCGAGCCTCTGCTGCGCAAGGGCGTCGTCGCCTTCGTCCGCGACCTCGCGCAGCTTCACCGGCCCAACGGCAACGCCGCCGACCCGCTCGACCTCGCCCTCACCACCAACGGCCACCTGCTCGCCGACCTCGCCCAGCCGCTCAAAGCCGCCGGCCTCACCCGCGCCACCGTTTCCATGGACGCCGTCGACCCCGACCGCTTTGCCCGCATCACCCGCGTGCCCAGCGGATTCGACAACGTGCTCGCCGGCATCCGCGCCGCGCGCCGCGCCGGACTCTGGCCCGTCAAAGTCAATTGCGTTCTCCTGCGCGGCTTCAACGAAGATCAGATCATTCCCTTCGGCATGTTCGCGCGCGAAGAGGGCGTCATCGTCCGCTTCATCGAATTCATGCCGCTCGAAGAAGACCGCGTCTGGGCTCCCACCACCGTCGTCACCCTCGACGAAATCCTTGCCCGCATGGCCGAGTATCGTCCGCTGGTCGAAATCCCGCACGCCCGCTCCGAGACCGCCCGCCGTTACCGCTTCGACGACGGCCTGGGCGAAATCGGCATCATCGCGCCCGTCTCCCATCCCTTCTGCGGACACTGCAGCCGCATCCGCATCACCTCCGACGGCAAGATTCGCACCTGCCTGTTTTCTGTGTGGGATCACGACCTGCACGCCCAGATGCGCCGCGGCGCCAGCGATGAAGAGCTAGCCGGCTTCATCCGCGAAGTCGTGCAGAAGAAAGAAGAGCGCCATCACATCGGCGAGCCGGATTTCGTCCCCGCTTCTCGCACAATGGTTCATATCGGCGGGTAAAGGAGATCCCTCGCTAGGCTCGCGATTTCGGCGGCGGGCTCCCGCTTCGCTCACGCCCGCCAAACGCCTCAACATCGGCGAGCCGGATTTCGTCCCCGCCCTCGCGGACGATGGTCCGCATCGGCGGTTGAAGCGTCCCCTACCTTAAGCTCTGTATCTTCCCTTTCGCCGCATCTGCCAGCGGTTGCGGCAGGCGGGCATAGCCTTCCTGTGCCACCGATTGCTGGCCTTCGCCGATCATCCAGTTCAGCATCTCGGCCAGCGCCAGCGTCCGGTCCGGCTCCGCAGGATTCGCCCGCGCATACAGCCAGGTAAAGCTCGTGATCGGATACGAGTCCGCTCCCCCCGCGTTGGTCAGCGACGCTCCCAGGTTCTCCCAGCGCGGCGCTTCCACCGCTTTGCACGCCGCCGCCAGGCTCTCGGATGTCGCGCGCACAAAATGTCCCGCCGGATTCTGCACCGCCCCGAACGGAATCTTGCGCTCCGCCGCGTATTGCAGCTCCACGTAGCCGATCGCCCCGGCCTCGCCGCTTACTTTGTCGGCGATGTCCGAGCTTCGCTCCGCCGCTTCTCCCACCGGCCAGTGCGGAGAGGCGCTGACTCCCACCCGCGCGCGAAATCCCGCATTCGTCTTGGAGAGAAACTCCGTGAGAACGTAATTCGATCCCTTGCCCGCGGGCCGGTAAAACACCTTGATGGGCAGGGAGGGAAGATCGATGCCGGGATTCAGCTTCGTGATCTGCGCCGCGTTCCAGGACTTGATCTCGCCCAGAAAGATTCCCGCCAGCACTTCCCCGGAAAAGTGCAGCTCGCCATGTATGCCCGGCAGATTGTAGATGGGCACGATCCCGATCAGCGCGATCGGAATCTGGATCATCCCTTTCTCCGCCATCTCCCTTGACCCGAGCGGAGCCTCCCCCGCCCCGAAATCCGTCTTGCCGGTCGACACTTCATTGATTCCCTCGCTCGTGCCCAGGGCTAGATACTCCAGCCGCGCCCTGGGATTGTGCTGGTTGTAGTCGAGCGACCAACGCTTGTAGAGTGGCAGCGGAACCGTAGATCCGGCACCGACCAGTACAACTGTCTGTTGTGCGTTGGCAAAAACCGAGCAGAGCGCGACCAGTGTCGCGGCGGTTAAAATCAGAAACCTGGTTTTACAGACAGAACAAAAGCGCGCAGCCACGCTGCCAATGCCTTCGGCCCGTCCCATGAAAACCCTCCGGTTGGTGATGACATGCGGGATTCTCACCTCGGCGTTCCTGGTCCCGATCACTAGATTGTATCCAGCAATGGCTGGTTCGTATCTGGGCATGGACCGCAATGATTACCCCGGTGATGCCCGCCTCGCAGCCCTCCGCCAGGCTTTTTCCTTCACCGGCTACTGGCTCAACCACCCGCCCGGAGGCTCGGCCAACACCTGGGCCGGCCATCGCGCAGCCGTCGCGTCGGCCGGTTTCGGCTTCCTCGTGCTCTTCAACGGACGCCTCTACGCCCAACTGAAAACCGTCGCCAACGCCGCGCGCCTCGGCCGTTCCGACGCCGAAGCCGCCGCAGCCTCGGCTCGTCGCGAAGGCTTCCCCCGCGCGACCATCATCTTTCTCGACCAGGAGCAGGGCGGGCGCATGCTCCCCGGGCAGAAAGCCTACATCTACGCCTGGGTCGACGGCGTCACCGCCGCGGGCTTTCGCGCCGGCGGCTATTGCTCGGGAATGCCCGCCCCCGATGGCAGCAACATCGTCACAGCCGAAGACATTCGCGCGAGCGCGGGGACGCGCGAAATCGTCTACTGGGTGACCAACGATGCCTGCCCGCCCTCTCCCGGCTGCGTTTTTCCCGCGCGCCCGCCCACCCCCGCCCAGAGCGGCATTCGCTTTGCCGACGTCTGGCAGTTCGCCCAGTCGCCCCAGCGCGTCGAGGTGGCTGGCCGCTGCTTCGGCTACAGTCACGACGCAAACTGTTATCCTCCCGGAGTTGACGCGGCCAGCGGGCTGCACGTGGACCTGAACTCCGCGACGTCCCCTGATCCGTCGCACGGCCGATAGAAAAATGTGGCGCGGGCCCCTGGCCCGCAAACCGCCGCCAGCCGCCCGTGGCCTGCCCTGGGCGGAGTCGCAGGGGCTGTCGGATGGTTTGTGTAGCGCCAGCCGCCCCCGGCTGTCGGGCCGGGCGAAGCCCCGGCAGGAGATCATTTGCGATCAGAATCCAACCCGTCTCGATCCACCTCGACTCTCACCGTCCTCGAGTGGCTCCTGCTCGCGGCTCTCCTCATCGCCTTCGTCCTGCAAGGTTTCGTGCCCGCCTGGCGCGCCATGCGCACCGACTTCCCCAACTACTTCATCCCGGCGGTCCTGCATCATCAGGGAATTCCCATCGACCGCGCCTACGAATGGCGCTGGTTCCAGCGCCACAAAGACTATCTCCAGATCGACCAGACCCTGGTCGGGTTCCTGCCCAATCCGCCGATGTGCGCCGTCCCGCTGCTGCCGCTTGCCTCCCTCCCGCCTCTCACGGCCAAGCGCGTCTGGCTGGCCTTCAATCTTGCGCTGCTCGCCATCTCGCTTTGGAGCCTCCACCGCGTCACCCAGCTTCCCTGGCGGCGCCTCTTGCTGTTGACATTCCTGTGCCTTGTCCCTCTTCGCGACAACTTTCTGTACGGCCAGTACTACGTCGTGATTCTCGCCCTCATTTGCCTGGCCTTCTGCTCAGCCTGTCGCGGCCACCGCTTCACGTCCGGAGCGCTTCTCGCCGCCGCGGCCTGGTTCAAAATCTTTCCTGCGTTTTTTCTGATTCTCTTCCTGCGCAAGCGCAACTGGCGTGCCGCCGCGGGCCTGATCGTTGCCGGCGCTCTGCTGGGCGTTCTCTCGATCTATCTTTTCGGATGGAACGTCCACCAGGTTCTTTTCTCCGAAGTCCTGCCCCGCGCCCTGCACGGCGACCTGGTCTCGCCCTACGTCTCGCAGTGGAATTCATTCACCGCCCTCTGCCATCGATTCTTCCTGGCCGAGCCGGAACTGAATCCCGCCCCCTGGATCGACTCCCCCGCCCTGTATTCGCTCGCCCAGGCCGCGCTCGCCACAGTTCTGCTGTTCAGTTTTCTCTTCTCCGCCGGCGACGACGACGCCCCCGCCACCACCGCCTGGGAGTGGTCCGCCTTCGTCGCGCTGCTCCTGCTGCTTTCCTCGATGCCCTCCGCTTATCACCACTGCGTCCTGATCTTCACGGTCATCGTCGTCGTCGACTGCCTGCTGAAAGCCGGTCGCCGCTTCAGCGCCCTCGCCGTCACGATCTTGTTCGCGATCGCGTGTGCTCCCCTCCCCCGCTTCATCTTCGTCAGCCTGCAAGGCCGCATGCTCAGCATCTTCTTTCTCTATCTGCTGCTGCTGTTCCACGCTCCGAAGTCGAAGCATCGCCGCCTCCGGCCGCTTGGACTCGCCTTCGCCGCGCTCTTTCTCGCGTTCCTCGCGTTTTCCAATCTGCGCGCGTTGCGCAACCGGTCCGAAGACTTCTCCCGGCG
>Ga0187846_10000820_pt1 | contig 17799 bp, 12 predicted proteins | sample TC_taG_FD_161473 | JGI IMG/M metagenome (GOLD analysis project Ga0187846, IMG submission 161473) | Biofilm microbial communities from the roof of an iron ore cave, State of Minas Gerais, Brazil - TC_06 Biofilm (v2) | ecosystem: Environmental > Terrestrial > Deep subsurface > Cave > Wall biofilm...
CGAGCAACACCGTGCGAAACTTTGGCTGCGAAACGGTTTGATCGATCAAGTCGGGTAGTGGGGCGATGTCCGTCACCGGCAAATCCTTGTCCAGAGCCTGCACTTGCTCGCGAACCGCTGCCGCCACCGCCGAAGTCGCCAGCGTGCTTCGCGTCACCAATTCCGCGCCCCAGAACGGTGCTTGTGCGTATGGCACGTACATCATCGGGCCCGGCATTTTGTTGAGCTCCACGTCGCGAATGTTCGCAGCAATGCCGACGATTTCGCGCGGCGCCCCCGGGCTGGGCGGAAACCCGAACACGATGTTCTTGCCGATGGGATCTTGATTCGGAAAGAACTGCTGCGCCATCGCTTCGCTGATGATCGTCACCTTCGGCGCCGACAGGGAATCCTCCGCGCGAAACTCTCGCCCGCGCATCAGCGGAATTCTCATCACCCGAAAATAATTTGGGCTCACCGACACGTAGTCCGCCGTGCGCGACACGCTCGACGGCAACGCCGGATTGTCGGGAATCTCGAAGCCCAGGTTTATTTGCCCGCTGATCAAAGGTAGCGGGACGGCAAGCGCTGTCTCGTTCATGCCCGGCTGCGCCTGAACGCGCGGCAGAAGTTGATCCGCGAATGCCGCCCATTGCTGCGGGGTGGAATATTGAAATTGCGGCAGCGAAACGTTGGACATCACCAAGCCGCGTGCATCGAAGCCCGGATTCACTGCCACGAGAGACGCGAAACTCCGCAGCAACAGCCCCGCCGCCACCAGCAGCACCATCGCCAACGCGACTTCAGCCACCGCCAGGAAATCGCGCGCCCGCCGTCGAATGCCCGATTCGCCGGAACGTCCCGCGCCTTCTTTCAGGTTTTCGTACATGCTGTTGTCTGCAGAGAAAATCGCCGGCGCCAGGCCGAAAATCAGGCTTGCGATAATCGAAAGCCCTAGCCCGAACGCAAGCACCGAGCCGTCCACGCGAATCGCGCGCAACTGCGGCCCTTCCGGCGGCAGCATCCCTCCCAGGGCGCTAACGCCCCAGTACGCCAAAATGATGCCGGCCACTCCGCCAAGCAATCCAAGCAGGGCGCTTTCCGTGAGCAGTTGCCGAATAATGCGCGCGCGCGCCGCGCCCAGCGCGATGCGGACGGCGAGTTCCTTCACGCGCGTGGTGGCGCGAGCAAGAACCAAGTTCGCGATGTTCGCACAGGCGATCAGCAGCACCAGGCTCACCGCGCCTAGCAAAACCAGCAGCGCAGACCGCACGCCGCCAACCACCTCTTCCTGCATCGGTTCGAGACGCAGGATCCATCCCTTGTTTTCTTCAGGAAACTCGCTGGCCAGCCGCGCGCTGATGGCGTCCATTTCCGCCTGCCCTTGCGATATGGATACGCCAGCCTTCAGCCGCCCCGTCACGCGCATCCAATGTCCGCCTCGGCGCGGCATCCACGGCCCAAACAGCGGATCCTGAGGCAGCGGAATCCACACCAGTTCAGTCTCCGTCCCCAATGGATTCCGAAAACTCGCAGGCATTACGCCGATCACCGTGAAAGCGCGCTGATCGAGTGTGATCGAGCTTCCCACGATGTTCGGGTCCCCGCCTAGACGGCCGCGCCACAGGCCTTCGCTCACGACCACCGTGGGCGCTGCGCCTTTTTCGCAATCCCCGGCGGAGAAAATCCGCCCGGCAAGCGGCTTCCCTGCCAGCATGTTCAAAAACTCCGCCGTAACGATCCAGGTGGCGACCTCCGAAGGCTCGCCGCGGCCCGTGAGCGTTAAGTCGTGGAAGTTGTTTCCCGCCAGATTGCTGAAGACATGGTTCTGCGTGCGTATCTCTTCGAAGTTCAGATAGGAGGTTCCGTCCCCCATCACGCTCTCGTCCGGCTTCTCGGCGAGGACGGTCACCAACTGTTCCGGATGCGCGTACGGCAGCGGGCGCAGCAGCACCGCATCCACTACGCTGAAAATCGCCGTGTTGGCGCCGATTCCCAGCGCTAGAGTCAGCACCGCCACCAGCGTAAATCCCGGATTCTTCACCAGCATCCGAAGACCATAGCGAACGTCTTGCATCAGGTTTTGCATTGTCGTCCCCTCAATCTCCCGAATCACCCTGCAGACATCACTCGTACCGCAGCGCGACCAGAGGATCGACGCGCGAGGCGCGCCGGGCCGGGATGTAGCCGGCCAGCGCCGCCACTCCAAACATCAGCAGCGGGGCCATGACAATCGTGACCGGGTCCGCCGCGGTCAATCCGAACAGCAAACTCGAAATCAATTTCGACGCGCCGGCCACGCCGGGCAGTCCAATCGCGACGCCAATGGCAACAAGAACGAGCGACTCGCGCAGGATGAGCCAGAGCACATTCGTGCTCTGCGCGCCGAGCGCCATGCGGATCCCGATTTCATTGATGCGGCCCGCCACGGCGTAAGCCATGACTCCGTAGATTCCAATGCAGGCGAGCAGCGCCGCCAGCACACCGAAGAATCCGGATAGCTTCGTGATCATGCGGTCGCGGGTCAGCGAGTGCGACACAAGTTCATCCATGGTGTGCATCTCAATCGGCGGAAGAGTTGCAGCCGTTTGCTTCACCGCTTCGCGAACGGATGCGGCAACGGCGGAGGCGTTCCCGGCCGCGCGGACTTCAAACCTCGCGAACCTCGCTTCGCCCGGATCGATTGGCTGAAACACCGGCACGTAGAAACGCCGTGGCGTTTCTTCGCTCAGGCTGTTGTATTTCGCGTCCGCCACCACGCCAACGACTACGAAGTCCGTATATGTTGTCGGAAACGTGTCCCAGATGCGCCGCCCGATCGGGCTCTCATCGCCGAAGTAGTACCGCGCCATCGTCTGGTTGATCACACCCACCCTCTGGCCACTGCCTTCGTCCTGCGGACCGATCTCGCGCCCGGCAAGCACGGGAATCCCGACAGTCGAAAAGTAATTGGGGCCCACGTGGTCAAAGCGCGCATGCATTTGTTGCCCGGACTTCGGCGTGTACGCCTCGATCGAGATTTGGTCGCCCGATTCGGAATGGCTGAACAGGCCGTTGTGCGAGAAGGTGACACCGCGCACGCCGGGAACCGTCGCAATGCCAGCCGACAGATCCTTGTACAGTTGCGTGATGGCCGGTCCTTTGTAGCCTTCGGCAAGGGGATCGACATCAAAGAGCAGCAAGTGATCGCGATCGTATCCCAGCTGCACTTGCGTAAGCTTCGCAAAGCTGTGAACGAAAAGTCCCGCGACGATCAGGAGTAACAGCGACATCGCAACCTGTGTCACGACGAGTATCTTACCGAGCGGCACCTTGCCTCCGTGCGACGCGCCGCCCACGACTCCCCGCGAATTTCCTTTCAAAACCATGTTCAAATCAACGCGCGCGGCCCGGAACGCAGGCGCCAGGCCAAAGATGACTCCCGTCAGCAGAGATACGCCCAGTGTGAAAGCGAGAATTCTCGCGTCGGGATGAACGTCGAGCGGAACCGGCGAAGGTCCTCGCGAAACCAGTTGAATCAGCAGCGCATCCGCCCACTGCGCCAGCAGCAATCCGACCACGCCTCCCATGCCTGCCAGCAGCACGCTTTCGGTGAGAAGCTGCCGGAACAATCGCGCCGGGCCCGCGCCCAGCGACACGCGCACGGCGATTTCTTTTTCCCGTGAACTCGCGCGCGCAAGCAACAGGTTCGCAACGTTGGCACAGGCGATGAGCAGCACCAGTCCCACGACGCCCATCAGAATCACGAGCGGCTTGCCGTACTGGTGGTGCAGCATCGAAGCGCCATGGCTGCCGTCCGTGAGCGCGACGTGCTGATTCAAGAAGTCGCGCTCATCGCGGTTGGTGACCCCGGTGCCGAGCTGGGAATGAAGGTATTGCTGAAACGTGAGCTCGGCGTCGGCTTTGGCCTGCGCCAGCGTGACGCCGGGTTTCCGTCGGGCGAGCACTTGCAGCCACTCCGTCTTCTCGACGGGATTCTTTTCCACCGAAAGGAAATCCTCGCCCGGGTAGATTTCGGCTTGCATGGTGAGCGGCACCCAGACATCCGGCGCGAAGCCGACTGTCGTACCGGAAAAGCTCTGCGGCGCGACTCCAATCACGTCGTATGACGTGCTGCGAATCCGAATCTTCCGACCCAGGGCCGAATTCGCCCCGCCAAAGCGGCTCTGCCAGAACGTGTAGCTGATCACAGCAACCGGGTTTGCGTCTCGCGTCTGGTCCACCTCGGTCGTGAACGTCCGGCCGAGCACGGGGTCCACTCCCAGAACGGAAAAATACGAGCCGCTGATCAGGCTGACAAAGGCCGGGGCGCCCTCGGTGTTCTGTCCGCTGGCTTCCACGGCAACGTTCATCCTGTCCATGCCGCTTTGTTCCGCGAGGACACCGGAGAAAGAGTGATTCGTCGCGCGGACCGCCTGGAATTCGGCATAGGTGAAGAGGTCGCGATCCCCGTCCTGGCTGCCCACGTTCATTCCATGAGCGTCCGGATTCGAGAGAATGACAAGCTGGGCCGGGTCCTTGACGGGAAGCCGGCTCAACAGAACCGAATTGACGACGGTAAAGATCGCGGTGTTCGCTCCGATGCCGAGCGCGAGAGTCAGCACCACGACTGCGGTAAACCCGGGACTCTTGGCCAGCATGCGGATGCCGAAGCGGAGGTCTTGCAGCAAGCCCATTCGAGTCTCCTGAGTGCGGACACACCTCTACGCCGTCGCCGAAGGCATTTTTTCGGCTGCCGGGCCGGAGAGGTTGTCGGAAACTTTGTCTAGACAGTCGCGGTGCGCGAGCCGACGGTCTCTTCCACGATGCGCCCGTCGAAAAGATGGATGGTGCGGTCGGCGATGCTGGCATAGCGCGGGTCGTGTGTGACCATGCAGATGGTCGCGCCCTCGCGGTGCAGCTGCCGCAACAGGTCCATCACCGCTTCGCTGTTCTTCGAATCCAGGTTTCCGGTCGGCTCGTCCGCCAACAGGATGGACGGCGAGCCCACCAGCGCGCGGGCCACGGCCACGCGCTGTTGCTGGCCGCCCGAGAGCTGCGAGGGGTAGTGCTTCATGCGGTGCGCCATGCCCACGCGCTCCAGCACTTCCTGCACGCGCTTCTTACGTTCCGCCGAAGCCATGCTCCGGTAGGTGAGCGGCAGCTCGACGTTCTCGAAAACGGTGAGATCGCCGATCAGGTTGAAGGCCTGAAAGATGAAGCCGATCTCGCGGTTGCGGATGCGCGTGCGATCCGAGAGCGAAAGATTCGCCACCGCCTGGGTGTTGATCCAGTAGCTGCCTTCGGTGGGCGAATCGAGCAGCCCGAGGATCGAAAGCAGCGTGGACTTGCCGCAGCCCGACGGCCCGGCGATGGAGAGAAACTCGCCGCTCTTGATCTCCAGGTGGACGCCGGCCAGGGCGTGCGTCTCCACTTCGTCGGTGTAAAAGACCTTCTTGACGTCTTCCAGGCGAATCAAAGCTTGTGCCGTGGTGTTCATGCGAAACTCCTCCGCTCTCAGGATACGACTCGACTGCCTCGAAAAGTTCCTTACTTCAACTGCACGCGATCGAAATTGTCCCAGGCGGACATGTCCGACATGATCACGGTGTCGCCGATCTGCAGGCCCTTGACGATCTCGACCGTATTCACCGACGTGCGCCCGAACTCTACTTGGACGCGTACGGCCTCGTTGCCGTTATCAATCACCTTGAACAATCCGACCGTGCTGTTGGCTTCTCCGTGCACCGGCCGCCCCACGTAGAGCACGTCCGTCAGGCGCTCGAGCTCGATGGTTCCTTCGACGCTGAGGTCCGGCACGGCGCCTTTCGGCAGCGCGCCATCCAGCTTCACATCCACCGTGCGCGTCCCGCTCACCACCGAAGGGTCGATGCGAATCACATGGCCGGGGATGATGCCGTTGTGCGTGTCGATGGAAGCCTTCTGATCGATCAGAATATCCTTGGCCTGCGTTTCCGCAATCTTGAGCGCGGCCTTCAGTTGCGTGGGCTGCGCCACTTTGGCCAGCGGAGTTCCCAGGGCCACTCGCGCGCCCACGTCCACATCCAGCTCCTGGAGAATCCCGTCGATCCCGGGGCGGATGTGCAGGCGTTCCACCTGCGATTTCTTCAGCTCGTAGAGCGCGCGCTGCTGATCCACTTTCGCCTGCTGCACGGCCACCTGCGCGTCGATCGAATTCGCGAACGTTTCCACCTGCTTCTGCGCCAGCTCATCTTGCTTGGCAAGTTCCCGCGCCTGCACCTGCGTAGTCTTGACGATGAGGTCGGAGACCAGCCCCAAAGCGAACAGCTTTTCGTTCGTCTGCCTCTGCAGGTCGGCGGTGTGGTACGCCGAACTGATAGCCGCGGCCTTCGATCGCTGGTCCATCAACTGGTTCTGGAGCTGCGCTTTCAGATTGTTCAATTCGGCTTCGGCGCCCCGCAACTGATACTGCGCATCGAGCGTCGCTTGCTCCAGCTCCGGATTCTTCAGGTCGAAGATAATCGTGTCGGCTTGCACCGGCATGCCGGGCAGAAGGTAGCGCCGCTCCACCTGCCCATCGGTAGCCGCCGGAATCACGCGGATCGTCTCGGGAACCAGCGTTCCCAAGCCGCGCACCTCGCGCAGCATCGGCCCCCGCTTGACCGTGTCCTTCCAAATTGTGGCGCTGTCCACCGTGGGCGCAGCAGGCTTCAGCTTCGAGAGCGCGACGGTAATCAACACCGCGAGCAGCAACCCGCCGCTGGCGTAGATGATCCGGCGAATCTTTTTCTTTCGTTTGATTTCCGGGCGAACGATATCCACAAAACTACCTCGTAGTTATGCGTCGCAAATCAGAGTCCGGTGTCAAGCCATCGATAAGTGGCTGTATTTTGTTCCCGTTACAACGCGATTGCAAGCCTCAAACCTGCATCGCTTGCCCGCTGGTGGGAATCCTTCGTCCCACATCCGAACAACGCAGCTCCAGCCTCCCAGCCCCCCCTTTATATACCGCCGAGGCGAGCCTCGCTAGTCTGCGTTCTCTCGCCAATAGCTGGGCGGTGCCGACAACCAGCCCCAAGGTGCAACGCTAACCCCGCAAACCCTGGAGGAAGAGAATTGGGAGATGGCGCTCGAGGGCGGCGAAGTCCGAATCGGCGGTTACCACTGTAGCTTTGTGGCGCTTTGCCGCGCTGGCCGCAAAGCAATCGACATAAGGAAGCTGAAATTGCGCTTTGAATTCCGCGGCAACCTTCGCCGCCTCTTTGTCTGCGGGCTCGATTTCGATCGGCAATTGGGCGCCAACTTCCAAGAGCCGCTCCGCCGCATTGGCTCCTCGGTCGCGGCGGGTCGCATAAAGGACTTCGCCCCAGTTCACCGCGCTCATAATCACCTGGGTCTTGCCTTGAAGGGCATCTTTAAGGAGAGCGGCTACTCTTTCAGCGCCGCGGGCCCCATTGGAGTAAACAATCAGGGCGCTTGCGTCCAGAACCGCGCACCTCACCGTTCGCGGTCCTTGCGGCGCTCTTTAAGCAGCGCCTCGAGCAACGAAGGGCCTTCTCCCAAGAATCCGCAAAGGCTGTCGATATACTCTGGAGTGAGCGGCTGAAGAACGAGATGGTGGTCCTGCTCGACGAAGGCGATGCGTGTTCCGGCGCGGATTCCGAATTTGCGGCGCAGTTTGGACGGGATCACCACCTGCCCTTTGCTGGTCACTTTTGAGATTTTGCCTTCCATCGCTCCATTCTCCAGAAGTAAAACATGCCTAGAAAAGTATAACACCAATCGCAAATGTAAGTCATTAATTTGAGATTCTTACTTTTCCAGACTCATTGCGCCGAGTGCGAGGCGCAGCTTTTCCAGAAGCGGGCCACGGCGGAGTAGTCGGGATCGTCGGTGGACGATTCCTTCACGGCGCTGTACGTCGAGAACGCCGCAGCCGCCGCGGGCAGCGCGACGCCCTGCTGGCCGGCTAGTTCGAGCGCCAGGCGCATGTCCTTGTGCATCAGCCGCAGCGGAAAGCTGCGCGGGAATTCGCCTTTGAGGATCAGCGGCGCCTTCACGTCGAGCACCGCTGCGCGCGCCATGCTCGACTGCATCACTTCGACTAAGCGCTCGCCCGGCAAGCCCGCGGCGCTGACCAGAGCCAGCGCTTCGGCCAGCGCCTCCACCTCGAGCGCGAGAATCAGGTTCATCGCCAGCTTCACCGTTTGCCCCGCGCCGTTTGGCCCGAGAAGAAAGAAACGCTTGCCCAGGGCTTCGAGCACCGGCTTCACGCGCTCGAACGTTTCCGGCTTGCCGCCGATCATGAAAACCAGCTCGGCGGCCTTCGCGCCCCAGTCTCCTCCGGTCACCGGGGCGTCGAGAAAATCGACGCCGCGTTCGGCGCACGCACTGGCGACGCGGCGAGCCAGCTCCGGCGAAATCGTGCTCGAATCGATATACGCGCTGCCCCGGCGCAGCCCGGCCAGGGCCCCGTCTGCGCCCCACAGTACTCCTTCTAGCGCGGGCGGGTCGCTGACAATGGTGATGAGAACGTCCGCTCGGGCGGCGGTGTCGCGAGGATGGGCGCCGCGTTGCGCTCCTTGCGCTTCCAACTCCTCCGCCTTCGCCGCCGCGCGATTCCACACCACGACCGGGAATCCGGCCTTCAGCAGATTGCCCGCCATGGGCTTGCCCATAAGTCCCAGCCCGATGAATCCGACCGTAGGTCCCATAGCTCTTTCCCCCTCGATCGATGAACTATACGCGGGGATGACGCGGAGGTCTTGCAGAAAAGTGCGCGGAAAAGCGCCGTGCGAAAAAAAGCTACGAGCGCTTTTTCGGACTCGCGGGAGGCTTCGGGAACGCGGGCCGGGCCGGCTCGGGCCGCGCCTCGCCGATGCGGATCAAGTATTCGTAGGGGATCTCGATGCGCACGGTCTTCTCCTTGCCGCCTTGGGTGAAGTGGTCTTCGATGAAGAGCGACTTGCCGGAGTCGGAAGCCAGCGTGCCGACCGCGGCGAGCTGAATATCGCCGGCGCGATATTGCGCTTCCACACGTTTCCCGACGAGAGATGCGTATCGGACCATCCCAGCCTCAGTCTGGCGGCGCCGCCTGGCAGGGTCAATGGTACCGCTGTCTTATATACGAAATAGTTAAATAATTCCAGGGTCGATTAATGACGGGAGTGTGAAGTAGCTGTGCTGTGCTCCCTCGGCGGGGCTTCGACGGACCCCAAGCGCAGATCCGCGGCCACCATCAGGACGAGCGGCGAAACAATACTGAGCGCGAGATAGCCGAGCACGATTGGAAGCACCCATCCGGCTGCGGCGGAGCTGCTCGCGTAGTGTTCCGCAGCGGTACGCCAAACCAGTCCCCCCGCCGCCAAGCCGGCAAACACCGAAATGTTGCGGCTGAAGCCGGAAATGGCCAGCGGGCGCCCGCAGCCGGGACAAACCAGGTCGTTCGAGTACGCCACGATCTTTGTCGCCGCAACCAGGGCCATACAATTAGGGCATTGGCGCGCCGCCATGCGTCACCTCCCCATGAACCACGCAAGATACAGCATCACCGCCGCGCGGCAAAGCCAAGTTTCGCGCGGGTTTACACCAGCGCGAACTCGACGCGATGGCGCATCGGGTCGATGCGCTCGGCGCGCACCCGCACGCGGTCGCCCAGGCGAAAGGCGCGAGGCCCGCCGCCGCTCCTGCCGCGGCGGTGCGATTCCGCAACGATGGCGTGGTCGCGCTCGCGATAGACGCAGCGCTGCCCGGTGGTCTCCTCCAGGCGGTCGATGCTCACCAGGCCCTCGACGAAAACCTCGAACAGCTCGACGAAGAAGCCGAACTTCTGCACGGAAATAATCAGCGCCTCGTACTCCTCTCCTAGATGGCTCTCCATGAATTGCGCGGTCTTCCAGTCCATCAGTTCGCGCTCGGCGCCATCGGCGCGGCGCTCGGCCTCCGAGCTTTCCGATGCAATCTCTTCGAGCTCGACGCGGCGGTAGGCGCCGAGCCTGGCGATCCCTTCCTGTTTGCCGCCGGCCATGGGCGGCGCCCGCCGCGCGGGCATCGCGCCCGGATTCTCCAGCGCCCATTTCAGCGCGCGGTGCACGATCAGGTCCGGATAGCGCCGGATCGGCGAAGTGAAGTGCGTGTATTCCTTCGCGGCCAGCGCGAAGTGGCCGAGCGGGTCGGCGGCGTAACGCGCCTGCTTGAGCGACCGCAGCATCAAGTAAGAAAGAATGCGCTCCTCGGGCTTGCCCGCGATTTTCGCGGTCAGGCGCTGGTAGTGCTGCGGCCGAATATCGACTTCTTCGGGCAGCGTCACGCTCATCGGACGCATGCGCCCGTGCTTGGAGCGGCCTGCCCGCGCGGGCGCCTGCACCTGGCCGTGGCGCACGGCCACGCGGCGCTCGGCGATTTCCTCCACGCCGAGCGTGTAGCCGAAGGCGTGCGCCAGCTCGTCGAATTCGAGCACCTTCTTCGGGTCCGGCTTCTCGTGTACGCGGTGCAGCGAAGCCACGCCGCGTTTCTCGAGGTGCTGCGCCACGGCTTCGTTGGCCGCGAGCATGAACTCCTCGATCAGCCGGTGCGCGATGTTGCGCTCGCTGCGCACGATGTTTTTCATGCGGCCTTCGGCGTCGAATTCGATGAGGGGCTCGGGGAGATCGAAATCGATCGAGCCGCGCGCGTTGCGCCGCTCGTTGAGCCGCAGCGCCAGCTCCTTCATGCGGCGGAACTCGCTGGCGAGCCGGGCGTAGCGCCGGGTGGTTTCCGCATCGCCTTCGAGCACTTTGTTCACATTCGTGTAGGTCATGCGCTCGGCGGAGCGAATCACTCCGGGCGTGAAATCGGCGCGGACCATTTTTCCGCTCGCGTCCATTTCCATGATCACGCTCATCACCAGGCGGTCCACTTGCGGATTCAGCGAGCAGATGCCGTTCGAGAGTTCTTCCGGCAGCATGGGCACCGCGCGGTTGGGAAAATAGACGGAGGTGCCGCGCAGCCGCGCTTCGCGGTCGAGCGCCGAGCCCGGCCGGACGTAGTGCGCCACGTCGGCGATATGCACCTGCAGCTCGTAGTGCCCGTTCGCCAGCGCGGCGACGTACACGGCGTCGTCGAAATCGCGCGCCGTCTCCCCGTCGATCGTAGCGATGGGCAGATCGCGGAAATCGCGCCGCCCGCGCAAGTCCGCTTCGCCGACCTGCTGTGAAGCGGCCCGCGCGCCGGCCAGCGCCTCTTCGGGAAACGCGTGTGGCAGATGATGCTTGCGGATGATGATCTCGACGTCCACGCCGATCTCGCCCGGGCGCCCAAGAATCTCGACGACGCGCCCGGCCGGCGCAAGCCCGCCCTTCGGATAGCGCGTGAGCTCCACGTTGACCACCGCGCCGTCCAGCTCGGGAAGCTTTCGACGGCGAGCGGCGCCTGCTTCCGAGACGCCGCTAGTCCTTTCTCGCAGCTCGGCAGTCAGCTCTTCGCCCGGTGGGATCGACACTTCGTGAAGGATGCGCGTGTCATACGGCAGCACATGATTGCCGTGCGGGCCATAACGGAACAGGCCCACGAGCGTGGGGTTCTCGCGCTCGAGGATCTCGACGACGCGCCCTTCGGCGCGGCCATCGGCGCGGCGTCGCTCGATGCGCGCGAGTACGCGGTCGCCGTGCATGGCGTCGTTCAGCGCGTCGCGGCCGATGAACAGATCGCCGTCCACGCGCGGTATCGGCCTTTCGGGCACGAGAAAGCCGTAGCCGTCGCGATGCGCCACGATTCGCCCGGAAATGAGGCTCGGATCTTGGGCTCGTTTCGCTGCGGCTGGGCGAGCTGCCGGAACCGCCGGCGATCCAATCGCAGGCGCTCCGGCAGTAGCGGGCGAGGGGCGCTTCGCTCCCACAAGGCGATAGCGTCCGCCGTGGATTTCCTCGACGTCTCCGCGCCGCTTCAGTTGCTGGATGATCCGAGGCAGATAGCGCCGGCCGCGATGCTTTAGTCCCAGGCCGTGCGCGATTTCGCGAATGCTGGCGGGCTGGCGCAGGCCGGCGAGATGCCTGGCCACCTGCTCGGCGGTGACATCGATCGGCGGGGATTTTTCCCGCTGCTCCGGCGCGTGGCGCTTCCCCATGGCGGCACTGAGCGTAACGAAGTTCCGCCGCAGACGCAAAACGGAATCGCCGTGGCCCGTGTCAGGTTACGGGCGCATCGGCTCGGCCATTTCGCCCTCGTCGATGACCATGATCTTGCCGTTGGGCTCGCGCTCCAGCGCCGGCGCATACTCGCCCAGCGGCTCGCGCCGCCACCAGGCGCCTTGCTCACGTTTGGTCTTCATGTCCGTGAACCAATACTGATAAATGACCGACCGCACGCGCAGGGGAGGGCCGCCCGCGGCAAACGGATTCCCGGCAAACAATTCGAGAACGTCCGGCTCGTTTTTGAGCAGGCGTTCCTCGGTCCAAATGACGAAGCGGTAGTCGCGCCACGTGCCGAGCGAGGCAAACCATAGGTTCCAGTCGAAGCGCGGCTGGTACGGAGCGTAGATTCCCGGCGGAGTTTTCAAATCCTGCGGCTTGTAGCGGAAGGGATAGGCGGTCCACTCCTTGCCGTCACGCGAGCCTTGGAATTCGATTTCGTAACGCGCCGGCGTCATGACGGCGAAAAGTCCGTAACGATTGGCGATGCGCGAGGGATTGAGCCAGCGCACCGGCGCTTCCGGCAGCCACACGCCGAGCGAAAGCATCCAGGCAAGCTGCGCCGTCGTGGCGTAGAACACCATACCGAGGCAGATCGCCGCAACGCTCCTGCGCGCGGGCGTGAGCCGTCTGCGCCACCGCGCGCGCCGGCTTTCCGGCTGCGCCGCGCTCGGTGGAAGCTGCGGCGTATCCACGAGGCTGCGTATTCGCTGCGGCGCAATCCATTCGATCACGCGATCGTCGAGCAGCAGAAATCCGAGAGTGAACACGATGTAATTCAGAAACGCGTAGTTGGCCGTGAGAATGATGGAAATTTCGAACGGCGTGACGATGCAGAAGCAGGCTAGGCGAAACCGCCGCGGAAAAAACAGCAGCCACACGATCCCCAGCTCGATGCCGAGCGTGAACGCCACGGCCATGGCGTGAAACCAGTGCGGAAGATGCTGCACGTACCAGCCGATCCACGTGGGCAGCGGGCCGTTCTGGTAATACTCGTCCATGGCGGTGAAGTGCCGCCAGCTGTAGTCCCCGCTCGCCATTTTGGCTGCGCCGGACTCGAAATAGATTCGAAACCATTCCCACTGCAGCAGGAAGAGGCTTGCGCGCGACGGCGCGTTCCCGCGTCCCAGGCCCGGCCGGAATCCTGGCGGCGCGAAAAACAGCGAGATGAAACCCGCTTCGAGGAGCATCCCGTCGGATTGATAGCCCGAGAAATCTTGCGCGGCGGCCACAAACGAAAGGAAACAGACGAAGCAAACGACGAGCATCCCCCGCGGCCAGAGGTTGAAAACCAGCAGCAGCGATGCAGCCGCTCCGATCCAGCAGGCCAGCATCAGCGCGCGGTCGCTTGAGCCCAGCCAGAAGAGCGACGGCGCGAACCAGAAGCGCTGTGAGTGAATCGTCGCGGAAACGGCCTGCAGAAAGTCGCCCGCGGGAAGCAGCCCATTCGGGCCGATCAAGCCTTTGATTTGAAACAGCAGAGAATAGAACGCCGAAAAATAAATCAGTCCCAGCGCGCGCAGGAAAATCCACCGCGGCCACACATGCCCCGGCTTTCTTGCACCTGCCCGGCGCGCTTCCGTCTTGGTTTGCGCCGCTGCGGAGCGGGAAATCCCAAGCTCGAGGAGTTCGTCCGGCGCGCCTTCGCGCGGCCGCTCCGGCCCAAGCAGCCAATGAACCGCTCGCGCCGCCCACTCGATCGCAGGTGCAGCCATTTGTCCGCGATTATACTGTCGGCTGGGGCTTCGGCTTCAGACCTTGTTACCGCGGAACGCGGGCCGAAGAAGGAATGGTGCCCAAGAGAGGACTCGAACCTCCACTCCCTTGCGAGAACTAGCTCCTGAAGCTAGCGCGTCTGCCAATTCCGCCACTTGGGCCAATCAAACGCTCTATTCTACCATGCTCTCACCGTCGTAGCTTTTCGTATGTCGTTCAGGAGATCTTACTTGGCCGCCGCCGCGGCTGCCGCGGTCAGACTGCGGCTACGTCGGCTCAACAAAGGCGGGCGGCCCTTCCTTCATCCGGGCTGAAAGCACGCCCCCCAGGAACTCCTCAACTTTCCTGTTGCTTTCCCAAAGGAACAGTGGTATCTTCCTGTGGGAAACCCAAAGGGGGCGCCACCGTGAAACAGACTCTTTCCGCGAAACAAAAGGCCGACGTGCTGCAGGGCACGCTGGCGCTGATGGTGCTGAAGACTCTCGATGTGTTGGGGCCGCTGCACGGCTACGGCATCGCGCGGCGCATCGAGCAGATCAGCGGCGACCTGCTAGCGCTGAATCAAGGGACGCTCTATCCCGTGCTGCTCAAGCTGGAGCAGGAGGGCTCGATCGCCTCCGCGTGGGGCGCCTCGGAGAATAATCGCCGGGCGCGCTTCTACCGCCTGACGCGCGAAGGGCGCAAGCAGTTGCGCGCCGAAACCCAGGACTGGGAGCAGACCGCGGCGATCATCGGGCGGTTCTTCGAGGCCAAGGCGGAGGATTTGCCATGAAAACTCTGAAGCGGTTCTTCACGCGCGCGCGGAATCTGGCAGGCCAGCGGGCGCAAGACGAAAGGCTGCGCGAGGAGATCGAGGAGCACATCGCGCTGCAAACGGAAGAAAACATTCGTGCCGGCATATCGCCCGCCGAAGCGCGGCGCCAGGCGCGGCTGAAGTTCGGCGCCGTCGAGGCCATGAAAGAAAAGTATCGCGCGGAGCGCGGCCTGCCGGGGATCGAGAATCTCGTGCAGGACGTGCGCATCGCTCTGCGAATGCTGCGCAAATCCCCCGGGCTGACGGCCTTCGTGGCCCTTACTCTGGCGCTGGCCATCGGCATGACCTCGGGGACTCTCAGCATGGTGGACGCTCTGATCTTCCGGCCCTATGCGGTCCCGCATCCGGACAACATCGTCACGCTGGTCGGCACCACGCGCGATATTCCCTTCGACTACTTTTCTTATCGCGAATATCTCGACCTCCGCGACAAAACCACGAGCTACGACGGCGCGATCGCCTACGCCGATATGGAGGCGGTCGGCTTCAGCTCCGAACCCGCCGCCACCCCGCGCATCAAGGGCGGCATGCTGGTTTCCGGCAACTACTTCCGCGTCCTCGGCGTCGAGCCGCACCTGGGCCGCGGCTTCCGCGACACCGAGGATCAAGTGCCCGGCCGCGATCCCGTCGTCGTCCTCGGCGCCGACTTCTGGAAGCATGAATTCACCGGCGACCCCTCCGTCGTCGGCCGCAAAATCCGCCTCAACGGCGCCGAGTTCACCGTCATCGGCGTGGCCCCGGAAAGCTTCCCGGGCCTGCTGACCTTCGGCCATCCCGACTTCTACGCTCCCCTGGCCATGGCGCGGGTCTTCACCACCAACCTCGAAAAGAACTTCTTCGAGGACCGTGACGATCGCGAACTCACCATCAAAGCGCGCTTGCAACACGGCGTGACGCTGCAGGAAGCGCGCAATGAACTCGCCGTGCTGGCGCAAAACTTCGAGCGCGACTATCCGCAGGCCAATCGCGGCCGCGCGGCCGCCGTTTACACCCTCTTTGAAACGCGCACCATCGAAGACGGCAACTGGAAATTCTGCGTCATCTTCTTCATTCTCGGCCTGGCCGTCCTCCTGGTCGCCTGCACCAACGTCGCCGGTCTTCTTCTCAGCCGCGCCCGCGCGCGCACGCGCGAAATCGCCGTTCGCCTGGCCCTGGGCGCGGGCCGCTTCCGGCTCATCCGCCTGCTGCTCACCGAAAGCGCAATTCTGGCTTCCTTGGGTGGTTTGGCCGGCATCGCCATCGGCTACGGCGTCGTCGAATGGTTTCAATCGAAAGCCGGCATCGTATTCATGACCGAGCTGCCCATGGAGGTGCCGTTCCACATGGACATGCGGATTCTCGTGGCCAGCGTGGCGCTGGCAGCGCTGAGCGCGCTGATTTTCGGCCTCGCGCCCGCGCTGCAAACCACGCGCGTGGACCTCCTCCATGGTCTCAAGTCTGCCGACGTGGATCTGCCCGGCCGCAAACGCCTGTGGGGCCGCAACCTCCTGGTCGTCACCCAGGTCTCCATGTCGCTCATGCTGCTCACCGCCGCTTTCCTGATGGCCCGCAGTTTCCAGCACACCTTGCTCAGCGGAACCGGTTTCGCGAAGGACCATCTGCTCATGGTCAAGTTCGATCCTCGCCTTTTGCAGTACAACGCCGCGCAGACCAAGCAGTTCTATCAGCAGCTCGCCACGCGCCTCCGCCAGGCGCCCGGAGTTCAGAGCCAGGCTCTCACGCAGAACGTTCCCTGCGGGCAGGACGAGTATTACGGCGTCGCGTTCGTGCCCGACAGTTTCCCAATGCCGCCCGGCCGCCAGAATTTCACTTCCATGATGGATACGGTTGACGAAGGTTACTTCGCCACTATGGGAATTCCCATCCTCCGCGGCCGCGGATTCCTGGCCTCCGACAACCCGGAAACGCCGCGCGTCGCCGTCGTGAACGACTATTTCGCGAAACACTATTGGCCCGCGGGCAATGCCGTGGGCCAACACATCCGGCTCGATAGCCCCACTGGCACGCCCGTCGAAATCGTCGGCGTGGCGCAGACCATCAAGTATCAGGACGTGACGCAAGAAAAGCCGGTCGATTTCCTGTACCTGCCGCTCTCCCAGCATCCCATCTCGCGGATTTACCTGATGCTGCGCTCCACCGGGGATCCCGCGCAATTGGTTCCGTCCGTAAAGGAAGCGGTCCGCTCCCTCGATCCCAATATGCCCATGCTGCAAACCCGGGCCTACCAGGACCTCTACCTGAACCAGGCCGTGTACGGCCCGCGCATCGCCATTCAGCTAGTCGGCGCCATGGGCGCGGTCGGCCTGTTCCTGGCCATCGCCGGTTTGTACGGACTGGTGGCATACAACGTGAGCCGCCGGACGCGCGAGATTGCCATCCGCATGGCCATAGGAGCGGGCCAATCCGACGTGCTGCGCCTGGTAATGGGCAAGGGGCTTGTGCTGGTAGGGCTGGGAACGGCGATCGGGCTGGCGATGGGCCTGGCCGTCGAGCGGCTGATGAACTACTTTCTGTTTGATGCCGGCGGCGTGGACATTGTGGCTTATGTGGCCGTAGTGCCGTCGTTGCTTCTGGTGACCGCGCTGGCGGCGTACGTCCCGGCGCGGCGCGCCACGCGCATCGCTCCCACCCAGGCGCTACGCTACGAGTAGCCAGGGAGTGGCGCATATAATTCTGTGTGTGCGGTTTTGTGTAGCGTCGGCGCCCCGACGGCAGGTTTTCCGCGGCGCTGGCACCCTGCAAAATCGCCGGCAGGATGCCCGGCGCCACTGCACACCGCTGTGGCCGCGACGTACGGGGCGTTGCCTTACCCACACGGAGATTTAACTTCTGCAGTAATCACTATTCGTGGTACATCAATCCTCCAGAGTGTGCTACATCCTTTGCAATTAGCTCGGTGATCGGGAAGCGACGTGGTGGCTGCCCGGGGCCGGTATCGCAAATTCTCGCGAAAAGGAGATTCCATTCCATGGTTCGAGCGCGTTTTCTTGGGTTCGTCTTGACGGTTGCATTCCTGGCGGGAGCAGTTCTAGCTCAAGTGCAAACCAAAACGCAGACCAAGGCCCAAGCCCCCAAACAGGCGCAGGCCCAGCCAACGACCCAGGCTACGATTAAGGCCCAGCCTCAGACGAAAGCCAAAGCCCCAGTGCTGCTCAACCTCAC
>Ga0187846_10000821_pt1 | contig 17792 bp, 15 predicted proteins | sample TC_taG_FD_161473 | JGI IMG/M metagenome (GOLD analysis project Ga0187846, IMG submission 161473) | Biofilm microbial communities from the roof of an iron ore cave, State of Minas Gerais, Brazil - TC_06 Biofilm (v2) | ecosystem: Environmental > Terrestrial > Deep subsurface > Cave > Wall biofilm...
CTTACGCGGGGACGTCTTTCGGCTGACTGCCCGGGACGAGCACGGGCGTCTGCACGCCGTCGATGACTTCCTTGCTGATGATGCACTTCTTCACATTTGTCAACGACGGCAGGTCGTACATGATGTCGAGCATGACTTCTTCGAGGATCGAACGCAGACCGCGCGCGCCGGTCTTGCGCGCTTGGGCGCGGATTGCGATGGCGGCGAGCGCTTCCTTGGTAAGCGTCAACTCGATGCCGTCCATTGCGAAGATCTTCTGGTACTGGCGCACGAGCGCATTGCGCGGCTCGGTCAGGATGCGGCGCAGCGCGAGTTCGTCGAGCGAGTCGAGTGTGACGACGATCGGTAAGCGGCCGATGAACTCGGGGATGAGGCCATAGCGCAGCAAGTCTTCCGGCAACAGCACCTTGAGCAAGCGGCTCGTCTTCTTCTCCGCCTTCGGCTCCGGCATGGCGCGGAAGCCGAGACTTTGGCTCGCGACCCGCCCCTCGATGATCCGCTCGAGGCCGTCGAACGCGCCGCCGCAGATGAACAGCACGTTGGTGGTGTCGATCTGGATGAACTCTTGGTGCGGATGTTTGCGCCCGCCCTGCGGCGGAACGTTGGCGGTCGTGCCTTCCAAGATCTTGAGCAGCGCTTGCTGGACGCCCTCGCCTGAGACGTCGCGCGTGATCGACGGGTTCTCGCTCTTGCGCGCGATCTTGTCGATCTCGTCGATGTAGACGATGCCCTTCTCGGCGCGCTTGACGTCGTAATCTGCAGCTTGGATGAGTTTGAGAAGAATGTTCTCGACGTCTTCGCCGACATAGCCCGCTTCCGTGAGCGACGTCGCGTCGGCCATCGCGAGCGGCACGTCGAGGATCTTGGCGAGCGTCTGCGCGAGGTACGTCTTGCCGGAGCCCGTCGGACCGATGAGCAGGATGTTGCTCTTATGCAGTTCGACGTCGTCGGTGCTCGATGCCGCGGAGTTGATCCGCTTGTAGTGGTTGTATACGGCGACGGCCAGGCTCTTCTTGGCGCGGTCCTGGCCGATCACGTACTGATTGAGGATGTGGTTGATCTCTTTGGGCTTCGGGATGTTGCGGAGGCGGAGGGTCTCGTCAACGTTCTTATAGAGCTCTTCCTCTATGATCTCGTTGCACAGTTCAATGCATTCGTCGCAGATGTAGACGCCGGGGCCTGCGATAAGCTTGCGCACCTGCTCCTGCGATTTTCCGCAGAAACTGCACTTGAGCTGGCCCTTCTCGTCCCCGAACCGAAACATCCGCTTCCCTCTACGTCCCCGGCCTCGAGCTGCGCTCGAGTGCTACGTTGCTTTCTTCGCTCGAGTGATACGTCATCAGGCCGCTGACGGCTTGGGCGCGCTGGCCGCGCGGCTTTCCTTGCTGATGACCGAATCGACGATGCCGTAGGCGACGGCTTCTTGCGCCGTCATGATGTAGTCTCGCTCAAGGTCCCGTTCGATTCGCTCGAGGGGTTGTCCCGTTGTCTCTACATAGATATCGGCCAAGACGCGTCGGCTCTTTATGAGGTCGCGAGCGTGGATCTCGAGATCACTAGCTTGCCCACCGAGTTGCGACACCCACGGCTGATGGATGATGACCTTAGAATAAGGAAGGCAAAAACGTTTGCCGCGCGCGCCGCCGGTGAGGAGGATTGATGCACCGCTGGCCGCCATGCCGGCGCAGAACGTCGCGACGTCGGGTTTGATGAGCCGCATCGTGTCGTAGATCGCGAGTCCGGCGGTGAGGCTGCCGCCGGGTGAATTGATGTACATCTCGATGTCTTTGTCTGCGTCTTCGCGCTCTAAGAACAGCAGTTGTGCGATCACGAGGTTCGCCATGTTGTCGTCGATGCCGCCCGTGACGAAGACGATGCGGTCCTTGAGCAGACGTGAAAAGATGTCGAAGGCGCGCTCCCCGCGCGACGTCTGCTCGACCACCATCGGTACCAGATGTCCCATGTTCCCCCTTTAAGGTCTTGACCCGATCCTCGAGCTGCGCTCGAAAGCTGCGGTGTTTATGCGGTCACGGACGTGGTAGGTTCGGCCCCAGGGGCCTCGACAACTTCCGCTTTTTCGACCAGGAATGCGAGCGTCTTGTGACGCTCGACAGCGCCTGCCAGGCGTGAAAGACCGCCGGAACGCTCGAGTGTGCTGCGCGTCTCCTTTACGCTCCTGCCGCTCGCCTGCGCCAGCGCTTGGACCTCGCGTTGGATTTCAGCCTCGCTGACGCTGATATTCTCCGTCTTCGCGATGGCTTCGATCAGCAGCACGCCTTTCACGCGGCGCTGCGCATCCGGCATCAGTTGCGCGCGCAGCGTCTCTTCTGTCTGCTGCCGGGCATTCAGATAATCGCGCCAGGCTTCGTCCGAATCAGCAACCTGCGTCTTGATGCTCGAAAGCAGACGTGCTGCCTCTTCAGTGACAAGCACGTCAGGTAGCGGCAGGTCGTGCGATGCGACGAGGGCATCGACCACCTGCCGCTCCATCGCTTCGCGCGCCCGATCGCTCGCCATGCGCTCGAGCCGACGGCGGATCTCCGCGCGCAACGCGTCGAGGGTCGTCAAGTCCGAGACTTGTCTTGCGAACTCGTCGTCGGCCGCGGGCAGCACCGGCACCTTGACCTCGTGAACGGTCACGTCGAATGTTGCGGTTTTGCCCGCGAGCCGTTCCGGCTTGTACGTCGCCGGGAACGTGACGGTGATCGTGCGCCGCTCGTCCGGGAGCATTCCATACATCTGTTCAGCGAATCCGGGGATAAAGCGCTCGCTCGACACTTCGGTGGTGTGATTTGTCGCCGTGCCGCCTTCGAACAGCTCGCCGTCAATGCGGCCGCTGTAGTCCAGTGTGACGATGTCGCCAGCTTGCACGCCGCGTTCCATGACGGGTTCGTACTTCGCGGCCCGTCTGCGCAACGAATCCAAGCTGGCGTCGACATCCAATTCAGGGACGTCGATCGGCGGCTTGCTGATCTTCAGGCCGATGTATGCGCCAAGTGTTACCTCGGGCTTTATCGAGACGGTGGCGACGATCTTCAGGCCGCGACCTTCATCAGTTCGTTGAAGGTCGATCTTCGGGTGCGCGACCGGGTCGAGGTGGTGCTCCTCGAGGGCACGCGCGTACGCCTGCGGCACGATCGCCTCGAGCGCTTCGTGCTCGACGCGTTCCGGCGCGACGTGCTGCTCCACGACATGGCGGGGCGCATGGCCGGGACGAAAGCCGGGGATGCGCAGACGCTGGGCGAGACTGCGGAAGACCTTGGCTCGCGCCTCGTCGAGGTCGCTGCTCGAGACTTCGATGTCAAGTTCGACTTGGGTTGGATCCAGTTTGCGGAGGGTTGCGGTCAATGAATCCTCTGATGCGTCTGTAGCACTCGAGCGCAGCTCGAGTCGAAACCTTAGCGGAAGACGAGATTCGAACTCGCGACCCTCGCCTTGGCAAGGCGATGCTCTACCACTGAGCTACTTCCGCGCACGAGCGACGTTACTTAACCGGCAACCGGCGTTTCCCTTGCGTTAGCGCGGGGATGGAATGCATTGCTATGGCACGAAAACGCGCGCATGACCGATGCGACCTTGGTCGCCGTCGTTTTGGTGATTGGCGGTGCGCTGTTCCTCGCGATTTTCTTGTGGATCACGGCGCAGCGCGTGAAAGAAATCGGCCCTCCTAAACCACCACCGGACCATCATCACTAGATTCCGTTTCCTTAGGTAGTGCATCGGCCGCTCGGGTGAGCGGCCGATGAGTTCGCGGGCTTGTTGCTGTTGTTATTCCTCTGTTGGTCTCGTCTTCGCGAGTTCCGCGATGTTCTTGACGACTGTGGCGTCCGCGAGCGTCGTCGTGTCGCCGAGCGGCCGCTCCTCCATCACGTCACGCAACAGCCGCCGCATGATCTTGCCCGATCGTGTCTTCGGCAAATCAGGCGTGAACGTGATGTACTTCGGCCGCGCAAACGCGCCGATCTTCGAGGCGACGTGCTTGCGCAGCTCATCGGCCTGCTCCGGCGAACCGATCCCGCCGCCTTTGAGCGTCACGAACGCCGCGATGGCCTCGCCGGTGATGTCGTCCTTCTTAGCGACGACCGCGGTTTCAGCGACCTTCGGATGGTCGACGAATGCGCTCTCGACTTCCGTCGTGGAGATGCGATGGCCAGAGACGTTCATCACATCGTCGACGCGGCCGAGTAGCCAGTAGTAGCCATCCTCGTCGCGCTTGCAGCCGTCAGCGGGGAAGTAGTAGCCTTGCTTGGGGAATTTGCTGTAGTACGTCTGCAAGTAGCGATCGTGCGCGCGCCAGAGCGTACGCAGCATCGCCGGATATGGCTTTGTGATCACGAGGTAGCCGCCGCCGCCGAGCGGCACAGACTCACCATCTTGATTCACCACGTCCGCAAAAACGCCGGGATACGGCCGAACCGCCGAGCCCGGTTTGGTCGGCGTGATGCCGGGGAGCGGGGTGACGAGGATCTGCCCCGTTTCAGTCTGCCACCACGTGTCCACGACCGGGCAACGCCCGCCGCCGATGTGCTCGCTGTACCAGATCCACGCTTCCGGATTGATGGGTTCGCCGACGGTACCGAGGAGCCGCAAGCTCTTGAGGTCATGCTTGGCCGGATATTCCGGTCCCCATTTCATGAACGTGCGGATCGCGGTCGGCGCGGTGTAGATGATAGTGATCTTGTACTTCTCTACGAGCGCCCAGAAGCGGTCTTTGTCTGGGAAGTCGGGTGTGCCCTCATAGAAAACGCTGGTGGCACGATTGGCGAGCGGGGCGTACACGATGTACGAATGTCCCGTCACCCAGCCGATGTCCGCCGTGCACCAAAAGACGTCCGTGTCTTCCTTTAGATCGAAGATGTATTTGTGCGTCGAGGTCGTGCCCACGAGGTAACCGCCGGTCGTGTGGACGATGCCCTTCGGCTTGGCGGTCGTGCCGCTCGAATACAAGATATACAAGATATCTTCGGAATCCATGTGCTCGGGCGCGCACTGATCGCTCTCTTTGGAGACCAGGTCGTGGTACCAGAGATCGCGTCCCTGTTTCCACGCGACTTGATCGCCGATCCGCTTGACGACGATTACCTTTTCTACGGACGGCGTATCCTTGGTCGCGTCATCCGCGATCTGCTTGAGTTGGATCTTGCCGCCGCGCCGCCAGCCTTGGTCCTGGGTGATCAGGACCTTGCTCTCCTGGTCGAGGATGCGGTCCTTCAGGCTGTCCGCTGAGAAACCGCCGAAGACCACCGAGTGGATGGCGCCGATGCGCGAGCACGCCAGCATCGCCACGGGAAGTTCGGGTACCATGCCCAGGTAGATAGCGACGCGATCGCCCTTCTTGACGCCGAGTTTTTTGAGCGTATTGGCAAGCCGGCACACGTCTTTCAGTAGGCCCTCATATGTAAGGGTCCGGGTGTCGCCGGGCTCACCCTCCCAATAGTAAGCGACCTTGTTGCCGTGGCCGGCTTTGACGTGGCGGTCGAGGCAGTTATGCGACATGTTGAGCTTGCCGCCGTCGAACCAGCGGGCGATCTTCGTTTTGTCATCCCATTTCAGAACGCTCGTCCACTTGGTGAACCAATCGAGCCGCTCGGCTTGCGAGGCCCAAAATGCGTCGGGGTCCTTGGACGCGCGATCGTAGATGGCCGGGTCGTTCCAGTTCGCTTGTTTCTTGAACGCTTCCGACGGCGTGAACTTTCGCTTCTCTGGAAAGAGAGCTTCAATCGCTTGTTGTTTTTGTCCGAGCATGGTGCCCTCCGGATGACGGCAATCCGCGCCAATCGCACGGGCTAGCTTGAGCACATAGAGCGTGCTCGTGAGGCAGTGGGGCGGGACGTTAGGCGCTTTGCGGACCTATTCTTTCCGGGCCGCTGGCCCGCCTCGCAGGACCCCGCGCGATGGAGCGTCCGAGGGCGAGAGGTGACTGTCGAGGTGAGGCTCAATCATCCGGCACCTAACGATCGCACCGCCGTTTCTGTGGTGGGGCGTTCGGTGCTTTGTTTTCCTACCCGTTCGATTGGAGGTTGACCAATGGCGAGTTCATCCGCGAGTCAAGTGGCAAACCCTGGGCCGCTCGGGCTCGCAGGTTTCGCGCTCACGACGCTCCTGTTGTCGGCCAACAACGCCGGACTGTTACCGGGCTCGGATATTTGGGTCGGCTGGGCGATCTTCTACGGCGGGGCGGCGCAGTTCGCCGCCGGCATGTGGGAGTTCAAGGCAAACAACACGTTTGGGGCGACGGCGTTTAGCACGTACGGCGCCTTCTGGATGGCGCTGGCGACATACGTCTGGTTTTGGGCCGGCAAGGCGAAAGACGTCCACGCCGACTTGGCGTGGATGCTTTTGGGCTTTGCCATCTTCACCGGCTACATGATGCTCTGCTCGTTCAAGATCAAGAACCCGCCGGTGAATTGGGTGTTCATCGCGCTGTTCATTACGTTCGTGTTGCTCGCTGCCGGTGAATTCACCGGTCAGGCGATGCTCCACACGCTTGGAGGTTGGGTCGGCATCGTCACTGCGGCACTCGCCTTCTACGCGTCGTACCTAGGTGTTGCGAAGAGCGTCGCGTAGCAAGCCCGTCCACAACAACAACGGCGACGCCTCGTTTGGGGGCGTCGCCTTCTCTTTTCTCCGCTATTCCTACTCAGGCGCTCGCTTTTCCGGAGCGGTTTTCGTGCATGATGTTCGCGCGCGACAGAAAATAGCCAGCGTCTGGCGCTATTGGCTCAAGATTGAGCGCCCGCATAAATGAGCGTGCAGTGCACACCGCCGTCGAGGTCACCGGCATCCCCAACTTCTCCTCCGCCCGCGGGATTGCGGCCAGTGACGGCATCTGCACGCAGGCCGATAGCACCACGACATCGGCCCCGCGCGTGTTGAGCCTATCGAGTTCTGCCAACAGTGCCAGTGGATCGCGCCGGCCGACCTCGCGGTTGTCCGTAATCGCTAACGAGATAGCGTCGATCACCTGAATGCCCTCGTTGCGGAGGTAGCCGACGACCATATCCGTGAGCGACGGCTCGTACGGGGCGACGAGCGACACCGCACGGGCTCCGGACTGCTTCAGCTCTTCGACAAGGGCGCCGGCCGAGGTTATGACGGCCGCCCTTGAACCATGCTTGCGCATTTCTCGTTCCAGGTTCGCCTGGGACTCGCGATGATAACCGGGCCGCATGGACATGATCGCGACGAGGCAGGCGTAGCCAACAACGTCCACGGTTGCGTCGGCTAGCTCCACCGCGCATCGCTGGCTGTCGCGGTCCATCGCTTCGAGTTCCGCCTTGGCCACGTTTCGCATCCGCATGCGGCTTGAATGAAACGTGACGTGCCCGTCTTCGGGGCGCGCGCGCTCCCGTGCGGCGAAGATCGCGGGGATCTCGGTCTCCATGGTCGTGTTGGAACTGGGGATTATCTGACCGATACGCATCGTCACAGAATCCTGGGCAAGACAGGAGTCGAACCTGCATGGGTTGCCCCACCGGATTCTAAGTCCGGAGCGTCTGCCAATTCCGCCACTTGCCCTCAGCGATATCTTCCATTCGACGCCTCATCGCACATTCGTTGCACGGACATGTCTGGCTATCGCGGCTCTACGATCTTCCAGTACGAGTCTTTCCTGACGATCTTGCCGTCTCGAAAGTCGAAATGGTCGCAACCGCACACCTCGATTCGCACGCCAGCAGGAGTCGTGCCGGTCAGCGTCCACTCGGACACGCCCTTAGTTCCGCATACCCAATGCGTGTCGTTCCCATAATGGACGTCGGGGAGTCCGCTGAAGCGGCTAGCGAGACCCTCGCGAACTTGCGCCTTCCCGACATATCGCCGACCCCACGGGTCGGGTCCGCGCGGCATATCGAAGGTGCATTCCTCGGCGAAGAACCCCATGATAGCATCGAGATCATGGCGGTTGAACGCGTCGAGGATTTCAACGAGGGTATCGACCGTCACTGCGTCGCACTGTGCCATGCGCATCCACAACCTTTCTAGATCAGGCGGGCGTGTTGTTTGTGCTTCCAGACCAGCGAGTAGTACGAAAATTGCAGGATGAGGGCCACGACGAACGCGGCGGGGTAGCCGATCCATATGCCGGGGAGACCGATGACGTGCGAGAGCACGTACGCGACAGGCACTTCGATGCCCCAAATCGCGAAAATGCCGATCGTGGTGGGCCACAACACAGTACCGCTGGCGCGCATCACGCCGGACAGAATTGCGGAATTTCCGAAGATGAGGTAGCTCCACAGCGTGATGTACAGCAGCTGCACCGCGATGTCGTGCGTCTGCAGATCGGTGATGAACCAGCCGATGAGCTGGCTGCTGAACACATAGCAAAGCGCGATGATCGCGCCGCCCATCACGTAGTTGATGCCCACGGCCGCGTGGACGACACGGTGCAAGAGGTCTTCGCGCCGCGCGCCGATGCTCTGCGCGCCGAAGATCGACGACGCGATGCCGATGCTGATGGCCGGGAATTGGACGTAACTGACGATCTGATTCACCGCGCCGTATGCTGCCGTGGCGTGGGAGCCGAAACGATTGACAAACGAGATGACCGCCAGTTCAGCGAGCGAAACGAAGATGACTTGGATGCCGGTCGGGATCCCGATCCGGATGATCTGCCCAAGGATGGGCCAGTTCAAGCGCAGATCCCGCACGGTTTCGGCGTCGAGCATAAGCGGATGGCGGATCACCCGCAGGTAGATGAGGAGGGCGACGAGCCCGACGAACGTCGCGATCACCGCTGAGACCGCCGCGCTCAACAGGCCGAGGCGCGGCAAGCCGAACCATCCGAGGATGAGCGCGGGCGTGATGAGCAGACTGATGACCGTCGTGACGAGGAGAAAGATGAACGGGGTGGTCGCGTCGCCCGTTCCTCGCATAAACGTGACGTAGCCGAAGAACACGAAGAGCAACGGCACCGCGTAAAAGATGATGCGCGCGTACGCCTCGGAATCAGACAGGATGTTCGCCGGAGTGCCGAGCGCTTGCAGCAAGGCGTGATTCGTCAGCGCACCCGCGAGCGCGACCGCGCACCCGACTAAGAATGTGAACGTGATGCTCGTCCCCGCGACCTCTTTGAGCTTCTGCTGATCCCGGGCGCCGTACGCCTGTCCGATCAGCACCGTGCTGCCGCTGGACAACCCGATGAGGAACGAGATGAGTAAGAACAAGATGGGAAAGAACGCTGAGATCGCCGCCAGAGCGTCGACGCCGATCAGCCGCCCGATGTAAATGCTGTTGATCGTTCCGGAGGCGGACTGCAAAATGTTGCCGAGCACCAGCGGGATAATGAACAGCACCATCACCTGCCAGAGCGGCTTAGATTGATCGAAAATGCCGCGTGCGGGGGCTTGCACCGCCGGCGGCTACTGCGCCGGCGTGTCGCGCGAGATGCGCAAGAGGTTGCGGATGGTGCCTTCGGGGGCGGCGGCGCGCGCCAGGAGATCGGCCGCCTGACACTCGTGCTCGCTCTCGACGATGCCTTGCAACAGAATCATATTGCCGATGGCGTCGACCGAAATGGCGCGAACACGCAGGCTTGGATGGCGTGTGAGCGCGCGGCGGATGCGCGCGAGCGGTGAGCCGATGGCCGCAATGCTGTCGCCGACGCGATCGATGACGACCTCCACGACATCGGCGATTTTCGTTGCGGTGAGTCCGACGGCGAGGCCGATTCGCTCGCGGTCGTGCGTCAGGATGTGGGTCAAGCGGCGCATTCCGCGTTGCAGCCGTCGCGCAAGCTCCAGGCGATTTTCGCGTGGAGCCGCTGCCACACCGGCGAGCAGGCCGAGTAGGGCGGCAGCGGCAACGCCACTTGCAAGTCGATCATTCATGGGTGATTGCGGCTCTCGAGAAGCGTGGGGCGCAATGTGCGTCGTGAGGGACTTGAACCCACAACCAACGGATTAAGAGTCCGCTGCTCTACCATTGAGCTAACGACGCGCGTGCGACCTGCGATGGTTACGCGAAGCGCGTTTTGTGGACCTGTCTTGTCGATGTTTGGGTTGTTTGTTGTGCTTTGGCCGAGCACGGTCAGAGTTGTTCGAGCACAAAGCGCCGATCCAGGCTTTGCAGCGGCCGCGCGTTCATCGGGATCACCTTGCGAAAGCGCGCGATCTGGTCTTGAGATAGCTGAATCGATTGCCCCAGGACGAGCCAGCGGACGCCCTCCGAGCACGGCGGCGTGGTGAGCGACCCCATGTAAAAGAAGTATGGCGGAGTCTTGACACGAGCTTTTGGCAGGAGCTCAGCGACGTTCACGGTTGTGCTGCCGATCAATTTCTCCTTACCGACGTCTGCTGGGATGGCTTGCCAGATCGGCGCAAGCGCGGCGTTTGCAGATCCTTGCTCGAGGAACACGCCGACGACGGCGAGTTCCTTGGCCGCGTTCTGATGGACGATGTGCAGCTCCATGTCGGCGAGCTTGCCGTTTCGCGCATGTTCGCTCGGCGTGTGGAAGTGGAACTGTACGATCTGATATTTCTTGCCGCGCGCCGTCAAGATGCTGCCGGGCGCATAGTTGATCTGGATGGTGTGCCCGTTGTTGATGATGCGCAGCGGCGTTGCGTGATAGTCGAAGGCGAGCGCGCCCACGTCTGCCCAGATGACGTCGGCATCGGTCAGATCGATTGGCGATTGCTGCTGGCCTCTCGAGCACGGGCTGAACGCAGGCGCCAACGATCCCCAGTGACTCGGCCCTTCGGCCCCGGTGTAGGCCCAATGCGGCGAGCCGGAAGCGCTCGCGCGAGCGATGCGAGGAATTGCGAGGTCTGCGCACCAGGCGACGCCTGCCGCGCCGAGCGCGACATTGGAGAGGAAGCGATGCCGGTTCATGATCTGCACGGGAACAGCGTGCCGGGCTTTGGGCAGCGCGCTTCGCGCTCCTGCTATGCGGCCGCCGCGCGCGGCCGCCGTCCGAGCGTCAACGCGAAGATCAGCGTGCCGATGAGTGCCACGCCCGCGGCGACGAAGAACGTCAGATGCGGCGAGACGCGCCAGAGCACACCGCCGACGATGGAGGCGGGGAAGACGATAAGCCCACGAACGAAGTAGTATGCGCCGACGTCGACGCTCTTTCGGTCGACGCGCGCTAAGTCGACCAGCAGCGCTTTGCGCGGCGGCTCGCCGATCTCGCGCAGGCCCATGCAGATGAAGGCGGCGGTCAGCATCCCGGGCGTGGCCGACAATCCGAGCGCGAGCGGGAAGAGCGCGAAGAATCCGTAGGTGAGCGTTATCCATGGCTCGCGTCTGCCTGCGTCCGCGGCGCGCGCGACCGGCACGTACACCGCGATCGATGTGAGCATTGCGAGGCCGACAAGCAGGCCGAATGTCGCCGCGCTGACGCCGACGACTTGGGTCGCGTAGAGCACGATGAAGACTTCACCGATGCCTTGTCCGAAGCGCACGAAGCAATCGGCGAGCAGCAGCTGCTTCAGAGCAGGGTCGAGCGCGGCGGCGCCCGCGACTGACTGCGCGATCGAAAGCAGCTTAGGTTGTTGGAAACGGTACGAGACGATCTGGACGATCGCCGCCGCGACGCCGAGCGCGATACCTATCGCAAGCGCGCTGCGGATGCCCAGCAGCAAGCCGAACGACCCGATGAGCAGCCCGCCGAGCGTAGGAGCTATGATGATCGGGATGCGCCGTACGATCGACTGGAGCGCAAATGCGACGCTGCGCTCGCCCTTTTCCAGCGAGTCTGCGACGACCGAGAACGTTGCCGGCAGCGAGAAGCTTTGCCATGCCATGACGAGCGGCAGGGCGATGAGCAGCATCCACCAGCGGGTGGCGAGGGCGAAGGCGATGTAGCCTGCGATCGCCAGACCGTTGAACGCAAGCAGTGAGCTCTTGGGGCCGACGCGTGCCGTGAGGACGCCGCCGGGGAACTGGTAGACGGCGTCCAGGAGATCCTTGAACGTGCCGTAGGCTGAGACCGCGAGCACGGAGCCGCCGAGCGCCTCGAGGTAGTTCGGCACGAAGCGCGTCCAAAGTTCTTCGCCGGAAGCGATGAAGAAAATCGCCGCCAGCAGCGCAGTGAGATTTCTGCGCTGCGTGCCCGCGCTGACGGGGCCTCGTGTCATTCCTTAGTTTTGGGTGCCTTTGCAGAATTCGTAGAGCGCGTCGTACAGCGGTGATTCGACCTCCAGTAGCGCGTGATCGTCTCGGTACGCAGATCCCCACTGGGCGTGAAAACCGGAGGCGACGGCGTAGAGGCCGGGTGATTCGGGCGTCAGCGATCGCTTATCGGTGTCCGCGCCGCGCACGATTTCGGCCATGCGGTGCAGCGCGGGATCGGTGAGCCGGTATTTCTTCAAGAAGGCATCGAATGAGCACAGATCGCCGTGATGGCCGAGTTCGACGTCTGGGATGTCGAACGGCAACGCGCCTTTGGCGGTTGCTATCTGCTTGACGTCGTCGCGTGGAACGTAGAGAATCTCCGCTCTTGGGTCGATGAACCGCTTGACAAGCCAGGCGCAGGCGATGCGGTCGACTTTTGCGTGTTCGCGCGTGACGAACTTATGGGACATGGATCACCTCCGGGTGAGTATGCTCGACAACGGACTATGATGCGATAGGGTGCGTCTTGCGCCCGCCGAATTCCGTTGCCGGCTTCCGGCCAAAAGGATAAGACATGCGGCGTCTGTTTGTTGCATTCGCGGTGCTCTGCGTGCTGGCGGTTCCCGCGGCGGGTTCGATGCTGCAACCGCCGGCGAGCTCGCCAGTCGTGGTCAAGACGACGTACTTCGGCGTCATTGTCGACGATCCGTATCGGTGGTTGGAGCCCGCCAACTCGGCACAGGTCTCGAAGTGGATCGACGTCCAGAACGACTACGCCGCGCGCGTGTTCTCGACGTATAAGGGCGCGGCGAGGATCTCCAAGCGCTTGCGGCAACTCGCCCTGTCCGGACCGCATCGCTTCGATCCGAAGATCGCGGCCGGCAAGCTCTTCTACTTGAACGACGCGCCGCCGGCGGCGCAGCCGGTGCTCGTGGTGCAGTCGTGGCCGACGTTAGGTACCGCGCGAGTGCTCGTGGATACGAATCCGGCGGGCGGGTTGCTGTCGATCGAGGGGTATTGGCCCTCGCCCGATGCCACGCACGTCGCCTACGCGACGCAGCAGGCCGGGTCGGAGCGCTTGTCCGTGCACGTGGTTGAGGTCGCATCCGGTAGATCCTTGAAAGACGTGCTGCCGTGGATGAGCGCCGGTACGTCGACCGCTGCGCTCGCGTGGGACGCGGACAATCGCGGTTTCGCGTACACGCGCATGCCGATTCCGGCCGTCGCTGTGCCGCTGTCTGCTCCCCTTCCGTTCGGATCGTATTTCTACTCGAGTCTCTACCATCATAGTTTGGGAACGCCGGCGAGCGCGGACACGTCGGAGCTCAGCGACGATTCTGCGGTGGCCGAATGGAACGCGCTGAATGGGCCGAGCGGGGTAGCGCTTGCGATGGTTCATGATGGAGACGGCTCGTACGCGTCCGTGTTCTTGCGCGGATCGAATGGCGTGTGGGGCAAGGTTCTGGACTCGAGCGCGGGCGTGCTGGTGGGGAGTGAAACGCGAATCGACACCGCTGCGTTTGTCGGCGATCGGTTGCTGGTCATCGAAACAGCTTCGTCACCTCGGGGCAAGGTCGTGGCATTGAGCGGCACCGGGCGCGGCATCTACGAACCGTCGGGCACGTGGTCGGTACGCGCAATCACGTCGGTCGCGGGCGGTTTCTTGTCGAGCGAGGTGAATGGGCCAGATTGGCGCGTGGTGCACGTAAGCGTTGACGGGAACGTCGTGCGGACGCTGCCTCTACCTGCGCACGGCATAGGCGTTGGGATGGTCACGGCTGAGTCCGGCGGCAGCAGCGCGTTGGTGGAGTATTCGGGTTGGGTCATACCGAGCCGGTGGGAGCGTTACGACGTGCGGTCCGGTTCGTTGACGCAAATCTACGGTCTCAAGCCCGCCGCCGATTATTCGCAGGTCGAGTTCACGGTGCAATTTGCGACATCCAAGGACGGCACTCGGGTGCCGTATACCGTGTTGCGCCGCGCCGGCATGGCGGCGAATTCAAACGCGCCCGGCATCCTGACCGCGTATGGCGGCTACGGGCTCGAGGTGGAGCCGTCCTTCATCGGCACTGCACTCGCGTGGATCGAGAGCGGCGGTGTATATGCTGTTGCGAATATCCGCGGCGGAGGCGAGTACGGTGAGGCGTGGCACCTCAACGGGCGGCTGACAACGAAGCAGAACGACTATGACGATTTCGCGGCATGTGCGCGCAGCCTCGTTGATACGGGTTGGGTGTCGCCGACGCGCCTTGGAATCGTCGGCGGGAGCAACGGGGGGTTGCTGATGGGCGCCGCGCTGACGCAGCATCCCGAGTTGTATCGCGCGGTGGTGAGTTTCGCCGGCGACTACGACATGCTGCGGGTGGAAGATTCGCCGAACGGCCGTTTCAACGTGACCGAATTCGGCACGGTGAAGAATGAGGCTCAATTCCGGGCGCTGCTCGGATACTCGCCGTACCACAACGTGCAAAGCGGTGCTGATTACCCGGCCGTGCTCATGATCGCCGGTGAGAATGATCCACGAGTGCCGCCATGGCAGTCGCGCAAGATGGCGGCGCGGTTGCAGGCGACGAGCAAGAGCGGCCATCCGATCATGCTGATCACCCGCCGGCAAGCTGGGCACGGCATTGGCGCATCGTTCAGCCAGCGCTTGGGCGATCGCTCGGCCGAGTACATCTTCTTCTCCAACGAGCTTGAATTGCGGTCCCAAAACCACTAGACGATGCGGGGTGCGTCAGTGATATCCTCTTGCGATGAAGGAATGCCGAAAGTGCGGGCGCATCCTTCCATTTGGTCAATTCGCCCTAAAAAGTGCCGCCAAAGGCACGCGACAATCGCAATGCAAGAGATGCCGAAATGCATATGGCCGTGCCTATCACCAGCGAGATGGCTTTCGCTTTAGGGCTGGCCGAGCGCTCAACACAAAACGGTACCGAATTCGCGCTCGGCTTCATGTCCGCTCTTACCTTGAAACTCACGGTTGCACCGACTGCGGCGAGAGCGACGCTGCTGTGCTCGAATTTGATCACGTCTACGGCCCCAAGCGCTTGGCCGTGCTGCGCTTGTTTGCCAAGGCCTCTCTCTAGCCTCGATCGATGCTGAGATCGCAAAATGCGCTGTCAGATGCGCAAACTGCCATCGTCGAAAGACTCTGGGCAATGACCACTGGCGTTCGCGTAGCGTCACCGGAACGGAGGTAATATTATTGCCGGAGACAGAAACAGAGCAGGCAAGCCCCGCTAGCTCAATGGTAGAGCATCCGGCTTTTAACCGGAAAGTTCGCGGTTCGATCCCGCGGCGGGGCAAAGAGATTCTCGGTCCAGAGGTCGGTGGACTTGACGCAACGCCACCGGCATGCGCAAAGCGCCCGAAGAGCGACTTGCAGCGTTCTAAAATCTGCGCGCGCTGCCATTTACCAAGGCCTGTCACTGAATTTTGCAAGCTAGCCTATCGTGCTGGCTCACTTGACTGTTACTGCTGCGATTGCCGGCGGCAATACAACAGACTCTATCACCAGGTCCGCGCCCCGAGTCATCGCTTGGCGGTAGCCAGAAATAAACAGCAACGCAGGGGGGATATTCGCGAAAAGGTCGAGGCGTATTTGTCCACGCACCAATGCGTCCAATGTGGCGAATCCGATCTTCGGGTGCTAGAATTCGACCACGTGCATGGCGGGAAGCTTTGTGATGTCAGTCAGTTATTTGCAAATGCAGCGCGTTGGGATTGCATCGCTGCGGAAATTGACAAATGCGAGGTGCGGTGCGCCAATTGCCACCGGCGCAGAACGGCCATGCAACTGAATTGGCACGCGAATCTTAAATCGAAACGCGCCTGGAGGGGCTCGAACCCCCAACCGCCAGATTCGAAGTCTGGAACTCTATCCAATTGAGCTACAGGCGCGCGAGCGACTTCATGGGGTGAATGACGGGGGTCGAACCCGCGACCTCCGGCTTCACAGGCCGGCGCTCTAACCACGCTGAGCTACATTCACCGCGGAAGGGGCCATTTTCTCGGCAACAGGCGGACGCGCCTTTTGCGACCGGTTGCCATGACGTCAGGGCCGCCAGCCAACCTTGCTTTGCGAATCGCACGTAGTTTCAATCGTGTTCGGCGCGCCGGCGGCGCACTTCGCTAGTAGAATTCGCGCGCCCGCGCGGACTCGAACCGCGAACCTGCCGCTTAGAAGGCGGCTGCTCTATCCACTTGAGCTACGGGCGCAAGTGCTCGCCTGAAATTCTTTTAGCTAAGGGTCTTCACCCCTGGAAGGAGAAAACGCTAAGAGCGCTCGGAGGCGTGTCGTATGGTCGCTGCCGCCGCTCTTGCGTTTCTCATCGTCACACCGGCACCGCAACCCACGGTTTTGCGCGAGGTCGTCTACAAGGTGACGTCGCTGACGACGCAGTCGCTCAGCCGAGGAACGTTTGGCGGCTACGTTCCGAATCCAGATGCGCACAATAATTCTCGAATGGGATCGTCGGGAGGTTTCGAACCGGCGCCCACGTCGAAGACCGCCGGCTCGCACCAAGAAGGCAAGATCACCATCGACGTGCTCTACGTCGTTGGGGACATTGTGCACGTGCGTCTGGCCGAAGATTTCGCCAGCCGCGCCGCGCCGTATTCCTACGAGGCGTTCGTCGAGCCCAATGGCCTTGTACGGTACAATGCTGAGGCACCGAGCTCGATCGCGGAATACTTGTTGCCGCTCTTCTGCACAAGGTTTGCAGCGAGCCCGACGCTCGCGAATGGCGACTCTTGGCACATCGCGCTCAAGACTGAGGCAGTGAGTGTAGACGACAAGTTCACCATCATGGGTAGAGACGGCGCGGTGCTCATGCTCGACGAATCCGGCAGCGTGAAGATGAAGTCGGCGCGCGGGATGAACCTTGACGTTCGCGGCAAGCTCAAGTACAAGCCGTCGTTGCTCGTGCCGATTTCAGGCGACGTTGACGAGCGGGGCTCACGCAGCACGGCCGATACCCTCAACCAGATCGAAACCAACGTGCATTTCGAGCGGCTTTCGGATTCGCTCGAACCGGCGGTTCCGAAGTAGCGAAAGGAAAAGGCGCCGAAATCGGCGCCCTTCGTTCATGGTCGGGCGGACAGGATTTGAACCTGCGGCCCCCACGTCCCAAACGTGATGCTCTACCAAGCTGAGCTACCGCCCGTTTCCTGACATTTCGCTCTCTCCGCCGAGATTCTCTTCCGACTAAAGGCTGAGTTGCTGCATCAGCGCTCGCATCGCGTTGCCGCGGTGGGAGACGCTATGCTTCTTCTGCATCCCGGCCTCGCCGAACGTGCAGCCGAACGGCGGATAGAAAAAGATCGGATCGTAACCAAAACCCGACACGCCGCGCAGCTCCAATGCGACTAACCCCTCGACCTCGCCGCGCGCTACGATCGGCGTGCGACCTGGCACCACAAGCGCGCAGACGCTCACCATTCTTGCCCGGCGGCTCGCACCCGGCCGCGACGCCAATTCACGCAGAATATGCTGGTTGCGCTCAGCGGGTGTGGACTGCGGCGTCGGCGTGCGAGCGGACCTTACGCCAGGTCCCCAGTCGAGCATCTCAACCTCGATCCCTGAATCATCCGCGAGCGCAGGCCCTCCGACCGCTCGCGACAGCACCTCCGCTTTAAGGACTGCGTTTTCAGCGTAGGTCGCGAAGCGCTCGTCGACTTCGGGATAACTCGCGCCCGCTATCACGAGCGCAGGTCGCCGCGTACCCCACAACGTCGCC
>Ga0187846_10000822_pt1 | contig 17784 bp, 19 predicted proteins | sample TC_taG_FD_161473 | JGI IMG/M metagenome (GOLD analysis project Ga0187846, IMG submission 161473) | Biofilm microbial communities from the roof of an iron ore cave, State of Minas Gerais, Brazil - TC_06 Biofilm (v2) | ecosystem: Environmental > Terrestrial > Deep subsurface > Cave > Wall biofilm...
TTCTTCGCGCAGGCCGTCCAGCAGTTCGTCTTCTGGCAGCGAGCGCACCTTGACGCCGTCGCGGTAGATGAGCCCCATCCCCTTGCCCCCCGCAATCCCGACGTCCGCCATCGATGCTTCGCCCGGCCCGTTGACCGCGCAGCCCATCACCGCGACTTTGACCGGCGCCTTGTATTCCGCGGTGATCTTTTCGACGGCATCGGCAAGCCGCAGGATATCGACTTGGACGCGGCCGCATGACGGACACGCCGTGATCTCGACGCCGCGTTCGCGCAAGCCGAGCGATTTGAGGATCTCCCAGCAGACGGGGACTTCTTCGACCGGGTCGGCGGCAAGCGACACGCGGATCGTGTCGCCGATGCCCTCGGCCAGCAGCATGCCTAACCCGACGCTGCTCTTCACGGTGCCGGTGCGAGTCGTGCCTGCTTCGGTGATGCCGAGGTGGAACGGATAGTCGACACGCTTTGCCATGTCGCGATACGCCGCGGTCGTCACGCGCACGTCGTGCGCCTTGAGCGACACGACGATGTCGCGAAAGTCGAGTTCCTCGAGAATTGCGATGTGGCGCAGCGCCGATTCGACCATGCCTGCCGGCGTGCGTCCGTAGCGCTCGATGATGTCGGGCGCCAGGGAACCGAGATTGACGCCGATGCGAATCGGGATGTGACGCTCTTGCGCCGATGCCACGACTTCGCGCACGCGCTTCGGGTCGCGGATGTTGCCCGGATTGAGGCGCAGTTTGTCCCAGCCTGCTGCGATCGCGGCGAGCGCGTAGCGGTGATCGAAGTGGATGTCGGCGACGAGCGGGACCGGCGAACCTTCCTTTATCTTGGCACAGGCGGCCGCGGCCTTAGCGTCGGGGACTGAGATCCGTACGATTTCGCAGCCGGCTTCGGCGAGCTGGTGCACCTGCTCGAGCGTCGCCGCCCAGTCGTCGGTCTTCGTCGTGGTCATCGATTGAATGGAGACGGGCGCGCCGCCGCCGATCGTCACGGAACCAACTTTGACGGCGCGGGTCTTACGGCGCGGCGCCAGCGGTGGCGGCTTGGGCACGCGTTCTTGGACGCCTGACCAATCGGGAACGGGCGGCAGGTCCTTTTCTTGACTCGAGCTTCGCTCGAGTGCTACGTCATCAGAGGAATCGATCATAAGCCGCCTTTGCCGTTTACCCACATGACGATGTCGCGATACGTGATGAACGCGATGAGCACCATGAGCACCGCGAAGCCGGTGAGATGAACGAGACCTTCCTTTTCTGGATCGACCGGCCTGCCGCGCACAGCCTCGACTGACAAGAAGAGGAGCCGGCCCCCGTCGAGCGCTGGAACCGGCAACAAGTTGAAGAAGCCGAGCAGAACTGAGATAAGCGCCGTCAGGTCGAGGGCCGTATACCAGCCTGAGTTCTCTGCGCTGATGAAAAAGCGCGCAATCCCAACGGGACCTGAGACCCCCGTTGCATCATGCCGCAGCACGGCTTCTACGAGGCCCTTCGCTTCTAAGTCAATCGTGACAAACACATGGCCCAAGCCGTACGCCGCACCTTCCAGCAACCCGACCCGAATCATCTGCGTTTTCGGCAGAAATCCGAAGATACCAACCGTCTTCCCGCCGAAAACCTGCGTCGTTGTCTTGACGTCAAGGTGAACGATCTCGCCATCGCGCAGCAAACCGACATCAATCGTTTGGTTCGGCCTCGCGTGAATGTAGTTCACGATCTCATCCCCGCTCGCGAATGCTTGTCCGTTGAGCGTCTCGATCTCGTCACCAGGTCTGAAGCCCGCACGTGCCGCGGGCGTGTTTGGCTGCACCTGTGCGACGATGTTGGTCCGTGCGCCCGGCTCGCCGATCACGGTTGCGATAAACGTGAAAATGAGACTTGCAAGCAGTAGGTTGAAAACCGGACCCGCGATGATTATGACAAAGCGTTGCCACAGCGGTTTGTGCTGGAAGTTGCCCGGGTCGGCGCTGTGATCGTCGGCCTCGTCTTCGCCCACCATCTTGCAGTAACCGCCGAGCGGCAAGAGGTTGAGGCGATAGGTCGTCTCGCCGCGTTTGACCGACCAGAGCGTCGGCCCGAAGCCCACGGCGAAATCGCTGACCCGCACGCCGAACCGCTTGGCGAAAACGAAGTGCCCGAATTCGTGGAAGACGACCAAGACACCGAGAACGAGCAGAAAGACCAAAACTTGGCCTATGATCGTCCAGTTCGGCGGTGCTATAAGGGCGATGAGGATTGTATCGATCACGGAACCTATTTGCGGCTCGACGCCATGTCGGGCGAACGCTTTACTATTTCGTCTGCTGCGAAGGAACGGGCCCACGCATCCGCAGCTCTGATGCCTTCGAGCGTGACGTTATCGGCCTTGTGCGCATCGAGCGCCTTTTCGATGATTTCGCAGATTTCAGTGAATTTCACTTTCCCTTGCAAGAATGCGCGTCCTGCCACTTCATTCGTGGCGGACAGCACCGCCGGATACGTCCCGCCCTTGCGGAGCGCGGAATAGCACAAGCTCAGCCCGGGAAAACGCTGCACGTCGACCGGTTCGAACGCGAGCAGGCTCGGCGTTTCGCCGCCGAGCGCCGCGCGGGTCCTCGACGCGTCGTACGCATCGAGCCGGTGCGGATACGAGAGGGCGAATCCGATCGGCACTTTCATATCCGGCCATGCGAGCTGCGCTTTCACGTTGCCGTCCTTGAAGAAGACGAGCGCGTGGGCGACGCTTTGCCGGTGGATGACGACGTCGATCTGGTCCGCGTCGAGACCGAAGAAACGGCTCGCTTCGATGACTTCCAGCCCTTTGTTGATCAGCGTGGCCGAGTCAAGCGTGTTCTTCGGCCCCATCGTCCACGTCGGATGCTTGAGCGCTTGCTCGGGCGTCGCGTTGCGCATCCTTGCGAGTGTCCAATCGTAGAACGGACCGCCGCTGGCGGTGAGCACGATGCGCGCCACGCTCGAGTGCTGCTCACCGAGCAGGCATTGGAACGCCGCGCTGTGCTCCGAATCGACGGGCATGATCTCGGCGTTCGCGCGCCGCGCGCGTTCGAAAAGGAGCGCACCCGCAGCGACTGCGAGTTCTTTGTTCGCCAATGCCACGCGTTTGACGCCGCGTTCGAGCGCGGCCAGCACCGCGTCGAGCGACGCGAGTCCGTCCGTCGCAGCCAGCAAGCAATCGCTGGCCGCTGCGGCGACGCCGATAAGGCCCTCGCTGCCCCAGCCGATCTCCTCCGGCTCGTAGTTCAACCGGCCGCGCAACTCGCGCGCGAGTTCCTTCGTGCCGATCGAGAGCCGCGGCGGCGTGAAGCGATTGGCTTGTTCGGCGAGCTTCTCAACGTTGCCGAACGCCGCCAGTGCGGCGATCTCAAAGCGCTCGGGATGCGAAGCCGCGACTTCGAGCGCTTGCGATCCGATGGATCCAGTCGACCCCAGGATCGAGATCAGGCTCATGCCCGTCTAGTTCGCAACGCGGCCAAACCACAACAAGACGGCGTAGCCGATGGCGCCTGCCAGAAAATACGAATCGAATCGGTCGAGCACGCCGCCATGGCCCACGATCAATTGACCGGAATCCTTGACTTGCGCGTTTCGCTTGAGCGCTGATTCCACCAGGTCGCCGAGCTGCGCGGCGATCGAAATCCCGCCGGAGAAGGCGAGCCCCAGGTACCACGGAGCGCCGAGTTGCGGAACAAATCCGAGCAGCGTTCCAACTGCGGTCGCGACGCTGAAAGAGGCGATCGCGCCTTCCCATGTCTTGCCCGGCGAGATGCGCGGCGCGAGCGGCGTTCGCCCGAACCACAGACCGGCGAGCATGCCGACGGTATCGGTGAGTGCGACGACGATGATGAGCCACAGGGTATACGCGGCACCCTGATAGCCGTGGTGGCCGATGAGACGAATCGCGATGAGGTACGACGCCACTTTGCCGAGGTACAGCGAGACCATGAGGTTCGCGCCCCAACGGACCGCGAAGCGGTCTACGCCGCCCGCGAAGGCTGCGATCATCGAAGCCAGTACGAGGACGACGAGAATGCCGCTTTCGTTTTCGTCCAGGAACCGGAAGTAGGTCGCCACTTCGTAGGTCACCACCACGGGAATGCACACCCAGAGCGACGCCGCTGCCCCGGCTCGTTGTGTCAGGCGAGCGAGCTCGATGGAGCTCAAGATGCCGATCGTGAGAAGCAGCAGTCCCCAAAGCGGCTTTGAGAACACGCAGCCGATGCCGATGACGGCGACAAGAAGGCCGATCCCGACGCGTTTCAGCGACAGTTCTTGGCGTAGCCTTTCACGGATGTCCGGACGGCCGGCAACGGTCGCGCTCATGCCTTCTCGCTAGGTTTGGCCGCCTGTGGCAGTCGTTCGTAGTCGTCGTAGGTCACGGTCAACTCGATCGGCTCGGCGTCTGCATCACCAGAACTCGAGCTTCGCTCGAGTGCGACGGGCGGCCCGGGTGCGACCGGGTTGATGCGCACGACGCGCAGCGTGCCCCTGCCGATCGCCGGATGCGGCGGAGCGAGCACGCGCACGAACACATCGCGGCCCTTCAAACGCTCCAGGGCTTGCGCGAGGGGCGCGTTGATCAGCTCTTCGTGCACCGGTGCCAGCAGGGCCTCACACCTCCATGATCTCTTTTTCCTTGGAGTGCACGAGCTTGTCGATGTCCGCGGTGAACTTGTCGGTCAGTTTTTGCAGCTGCTCGTTGCCGCGGCGGCTCTCGTCTTCGGTGATCTTGCCTTCGCGCTGCGCGTGCTGGACATGGTTGTGCGTATCTTTGCGCACGTTGCGCACCGCGACGCGTCCTTCTTCGGCGCGTTTGTGCACGAGCTTCACCAATTCTTTGCGCCGCTCTTCATTCAGCGGCGGCAGGTTCAAGCGGATGATCGTCCCGTCGACGTTCGGCGTCACGCCCAGATCCGACGTCTCGATCGCCTTGCGCACGTCGCCGGCGATCGACTTGTCGTGCGGCTGCACCACGATGCTGCGCGCGTCAGGGATCGAAATCGAGGCGCAGTGCTTGAGCGGCATTTCGGCACCGTAGGCGTGAACGACGACGTGGTCGAGCAGGGCGGTGTTGGCGCGGCCGGTGCGCACTGCGGCGAACTCACCGCGTGTCGCCTCGACCGCCTTTTTCATCCGTTCCTCGGCATCCTTAAACAACTGGGGCAACATGCTTGGCCGCCCTCCCCACATATGTGCCGATCGGCTCGCCCCAGATCACGCGTTTGACGTTGCCGCGGCGCTTGAGTTCGAAGACGATGATCGGCAGCCCGTTGTCCATGCACAGCGTGAGCGCGGTGTTGTCGAGCACCTCGAGGCCGCGTTGCAGCACCTCCAGGTAATCGAGCGTCTCGAAGCGGACTGCGCGTGGATCCTTCTTCGGATCGGCGCTGTAGACGCCGTCGACCTGCGTCGCCTTTAGGATCGCCTCGGCGTCGATCTCGATGGCGCGCAGCGCGGCAGTCGTGTCGGTCGTGAAGTACGGATTGCCGGTGCCCGCCGCAAAAATGACGACCCGGCCTTTTTCCAGATGCCGGATCGCGCGGCGGCGGATGTACGGCTCCGCCACCTGATGCATTGAAATCGCGGTTTGGACTCGGGTCGGAACGTCGATGTTCTCGAGCGCATCTTGGAGCGCGAGCGCGTTGATGACGGTCGCCAGCATGCCCATGTGGTCGGCGGTGACGCGCTCCATCTTCTCGTGGGATTCGGTCTTACCGCGCCAGATGTTGCCGCCGCCGACGACGCACGCGACCTGCACGCCGGCGGCCGCGACCTCTTTGATCTCATGGGCGATCTGATAGACGGCGGCGGTGTCGATGGCGTCCGTTTGCGCGACGCCCGCGAACGCCTCGCCGCTGAGCTTGAGCAGTACGCGCTTGTACATCGGCTGCCCGCCGGCGAGAACGCCGCTCATCTCAGTTCTCGCCCACATCAAAACGAGCGAACCGGCGGATCTTGATGTTCTCTCCGACGACCGCGACGACGCCGGTGACTAGTTCGCTCACGGTCTTGCTTTCGTCGCGAACGTACGGCTGATCGAGCAGCACGTGCTCCTCGTAGAATTTGTCGAGATGACCGTCCTGTTGCGCCGCGATCTCGCGCTTCAGCGCCTCGGGCACGTCGTCGCGCGAGATGAACTGCGGCCGCGATGCGCAGATATGCAGTGCAAGGTCGTGGGCCAATTTTTGGAACAGATCGTTCTTGGCGACGAAATCGGTCTCGCACGCGAGCTCGACGAGCACGCCCATCTTGCCGCCTTGATGCACGTAGTGGCCGATGAAGCCCTCATGCGCTTCCCGCTCGCTCTTCTTCAGCGCGATCTGTTGACCGCGCGTCGCGAGCAGCTTCTTGGCCCGCTCTACGTCGCCGCCAGCCTCCGTCAGCGCGCGGCGGCAATCCATCACTGGCGCATTCGTAGCTTCGCGCAGCGCTTTTACCTCGGCTGCGCTCGGTGCGTAGGTCTGCGTCATTTCAGCGTGTCCCGTTTCCTCGAATCAAGTTTGTTCCCCTCGCTACGTTCTCTCGACCGGCCATGACGCGGCGGCCGGTCGAATAAATTCGACCGCCACATTCGCCGCCAGCTTCCTTACTTTATGTCGCGGGTGGCTGTGCCGTCACGGCCGGCGATGTTTCCTGCGACCCGCTCGCCGCCGGCTGCGCGGCCGTGCTTGAGGCGGCCTGCACGCCGCCCATGTATTCCGCCGATTCAGCTTCCGTTTTGCCTTCGACGATCGCATCTGCGATCTTCCCGGTCATCAGCTTGACGGCGCGAATCGCGTCGTCGTTGCCGGGAATCGCGTAATCGATCTCGTCAGGGTCGCAGTTCGTGTCGATCACCGCGATGATCGGGATCTTCAACTTGCGCGCTTCGAGCACCGCGATGCGTTCCTTGCGCGGATCGACCACGAACAACGCGTCCGGCAACTTCGGCATGTCTTTGATGCCGGCGAGGAAGCGATCGAGCTTGCGCAGCTCGTCGGTGAGGCGCCCGACCTCTTTTTTGGTCAGCACTTCGAACACGCCGGTGTCGCGTTGCCGCTCGAGGTCGTGCAGCCGCTGGATTCGTTTTTGGATCGTCTGGAAGTTCGTGAGCGTGCCGCCGAGCCAGCGCTGGTTCACGTAGAACATGCCGGCGCGCTCGGCCTCTTCCTTCACGACCTCCTGCGCCTGCTTTTTTGTACCGACGAACAAGAAGATCTTGCCCTGCCGCGCCATCTCTTTGACGACGGCGTACACTTCGCGCAGCTTCAGGACCGTCTTCTGCAGATCGATGATGTAAATGCCGTTGCGTTCCTGGAAGATGAACTTCGCCATCTTCGGATTCCAACGGCGCGTCTGATGCCCGAAGTGGACGCCCGCTTCGAGCAGCTCTTTCATGGAGATAATGGAAGACAAAGGAGGGACCTCTCTAGGCGTCATCCGTGGCGCTCGAGCGAAGCTCGAGGAACGGATTCTCGCCACAACGGCCGCCGGAGCGGCTGTTCCTAGGACCCGGCCGGCTTAAGCCGACCTCGTAGCACTCGAGCGAAGCTCGAGTCTTCTACGCGTGCTTCTCAAGCCCTAAACTTGCACCAGCGTATCTTAGCATAAAGCCGTCGCGGGACGCAACGCTGCCGGCGCTCGCGCTTGTAGGATTTCGCAGGCGGTGTCGTCCATACGCCGCCCATGGTCGTCGCGGCATCGACACTCACGAAGATCCTTATAGGCATCGCGGTGCTGACCGCACAGCAATTGGACATCAACGCGACGCAACACGTGATGCGATCGCCGTACAACGGGCAAGAGAACAGTTTCATCGCGCATCCATTCGTCCACGAGGGCGGTTACGCCGAGCAATGGGCTGCGACGCTCGCATCCGACGGCCTGCAATACATCATCACGCGGCGCTGGAATAAAGGGCTGCAGGCGTCGCTGTGGGGAGCACGTGCCGGAGCGCACTTGAATGCGGCGCTGCAAACCAATGCGAGCATGCGGCAGTACGACGCCGTCGCCGCGAGCCGGCCGCCCTAGGGGTTCCGCTTGACGCGCCGTTGAAACAACGCACATGCTGCTCGACGCGTTCGGCTTGCAGCGCGATCCATTTCTCGACACGGCCGATCCGGCGTTTTACTTCGAGACCATGGCGACGGCGAGCAATCGGCGGCGTCTTTTCGACTGCCTCGCCAACGGCCGCGGGCTCGCGGTGGTGCTTGGCCCTGTCGGCGCGGGCAAGCCCACGCTGTGCAATGCCGTCACTGTGCAGCTGCTGGACGATCCTCGATATCTCGTCGGGTTGATCCTCGATCCGATCTTCGCGAGCGAGCGGGCGATGCTTGCGGCGATCGAGCGCGCGTTAGGATTCCCGGCAAACGAATCCCACACATCTGATGCGCGTGCCGGGCGGGAGCATCTCAAACAGAGGCTCTTCGAGGCTTGTGCGGTCGGCGGGCGGCAAGCGATCCTCTTGATCGACGAAGCGCAGACGCTGCCCGAAACGCTGCTTGAAACGCTGCGCACGCTGCTGAACTTCCAGCTCGACCAGCGTAAGCTGCTCTCGATAGGCTTGGCAGGTCAGGCCGAGTTGGCCACCGCGATCGCCAGTCGTCCGAATTTGAGCGACCGCGTTGCCCTGTGGCTGGATCTGCGGCCGCTGACCGAAGCCGAGGCAGCGGGTCTCATCGATCATCGTTTGCGTTGCGCGGGCTATGCGGCCGAGCACTCGCCGTTTCCGCCGGAGGCGATGCACGACCTATGGCGTCGTTCGAATGGCTTGCCGCGCCGGCTCGGCGCGCTCGCGCGCGAATCGCTCGAGGTCGCTGCCGAGCGTTCGGCACGCAGCGCGACGCTCGCCGACATCGCTGATGCTGCTCGCCGGCTGCCGCCGACGTGGTCGCAGCTTGCTGACAGCGCAGGCGGTGCGACAGCACTCGGGCAACAGGGCGCCGCTGCGGCGCGGAAGGCTCGGCCTTGGTGGCAGCTCTGGAACGTCGCGCAATGAACGACACGCCGCAAGAACCCGCCGACATGCTGCTGCTGCGCGCGCGGCAACGCCAGCGCCGTGACACGCAGGCAGCGGTCGAATCCATTCGACCGGCTCGACCGAGCAACGCGCCTGAGCCGCAGCCGATCGCCAACGCTGATGACGAGCTCGTCGACGACGTGCTCCTTTCCGAAACAGCGGAACGCGTTGGTGCGGGCGCGGCACTTGTCTTGTATCGGCCGCTCAGTCAGGTGAGTCTGGCGGCGTTGCACTGGAGCGCAACGGTAGATCACGAGGCGCTGCAGACCGCGATCGTCTGCTGCCCAGCCGGCACGCAGACCAGAGCGCCATTCGAGCAAAGCCTTGTCGCCGTATTGCCATTGGTGCTTTCGGCGGAGCCGGTAGGAGTGCCGACGCTGCACGTCATGCTCGCCGCTGACGACATCGCCGCGGTCGAACATGCTGCGCGCCGCGCATCGCGCCCAGCGTGGTTGCGCCTGGTTCGCGCGGCGGCGCTGCCGACCGGCATCGCCGGAGCAGAGCTCGCATCCGCCGGACTCGCTGCAGCTGCCCTGACCGCGTATCGGACGGCGTCGTTGCTGCACGCATGGAACGCCGTCTTGGGCGCACCATCGGCTTCCGATATTGAACGAGACCGCGACGCGGCCGCCGTCAACTTGCTGTCGACGCTCCGCGGCTTGCTTGGAGAAGCATAAACATGAAGACGCAGATGACCGTTCCGTATTTCATCCGCCGGGCACGCACGGTGTTTCGCGACACGCCCGCCGTCGTGTGCGGCGAGGTCCGGCTGACGTACGGAGAACTCGCCGAGCGGATCGACAGGTTCTCCAACGCGCTCGCCGGCCTCGGCGTCAAAGCCGGCGACGTCGTGGCATACCTCTCCTTTAATTGCCACCGGCTGCTCGAAGGCTATTACGCGGTGCCGCAAATGGGGGCGATCCTGCTGCCGATCAACATCAGGCTCACGCCGGACGACATCGGGTATATCCTGCACGATTCAGGCGCGACGACCGTGGTCGTCGATCGCGCGCTGGTCGGCCTTCTCGCGCCGGTTCTTCCCATGCTCCCCGCCGTCAAGAACGTCATGCTCATGGGCGGCGATCCGAAAGCCGACCTACCGCTGAAAGGCTCCGACTACGAAGCGCTGATCACGAAGGCGCCGTCCGTATTCCAAGGACCTGACCTCGACGAGGACGACGTCGCGGAGTTGTTCTACACCAGCGGCACCACGGCGCGCCCGAAAGGCGTGATGTTGACGCACCGCAATCTGTACGCGCATGCGTTTTCTGCCCTCGCGCAGATGCACAGCGACGATACGACGGTGATGCTCCACTCGATTCCGCTGTTCCACGTCAACGGTTGGGGCACGCCGCATTTCTTGACCATGCAAGGCGGCCGGCATGTCATGCTGCCGCGGTTCGACCCCGAGCACGTGCTGGAAACGATTGAGCGCGAGCGCATCACCGGCATCTTCATGGTCCCGACCATGGCTGTCGCGTTGATGAATGCGCCATCGTGGAGGACCCGCGATCTGAGTTCGCTCGAGCGCGTCATGCTCGGCGGTGCCGCTACGCCGCCTCCGCTTCTCAAAGCGCTGGACGAGCGACTACCCGAGTGCGATGTACTCTGCGGTTACGGCCTCTCTGAGACATCGCCAATTCTCACCTCTGCGAAGCCAAAAGCGAGCATGAAGCTGGACAAGTCAGGGTCTCTACCGTACCGCGCGACTGCGGGCACGCCCATCCCCGGCGTCGAGGTCGAGGTCTTAGACGCCGACAACAAACCGCTGCCGCATGATGGCAAGTCGGTCGGCGAGATCTGCGCGCGCGGCAACGTCGTCTTCGCCGGCTATTGGAAGCAGCCCGAAGAAACGGCGAAGGTAATCGTCGACGGTTGGTTCCACACGGGCGACATCGGCACGATCGACGAGGAGAACTACGTCTCGGTCCTCGATCGCAAGAAGGACATCATCATCACCGGCGGCGAGAACATCGCCTCGATCGAAATCGAAAAGGCGATCTGCGACCATCCGGCTGTGCTGGAATGCGCCGTCATCGCCGTGCCGGACGAGAAATGGGGCGAGGTGCCGGCAGCGTTGATCGTCCTCAAATCCGGCGCGAGCCTCGATGCGGCTGAACTCGTGGAGCACTGCCGCCAACGGCTGGCCCACTTCAAGGTTCCGAAGCACGTGAGGTTTGTCGAGTCGTTGCCCAAGGGCGGTACCGGCAAGATTCTCAAGCGCGAACTGCGCGCGAACTTCGCGAAGGAACCTGCGCCCGCGCCAGCCCGCTGATGAGCGATGCCCCAACGGCTTCGCAGACCGCGCACCAGCAGCAAACGGTGCGGCGGCTGGAAACGTTCAGCGACATCGTTATCGCCTTCACGTTATCCCAGCTCGCCTTCACGCTTCGGGTTCCCCAGCACAGCAGCGACTTGATCGCGCATCCTTTCCCCGTGACCGCTTTTCTCTTCAGCTTTATCCTGGTATGCGGCCTGTGGTGGCTGCATCACCGCCTCTTTAGCAAATATTTCTTCCCCGACACGGCGAGCGTCTTACTGAACTTCGCGTTCCTCGCCGCAACCGTGTACGTGGCATACTCGCTGTTACTCGTGAACACATTCGGCGACAAAATAGCCCTTGGGGCGTATTCAGCAAGCACCGGTTGCGCTTTTGGGTTGCTCGCAGTCCTGCTCGCCAAAGGCGTACGTGATCCCCGACTCGGCGCCGGCGATCCGGAGCGCCACGAAGGCGCTCAATTGGCGATTCGGGTCGGCATTGTCGGCATCGGTGCATTCGTCGCTGGTGCATGCGCGCTTCTCGGACAACCCGATCGAGTGATACTTGCGGTCTGGCTGGGTACGGCGCTGGTCGTGCTCATTCTCCGCCTAGTGCGCCGTCGAGCGTCAAGCGGAGCGGTTTCCTAGGCCTATCTGGCAAGCTTGTTCCGCAAGAACGGGACGGGCAGCCAGACGAACAGCGCCATCGCGACTAGCAGCCAGGCCAGGTTAGCGAGCAGCCCGACATTCGGCGTGCCGAGCACGAGCGCGCGGAAGATGATCACCGCATGATACAGCGGCGTCAACCACGCGATCGACAACAGCCAGTGCGGCACTTTGTCGAGCGGGAAGAACACGCCGCCGATCATCACCATCGGCGTCGCGACGAACGAGAAGTAGTAGAACAAATGCTCTTGGGTCTTCACCATCATGGCGACGGCAAACGCAGGCATGGCGAACACGATGCCTGCGAGCGCAAGCAGCGGCAGGCACAAGAGCGCCCACCACGAGTGCACCAAGCCGAAGATGGAGATAACCGCAAGAACAATAGCACCGTAGAGCATCGCCCTGAAGCCCTGCCACAAATATTCGCCCGCCGCGATTTCGAGCGGATCGACCGGCGCGGTGACCATCGACTCGTAGACGCCGTTGTTGTTGAGACGTTCGTACGCGCCCCAGCACGCGTCGAACGTCGCAGCGTTCAGCGCCGCAACGCCGACGATGCCCGGCGCCATGAATTGCAACAGCGAACCTTTTGCGCCGAGCGTGAGATAGGCACCCAGACCGAAGCCGAGCGCGAGGAAGTACGCGATCGGATCGAAGATGTTGATGGTGATGCTCGACGCCGCATATTTCTGCCATGCGACGAAGTCGCGCCGGAACACGTTCCACGAATTGCGGCTGAAGAGAGCGCCAAGCGGGCTCACTCGGTGAGCTCCCTTCCAGTGAGGTTCAAGAACACATCCTCGAGCGTCGCCTGGCGGGCCACGTGCTGCGGGGCGTCAACGCCCGCGTCGGCCAGCCGCAGCAGCAGCGCGCGGTTGTCTTCATTATAAAGGTAGGTCGTTTCGCCGTGGCGCTCGCGCCGGCGCACGAGGCCGTCGAGCGGCACGCGCACATTCTCGAAGTCCACGCCGATGACTTCAAGCACGTCGGTAGCAGCGAACCGGTCGATGAGCTGGCGGGGCGTGCCTTCCGCAAGGACCTTGCCCTCATCCATGATGACGAGCCGGTCGCACAACCGCGCTGCTTCCTCCATGTAGTGCGTGGTCAGGACCAGCGTGATGCCGCGCTCGCGCAAGCCGAGCAGCAACTGCCACATGGCCAGGCGTGCTTGCGGGTCGAGACCGGTGGTGGGCTCGTCGAGCACCATCATCTCCGGGTCGTTCACCAGCCCGCGCGCGATCGCCAGCCGATGCTTCATGCCGCCTGACAACTCCCGGATGAGCGAGCTCGCTTTTCCTTCGAGCGCCATCATGCGCAGCAGCTCGCTGCACTTGTGGCGCGCCGCCGCGCCCCCGATGCCGAAAAACGAGGCGTAGAGCAACACGTTCTCTTCCACGGTAAGCTCCGGATCGAGGGCGTGCTCCTGCGTGACGACGCCGATCCGGCGCTTGATCGCTTGCGGATGCCGTTCCGCATCCATGCCGAACACGTCGAGTTGGCCCGACGTCTTAGTCGTGCGGCAATAGATCATCTTCATCGTGCTCGTCTTGCCGGCGCCGTTGACGCCGAGAAAACCGAAGCACTCCTGCGGCGCAATCGAAAAGTTGATGCCGCGCACGGCTTCGACGTTGCCATAACGTTTTGTCAAGTCGCGCGCTTCGACGACGCTGCGCACACCGCGTTCCATAGAACGTGAGGTTTCTGCACACGCGCGGCGCGATACCTGGCCGCGTCCCAATGTGCTAGCGCGTTCTCTCGGGTGATGGTGCGTTCTCTGAACGCGTGCGGAAGGAGTGGTAGCCGGGACAAAACAAGTCTGGTGTTCCACAACGATGATCCGTCATCTGTTCCGCTATCTGCGACAGCCGAAGATCCCGCCGGGATGTACGTGTGCCGGCGCATGGCCGGTGGAGGGCGCATCTCGTGCCCTGTAGTGCGAATGTTCTCGCGCCTGCTTCGCCTGTCGAACGGGCGCGCTACGTTGCCGAACACCTCCCGCCTCATCTGTTTCGAAGCGTCGCAGGCGACGCTGCCCCGCAAGCCGCACAAGTCGCCTGGCGCATCACTCCCGAACCCTTCCCGCTTTCACCCGCAACCGTCGAGCGGCTCCGCACGATCGGCGCCGATCTTCTCAAGTTCTACCGCGCGCTGAACAAGATCTATTTCCAAAGCGTGCGCGGCAGCGCGCCCGCGTTCGTGCGCGAATACCTCGAACTCGGCAAGCCCGAACAGATCGTGCGCTTGCAGCGCCAAAACCGCTTCAAGCGCGACACGCCGGCGGTCATCCGGCCGGACATCATCTTGACCGAACGGGTGATGGACGACGGCATGGTCGCAGCGGAGCTCGACGCCGTGCCCGGCGGCATGGGTTTCGTCGGCGCGATGGGGGCGACGTATTGCGAACTCGGCTTCGATCAAGTCGGTGAATTTGACGGCATCCTGCGCGGCTTCAGCGCCATGGCGAGCTCGCTCACCGGCACAGAACGCCCGGTCATCGCGATCGTCGTCTCGAACGAATCGGACGATTATCGCGGCGAGATGATGTGGCTTGCGCAGGCGTTGACGCGCGCCGGACTTGCCGAGGCCGTTGCCGTCAAGCCCGAGGACGTCGGCTTCACCGAAGAAGCGCTCGTCGTGGACACGCCGGATGGGCGGCGGACGGTCGACTTGCTCTACCGTTTCTTTGAGCTGTTCGATCTGCTCAACATCCCCAAGCAGGAGCTCTTCTTCTATGCCGCGCGCCACAAGCGCGTGGTCGTGACGCCGCCGCCGAAATCGTTCTTCGAAGAAAAACTGATCTTCATGCTCCTCCACCATCCGACGCTCGAGCGGTTGTGGCGCGACGACGTAGGCGACGACGCGTACGAGCGCCTGACGAAGCTCTTCCCTAAGACGTGGGTGCTCGATCCGCGCTTGATGCCGCCGCAAGGCGTGGTCTACGATCTGCTCGTCGGCGGCCGCCCGGTGCACGCCTGGAACCAACTCTATCCGCTCACGAAATCAGAGCGCCAATACGTGGTGAAGCCGTCGGGCTTTTCGGAACTTTCCTGGGGCAGTAAGGGCGTCTACGTCGGCGACGACCTCACGAAGAATGAGTGGATGGCGGTGCTCGACGGCGGCCTCGCCATGTTCGACAAGACGCCGCACCTGTTGCAACGCTTTCATAAAGGTCGCCGCGTCAAGGTCCCGTTCTTCGACCCGAAGACGCAAGACGTCAAAGAGATGGACGGCCGCGTGCGCCTTTGCCCCTACTACTTCGTCGCCGGCGACGAAGCAAAGCTCTCCGGCGTGCTCGCCACGATCGTGCCGGCGGATAAGCGCATCATCCATGGCATGTCGACGGCCGTGATGGCGCCGTGCGCGCTCTCCGAGGACGGCCACTGAGCAAGCCCGCCGAGCGTTGGGACGAACTCGTCCAAACCGAGTCGCGCCTCCCGCCGTCGCTGGCGGTGGTCGCCGCTCTCTTCCTTTACATAACGTTGCCGCCGCATCTCACGCTCGGCCCGCCGTGGTTGATGCCGCTGCTCGTCGTGGCGTTGCTCATACCGCTTGTCGTCATAGGGCCGTTCCGGACAGGCCAGTCGTCGCGCCTCTGGCGGTCAATCGGTATTTCGGTGATTGCGCTGGTCAACGCCGCCAATATCGCATCGCTCGTGCTGCTCGTGCGCACGCTGGTGACGTCGGGGAACAGGGAAACGGGCATCGAGTTGCTCGTCTCCGGCGCCGCCATATGGCTGACCAACATCCTCGTGTTTGGGCTGTGGTTCTGGGAGATCGACCGAGGCGGCCCGCAGGCACGATTGAATGCATCTCCGCGGCACGCGGACTTCCTGTTTCCGCAAATGCTGAGCCCCTCGTGCGCGCCTGTGGGATGGAAGCCGAAGTTCGCGGACTACCTGTATCTCGGATTCACCAACGCGACGGCCTTCAGCCCCACCGACACGATGCCGCTGACGCCGATGGCGAAGACGTTGATGACCATTGAGGCGATGATCTCCCTGCTCACGATCGCGCTGGTCGCTGCGCGGGCTGTCAACATCCTCCAGTAACAAGCACCTTCAGCACGCGATCGATATCCTCGTCCGTATTGTAGCCATGCGGTGAGACGCGCACGCCGTTGGCGCGAACCGTCACGCACACCCGCGCGGCCAGCGTCCGTTCGATGAGCTCGTCGACGTTTGCCGCACCTAGCCCCAGCAGCACGATGCCCGATCGAGCGCTTGGCGCGAGGTCGCTTTTGATTTCGATGCTGGCCGCACGCGCGCCGCTGATCAAGCGATCGGTGAGCGCGAGCACGTGACGCTCGATCCTCTCGAATCCGGCAGCGGTGAGGAGCTTCAAGCTGACGCCAAAGCCGGCGATCCCCGGCATATTCCCGGTCCCACCTTCGAAGCGGCGAGCGCTCGGATGCAGCGGCTGATCGTAGTTGAGGAAGTCCATCGGATCGAGCACCGACCGCCACGCGGCCAGCGTCGGGCGCAGCCGTTCGATCAGCTCGTCGCGCACGTAGACGACGCTGACGCCGTGCGGTCCGAGCAGCCACTTGGTGACGCCGAAGTACGCCACGTCTGCACTGCACGCGCGCACGTCGAGCGGCAGGCCGCCAAAACCTTGCATGGCGTCGACCGCGAACAGAACGCCGCGCTGCCGGCACCACCGGCCGATGCTGGCGATGTCGTTCCGGTAGCCGTCTGAGAATCCGACTTGCGAAACGGCGACCACCCGCGTGCGCGGCGTCGCCCGCGCATCGAGCAGTGCGGGCGTGACGCGTTCGCTCGGTGCACGCGCGAGCACGACGTCGACACCGCGTTCGCGCAGGTTCAGCCAGGGATAGGCGTTGGCGCCGAACTCATCGGCTGCGATGACGACTTGATCGCCCGGCGTCCAATCAAGCCCGCTGGCGATGAGCAGCGCGCCGTCCGACGTCGCGCGCATGAATGCGATCTCGTCAGGGCTCGCGCCGATCGCCCGCGCCACGTCGGCGCGCACGGCGTCGAGCGTGGCCTCGACCGGCACGGTGCCCAGTTTGCCCAGCGCCATCTGCGCATCGTAGATGCGCGCCAGTTCGTCGCGCGTCGGTTTGGGCAACGGCCCGACCGACGCGTGGTCGCAGTACGCCCACTGCGCGGCAACGGGAAAGAGCGCGCGGTCTAGAACTGGTTCGCCCATCCGCCGAAGATAAAGGAAATGCTGCTCGCAGCCCTGCTCGCTTGCTTCCTCGCCGCCGCCAACGGCCCGCCGCTACCCACGGAGGGGCCGCCCCCGACGGCGGAATTGTCGCAACTTCGTCATCAGCTCATCGCGCGGATCAACGAGCATCGCGCACAGTATGGACTCGGGCGCCTAAAGCCGGACAACACGGCCGAGAGAGCGGCGCAGTTCCAAGCAGAGGACATGTTGCGCACGGGCCAGATGCAGCACGTCGATGCGAGAGGGCGCACGCCCTTCGAACGCTTCGAATCGTTCGGCGGCAAGGCCGACTATTACGGCGAGAATCTCGGATTCCACACCCCGGCGGTCGTCGATCCCGAGTTGCTGTGGCACGTCCTCGCCACGCTCGACGCCCAAATGATGGCCGAAGTCGCGCCCGAAGACGGCCACCGGCGCAACATCCTGTCGCGCAATTTCAGCGCGGTGGGCATCGGCATCGCCGTCGGCGCGCGCGGCGTGTTCATGAGCGAAGACTTCGTGGGTTATCAATACGAGAAGCCCCACGCTGTGAAGGTGCAAGCGACAGCCCCTCCAAGTTCCTCCAAAATCTAACGGTTGCAGATGTAGTGCCGCGCTCTTGAGCGCGGCCCGGCCTGGCTGAGGCCGGGACTACGCTAGCGTAAGCTCCACGCCCAGGCATTCCAATGCGGAATGA
>Ga0187846_10000823_pt1 | contig 17777 bp, 18 predicted proteins | sample TC_taG_FD_161473 | JGI IMG/M metagenome (GOLD analysis project Ga0187846, IMG submission 161473) | Biofilm microbial communities from the roof of an iron ore cave, State of Minas Gerais, Brazil - TC_06 Biofilm (v2) | ecosystem: Environmental > Terrestrial > Deep subsurface > Cave > Wall biofilm...
CGCCTGGGGCTCCGCGCCCGCACGCCGCCCGACCCAAAACAACCTGTCACTGACAGTTCTAAATTGGAGAAAAACTGACATCTGTATTTTGCGTGGACATGCGCGCGCATCTGTTGCGGTGGCAACGGAGAGGCAGCGACAGCGCCGACCGGGTGCCAGCCGTCACCATGCCGGGCGGTGCGTCGCAGCGCGGCGCGGGAATGTCCGCCGACCCAGATCGGCGGGTGCGGCTTCTGCACCGGGAAGGGTTCGCAGCGGATATCGGCGTACCGGTAGAAGCGGCCATCGAAGCTGGCGGGCGACTGGGACCAGAGCTGCTTGAAGATCGTGATCCACTCATCGGACACGGCACCCCGCGCATTGAAACCGGGGCTGCTCAACGCTTGGAATTCTTCCCTCAGCCAACCGGCGCCGACACCCAAGGTGAGCCGGCCGCCGGACAGCACATCTAGCGAGGCCGCCATCTTGGCCGTTAGCACCGGATTGCGGTACGGCAGCACCAGCACGGAGGTTACGAGCCGCAGCCGCTCGGTTGCACCGGCCACCACCCCGAGAATGGAGAACGTCTCGAGTGCATCGCCCATGCTCGGGTGCTCACCATCCAACGTGTATGGGTAGGTGGACTGGCTCTCGACCGGGAAGACGATGTGGTCCGCGACCACCGCCGAATGCAAGCCCAGCCGCTCGCCTTCGCGTGCCGGGGCTAGAATGCCGTCGCGCGTCGCGGTCGGACCGCGGGTGGGGATATAGAAGCCGTAGCGCATCAATGCACAGCCCCTAAACCGGCAACCGGCATGCTTGAGGAACCTCGAGCCCGTCCGCGCAGCATCCGGCGCGCATCGTTCAGGCGGCCCGCGTTGAGATAGGCCTTCAACAACGTGAACTCCACAAGGTCGAGCTGTGCGCGGCTACCGCCGAGGCGTTCGAGCTCGCCCGCTATCGGCTCGAGCGCGTCGATTGTGGCGGAGAAGTCTCGCCGTTCGAACGCCGCGAAGGCGCGCGACACCGCCGGAACCAGCGGCCCCGATGGATAACGACGGTTGCGCGCTAGCTCGTCGATCTGCCGTTCGCGTGCCTCGAGTGCCGCCTCATTGCCGGCCACGGCCTCTGCGAGTGCAATGTGCATGTCGGAAAAGGCCAAGCCGGCGCGCGGAAAGGCGCCCGTTGCGAAGTCGTGCATCACACGCCAAGCGTGTCCGTCACGGGGATGCCCGGCGAGTTCCCAGAGCCACAAAAAGGAGACCGCATCGTTCAGCTTCCCGCGCGGTGGGCCGCTATGCACGTCGGGTGCGAAGGCCTCCCTGAACAGCTTAAGTGCCGCCGCGGAGTCGCCTGCCTCGAGGTGGCCGAGCGCAAGATGCCAACTCAGGTGGCTATACAACGTGCCGTTGCGCGGATAGGTGGTGAGCCAAGACACGAGGAAGACGCGGGCCGCATTTGCATCGCCCTCCTCATAACAGAGGTGCGCACGGGCGTGTGCCGCCCAAGGGTTTTTCGGGTGTTGCGCGAGCGAACAATCGATCTTTGGGTAGGCGGCATCGCGCTGTCCATTCTCCGAGAGCGCCATGCCATGATGGGCCATGAACCACCAGTCGTCGCCGTAGCTCGGGGCAAGCCTGTCCAGCAGCTCCAGCAGAGTACGCTTCTGCCCGGCGCGGCCGGAACTGCCGATCAGGCCGTTGGTGAAGGCGGTGGTCCCGAGTACCACTACATCACGTGGCCAGGCGCACAGGTGCGCGTGCACTGCGGAAAGTGCCGCCTCGGCGTCGCCCGACACAAGCAAGCCAAAAAATTCGACATGGCTGGCTTCCCGCGCGGATAGACCGGCAGTCAGGGAATTGGCGGACGCCATCGACGCGCGTGCTGCCACCGCGTCCCCGCGCTCCAGTAGCGCGTGAGCCCTGGCGGCGTGGGCGAGGGCAAAGCCGGGATCTGCGGCGATAGCGCGATCGAACGCCTCGATCGCTCCGGGGTACATGGTCAGCTTCGCCTCGCAGCCCTCTACATAGGCGTCCCGCGCGGTGGACGAGGTCGTGGACAAAAGGAGGCCGTAGCGGTCCGTCAGCATGATGGTCCTCAATCACGGAGCTCGCCAAATCGTATGAAGGGATCTGAACACTAACAGGTCGGAGTGCCGCAGGGGCGCAGGAGTTATAGCCTTTGCTCGGTCGTCGGATCGAACAGCGAGACCTGTCCGATGTCGAGCGCCAGACGCACTCTCCCCGATAGCCCTCGGGCGCGCTGCGGCGGCAGGCGGGCCGAGATGCGTTGCGATCCATACTGGAACCAGCCAAGCGTATCGGCGCCCATCGGCTCGATGAACAAGGTCTCCGCTTCGATGACCGGCCCGCGCACCTCCTGAGCGGGGAGCGAAACATGCTCGGGACGGATGCCAAAGACGACCTCGCCACCATCGGCAAACGGGCCACGAAACGGATAGCCGTCGAGCGGGATCACGTCGCGTTCGATCCGCGCCACCGGCGCCGATGCGCGGCCGAGCGAGCCGGATAGAAAATTCATTCCCGGCGAGCCGACAAAGCCGGCGACGAACAATGTCGCCGGTCGCTCGTAGAGCACGTCAGGCGTGGCGTATTGCTCGATCCTGCCGGACCGCATCACCGCGATGCGGGTGGCCAGGGTCATCGCCTCGATCTGGTCGTGCGTGACATAGATGATCGTGGCACCCAGGCTCTGGTGCAGGCGCTTCAGCTCGACCCGCATCTCTGTGCGCAATTTGGCGTCGAGATTGGACAATGGCTCGTCGAGCAGAAAGACCTTGGCCTCCTGCACCAGAGCGCGTCCGATCGCGACTCGTTGGCGCTGACCGCCGGAGAGCTGCGACGGCTTGCGATCGAGTAATCCGCCGATCTGTAGCAGCTCGGAGACCTAGGCAACGCGGCGTTGGATCTCCGTTTTCGGCACCGAACGCACGCGCAGTCCAAAAGACAGGTTGCGGCGAACCGTCATCGTCGGATAAAGCGCGTAGGACTGGAAGACCATCGCGATCCCGCGTTCGCTCGGCTCGTGCTGCGTAACCTCGACACCGCCGATCTCGACAGATCCCGCGTCGATGTCGTCGAGCCCGGCGATCGCGTTGAGCAGGCTCGACTTGCCGCAACCCGACGGGCCGAGCAATACGGCAAAGTCGCCGGGCTCGACCACCATGTCGATCCCACGCAACGCCTCCACCGGGCCATAGGATTTCGACAGCCCGCGGACGACGACACTGGTCATCGCTAAACCCTTGACCGCGCCGGCGGTGATCCCGCGCACGAAAAACCGCCCCGACGCGAAGTAGACGAGCAGCGGCGGCAATGCCGTCAATAGCGCCGCCGCCATGTTCACATTGTACTCGATCTCGCCGGTCGAGGTGGTCGCGATGGCATTGAGCTGAACCGTCATCGGCTGGTTTTCGCGGCCGGCGAAGATCAGGCCGAGCAGATAGTCGTTCCAGATCCCGGTGGTCTGGAGAATCGTCGCGACGATCAGGATGTTGACCGACAATGGCAGCATCACCGAGGCAAAGATGCGCCAGAACCCGGCGCCGTCGACGCGTGCGGCCTTGACGAGCTCGTTCGGCAGACCGGAATAGAAATTGCGGAACAGCAATGTCATGACCGGCAGGCCAAACAATATGTGGACGGCGATGATGCCAGGGAGCGAGCTGTAGATCCCGATCGTGCTGGTGATCTTCACCATCGGGTAGAGGATCACCTGATACGGAATAAAGGCGCCCAGCAATAACGCCAGCAGGATCAAATCCGCCCCAGGCACACGCCAATGCGACAAGGCGTAACCGTTGAGCGCGCCGGCCAGCACCGACATTGTCACGCTCGGGATCAGAATGCGCACCGAATTCCAAAATCCGACATGGACGCCGCCGCAATTAAGCCCGGTGCAGGCGGCGTACCAAGCCTTCCACCATGCGGCAAAATGCGGTGACGAAGGCGGAACAAAGATCGAGAAGCCGCGGATTTCGTCGAGCGATTTCAGCGAGGTCGAGATCACCACCAACAATGGGATCGCAAAGAACAGCGCGGTCGCGATCAAAAAGGCATAAAGCCCGAGCCGTCCGATGCGAGCCGGCGCGGTGAGTGCGCTCACCGGTCCCTCCGCGACAGCTCGAGATAAAGATAGGGCGCCAGCACGGTCAGCACTGAACCGAGCATCACTGCTGCCGCAGCCGATGCCTGGCCGATATTGGCGCGCTCGAACGCGAAATCGACTACGAACTTGCCCGGCAGATCGGAGGCGTAGCCGGGGCCGCCGCCGGTCATCGCCACGACGAGGTCGTAGCTCTTCACCACGGCGATCGCGATCAACACGACGCAGGTGACCAATGGCGGGCGCAGCATCGGCAATACGATGCTCGCATATACCCGCCAAGTCGGGATGGCCTCGACCCGCGTCGCCCGCCAGATCTCGCGGTCGACGCCGCGCAAACCGGCGAGCATAATTGCCATGATCAGCCCGGACTGGTGCCAAACCCCGGCGAACACCAGGGTATGAACACCAGGGTATAGATCGCGCGGTCTGGGCGCGCGATCCAGTCGAACACAAAGCCGCTCCAGCCGAGCCCGCGCACAAAATTCTGAACGCCGATCGTCGGGCTCAGCACCCATTGCCAGGTGAGACCGGCGACGATGAACGAGATCGACAGAGGGTAGAGAAAGATCGTGCGAAAGGCGCCCTCGAAGCGCACCTGCCGGTCGATCAGCACGGCGAGCAGCACGCCGAGCCCGAGTGTTCCCAGGATATCGAGCACGCCAAAGAGGAACATGTTGCTCCAGGCGACATTCCATCGCGGCGTGCCAAACAGACGCACGTATTGGAAGACACCGGCGAACTGGTAATTGGGCAATAGCGCCGAGCGGGTGACCGACAGATATGCGGTCCACAGCGCGCAGCCATAAAAGCACACCAGCATTACCAGCACGGTCGGCGACAGCACCGCCTTGGCAGCGAGATTACGGATGCGCACGCCCGCCCCGACCTGGTGTAGCCGAGAGTGCGTCCGGTCAGCTCGCGGCGTTGGTGATGATGGTCGAGAACTCCTTGGTCGCCTCTGCCGCGGACATGCCGGGAGTGCTCCAATAGTGGACCAGCAAATCCTCGATTTGTCCTTGCGTATCCGGGCCAAAGGCGAGGGCAAAGTTCGGCAGTTGGTTGGCGTCGCCGCCGGCCATGACCTTCTGTCCGATCTGCGCGCACTCATCGAGACTGCCGACATCAGCATCGAGCCTCGCCGGTAGGGACCCCTTGAACTTGTTGAACTCGACCTGGACGGCCGGGTCCATCATCAGCTCGGCCAATTTGTGCTGGGCGGCAACCTGGTCCGGTTTTTTGACCTTTGGGAAGGCGAAGACATCGACGGTCATGACATAGGCATCCTGAGTGCCGGGTGCCAGCGCACAGCCATACTCCTTGCCGGGGGTCATGCCGGCGGCCGAAAAATCGCCCTTCGCCCAGTCACCAGCGATCATGAACGCCGCCTTGTTGGTCTCGACCAGTGCCAATGTGTCATTCCACTTCTGGTTGGCGCCGCCGGCATCGGCGTATTGGCGAATCCTGCCCATCGTCTCGAAGGCGTGACGCACGTTTTCACTGCCGGCTGCCGCGGCGTCGTGATCGACAAAGACCTTTTGGTAGACCTCCTTGCCGCCGACCCCGGCCAGCATTGTGTAGAACAGCCAGCCGGTCTGCTGCGCATTGTCGCCCATCGCGATCGGCAGGTAGCCGGCTGCCTTGATCTTGTCGGCCTCGCTAAGGAATTCGTCCCAGGTCTTGGGCGGCGCCACGTTGAGGTCACTGAACACCTTGGTGCTGTAGAACATCCAGTTGGCGCCGTGCAGATTGACCGGAACGGCGATCACGTGACCGTCGACCGTGATGTTCTTGACCAGCAGCGGCGGCAGGTGCCGGCTCCAATCGCCGGCCTTGGCCAGATCGTCGAGATTGGCCAAGAGTCCCTGCTCGGCGAGCTGGCGGACGGCGACCCCGATATTCCATTGAAACGCGGCGGGCGGGTTGCCGCCGGCAATCGCGTTCAGCACCGCGGCATGCTCCGCCTGCGGCCCGACCGAGGCGCCGTCGATCCATTTGCCGCCGTGCTTCTCATACTCCTTGGCGAATACGGCGACCGCCCGCGATTCGCCGCCGCTCGTCCACCAGTGCATGACCTGGGCGTCTTGCGCTGCCGCCCGGTGTGCCGCCAGCATCGCCAGCGCGGCAAAGAACAGCATGCGGTAACCTGTCATGGATCGCCCCTCCCTTTGCTCCGGTTCCGGCTCGATCCCCGACCGTCGAACGAATCGCCCAGCCTGTCAAGCAAGCGGATTGAATTGACAATACTCTGTCCATTCTCTAACTTAACAGAGCTTCAAAAGTAATGGCGGCGGGGAGGTCCGTCTGAAGCGGCGCGAATTCATCCTCACGCTCAGCGCCGTGATGGCGACGGCACGCGGGCTGCGTGCGCAGCAGAAGGCGATGCCGGTCGTCGGCTTCCTCAATTCCTTCTCGGCGCCCGCATACCTCAGCGGCCTGCGTCGCGGCCCGATCGCCCAGGGCATGAGTGAAATGGGCTTTGTCGAAGGCCAGAACATGATTTGGGAATACCGTTGGGCCGATATGCATTTTGATCGGTTGCCCGCATTGGCCGCCGACCTCGTCACCCGCAAGGTCGACGTGATCGTAACGGTCGCTGGTGCCCCTCCCGCACTAGCGGCCAAAAACGCAACCTCGACAATCCCGATCGTCTTCACTAATGTCGGCGACCCGGTAGGGTTCGGCTTGGTCATCAGTCTCGCCCGGCCGGGCGGGAACCTCACCGGCTTCAGCAGCCTCACCGTCGAGATGGTCCCCAAGCGGCTCCAGCTGCTTTGCGAGCTGGTTCCCCAGGCCGCCGTAATCGCCCTGCTAGTGAACCCGAACAATGAAATGGGCACCGAGGATCAGATCAAAACCGCACAGGAGGCGGCGCGTGCGAAGGGCGTACGACTCACGATCCTAAAGGCCCGGAATGAAGACGAGATCGAGGCGGCCTTCGCCGAATTGCATGCCGACGCGCTCCTCGTCGGCGACGAGGCGTTGTTCTTCAGCCGGCGCGCGCAACTCGTCGCGCTCGCAGCGCGTCATGCGGTTCCGACGATGTATTGGCACCGGGAATTCGTCGCAGCCGGCGGCCTGATCAGCTATAGCGCTGACATAGACGTTCTGTTTCGCCAGGCCGGCATTTACGCCGGAAGGATTCTAAAGGGTGCCAAACCGGCCGATCTGCCAGTCCAGCAGCCGACGACGTTCAAGCTGTCTGTCAATCTCAAGACCGCCGAGGCGCTCGGGCTGACCGTGCCGCCGTCAATCCGCGCCCGCGCCGACGAGGTCATCGAGTAACTGCCGGCCTGCCCTCGCGTGCGAGGCAGGGAAGGAGAGGCGGCCTCAATTGGCGAGGTGGAAGAACTCGACGGCGTTGCCGGCCCAGATCCGGCGTTTGTCCTCTTCAGGTATGTCGGCGTAGATCCGGTCGATGATCGGCCGGGAATTGGGCCATTCGTTCTCGATGTGCGGGAAGTCGGTCGCGAACATGATGCGGTCGACGCCCACATGCCGGCGTTCTTCGACCGCGACGCGCTCGTACTGCACGCTGAAATAGACGTGGTTGCGCACGTAATGGCTCGGCAATTCCTTCAGCGGCCTGAAGCCGAGGTACTCCTGGGCCCAGCCGAGATGGCGCTGGTACCAGAGATCGGCGTGCTCGAGCCAGAACGGGACCCAGCCGAGGCGCGTCTCGGCGAAGTAGATCTTCAGTTTCGGGAAGCGCTCGAAGACGCCGGCCAGGACCAATTGGGCGACGCTGACCGAAGGCGGCAGACCGAAATTGCAGATCCATTCGAGAAACGGGCGGCGCAGCCGCTGCATGATCACCGGATCTTCTTTCGGGTAGCGGAAGGTCGGCGGCGAGGCGCGCGCCCCGGTGCGGTTGAACGCGACGTGCACGGTGACCGGCATATCCATGTCGATTGCCGCCGCCCAGAACTTGTCGTCCTCAGGAGTCGGATAGCCGTTGGCATTGGGCAATGCGCCGAGCTGCACGCCTTTGAGGCCGAGCTTTTTGCAATGCGCCATCTCGGCGATGGCATCCTCGACATTGGTGATCGGCATGACGCCCATGCCGAACAGCCGGTCGGGTGCGACGGCGCAATATTCCTCGGCGAGCCAGTCGTTGTAGCCGCGGATCACGGCCTTGTAGACCTCGTCATGGGCGATGTTGCGCCAGAAGACGGGCCCGGCGACCATGGCGGGAAACAGGACCTCGGCGTCGAGCCCGTCCTCGTCTTGTTCCTTGACGCGCTGCTCGGCCGAGCCGGTGCCGGCGGCGTCGGCGACTTTGAGTCCAAAGGGCTGCCAGGTGCCCTCGGCCCGGCCGGCGCGCAGGTCGAGAAAATTCGCCTCCAATAGGGGCTGTCCCTCGATGAGCTGGGCATCGCCGCCGTCCGGGAGGTGCACGGTGCGCGGCGCGCGGTCGCGGTACTTCTCCGGAACCCGGTGCACCCACCGCTCGGGCGGCACTTCGAGGTGCCCGTCCGCCGACATCAGATTGTATTGCCGCGCCATGATTTCCTCCGTCCTTAATGGGCCGGGCCGTCAGCCGTGCGCCTCGTACTGCACCAATGCACCGGGCGCCGGGCAATAATCGAGGCACTCGCCGCAGCCGGTGCATTTCATTTCCTGCACTTCGTAGAGGTGCCGCGGTTCCAGCAAGGTCGGCCGGATCGCCGACTCCGGACAAACCTCACGGCAGAGGCCGCAGGAATTGCAGATCGCGTAGTCGATCCGCACCTTCATCGGATGCCGCCGACCTGGTGCAACAGGTAGCCCAGCGCCTCCTCGACCGGTTTCTGCGTCTCCGGCGTCCCGCACAGAAAATCGATCTGGAACTTGCCTTCCATGAAGTGCATCAGCTCTTCGTCGCGCTGGCTCAAATGCTCGTGCCGCACGAGGGGATCATCGACCCGGTCGAGATAGGCCATGATGCCGATGCAGGCATTGGCCTCCTGGTAATAGTTCTGCGCGGCGCGGGCCAGCGGGTGGATGTGCGGGAACATCATCGACATGCCGAAATAGGCAGGTAGCGGCTGGGTATTGGCCTGCGCGATGTCCATCAGCTCGCGCTCGTCCTTGATCCAGCCTTTGCCGAGCAGCACGTCGGCGTGCAGTTTGCTGTGCTTGCACTCGTCCCAGATCTGGCGGGCGCGCATGCGCTGCAGATCGATGTAACGCTCCTGATCAGCGATATCGATCGAGAGCAGCTGGCCCGACATCTGCTTGATCGACATGTGCACGCCTTCGGCGGCATAGCCGCGCAGGGCGCGCTCTTTTTTCCACGCCTCGTCTTCGCGGCCCAGCTCCTCCTCGATCTCGCCGAGAGTGCGCTGCAATGAGGTCTCCCAGCCCTTGACGCATTTCTCTTTGGTCAGCCGCAGCCGGAATTCGGCGCCCGGTGCGCCGGGCATGGTCGGCCACACCCATCTGTCGAGAAACTGTTCGAGGATCGGGTGCATTTCTCAGGCCTCCTGCCATGCCTCGGGCGGGGGTGGGACCATTGAGCGGCCACTCTCGACTTCAACGATCGAGCCTTCCGCAGGGCAATACATCAGACAAGCGGTGCAGCCCGGGTAGGTGCATTTCTGCATGTCGATCTCGATGCGGTGCAACGGCTCCAGCCCCACATAGACGGCGTTGATATCGATCTCACGGCAAACGATGTAGCACATCCGGCATTCGGTGCAGCGTTCGTGATCGATTTTCAGAGCGGGCATACCGGCACCCTTCAGTCGGTCACCTGGCGCCGCGGGGCTGGCGGCAGCGGCGCCTCATGACCGAGAACAAAGGCGCTGAGTTCGGCCAAAAACCTGTTGTAATCGCGTTTGGCGACTGCACAGGCCCAGCGGCACAGCTCGCCGTCGACGGGTTTGCTGATGAACTCCTCGACGACTCGTCGGCCCATATTGATGTGGCTACGGTTTTCGACGGCCTGGCTCGCGAACACACCCTTCAGGTCTGGATCGGCAAGCGCTTCGGCGAGCCCCTCCATCCAACCGAGCTCGAGGATCTTCGGGCCGAGGTTTAGTGCCGCGATGCGGATCGAGTGGGGATAAGTGGCGAGGTTGCGCAATGAGAAGACGTAATAGGCCAGGCCCGAGTCGAGCGCGAAATGGCCATAGGGATGGCGAAAGGCGTCCTTCTGGGTAGCGACAAAGCCCTTCTTCAGCTGCGCGTCGAGATAGAGCATCTCGTGAGTGGACTCGTCGACGATCTGCTTGGAGAACAAGTATTTGACCGAGGGCGGAAAGTCGTTCATCTCGAGCCCTTGGCCCCAGCCGCCGTAGATGTAATAAAACATCCGCTCCAGCGTCCACAGCCGGCCGACTAGGCGGTGTTCTCTGTCGCCGTCAAAACCTCCTTGACGAACCGCCGCGATAACCGCCTCGACTGGAGTCGAGCGGCTTTCAGCTCGGCTCTTGCCGATCAGCTCCCGTGCCAGATCCCTACCGGGCAGCTCCACCATGATCCGCCGCCGCCGTCACGGCTGGTAGACGGCAAAGCATTTGTTGGAGTTGAAGATCCAGCTCTCGACGTAGGATGTTTCGGACGGCCGACGTCCGAGCTCCTTCATCCCGCCCATCAGGCACATCCAGTTCAGGACTTCCTGCTGGCCGCTGTCCTCGATCGCGCTCAGCGGCCGTTCACGCCACGCCGCGTAATCGCCCGCCTGAAGCGCGTTGTAGAGCGCCCGGTCGGCCTCGATATCGGGGTAGAGCAGGTAGTGCTTGCGGGTCAGAAACGCGTGCGACCAGCTCGACGAAGCAATCAACGCGACCCGCCACGGGCTCTTCTCGACGACCCGGGCGCAGGCAGCACCGAGGTCGAAGCACCGCCACGGGGCAGGGGAGGGGGGATCGAGCTGATCTTCCGAGGGGAACTCGCTTAATCCACGCACCCCGGCCTGCTGTGCAATGACCCGGCGGCCGTAGCAATTGATCTGGAACGGCACCACCGGATAGGGGAACCCGTTGCGGTCGTAGTCAAGAAACAGCAGCGTGTTGAGAAAGGCGTGGCCGAGCGGGTGATGCAGCGGCCGGTAGGCGTAGGAAACGTCGAAACCCGACTCCAGCATCCCGGTGGCGATGAACTTCGCACCAGCCGGATGGCCCTTGTATGTGAAACTCTTGTCCTTTGGTTCGTTCCAGACATTGGCGCCGCGATATTCCTCCCAGGGCTTTGGCGTCATCGTCTCGTACGCCATCACGCAGAAGGGCGGGATGACATCCTCCTTGAAGTTCTCGTACTGGTCGTCGCCCCAGATCACGACAAAGTCGGGGTCGAACTCATCGAGCACCCGCCGCGCACTGCGAAATCCGGCGAGCAGGCCTTCGCGATGGCGCCGGGCTGCCGACACGCCGGCGTCGTCGCCGTATTCCTGCCGCATCGGCGACGGCCAACCCTCTGGGTGGCGCAGCGGCTCGGGGATCGCGGGATCATCGAGGGCGCGTTTTAGGATCCGCCCCATATTTTCGTCCGGACCCGAAAGCGGCGGAAAGTGGGTGACGCCGAGGCCCAGGATCTCTGCCATGTCGTGCTCCTCCCAAAAAACCGTAGGACGAGAATAAGCTTCGGACGAACCCGGAACAAGCAGGGATCACCCGATCGCCCTCGGCGCGGGCTCGATTCGGCAGAGCTCGCACACCAACCTCGCATGGAGGAAGATGCCTGGGGCTGAATCGGCGGGAAACAGGACGCGATCGTTGCGTCTATCGGCTCGGCCGTGGCAAGACACGGCAAAAGGTTACAGCATGGACGAGGCATCTCGATGACGCTCCGGGTGAGCCGTCGAATTATGTTCGCAGCGCCGTTCGTTGCTGCGACCGGTGCCGTCGAAGGACAGGCGGAAGCTGCGGAAGGCGACTTCTACACTTTTCTCGCCGGCATCCGACGCGACGCCATTGGCCGCGGCATCCGGGCGTCTACAATAGATCTCGCGTTTCGCAATGCGCAGTTCCTACCCCATGTCATCGATCTCGACCGCAAGCAACCCGAGCGGGTGCTGACATTTACCCAGTATATTGCCAAGGTGGTAACGCCGCAGCGCAAGGAGGATGCGCGCCGTCAGCTGGCTGAAAATCGGGTTCTCCTCGATGCGGTTTCGCGGCACTACAATGTTGAGCCAAATATCATGGTGGCGTTGTGGGGGCTCGAGAGCGATTTCGGCAGGCTACCCGGCAATATTCCGACGATCTCGGCGCTTGCCACCTTGACCTATGACGGGCGTCGCGGCGCTTACTTTCGCAGTGAGCTGATGGCGGCGTTGCGCATTCTCGATCGGGGCGACATCCGGGTGGACGAGATGATCGGCTCCTGGGCTGGAGCGATGGGCGGGCCCCAGTTCATGCCGTCGAGCTATCTCGACTATGCGGTCGATTGGGATGGCGATGGGCGCCGCGATATTTGGAACAGCCGTGGTGATGTCTTGGCGTCGATCGCCAATTATATCCGCGGGCTCGGCTGGCGCGGCGGCCAGAGCTGGGGCCAGGACGTACTACTGCCGAGTGGCTTCAATCTAGGCTTCGCCGGGCTCAACGCAAGGCGGCCGACCGGGGAGTGGAGCCGCTTGGGGGTTCGCAGCATCGATGCAGGTCCGCTCGCCGCGCGCGAGAGCGACGCCTCGCTCGTCATGCCCGAGGGCGTCAACGGCCCGGCCCTGTTGGTCTATGCGAATTTTCGCGCGATCATGAAGTGGAACCCGTCGACGTATTTCGCGGTGTCGGTCGGGTACCTCGCCGACAGCATGGCCCGCGGGTAAGTCCCGCATGTGGGTGGGCGCTAGCGTGCGTCGTCGACAGCGGCTGTTCCGAAGCGCGAATCATCATCGATTGGCCCCTCGAGCGAGAAATGGGCGAGCAAAAATGGGAATGGGGATGCTGCTGCGTGTGGTCATATTTCTCAGCGCCGGCGCTTTGCTCGCGGCGGGCCTCGCCGGTCAACTGGCCGAGGCCGCGGCGAGCAAATCCAAGCCAAAGCCGGCTGCGATCGTTGAACCGCCGGCCAACCCGGGCATCGGAATCGAAACGCAGGCAAAGCACGCGCTGATCCTGGAGGCGGAAACCGGTGTGGTGCTGCTCGACAAGGGTGCCGACGAACGCATTCCCCCGGCCTCGATGAGCAAGATCATGACGGCCTATATCGTGTTCGGCATGCTGAAAGAGGGTCGCGCCAAGCTGACCGACGAGCTTCCGGTCAGCGAGCGGGCGTGGCGCCTTCAGGGATCGAAAATGTTCGTGCCGATCGGTGGGCGCATCTCGATCGATGATCTCTTAAAGGGAGTCATTATCCAGTCCGGCAACGATGCTTGCCTCGTTTTCGCTGAAGGTCTCGCCGGCAGCGAGGAGGCGTTCGTCGAGCTGATGAACCAGAAGGCCAAAGAAATCGGGCTGAAGGACAGCCATTTTGCCAATGTCAGCGGCCTGCCCGACCCTGACCACTGGATGACCGCCCGCGACTTGGCGACATTGGCGATCCAAACGATCGAAGATTTTCCGGAGTATTACCACTATTATTCGGAAATGGATTACGAATTCAATAACATCAAACAAGGCAACCGCAATCCTCTGCTCTACAAGAACGCCGGCGCGGATGGGTTGAAGACCGGACATACCGAGGAATCGGGTTACAGCCTCACCGCCTCGGTGGCGCGGGACAATCGCCGTATCGTCCTGGTGCTGAACGGCTTGCCGACGATGAAGGCGCGGGCACAAGAGAGCGAGAGGCTGATCGAGTGGGCATTTCGCGAGTTCAACGACTATCGCCTGTTCGCCGCCGGCGATAAGGTCGATGACAGCGAGGTCTGGCTAGGTGCCGAGCCCAAGGTGCCGCTTTCCGTCGGCAAGGATTTCGTCGTCACTCTTCCGCGCAAGGCGCGCAAGGATATGAAGGTCACCGTCGAATACGACCGCCCGATTCCAGCACCGATCGAAAAAGGCGAGACGGTCGGAAAGGTGGTCATGAGGGCACCTGACAGGACGCCAGTCGAGGCGCCTCTGATTGCGGCGGCGAGCATCGAGCGAATGAACCCCTGGGGTCGGATCGCCACGCTCGCCGGCTATCTTGTCTGGGGTCAGCGGCACTGAACCGCAACGACGCTGAACTCGTGTCTCGCGGCCGGTTTGTCACGATTGAGGGCGGCGAAGGCGCCGGCAAGTCGACCCAATTGGGGCTTCTCGTGGCGGCGCTCGGGCGCGCGCGAATCCCGGCAAGGGCGACGCGCGAACCGGGAGGATCGCCCGGCGGCGAGGCCATTCGGCGCCTCCTTCTCGAAGGCGACGGCGAGCGATGGGATGCGCTCAGCGAGGCCTTCTTGCTGTTAGCCGCCCGGCGCGACCATGTGACCCGGTTGATTGCGCCTTCTCTCGCACAGGGGATTTGGGTGGTGTCCGATCGCTTCGCCGACTCGACGCTCGCCTATCAGGGCTACGGAGGGGGTGTGGCGCTTGAAGATCTCGCCAAGCTCCATCGCTTGGCTCTCGGCAGTTTCGTCCCCGACCTGACCGTGATCCTTGATCTGCCGGCTGAGATTGGTCTCGCCCGGGCAGCGGCGCGAGCGAGTGTCGACGACCGATTTGAGCGCCTCGACCGAGCTTTCCACGAAAGGCTCCGCCAAGGCTTTCGACAGATCGCCGCGGAGAACGGTGCGCGTTGCGTGCTAATCGACGGGTCGAGTGATCCGCAGACAGTCCACCGCGCGGTACTGGACGCTGTTGAGGGACGGCTGCGGGTGGCGCTGTAGCAGTATCGCGGATGGCACGTGGCATAGAGCAGCCTGCGGATGCAACGGCTGCGGTTCCGGCACCGCGGGCGAACCGGGACCTGATCGGACACGAGAGGGCGGAGCGCGGGCTGCGGCAGCTCGTTGAGGCCGGCCGGTTGCCGCACGCGATCCTGTTGAGCGGGCCGCGCGGCATCGGCAAGGCGACGCTCGCCTTCCGCTTCGCCCGCTTTCTACTGGCGAATGCAGACCATACGACCAAGGCGGCTGCCGAAACCGGACTGTCGATCGACCCAGAAAACGGGGTGTTTCACCGTGTCGCTGCGGGCGGCCATGCCGACCTCTTAACCGTCGAGCGGGCTTACGATCCGCGGCGCCGCCGGCTGCGCAGCGAGATCGTGGTCGAAGACGCACGCGAGATCACCAGCTTTTTTCGGCTGACCGCAGCAGAAGAAGGATGGCGCATCGTCATCGTCGATGGAGCAGAGGAGATGAACCGCAGCGCCGCGAACGCGCTGCTGAAGATCCTCGAAGAACCGCCGCGGCAGGCGGTGCTGTTGTTGGTCAGCCACAGCCCGGGCCGGCTGTTGCCAACGATCCGCTCGCGCTGCCGGCGGTTGCCGCTCGTCCCGTTAGCACGCGTGCTGGTGGCGCGGCTGCTCCAGCGTTACCGGCCCGAGCTCGCGCAACTGGAGGTCGAGGTGCTGGCGGCGTTATCCGATGGGAGCATCGGGCGCGCGCTGGAGCTTGCCGAAGCCGGCGGGCTCGAGCTTTATCGGTCGGTGCTCGAAATGTTGTCGCAGATCCCGCGGCTCGATGTCGTCCGGCTGCACGCCTTTGCCGATCAGCTCGCGCGCGCCGATGCCGAGGACGCCTATCGCGTCGGCGCAGAATTGCTCTTGCAACTTCTCTCTCGGATTACGGCGTGCTCGGCGCGGCATCAGCGCGACGAAGAGGAGATCATGGACGGCGAGGGCGAGGCGATGTGGGGTCTTGCCGTCCGCGCCGACGCGGCGCGCTGGGCGGCATTGCGCCAGGATATAGAGGGTACCTTTTCCAGCACCGACCAGCTCAACCTCGATCGCAAGCAAGCGATGCTCGGAGCTTTCTTGGCGATTGAGGAACTGGCGCGGTAGCGAGACGCTGCGGACCGCGACTGTGGTAGTTTTTCAGCGGCTTGGCGGACCAATCTTCATCTGGCAGGTAAGGCTAGGTCATCGAAATACGTTCCGCGTAACCGGCAGGGCAGGGACCAATGCTCGTCGACAGTCATTGCCATCTAGATTTTTCCGATTTCGCGACGGAACGCGAAGCGATCATCGCGCGTGCCCGATCGGCAGGGGTCGAGACGATGCTGACGATCAGCACCCGGCTTGACGAGTTTCGCGAGGTGCTGGCGATCGCTGAAGCTAACGACGGAATCTGGTGTTCAGTCGGCGCGCACCCGCACGAGGCTAAGGATCACGCCAGGCTTGCTGCACAGCAGCTGGTCGCGCTGGCCGTCCATCCGAAAGTGGTCGGGATCGGCGAGACCGGGCTCGATTTCCACTACGATCTGAGCCCACGGGATATCCAAGAGCGCGTTTTCCGCGCCCATATCGGGGCGTCGGGCGAGACAGGTCTACCGCTCGTGATCCATGCTCGTCAGGCAGACGACGAGGTAGCCCGCATTCTCACAGAGGAACGGCCGCCGCCGGGGGTTATGCACTGCTTCAGCAGCGGCCGGCCACTCGCTGAAGCGGCGCTCGCACTTGGGTTCTATATCTCGATTTCAGGCATCGTGACATTCCGCAACGCCGAGGAGTTACGCGCCATCGTGCGCGATCTGCCGCTCGACCGGTTGCTGGTCGAGACCGATGCTCCCTATCTTGCCCCGGTGCCCTATCGCGGCGGACGCAACGAACCGGCCTTTGTCACAGCAACGGCGGCTGCGGTCGCAGAATTAAAGGGGATAGAGCTGCGACAGTTGGCGGAGATTACGACCGCTAATTTCTTTCGCCTTTTCAGCAAGGCGAGTGCGCCCGCCCAATGAGGGTGACTGTCCTGGGCTGCGGCCCTTCTACGGGCGTGCCGCTGATCGGGGGAAATTGGGGCCGGTGCGATCCCGGCGATCCGCGCAATCGTCGCCGCCGCGTATCGGTACTGGTGGAAATCGGTGGTGTTGTCATCCTTATCGATACTTCCCCGGATCTGCGCGAGCAGCTCCTCGATGCGGGTGTCACGCGGATCGACGCGGTGGTGCTGACCCACGCGCACGCCGACCATCTCCACGGAATCGACGATCTGCGGTCGGTCAACCGGCTGATGCAGCGCGCCATCCCGCTCTATGCCGATGCGCGAACCTCGGCCGAAATGGGCAGGCGCTTTGACTATGTATTCGAGCCGGTCGAAGAGCCGGGACGCTTCTACAAGCCGACGCTCTTGGCGCACGAGATCGTCGGGCCGTTCGAGATCCGTGGCATCTCCGTTCTGCCGTTCGTGCAGGATCACGGCTTCAGCACGACATTAGGTCTCCGGATCGGAGGATTTGCGTATTCGACCGACGTCACGGAACTCGACGACAGCGCCTTCGCCGTGCTTCAAGGGGTTGAGCTATGGATCGTCGATTGCCTGCGCCGCGAGCCGCACCCGACCCATTCTCATCTCGCAAAAACGCTGGCCTGGATCGCCCGCGTTCGTCCTCAGCGCGCGGTACTGACTCATATGGATCAGAGCTTGGACTATCGCGAGCTGAGTGCTGAACTGCCGAGCGGCGTTGAGCCCGGCTGCGACGGGCTCGCCATTGAGCTCGGCGGCCACAAGAGGTAATTATTTTCCATAATATATATTATGCGACAAACTCATGTAGGTCCAACGTGCAAATGTCAGTGCCGTCCAATTTAAAAATGTCAGTCTCCCGGGCTTTTTGTCGGGCTGTGGGGGGCGGCATCAATGGCGGTGCTGAGCGTGAGCGACGAGGAGT
>Ga0187846_10000824_pt1 | contig 17750 bp, 15 predicted proteins | sample TC_taG_FD_161473 | JGI IMG/M metagenome (GOLD analysis project Ga0187846, IMG submission 161473) | Biofilm microbial communities from the roof of an iron ore cave, State of Minas Gerais, Brazil - TC_06 Biofilm (v2) | ecosystem: Environmental > Terrestrial > Deep subsurface > Cave > Wall biofilm...
CGAGGGACTCGAAGGTGGGGTGGACTTCGCCTTTTCGGAAGAGCTTGCACTCGATCATGCCGAGATGGCGCCCATGATACATCTGACCCCGCGCTGGGATATCCCAATCATCCCCATTGTAGTAAACGCTTTCGCGCCGCCGATGCCGACGCTCAAGCGATGCTTCGATGTTGGCGCATTCGTTGGCGCATGCATCGAGCGTTGGCCGCATAACCAGCGCGTCGCGGTGCTTGGCACAGGGGGCTTATCGCATTGGGTCGGACCACCAGAGACCGGCAAGATTAATGAGGAATTCGACCGGTGGTTCCTCGATAGGCTGATTGCAGGTGGAGTTGCCGAGATTACGAACCGATACGCCCGATATGAAGATCTAGAAGGCGTCGCCGGCAATGGTGGCCATGAAATTCGGGACTGGCTGGCGGTGGCAGGCGCCATGCCAGCGCGCATGCGGCCTCGCATCCTCGCCTACGAACCACTCAAAGCCTGGTCTACCGGCACCGGCATCGTGGCTTGGTTGGCCAACTGAGAATATTTCTCGCAGAGCTGCATTCGGTTGATCAGTTAATCAGCAGACCCGGAGTGCGACTTTCGGGAATATCATATCGGCCTACCGTCATTGAAGGAGCGGTTGTCCTTTTAGTCAAAGTCGATAGTGCCGCAGACCTCTTTGGGGGAGCCTTGAAACCGGGGATATTCGGACTGCGATAGCGTGAATGTCCCCATTACTAAGTTTCGAAAAGGTGGGGTTGTCATCCTGAGACGGTGGGCAACGCGAGCCGCGTCGAAGGATCTCGCGCGGCATTCTTTTGCCGTGATTTGCTGTGCGCGCAAAGAAAGAAGTCATCACGACCGCCACAATGGCGGCCGCGAGATTCTTCGCCTCCGGCTCTGGATGACGTCTCGGCCTTTGCGACGGTTATTTGAGGGACACCACGCTAGCGTTTCGAGTATTGGGGACGTTTGCGCGCCTTGTGGCGGCCGTATTTTTTGCGCTCGACCTCGCGAGGGTCACGCGTTAGCATGCCATTTTTTCTAAGCGGGGCACGCAAGGCATCGGAGCTGGTGAGCAAAGCCCGCGAGATTCCGTGCCGCACGGCGTCTGCTTGTGCCGAACTCCCGCCACCCTTGACGCTGATGATGGCGTCGAATTGACCCGTCGTCTCGGTTACCTGGAATGGCTCGAGGATTCTCATTCGCGCCGTATCCCTTGGAAAATATTCCTCAAGGGTTCGCTCATTGACCGAGATTTCGCCTGAGCCGGGAACGAGCCGAACGCTAGCAATCGCGGTTTTCCTGCGGCCAGTGCATCTAATCGTGTTCTTGTTTTCTGGCATTGTGTTGCTGTGTTTGACTCAACTGGACTCCAGCGGTTGAGCAGCGCTGGTACAGTCAGAGCGTTATCGTCTCGGGCTTTTGCGCCGCATGCGGATGTTCGGCGCCGCGGTAGACTTTTAGTTTGGTGAAAAGACGCCGCCCCAGACGATTCTTCGGTAGCATTCCGCGGACAGCCGTCTCAACCAGTCGTTCGGGCTTCTCCTGGCGCATTTTCCCAGCAGTGATAGTGCGTATTCCGCCCGGGTAGCCGGTATGCCGATGATACAGTTTGGCCTCCGGCTTAGCGCCTGTAAGCTGCACCTTGGCTGCGTTGATGACGATCACAAAATCACCCGTATCCTGATGGGGGGTGAAATCGGGACGATGTTTGCCGCGCAACACGATCGCAGCGCGCGATGCGACACGCCCGAGCGAATGTCCCTCCGCATCAATAAGGACCCATCGCCGGCCGCGCAGCGCATTCTCGCGCGAGACACTTTTGGTTTGCTCCGTCAGCTTCAAGTTTCGCAACTCGCCATACGCAGCTGCGTATCGAGCCAATAAAGTTGGCGGGGCCGATGGGATTTGAACCCACGACTTCCGACGTGACAGGCCGGCGTTCTAACCGGGCTGAACTACGACCCCGCCGTGAACCATCTTTTTATCGTTTCCGTTGTTGCTACACAACAGTACTGCCCGGTCAGACATCCGATGAACACTGATGACAAGTGCTCGGCATCGTAGCTCAGTCTTTCCTCGCAGGTATTCAGAATCCGAACTTGCGAGCGGCGTCTTGGTTGGCCTATTTTAAGTCGTTCGCTCGACCTCATGTGAGGCGAGCAGGCCACCCGGCCTCGGAAATTCGAAGAGACGCCCGCCTATGTGGATCGTAAGTCTGGCCTTGCGCAGGCCGCTCTCAGTAGCGGTTATGGCGCTGCTGATGCTAGTCCTTGGAGTGCTTTCCTTCAGCCGGATGAACGCTGATATCTTCCCAGCCATCGACCTGCCGGTGGTTGTCGTGGTGTGGAGCTATCCGGGATTGTCAGCCGTGGACATGGAACGCCGGGTAGTGATTATCGACGAGCGTGCCTCCGGCAGCGTCGTCAACGATATCGAGCATATGGAGTCGGAGTCGCTGGCAGGGGCCGGAGTGATTCGCTTTTACTTTCACCCAGGCGTCACTACTGCCACCGCTATCGCGCAGCTTAATGCGCTTTCCGAAACCCTGCTGTTAGCCTTCCCACCGGGGATGCAAGCGCCCAGTATCGTCGATTACAACGCAGCTAACGTTCCGGTTGCGCAGCTAAACCTCTCCAGTGACACCCTTTCGGAACAGGCGATCTTCGACTACGGCCTGCAATTCATCCGAGTGCGCCTCTACAGCATCGAGGGAATTTCAGTGCCTTCACCGTTCGGAGGACGTAATCCAGCGGTGATGGTCAACCTTAATCCGAGCCAAATGTACGCCAATGGACTATCGGCTCAGGATGTCGGTAACGCCCTGACTGCGAGCAACATCATCATTCCCGCTGGATCGGCCAAAATCGGTAATCGGGAATACCGGGTCGAGCTGAATGGCAGTCCGAGCGACGTCACCAATTTCAACCGGCTACCGGTGAAAGTAGTCAACGGGACGCCAGTTTTTTTGGGCGAAGTGGCGCCTGTGGCTTACACGCACATGGTGCAAACCAACATTGTGCGGATTGACGGAAAACGAGCCATGTATCTGCCGATATACAAGCATGCGGCGGCTTCGACTCTGACCGTCATCAATAAAGTGCGCGAGATGATTCCGATCATCCGGCAGATTGCACCCAAGGCAATGAAGGTAAAGCTCGGGTTCGACCAGTCGGTATTCGTCCGAGGCGCACTGTGGGGCGTGGTGCGCGAGGCGACTATCGCTGCCGGCCTGGTCGCTCTGATGATCCTCATTTTCCTGGGCTCACCACGCAGTATGCTAATCGTAATCCTATCGATTCCACTTTCGATTCTGACTGCCATAATTGCACTGAAGCTCTCCGGCCAATCCATCAACATCATGACGCTTGGCGGACTCGCGTTGGCAGTCGGAATGCTGGTCGATGACGCTACGGTTGCGGTCGAAAATATCCATCGTCATCACGCAATGCATAAGCCGCTGCTAGTGGCGATTTTGGATGGTTCAAGCGAAATAGCTACCCCGGCATTGATCGGCACGCTGGCCATTTGCATTGTATTTTTCCCCGTCGTCCTACTATACGGCATCGCACGTTTTTTGTTCACCCCACTCGCGCTCGCTGTAGTTTATTCAATGCTGACCTCGTATTTGCTGTCGCGCACGTTGGTGCCAGCTATGGCGCGTTACTTGATGCCGGAAATGCATGAGGCCCTGACTGGTGGGGGTCTTTGGGCGCGCTTTGCGGGCGGGTTCGAAAGTGGGTTCGAGCGTTTTCGTGAGAGCTATCGCGCCAGCCTCGGAAAATTCCTCACACGGCGCGCATTTGCATTGGTCTGCGTCGCGGTGCTGGTCGGCTCATCGGTGGTTCTTGTGCCAGTCGTTGGCCAGGATTTCTTTCCACGCGTGGACGCGGGCATGATGAGCCTGCATTTGCGGGCGCCGACCGGGACACGGGTTGAACAAACTGAGCTGATAGTCGACCAGGTGGAACGAGCGATTCGGCGCATCATTCCGAGAACCGAACTTGATCAGATAAGCGACAATATCGGGTTGCCTCCCTTTGCCTACGTGCTTGCGTTTTACCAGACTGACAGTATCGGTCCCCAGGATGCCGACATGCTCATCGCACTCAAGGCGGGTCATCACCCGACTGCGCGGTATCAGCAAAAAATCCGAGATATGGTTGCGCGCGATTTTCCAGGCGTCCGCGTTTATTTTCAAGCCGCCGATATCGTCGGCCAAGTGCTTAATTTCGGGCTCTCAGCCCCAATCGACGCGCAGGTATCTGGAGTCAAAATCGATGAGATCTACGGTGTGGCCCAGCGGCTCGAGCAATCGATGCGTGCCATCCCGGGGCTGACCGACGTTCGTATTCCGCAACTACTGGATTACCCGACCATTAGGGTCAATGTCGATCGAGTGAAGGCGCTGCAAATGGGCATCGACCAGCGCTCAATTGCCTCCGACCTGCTGACGTCGTTGGCGACCAATACCCTTCTTGCACCAAATTGGTGGCTCGATCCCCGTAACGGCGTTAGCTACAGCGTGTTGGAGCAGGTACCGCAGCACCTGATCAATTCGGTTCAGGCGCTCAACAATACGCCGCTTTCGCCAGCTTCGATGGACAGTACGACTGGAACACCGCAGCTTCTTTCCAATGTCGCGGCCATTCGACAGGGAGTCCAACCGGCGGTTGTTAACCATTATGACGTGCAGCGTGTGATCGACGTCGACAGTGGCGTCGAAGGACGCGACCTCGGCAGTGCCGCAGCCGCAGTGCAGCACGCCATTTGGGAACTTGGAACCCTGCCGCTCGGAATGCGTATTACCGTGCGAGGCCAAAGCCAGGCGATGACTGAGTCCTTTGCTTCGCTCGAACTAGGGCTGATCCTGGCTGTCATTCTCGTGTATTTGCTGATGGTTGCGAATTTCCAATCGTGGATGGAGCCGTTGGTGATCATGATGGCGGTGCCGGGAGCGCTTGCCGGTGTGCTCTGGATGCTCGCGCTGACCGGTACATCGATTAACGTTGAGTCTTTGATGGGCACGATCATGGCGGTCGGCGTCTGGGTTGCGAATGGCAACCTGGTAATAATCTTCGCTAACGAGCTACGCGAACAAGGATACTCCCCGGCAGCAGCGGCGGTAGAGGCGGCGCGTACCCGGCTCCGGCCGGTGCTCATGACCGCGCTGGCGATGATTCTGGGGATGCTGCCAATGGCGCTCGCGCTGGGCGAGGGCGGTGAGCAAAACGCTCCGCTCGGCCGTGCTGTAATCGGCGGACTTCTGATTGCCACGCTAATGACGCTGTACGTCGTGCCGGCAGTCTACTCGACGCTAGCGCGAAACGTTAAAGGCAAGCACGAGCGCGACGCCGAAATTGAGGCGGTCACATCACCGGGAGCTTGATGATCGCGGTTTCAAGAGCGACCGCTGCCGGTAATGATAAAATTGGCCAGGAACTCCGCAAGCTTAGTCTCACTGGCCTCAACTGGCGGTAACTGCCAGGCTCGGTTATAGGAAAGCTAGGGCAATCAAGAGCTATCTAATGGAGGAAGATCCCAAAGAGTACAGTACAAAGCCACCCGGAGGCTTCTTTTTTGTCGGTTGGGGGCTGCTAGTGGTGGTCGTATTGGGGCTCACCGCTGGGCTGGTGATGGCCCGCAGTCTCCTGCTCAGCCGGCAAACCACCGAGTTGGAACTGCAGGAAGAACAGGGTCCTCGAGTCTTAGTGGTGCCGGTGCTTCATACTCCAAAGGCACGCTCCATTGAGGTGCCGGGCACGATCCATGGTTACATCGAAACTCCGGTTTACGCCAAAATCGCCGGCTACCTGAAAAAAATCTACGTCGACAAGGGCGATCGCGTGGAGAATGGGCAACTGATCGCCCTGTTGGAATCGCCCGAATTGGACCATCAGGTCGCCAATGCACGAGCGACTTACGATCTCGCGCAGATCACCGACAGGCGCAATCAGGCACTGCTTCGTTTTGGCGTTGTCGCAGAGCAGCAGGCCGATAATGCCCATGCGGAAATGAAGGAGGCTAAAGCGGCGCTTGATCAGTTAATCGCTACACAGGCCTATGAAGTGATTCGCGCGCCGTTCAGTGGAATCGTCACTGCCCGGTACGTCGATCCGGGCGCGCTGATTCCGCAGGCAGTCAGTCAATCCGCCGCGATGGCACCAATAGTTTCGATGGCGACGAACTCTACGCTTCGAATCTACTCTGATGTCCCGCAAAGTACTGCACCATTTATTCGTGACGGCGATCCGGCAACTGTAAGCGTGACGGAGTACCCGCGCCGCATTTTCACTGGAACTGTTACCCGACATGCTGATGCTCTGGCCAGCCAAACCAGAACGATGCTGGTCGAGGTCGATTTGCCAAACCAGGACCAAGCGCTATATCCGGGGATGTACGCGACCGTAAAGTTTCAAGTGAACGTATCGGCAGAAGCTCCGATGGTCCCAGACGACGCCCTGATATTTCGCAATGGGAAGCCATTCGTTCCGCTGGTGCGCAATGGTCACCTGAAACTCGCCCCGGTTGACCTGGGCTATGATGACGGGGTAAACGTCGAAATCACTGACGGCATAACCGAACAAGACGTGGTCGCCGTGAACGTTGGTCAATCGGCCCGCGATGGTGAGCCGGTTCGTCCAATCACCATGACCGGCGAACGTTGACCGCTGGCTGAAGGCTGAGATAGATTATGCGTGATTTCTTGCTGCCTATATGGGGTAATACTTCGCTGCATTAGGAGAAGCTAATGGCTTGGAGTAAACCGACCTTTATCGAACTTCGTTTCGGCTTCGAAGTTACGATGTACATTTGGAATCGGTGAGGCAGATATTCAGGATGCTGCAGCCGAGTGCCCGGCTGCGCATCGTGATGTGAAGGGACATGGTGGTATCTTTGAGGGCATGGGTGGGTGCTCATTCAGGAGGCGCCCTCAGCGTTTACGGATGCCGTCTTAGGCATCGCACCGCCCTCTAATGAGGGTTCTCGTCCTCGGCGCTGCCGCGGGTGGCGGATTCCCGCAATGGAACTGCAATTGCCGCAACTGCCGCGGAGTGCGCGACGGGTCACTCAAAGCCAGATGGCGAACCCAGTCCTCGATTGCGGTCAGCGCCGATTCACACAACTGGGTTCTGATCAACGCGTCTCCCGATATCCTCGCTCAGCTGAAGGCACTCCCTCAGCTTCAGCCGGCCCGTAAGCTAAGAGATACTGCGATAATCGCGGTCCTTTTGGTCGATAGCCAACTCGACCATACGCTTGGTCTTGGAATGCTGCGCGAGGGCGAGCGGCTGCAAGTTTATTGCACCGCCAGCGTGCGAACAGACCTCATGACCGGCAATCCACTGCTTCGCATCCTCGAAAATTACTGCGGCGTCGACTGGCACGAAATTAAGCTCGCGGGCGGTGGCTTTCGAATACCTGGGATTGCGCACGTTGAGTTCGTCGCCGTTCCAGTGTCGAGCAAGGCGCCTCCTTATTCACCACACCGTGACGCTCCCTGTGAAGAGGATAATGTTGCCTTGATGATCACCGATGGTTTGAGCGGGCGCTCTCTCTTCTACGCTCCGGGGCTGGCTGCGGTGGACGGTAAGGCATGGGAGTGCATGAGCGGTGCTGCTGGTCTGCTAATCGATGGGACCTTCTGGACGGATGACGAGATGATAAAGCTGGGCGCGGGTTGCAAGCGCGCGCACGAGATGGGTCACCTGGCGCTGTCAGGTGAAAGCGGAATGTTGTCGTATCTGCGCCGCATACCGGGCGCTCGCAAAGTACTGATCCACATCAACAATACAAATCCAATTCTCGACGAAGATTCCGCCCAACGGCGCGAATTGGAGCGCGCCGGCGTCGAAGTTGCCTACGATGGTATGGAAATAGTGCTCTAACAGGGGTGGCGCTGAAGCCGCTTTTTCGGGGAACATAAGAAATGCCGACTGAAGCCTGGAGCCGTGCCGAATTCGAGCAACGGTTGCGCGCTAAAGAATCCGGCTATCACACCCATCATCCGTTTCACCTCATGATGAACGAAGGCAAACTCACACCTGCGCAGATTCGGGGATGGGTCGCCAATCGCTTTTATTATCAGTTCAGTATCCCCATGAAGGACGGCGCCGTCCTGTCCAACTGCCCTGACCGTGAGGTGCGGCGGCTTTGGATTCAGCGCATCCTCGATCAGGATGGGATTGGCAGCGAGGCTGGGGGTCTCGAAGCATGGATACGGCTGGGCGAAGCATGCAGTATCAGCCGTGCGGAATTAACTTCGCTGCAAATGGTGCTGCCCGCGGTGCGGTTCGCGGTCGATGCCTACGTAAATTTCGCCCGGACTCGTCCCTGGCAGGAAGCGGCTTGTTCATCGCTTACGGAGTTATTCGCACCGCAAGCGCACAACGATCGCCTGGCCACCTGGCCCCAGCATTACAAGTGGATAAGACCAGAGGGATTGGAGTACTTTCGCTCGCGACTTTCGCAGGCGCGCCGCGACGTACAGCACGCTCTGGAGATCACATTGAATTACTGCAACACCCGAGAGATGCAAGAGCGAGCGCTCCAAATACTGCAGTTCAAGCTCGACATCCTGTGGACGCTGCTCGACGCTGTCCAGGCCGCTTACAAATGAGTATCTTGGCCGCAGCTTGAGCGTTGTTTTATGAGTGAGCATGAGCTGAACGACCGGCCGGGCAATCCGCTGTGGCTGTTGGCTGAGTTGACTTACCGTTGTCCGCTCCATTGTGTCTATTGCTCCAATCCAGTCGAATACACTCGCTACCGAGGCGAATTGTCAACTGACGCGTGGATAGGGGTACTGCGTCAAGCGCGTGAACTGGGCTGCGTGCAACTAGGATTTTCCGGTGGCGAACCACTGGTGCGTGATGATCTGGAGGTCCTCGTGCGCGAGGCCCATGCGCTTGGCTATTACACTAACCTTGTAACCTCCGGAGTCGGACTCAACGAAACGCGCATTGCGGAACTGCGGCGCGCCGGACTCGATCATATACAGCTCAGCTTGCAGGACTCGACGCGCGAACTGAACGATTTCCTGAGCCACACACGCACATTTGAACTTAAGTCCAGGATCGCCAGACTGATCAAAGAACAGGGCTATCCGATGGTGCTCAACATCGTCTTGCATCGTCAGAACCTCGATCATATCGCGGAGATTCTGTCGATGGCGGAGCGGATGGGTGCAGAATATGTTGAACTGGCTAATACACAGTACTACGGATGGGCATTGCTCAACCGCGAACATCTGCTCCCCTTACCCGAGCAGTTGGCGCACGCCGAGGAAGTGACCCGCCGGTTTCGCGAGCGCCTCGGCTCCAAGCTTAAGATCTACTTCGTCGTGCCCGACTATTATGAGCGGCGGCCGAAACCCTGCATGAACGGATGGGGTTCGGTCTTCATGGTAGTCACGCCCGATGGCATCGCGTTGCCGTGCCATGAGGCGCGCGTGCTACCCGGGCTTCAGTTCCCGCGGGTCGAGGAGCATCCCTTGCGATGGATCTGGTATGAGTCGCCCGCCTTCAACAGCTTTCGCGGTTTCGATTGGATGCGGGAACCTTGCCGCTCATGTCCGGAGCGCTTTAAGGATTATGGCGGATGCCGTTGCCAGGCATACTTGCTGACCGGGGACAGTGCCGCCACCGACCCTGTCTGCGAGTTATCGCCCATGCACCAACAGGTGACCGAAATAATCGCGCGTGTCAGATGCCAGGAAAAACCGCGGGCGCCATTATTTTTCCGCGACGACGCCAACTCGCGTGCGCTAACCTCGAGTTAGTGCTCAATGGCAAATGTTGGGGTCCAGACTCATAGCCACGGAACAAGGCTGGCCTCTCCCATTCCTCCCCCTGACCAGGGGGAGATTAGGTGGGGGTTGTCTGCCGGGGGCGTACGATCGTAGCGGCAGTTGCCGATATGACGATTATCTCCGCTTGATCGCGGTCAGCGAGGCAACCCCCTCCCGACCTCCCCATGGTCAGGGGGAGGAGTATAAGACGCGCCACCGTCCGTGGGTGCCAGCTGCCGCATCTACATTGCGCACTATCTTGCAGCGAAGCACCAGCGTTTCTGGCTGACTCCGGCATGACCGCTATAGATTGGAGTACCGCGGAATTGCCATCAGTGGTCGAACGGCTCGCCAACGGCTTGACCGTCATCGTCCACGCTGAACCAAAGTCTCCCATAGCCGCCGTTTACGTCGGCTATCGGGCGGGATCACGCGACGAGCCGGCATCCAAAGCCGGTCTCGCCCACCTGTGCGAACATCTGATGTTCTCCGGCACCCAGAGAAATCCGGGCTCGTACTTCGCACCGTTTGAACAGGCTGGCGCCTCGTCAATGAACGCATTTGTAAGGGAGGATTACAGCGCGTATTTCGCGACGGTGCCGGCTGCGACCCTGGACTTCGCTATGATGATGGAAGCCGATCGGATGGCTAACATCGCCGAGGCCTTGGACGATGACAGGATTGAACGCCAGCGCGACGTCGTCGTCAATGAACTCCGTCAACGCGAGGGTCAGCCCTACGGCTGCAGTGCTCGGATCCTTGCCGAACTGGCGCATCCCTCGGGCCATCCGTATGCACATCCGCCTAATGGTCTAGTAGCAGACCTCGGCAATATCTCCGCCGACGATGTTCGGGTCTGGTTCGAATCGCGACATACTCCGGCGATGGCGACCTTGATTGTCGCCGGCGACGTTGAACCAGAGCGAGTCATCGCACAGGCGGAGCGTCATTTTGGTTCGCTTGCGCATAACCTGGCGGCTCCCCGGGTTGTGTTCGCGGCGGCTACCGGCTTGCCGCTCGCGTCGCGGCGTCAAATCGAACTGCCAGTTCAACATGACAGGCTCTGCATCGCCTGGAACGGCCCAGGGTGTGCCTCTGTTGAGTACCCAGCGCTCGAGGCAGCATGCGAAATACTCGCAGGTGCTAAAAGCTCCAGGCTGTGTCATCGAATCGTGCAAGCCGAGCGGCTAGCAAGCGACGTTACAGTAGAGTTACGTCCCCGCGAGTTGGGTGTACTGATAGTGTTGTCCGTCATCGCGCGGGTCGGAGTGCCCTTAACTGCTATCGAGGGGCTCGTGCGCAGCGAAATCGATCGGCTGTTTAGACAAGGCCCGGAGCCGCACGAACTAGAAATCGCGCGCCTGCGGCTTTTTGGAAGAGTGGTGCGGGGATTCGAGCGCGTGGGCGGCCCGAACAGCAAATCCGATACGCTCGGCATGGCGGCGATTTTATGTGGAAGCCCTGACGCGCACCGAAGCCGCTTGTCGACCATGTCTGCAATGAAGCCGGACGCGGTTGCTGCCGCCAGCCAATGGCTAACAGGCGCAAGCGCCGTTTTGGAAATGCATCCGTTAACCGAGGGAAATGGCGGCTGATACTGAGGGGTTCATTGCTACGCAGGGCTCGCCGTCGTGGCGGGGCCCCTTCGACTTAACCCTCGAAAATGGGCTACGAGTCCTTTTTGTCCAACGCCAGAAGTCTCCGATCGTCGAACTCAGATTAGTTGTGGACGGTGGTTTCGCTGCCGACCCCGATCGCCGAAGCGGACTGGCCGCACTTGCAACGGCTATGTTCAGCGAGGGCCTTCTACGCATCAATGGCGCTCAGCTTGGTCCGGCCTTGGAGGTGCTCGGCGCGCTGCCTCAAGGTCAAGTGATGCCCGAAGCGGCCGTTATCGGGATGTCAACGCTCAATGCGAATCTGGGCGATGCCTTGAGGATTTTTGCCAGCACGCTGACGCATCCTGAATTCAACACTGAGGATTTCGAGTTATTACAAGCGAATCGTCTGGCGCTGATTGCTGGTGAACGCTTCAATCCGTTTGAGCTTGCGCTTCGAGTTCTTCCCCCCTTGGTCTACGGCGCAGGCCATAGGTATGCTCAATCCTTTTCCGGCTCGGGTACCGAGAGAGACGTTGCCGCAATCACTCTCGATGACCTGCGCAGCTATTACGCCACGCACTTGGCGCCTCGGTGTACAGCCCTGGTAGTCGCCGGATCGTGCAAGATAGCCGATATGTGCGCCCGGCTTGAAGCGACATTTGGACAGTGGCGAGCTGTAAATGCTGCGGCTCTTCCGACCACGGCGACGGAGGTGGTCGAAAGCATTCCCTCGATAGTGATCATCAATCGTCCGGGTGCATCACAGACCGCACTGGTTGCAGGCTTACGTACGGTTGCTCGCAACTCCACCCATGCGGACGCGTTGATTGTCGCAGATACTATACTGGGAGGAATTTCACCTCGCGGCTAAACCTTAGCCTGCGCGAACAGAAGGGATGGACTTACGGCGTGCGTTCTTCGTTGCTGGATTCCCGCATGCAAGGCCTATGGCTGATTCGAACCGTGGTCCAGACTGACTGCGCAGCACAAGCAATGGCCGAAATCGCCAGCGAAATTGAAAATCTGGCTGGCCTGCAGCCAGCGACGGCGGCGGAGTTTTCTCGAGCGGTTGATTATCTGGTCGCTCGAGTGCCTTCGAGCTATGAAACCTGCACACAGATGGCCGATGCGCTCGCACATGTCATAGTCCACCGGCTGCCTGCTTTGTATCCACAAAACCTTGCGACGAGTTTGCGCCGCCTGGCGCCGGCGGACGTGACGGAGACCTGCCGTCAAATCCTGGCCTCAGGGTGCTTGCAATGGATGGTGGTTGGAGAAGCGGCAGTGTTGAGTGAGCAGTTACGCGACGCCGGCTTTTCGAACATCGAGATCATCGAACCAAACAGCACGGAACTGCCATAAATTGAGCTGGCCCTGAAAAATCCCTTGGTCAGCCCATCGGTCGTTAGGTTGAAGTTGAGGCGGGTTTAGCGAATCTTTACTTGCTCCTGTATGCCGCCTTGATTCTAAACCCTCAAGGAGAAGCACTGTCCGAAAGATATTGTGCCAAAGGGCTGCAGAAAGTTACAGAACCATCAAAAATAGCCTTTTTGCGCCGCACATTGCGGATTGCGTATTGACGCGCCATCGACAGACTGCTTTGATTCTTCGATTCCAGCCGAAGCCTCTGAAGTTCAACTATGTTCACGTCTGAGCAAAGCGCCCATAGCCGGCTATTAGTCCAGCTCATGGTGGGAGCGCAAGCCGGCGATAGGGAGGCTTTTCGCACTCTCGTCCACGAAATTGGCCCCGCGCTCACGAATTTCGTCCGGCGGCGTATCGTTGATGCAACCGAACTGGAGGATGTCTGCCAGGAGATATTAATCCAGATTTACGAGTCACGGCATACCTTCGATGGGAAGCGCCCGCTTGAGCCGTGGTTGTTTGCGATCGCTCGTTACGTCGTGAGTGATCATCGCCGTCGCCACCAGCATCGTTCAGCTCATCAGCAGTTGATGGAAGCGCTGCCGGATGTGGCTGGCGAGAACCCGGGAAACGTTTTCACCAGGATGCGACAGGCTTTGAGCCAGCTTCCCCCATTCCAGCGCGAAGCGCTTGTAATGACCAAAGTCGAAGGCCTTTCGATCTCGGAGTCCTCCCGGCGTGCCGGCACCAGCACCGCGAATATGAAAGTGCGAGTGCATCGGGCGGCCGCGGCGCTGAAAAAGGCGATACTTGACTGAGGCAATCTCGATGGCTGCGCCAACAGAAGATGTTCGTTATGATGCGATGGTCGAGCGGCTGTTTCCAAATTTTCAGCCGGCCAGGCCGGTGTGGCCCGTCACTGCCAGGCTCGCAGCGTGGCTTACGCTCGAACTCGCAATCCTGCTTGTGGCGTTAGCTACACATCGCGCAGATTTGCCGCAGAAGCTTCATAGCACCAAATACCTGCTCGAACTTGGGCTATTTATTGGGATGGGAACGGGTGCCGCGCTTCTTGCCCTAAGGTCCGCGATTCCAGGCCGAGAGGCTACTCGAAACGAGCTGGCGCTGGTTTCAGCAGCGGCGCTGACCGCGATCACGCTAATCTCATGCGAACCCTCATTCGACAATGCTTCACTCCCTGAATTCATAGGCGCGGGACTCCCGTGCGCGCTCTTCACCGGAATGTTCGCCGCTTTGCCGTGGCTGGGTTTGTTCTGGGCAGTCCGCCGAGGAGCGCCGTTGGCATTACAATCGGCGGGTGGGTTGATCGGTGTAGCCGCGTTCTCGTTCGCACTCGCTGTGGGCCGCCTCCGCTGTCCCATCGAGGATTCGTTACACTTCCTAACATGGCACATGCTGCCAGGCGTCCTGGGCGTCTTACTCTCGATTTCGGCCGGCATCGCCTGGCTGCGGCGAAGAAGGTTAGCGTCGCTGCCCGGTCGCGAATGACGGTCTCAGTCCTAAACAGAATCTTTCGCCCGTTCTCCCATAGTTGGCGCGTAGAAACCATGCTGCTGTATCCTCCGACCCTACAATCTCGATGGTGCGGCGTTTCCAAAGCTGCGCATTTCCGCTAGGGGAGGGGCTGTCGCCGAGCGTTCAACAAGTTCCCTTCGGTTATTGTTAGTACTGCTAGGACTGCATGGGGAGAGCAGCGGATTGCTCCTCCTGTCATCCTGAGCGCAGCGAAGGATCTACGCGGAGCGATTTCTCTTCTTTGCCCGCAGATCGAGTAGCTGTTCCAATTGCAGGTCCTGCAACCTACTTCGTCTATATCCTGACGAATCGCACCCGGACCCTGTACGTGGGCGCGACCAACGACCTCATGCGACGCGTTTATGAGCACCGGAGCGGCGAGATATCCGGATTTACAAGCAAGTACAAGATCCATCGCTTAGTGTACTTTGAGCAATTCGCGGACATTAGGCAGGCGATCGCTCGAGAGAAAGAGATCAAAGGCTGGCTGCGAAGAAGAAAGATTCAATTTATTAAACCGTTTAATCCTGGTGGAAAGGTCTCAGCTTAGAATGGCTACCGGACAAATGAGAATGTCCGCAAAGCGCGGGGAGGAATCGCTCCGCGTAGATCCTTCGCTTCGCTCAGGATGACAGATAAGGGATCGAGCCATTCGAGAAAGGCTAGACCTTCTCGCCTACAGTTCGAAATTCCCGAAAGAACTCTTCGTCTACCTCGAAGGTCTGTCTCGGCCGCAGCCCGAGTTGAAGCGTTGCAAACAACTCGATGAGCTTTTCACCATCCACCAATTCGATAGGAGCTACTCCGTCCCGTCTGGCCTCTTTCGCTGCTTCGGTCGTGAATGTTCCTGTTGTGATGATAATGCCCTTGTCGGTCCGCCCTGCCATCGCGCCTCGAAAATCTCTGACCTGGGAGGAAGACACAGAACCTTCGTACCGCTTGCATTGAAAAAGGACCTGAAAGGTAACGAAAGGATTGAGTTTGAGAACGCCATGTCCGTCTATACCGCCATCTCTAGAGCGACCGGTCACAACGACCTCTTCGAATCCTGCTTCCCGCAGCAACCGCCGACAGATCATCTCGAATCCCTTAGCTGGCAATGATAAAAGAGTCGCCATCAGTTGGGCTTTGTAGTCGTCCACACTGCTAGGGGGCTTTTCCTCGCTATCTGCGTCCAAATCTTCCGCGTCAGAAACTTTGGTCGTCGATTTGGGCAGGCTCTCGTGGACTCGCTTAAACAGCTCATGAACGTCCGGCTCGCTTAGGTTCGCGGCAAGCCCTTTCTCGGTTAGAGTCCACACTCCACGCTCCGATGATCTTAAGTAGCCATCCTTCGCCAGGTAAAATCTCGCCCAATGGACCTGATTTGTGATTCGCGAAGTACCGTTTTTAAGCGTTTTGCGTTGCTCTCGCTCGGGGATCCGCAGAGCAGCAACCACCGCGTCGGTCACTTCTCGCGGTGTGCCAGACCCGCCAAGTAAATGCAATCTCTCGATAATCGGCGCAACAAAACGGAGAAACTGTGGTCCTTTCCCGGTTCGCACTCTCCTTTTATTGGACGGACGCTTATCCGGCGTTGAGTCGGGCGGGGAACCCTCGGGCTCTTGGTAGGATGCCATAGATTTTCGTTGTTATCGGGAAAAACCGCTCGCTTGACGCACCGCACAAATTTCTCTATTCGGACCATAGCACCTAAAGATGGTCAAGATGGCGGTAGTCAGCATGATGGGGATCGCCAGCGCGTCCATTCGCTAAGACCGAAGCCAGCGCGAACCTTCGGTGGCGAACCGACCAGTCTTGAACCCGGTCAATTTGCAGGTCAGGTCGATTGCCGAATAGCGGTATCAACACGGCGCGGGGAGCGACCAGAATGAACCTTAACTCAGGCCACAGCCAATGGGTCGTTTATCTGTTCATCGCGGGGTTGCTGGCATTTTCCACTGTTGCGAAGGCCAACGAACAGCTTCAAAAAATGTCTCACAATCCTAATCAGTGGGTGATGCCAGCGGGCAATTATAGCCTCACCCGCAACAGCAAGCTTAACCAGATCAACACGCAAAACGCCAAGGACTTGCGGGTCGCCTGGACCATGTCGACCGGCACCCTGCGCGGGCATGAAGGACAGCCGTTGGTGGTTGACGACATGATGTATTTCGAGAGCGCCTATCCCAATAACGTTTACGCGGTCAACCTCGACGACGTTGGACGCATGGTTTGGAAATTTGAGCCGCCGAAGAATCCCAATGCGCCGCCGGTTGCGTGTTGTGACGTCGTTAACCGCGGCGTCTCTTATGTTGGCGGTAAGATAATTGCCAGCGTGCTCGATGGGCACATCTACGCCCTCGACGCGAAAAGCGGCAAGGTGCTGTGGACGGCAATCAATGCTGACCCGCTGAAAGGTCAGACCGTCACCGCCGCGCCGGTCGTGGTCAAGGACAAAGTCATCATCGGGGTATCGGGCGGTGAGTACGGAGTGCTCGGCTACCTCAGCGCGTTCGATGTCAACACGGGTAAGCTCATGTGGCGCGGCTACAGCGCTGGCTCCGACGAAGGACTGCTGTTCGATCCGGAGAAAACCATCAATGCTAACCGGCAGAAGCCGGTGGGTAAGAATTCCAGCTTGAGCACGTGGAGCGGCGATGAATGGAAACTGGGTGGAGGCACTACCTGGGGATGGTACTCCTACGATCCCAAACTCAATCTGATTTACTATGGCACTGGTAATCCTGGAACATGGAACCCCAGCCAGCGGCCCGGTGATAATCGATGGTCAATGAGTATCATTGCGCGCAATCCCGACACCGGGATTGCGGCCTGGGCGTTTCAGATGACGCCCCACGATGGTTGGGACTACGATGGCGTCAATGAGAATATTCTCTTCGACGCAACGGTCAACGGCCAGTCCCATCCCGCACTCGCCCATTTCGACCGCAATGGCTATGCATACGTGCTCGACCGAAGAAATGGCAAACTGCTGGCGGTTCACAAATATGATCCGACGGTCAACTGGGCGACATCGATCGATCCCGCTACGGGGAAGCCGACGGTCGATCCCGCGAAGATGACCAAGTCCGACGTCAACGTAAAGAACATTTGCCCCGCCGCAGAGGGTGACAAGGATGAACAGCCCGCTTCTTATGATGCGGCGACTCATCTGTTCTACATTCCCACGAATCACATCTGCATGGACTACCAGGCCTTCGACGTTAAGTATAAGGCAGGCTTCCCGTTTGTCGGAGCAATCCTGAATATGTACGCAGCCTCACCGGACATTCGCGGACGTTTCATCGCGTTTGATCCAATCTCAGGAGATACCAAGTGGTCGATCAATGACATGTTCCAGGATTGGAGCGGCGTGCTTACCACCGCCAGTGGTGTCGCCTTCTACGGCACGCTCGACGGATGGTTTCGGGCGGTGGATATGAGCAATGGCAAGGTGCTCTACACGATGCATTGCCCTTCGGGAA
>Ga0187846_10000825_pt1 | contig 17738 bp, 15 predicted proteins | sample TC_taG_FD_161473 | JGI IMG/M metagenome (GOLD analysis project Ga0187846, IMG submission 161473) | Biofilm microbial communities from the roof of an iron ore cave, State of Minas Gerais, Brazil - TC_06 Biofilm (v2) | ecosystem: Environmental > Terrestrial > Deep subsurface > Cave > Wall biofilm...
GCTCGGCGACATTCTGCTGGCCTCGGCTCACGCCGGCAAAGCAAATTCGCAGCAGGTGCCTTGGGAAAATACCGCCGACGCCGTCAACGCCGCTTGGCAGGAGGACCTGGGTTCGAAGGCTGCCGGAGGGATGGCGCTCGAGCAGTTCTGGGAGAAGGCGCGCCGTGCCGGCGGATTGTTCCAGCAGACCACGGCGTCTTCGGTGAGCCTGAGCAAGGCGGCCTTCCAGGTCAAGCCACAGGTACGGGCGCCGGATGCGCTGACGCTTTTCGCTTTTCCGCACATCTTCTGGTACGACGGCCGCGGCGCCAACAAGCCATGGCTACAGGAAATTCCCGAACCGGTAGCGCAGTTTGTATGGGACGCGTGGGTCCATATTCATCCCGACACCGCACGCAGCCTTGGCGTCTCACAAAACGGAATTGTCGAGTTGCGCACTTCGGAAGGCGTCATCGCGCTGCCGGCCTTCGTCTCAGAGCAGATCCGGCCCGGTGTGCTTGGCGTGCCGATAGGTCAGGGCCATACCGCCTATGGCCGCTACGCCAACGGCCGCGGTGCCAACGCGTGGGCGGTGCTGCCGGCATGGGCGCGCAGCGTGGCGGTCAAACCACGTCCGACGGGTGACGCGCGCCGGCTCGTCAGCCCGCTCTTTTTGGCTGACCAGATGGACCGCGGGATTGTCAGGGCGATGAGCATCGACGAATTGGCGAAGGGAGTCGTCCCGCCCTCTGAGGAGCCCGAGGTTCCCCAACCTTACGAGTTCTATGCCCCGTTTGAGTATCCCAAGCACAAGTGGGGGATGACGGTCGACGTCAATTCATGTACCGGATGCAGCGCATGTGTAGCGGCCTGCTATGCCGAGAACAACCTTTTCGTGGCGGGCAGGGAGAGAATCGAGATCGGGCGCATCATGTCGTGGATCCGCGTGGAGCGTTATTTCCCGCCCAAGGACAAGGCGGATGACGCTCCGCTGATGTACGTAACGCCGATGCTCTGTCAGCAGTGCGACCGGGCGCCATGCGAGCCGGTCTGCCCGGTATTCGCCTCGGCACACACCGACGAGGGGCTCAACCAGCAGATCTACAATCGCTGTGTCGGCACGAGGTACTGCGAGAATAATTGCCCCTACAAGGTCCGGCGCTTCAATTGGTTGCTGCCCGAGTGGGATTATCCACTCAACCTGCAGCTCAACCCTGACGTGAGCGTGCGCGGAGCGGGCGTGATGGAGAAGTGCTCGTTCTGCATACAGCGCATCACGCATGCGGAAATAACCGCGCTTATCGAGAAGCGCCCCGTACGCGACGGCGAAATCGTGCCCGCCTGCGTGCAGGCCTGCCCTTCCAAGGCGATGACCTTCGGAGATGAAAACGACCCGCAAAGCGTGATGATGCGGCGGCGGGCGGATAACAAGATCCGCAACTACCTGGTCCTGAACGAGCTCAACACCGGGCCCAACATCACTTACCTGCGCGAAATCTATCAAAGAAAGGGAAAAGCGTAAGTGGCCGCCGCCGTAGACATCAATCTGGAGCCGACATACGCGGACATCGATCGCAGCGCCCGCGCCATCCTTGCTCCGCCGGGTTACAAGTACTGGATCTGGATCGGTTTTCTGCTGACGCTGACGCTGACCGCGGGCGGGCTGTGGACCAACCAGATCTACAACGGGCTGCAAGTGACCGGCATGGGCAACCCGGTTATGTGGGCCGTGTACATCACGAACTTCGTCTTCTGGGTCGGAATTGCCCACTCCGGCACTTTGATTTCGGCGATTCTGTACCTGTTCCGTACGCGATGGCGCACCGGGGTCTATCGCGTTGCGGAAACGATGACGGTCTTCGCGGTGGCTACGGCCGGACTGTTCCCGATAATCCATCTCGGCCGTCCCTGGTTCTTCTACTGGCTGGTGCCGTACCCCAACGAGCGCTTCCTGCAACCGGACTTTCGATCGCCGCTGGTGTGGGACTTCTTCGCCATCAGCACCTACCTCACCATCAGCACGCTGTTCCTTTTCACGGGGCTGGTACCCGATGTGGCTAACGCCCGCGAGGCCGCGACGGGATGGCGCAAGACGTTTTATTCCATCGTGGCGCTCGGATGGCAGGGCAGTGATCGGCAGTGGCGCAATTTTTCGATGGCGTATCTGCTGATGGCGGGTCTTGCAACTCCGCTGGTGCTCTCGGTGCACAGCGTTGTGAGCTGGGATTTCGCGATGGCGCAGTTGCCGGGCTGGCACAGCACGATCTTCGCTCCGTACTTCGTCGCCGGCGCGATCTTTTCGGGTGTCGCGATGGTGCTGACGCTGCTCATCCCGATGCGCTGGATCATGGGGCTGGAGGACCTGGTCACGCCCTGGCATCTCGACAACTGCGCGAAGGTTATCCTGTTGACCTCGCTCATAATCAGTTACGCCTATATCGTCGAGTCCTTTATGACCTGGTACAGCAAGGACCCGATCGAGATGATGACTTTCCACATGCGCTATTTCGGGCCGTGGGGATGGATGTACTGGGTGATGGTGGCGTGCAACTGCGTAATCCCACTGTGCCTGTTCTCGCCGCGGATTCGCGTCAGCCCGGTACTGCTTTTCATGATCTCGATCTCCGTCAACATCGGGATGTGGTTCGAGCGCTTCGTCATCATCGCCGGCTCGCTGGCGGTCAACTTCGAACCCAGCACGTGGCGCTTCTGGCATCCGTCGGTCACCGAGGTGATGATCACTATCGGCAGCTTCTCCTGGTTCCTGATGCTGTTCTCGCTGTTTGCTCGGTACCTGCCCATCGTATCGATGACTGAGCTGAAAGAAGGCATTAGCTGGCTCAAGCAGGCACTGCGCCAGGGCTATGACGAGGCGGCATGAGCCCGGAAGTCGAGCTGGTCGGCGCTTTCACGAACGAGGAGAGCCTCCTCGGATGCGTTGAGCGATTGCGTCAGGCGCGGGCACGGTTCCGCGTTTACTCGCCGATACCGATGCCCCACGTCAATGCCGCCATCTACCAACGGCCGAGTTTCGTACGATGGTGGGTACTGCTTGGCGGGATCACCGGGGCGGTGAGCGCCTTCGTGCTGACTATCGGTACTTCGCTGGAGTGGAACCTTGTGGCAGGGGGCAAGCCGATCGCATCGCTGCCGCCATACATCATTATCGCTTTTGAAATGATGGTGCTTTTCGGGGGGATCTCGGCGGTGCTGGGATGGATTCTGCTTTCCAACTTGCCGACCTTCGAGCCGCTCAGCGGCTATCGCTCTCGCTTTACGGCTGACGAGTTTGGGGTGGTGGTGCGCTGCGCCGAAGACGAGACGCCACGGCTTGAATCGATGCTGCGCGAGGCCGGTGCGCAAGACATAAGCCGCGAGGCGGCGTAGCACGCGGCGCCTGAGCCTCGTGGGAAGACGCGAAACCCGGAACAACGATGAGCCCGAATCCTGACAGTGCCGCACGACCGATGCCTCGGTCTGATCAAGGCGCGATTCTGTCTGCGCAACCACTAACCTCGATCGCGGTCCTGCTCGTAGCTGCGGGACTGATAGGCTTCGGTGGGGCCGTGACCTACGGAGCCACCAGCCGCGCATGGGAAGCCTTCCTGGTGAATTTGCTCTTCTGGCTGGGGGTTGCGCAGGGCGGAGTGGTGCTTTCGGCGGCGTTTTACCTGACGCAGGGGCGATGGGCAGGTCGCGCGCACTACCGGCTGGCCGAAGCCTTCAGCGGCTTTCTCATTCTGGGCTTCATATTGTTCTGGGCCCTTTACTTTGGCCGCATATGGATTTTTCCCTGGATCAGACATCCCATCCCGGCAAAGTCCGGATGGCTTAACGTACCCTTCCTTTTCGCGCGTGACGGCATTGCCCTGTTCGTGATGACGGTGCTGAGTCTTTCGTTCATCGCCGCCTCGCGGAGCGAGCCGGCGCGCAAGTGGGCCGAAACGACCGCCAACATCGTGATGCCCCCGAAGACGGTGCGACGCCTGGCGCCCGCGGTCGCGATCTGTTTCGTGGCGGTCTACACGCTGCTTTCCTTTGATCTGGTGATGTCGCTTTCGCCGCTGTGGCGCTCGACCCTGTTCGGCTGGTGGTACTTCGCCGGAGCTTTCTGGAGCGCCGTCGTTACGATGACGTTCACCGCCTGCTGCCTGAGTTCCGTGCTGGGCGCCGGCAACGCCTTCACCCACAGCCGGGTGCTGCACGACATGGGCAAGATGATCTTCGCATTTTCGATCTTCTGGGTTTACACGCTCTTTGCTCAATACATCCCGATTTGGTACGCGGACATCCCGGTGGAGACCTTCTTCGTGGTTGTGCGGACTCAATACATGCCCTGGGCCTTTCTGTCGTGGCTGACGCTTACGCTGGTTTGGGTAACGCCGTTCTTGGTGCTGCTGGGCATCCGGCCGAAGAGAACGCCCTTCATCCTGGGCACCGTTGCCCTTCTCGGTATGTGCGGTATCTGGCTTGAGAACTACGTATTGGTCGTGCCGTCGCTATCGCCGCGGACGATACCGTTTGGCTGGGTCGAAATTCTGGTGACGGCCGGCTTCGCCGGCGCCTTCTGGCTTTGCTCATACCCGGGCCTGAAGCTCGCGTCGGCGGCCGCCACGGAGCCGATCGCGGAGTTGCACTGATGGAGCGGGCAGTTCGATATGCCAGGCGGGCTTGGCTGACGGCCGCTACTTTCGCGCTGGCCGCGGCGATGGCGGGATGCGCGCCGAGCTACCCGATGGACACGCTGAGCGACGGGTCAGATTACGCGCAAAAAATCCATTGGCTCTACATCTTCGTCAACTGGATCGACCTGGTCATCATGCTGATCGTCGTGGCGGCGGCGTTCCTCGCAATCTTCTGGTTCTCGACGCGCGTCGGAGAGCCGGGCGAGCCGTCCTCGGTGACATCGGACCTCCGGCTGGAGGTCGCCTGGACGGCGATTCCCACGCTCATCCTGGTTTTCATCGCTGTCCCTACGATCCGCATCATCTGGCAGACGCAGCCCTACACCTGGCCGTCCGACGCACTGGACGTGAAAGTCATCGCGCACCAATGGTGGTGGGAGTTCCAGTATCCGCAGCTCAAGGTGGAAACCGCCGATGAGCTCCACATCCCGGCCGATCGCATGGTTCACTTCGAACTCGAGTCGGCCGACGTGATTCACAGCTTCTGGATACCCGCGCTGGGGGGCAAGCGCGACGTTGTACCCGGCCAGATCAACGAGATTACTCTGAGCGCCACTCAGATCGGCGAGTTTTACGGCCAATGCGTGGAGTTCTGCGGCACGTCACATGCCAATATGCGGTTGCGGGCGTTTGTCCAATCCAAGGACGATTTCGACAAGTGGGTCAAACATCAATTGTCGCCGCCGGTGACGCCCGACTCGGGCGCGGCTGCGGCGGGCGCGAAAGTATTCGCCGACGCGCCCTGTGCGATCTGTCACACGGTCCGGGGCATCTCGGGCTTCTCCAAGGAATATGACGGCGCGTTCAAAGCTCCCGACCTGACGCATTTCGGCTCGCGCACTACGCTGGCGGGCAGCATTCTGGTCAATTCGCCGCAGGACCTGGCGATGTGGATCCGGGACCCGGGAAAGGTCAAGCCGGGGGCCAAGATGCCGGTGCTGGGAGTCAGGGGCGACGACCTCAACGATCTGGTTGTCTACCTCGAAAGTCTGAAATAGGAAAAGAGCAATGGCTGCGCAACCCCGAGAACTCCAGCTGGAGCAACCCAACTATCTTACGAGCGAGCGTGGGATTTATAGCTGGCTCACCACGGTCGATCACAAGCGGGTGGCAGTGCTCTACGGCATCGCCTCGCTGTTCTTCATGCTGGTGGGCGGCATCGAGGCGATGCTTATTCGCACGCAGCTCGCGGTGCCGAACAACACCTTCCTATCCGCCGACATGTACAACCAGATGTTCACGATGCACGGCACCACCATGATCTTCATGGTGATCATGCCGATCGAGTTGGGATTTTTTGCCAACTTCATGATCCCGCTCGAGATTGGTGCTCGCGACGTTGCCTTTCCCCGGATCAACGCGCTGAGCTTCTGGGTTTTCCTGTCCGGCGCGCTGTTTATGAACATGGGCTGGTTCGGTTCCGTGCTGCCGGACGCTGGCTGGTTCGGCTACGCCAATCTGACCGAGCGCCCCTACTCGTCCGGCATCAACGTAGACCTCTGGGATATCGGCCTGCTCATCCTTGGCATCTCGACTCTGCTGAGCGGGCTGAATTTTTTCGTCACGATCGTCAACCTGCGCGCCCCCGGCATGACCTTCATGCGGATGCCGATGTTCATGTGGGCGATGCTGGTCACGACCATCCTGATCCTGCTGGCCTTCCCCTGCCTGACGGTGGGCCTGATTTTCCTGTTCCTCGATCGCTTCGTCGACACGCATTTTTACAGGACCGCGGTCGGCGCGACCCCGATATTGTGGCAGCACCTGTTCTGGCTATTCGGCCATCCCGAAGTGTACATAATGGCGCTGCCCGCCTTCGGCATGATGTCGGAGATCATTCCGGTGTTCGCGCGCAAGCCGCTTTTCGGCTACGCCGGGATGGCCTACTCTCTGGTACTGATTGCTTTTCTGTCTTACGGCGTATGGGGCCATCACATGTTCGCGACCGGGATGGGGCCGGTGGCGGACTCGACGTTCACGATTACCACGATGCTGATTGCGATCCCGACCGGGATCAAAATTTTCAGTTGGATCGCAACGGTGTGGGGCGGTTCGCTGCGGATGAAGAGCGCATTTCTCTTCGGCTTCGCGGCGGTCCTGGAGTTTACCCTTGGCGGCCTGAGCGGCATTATGCACGCCGCCGTGCCGATCGATCTGCAGCAGACCGACACATACTTCGTGGTCGCGCATTTCCACTACGTGCTGTTCGGCGGGATGATGTTCGCGATCCTGGGCGCCTTCTACTACTGGTGGCCCAAGATTACCGGTCGCATGTTGAACGACACGGTCGGCAAGTGGCAGTTCTGGCTCACGATCATCGGTTTCAACGGCACGTTCTTTCCGATGCACTTCCTGGGCGTGTGGGGGATGCCGCGGCGCATCTACACCTACCCGCCCGGGATGGGATGGACGTTCTGGAACGGATTTGAAACCGGCTGCGCCTACCTGCTGTTCATCGCCTTCGTGATCTTTGCCATCAACATCATCTCGAGCCTGTTCATCGGCGAGAAGGCTGAGGCGGATCCGTGGGACGGCCGCACATTGGAGTGGTCAGTGCCCTCTCCGCCGCCGGCATACAACTTCGAGTCCATCCCGACCGCACGCGGCCGCGACGCATTCTGGATCGACAAGTACGGCGTGATCGTCGATGAGCACGGCCACGGTGCGCCGGCCTATGGCGAGACCTCGGGAGCCGGTGCGGCCGCCGTCGAGCACCATGAGCATGGCGGGCACGGGCCGGTTCACATGCCAGCGCCATCGCTCTACCCGCTGCTGTTCGCGCTCGCCCTGGTGCTAGGCGCGGCCGGCGCCATGATGAACTGGATCAGGATCGACATCCTGGCCGGGCTGTTCCTGTTCTTCTCAATCATCGGAATGGCCTTCGAGTACGCTGACCATGGCGAGGAGCGCCCTCACGCCGATCCCCCGACTTACCACGGCATCGACCATCGCAAGGCCGGGATGTGGGCGTTCCTGGGGTCGGAGTGTGTGTTCTTCGCCAGTTTGATTTCGACCTACATGGTCTACAAACCCCGCAACGTGGGCCCCGGCGCAGAGGTGCTCAACATTCCGCTGACCTCGTTCAGCACTTTCATCCTGCTGATGTCGAGCTTCCTGATGGTGCTGGCGCTTGCCGCCACGCAGCGCGGCGACCGCAAGTGGTCCAGCATCTGGCTTTTCGGGACCGCCTTTTTCGGCCTCATTTTCCTGGGCGGACAGGTCTACGAGTTCACCACGCTGTTCCTGGATGAGCACCTCTCGATGCAGGGCAACATCTTCGGCCAGACCTTTTACACCCTGGTCGGCACTCACGGATGCCACGTTGCGATCGGCGTGATCTGGCTGTTGGTGCTGGCGGTCGCCTCGCTCGGCGGCAGGGTCGGAAAGTCGAGGGCGCTGTCGGTCGAGATCGCCGGCCTGTACTGGCACTTCGTTGACGTGGTGTGGATCCTGATCTTCACCCTGATCTACCTGATGAGGACGGTGAAGAACGCATGAGCGAGAACGCTGCCGTAGCTGAGCATCCGACCGGCCATCCCGGGCCGGCGCTTTACGCGATCATCGCCGTCTTTCTCGTGATCCTCACGCTGATGGAGTTGACGGTCTACTATGTCGCCGCCTTGCAGCCGGTCCTGGTCCCTATCCTGATCCTGCTGGCGATCGCCAAGTTCCTCCTGGTCGGAGGATTCTACATGCATCTCTATTACGACCCGAAGATCTTCAGCATCTTCTTCATCTTCCCGCTTATCCTGGCCTGTTTCATCGGCGCCGCGCTGCTGATGATTTTCTCGGCGCTCGCGACGCGCCTGGCGGTCTGATTGGATCCATCTGCCTTTGCCGGCATCGTCTTCCTGGCAGCCTTCTACGCCCTGGCGGCGTGGTGGCTCGGTCGTCGACCCACTCAGCGCCAGGTGTTTTTCTTCTGCCTGCTCATAATCGCGATGCTGATAACCTTTGGCCCGCTGGACGAACTGAGCGACGCCCGGTCGTTCTGGGGCCACATGCTCGAGCATTCAGTGCAAAGCTGGGTAATCCCGCCGCTGTTCCTGCTGGCGATGCCGGACTGGATGCTGCGTCCGTTCGTGATGAGCCGGCCGATCAGGCCCCTGGCGCGCTTCTTCGCCAAGCCGGTTGTCGTTTTTCTCAGCTTCACGACGATCTACGTCTTCGTCCACAACCCGCCCGTGTTCAACCTGATGACCCGCAACGAGGACTTCCATATCGCCGTGCATCTCCTCTTCATGCTGGGCGGCACGATCCTCTTCTGGCCGCTGCTAAGTCCGATGCCGGAATTCCCGCGGCTCAGCTATCCGATGCAGGTGCTCTATATTTTTCTGCTGATGGTTCCGATGACGGCGGTGGCGGCGCCGATTACCCTGGCCGGCTCGGTGGTTTATCCCTGGTACGCCGCCGGGCCCCATCCGTTCGGCCTCACGGCGCTGCAGGATCAAGTCATCGGTGGAATCCTGATGTGGGTTGCGGACAGTTTCTACCTGATGCTGATCGCTACGATGATCTTCTTCCGATGGGCGCGCAGTGACGAAATAGAGGTGCCGCCGGTCAATCTGCGCCGTCCGCCCGAGCTTCGCGCCGCCGGCCAGTCGCGCAGCGCTCGAGCCTGAGCGTCCTATTCGCTCTGCATTGGTCCGCGTGTTTGCGGTCTTCTCTGGGCTCTCGTCCCCAAAAGTGAGCATAGACCGCCTTTGCTAGATATCAGCAAAATGGATTTTATTTCTCTTCATATCTCGCGATAGCGCACTCTCTCGTGTCGCCGCAAATTAGCTGATATTGTCGAGCACGGTAGGCGGTGGATGATGGAGGCGGGGCGGAATACCTCTGCAGCAGCTACTTCAACTTCGAATTGCCATTTAGAGCCTTCGTTTGAGTGCGTGCATGCGTCCGTCTAACGCATTCTCATGGCTGTGCCAAAACGGGGCCAGGCCACCACCGTAGCGCCAGCGTGGGCATTAAAGCAGAACTCAAAATCTCGGCTCATCCATTTGGGGGATCAAAGTAGGAATGAACATCAAACTCACTGTCTCGAGGCTTTCAACCATAGCGGTCGCGACGTTGCTGTCTGTTGGAGCGGCGCAATTCGCGGCGCCGTCCAATGGGCAGGCGGCAGCCTGCCCAACGTCGATCACTGCATGCGGTTGCACGATCTCATCCGGTACGCTTGGTACGCCGTATTCGATCGCGAACGATCTGGTGTTCGCTCCGACGACGGGCGACTGCATCGACATCTCGGCTTCGTTCGTCGAATTGGGTGGCAACGGTCACACGATCACCGGCCCGGGGAACGGCACCGGCACGGTTGGCATCCACGTCCTGTCCGGCGCCCAATTCGTCATAGTTGTAAACGCGATCGCTACAGGGTTCGGCACCGGCGTTCAAATGGACGGCAAAGAGCCAATAGTTGCATCGATGACGTCGGACGCCAACGGCGTAGGGTTTCTGATCAACGGTCCCGCAGCCCTGGTCCTTGGGGCAACTGCGGAGACGAATCTCTTTGCCGGCTTCAAAATAAGTCCGACGGCCGGCGGTGCAACCCTTGTGGATGCGGATTCGATCGGCAACACCGTTGGCTTCAAGATCGTGCGCGTTTCCGGCACGAGTCTGTACCAAGACGTAGCATCGGATAACGCTGCCTTCGGAATCTGGCTCAACGGTGCTTATGACAGCACGATCACGGGTTTCGTCGCTCAAGACAACACCGTCGCCGGCGTCTACCTCGGCTGCAACCCTGCTGGCCCCACTGGCGTACCCTGTCCTGCCGGGACTCCGGCGAGCGGTGAAAACGTGATTCAGGCCGACCTGTACCACGGCGCAGGCTCGGAAGCTGTCGTCAGCCCGACGGGCCCCTCGAAGCAACGCTACGGCGTCGCGATAGACCGCGGAAACTTGAGAAATCGCATCTTCGAAGTGACGGGCGCGGGCAACACTATCTTCGACGCAATCGACGAGAACCCGTCCTGCGGCACCAATAGCTGGGGAGGACTAGACTTCTCCAACGTATTCACCACTGTCAGCCCGACCGCAGCGGCGACTGGCAATCCGGTCTGTATACACTGAACCTGGGTCGCTCGAGGTAGCTGAAGAGCCACGTCTGATTCTGTGCAGCAGGCCGTCCCGCGCCGGGGACGGCCTGCTTCTTTTCTACGTTCGCGCCCAACGCGGTGTTTCTCAGCAAGAATTCTAGCTTCCATCACACCGCCACAAGGCATATTAGTTGGCTTAGAAGGTGCATTTGCTCCGCGCCGCAGGGCGTCGGCATCATCGATCGACCGCCAGGCAGCTACCTCATCGTAATTCCGGCCGAAGCCTTCGGCACCTTTGCTTTCCGCTCTTTGCCGCGGAGGAAGCTGACATGAAGCGATTACTGATGATCGTCGACGGCGCGGTGGCGGGAATCGTCGGCGCCCTCGTTATCGCGATTTGGTACCTGATCTTCGATGCCGCGCGGGGGCGGCCGCTGGGTTCACTCGACGCGCTTGCAGCTACGCTCTTTCAGGATTTCGGCCAGGGCGCGCCTCAAAGTGCGTTCGGGATGATGCTGCTCGGGCACCTCGTCTTTTTCCTCTGCATCTTCGCGCTCATCGGCATCGTCGCCGCAGTGATTCTCGAAATTGCGGAAGAGAACGCGGCGCTGTTCCCGACGATGCTGGTGTTCGTCTGCGCCTTCGAGATTTTCAGCGTCATGATCATGATGCTGCTCGGCCCGTCCGGCGCGGTGTCACTGCCGTGGTGGAAGTTCATTATCGGCGACCTGATGGCGACCTCGGCGATGCTGGCGTTCTTCCTGGAGCGCCATCCGACGCTCGCGCGCATGCTGGAAGGTCAATGGATGGGTGTGGCGAGCGAGGGGGCGCTTGCCGGGATTGTCGGCGCGGTGGTCGTCGCAGTGTGGTTCTTCATCTACGACGCTGCCGCTGGCCGCACGTTCCTTACGCCCGCGGTGCTGGGCGCTGCGATCTTTCAGGGCAACTTCAACCCGGCACAAGTGGCTATTACGCCACCGCTGGTGTTGGGCTATACGGCGCTGCACTTCTTTGCCTTCATTCTTTTCGGAATAGCGGCCGCGATCCTGCTGCGCGCCGCCGAGTTCGAGCCGGTCTTTGCCGTCGGGGCGATCTTTCTGCTCGCGGTGTTCGAGATCTTCTTCGTCGGAGCACTCGCGGCTTTCGACCAGGCTGCGCTTCAGACGCTGGGATTCTGGAAGATCCTGGTGGGCAACGTCCTCGCGATGACCGCGATGCTCGGATACTTCAGCACGCGGCATCGCGGATGGGTGCCGCGGCTGCGCGAGCGCTGGGAAGTGATGCAGTTACGGCGGACGTGAATTCATGGCGCCGCGAGCGCCACGGCGCTCCTAGAGCCCGAGTACGTCGCGCATCGAATACAGTCCGGGCGCTTGTTTTTCCAGCCAGGCGGCGGCGCGCAACGCGCCGCGCGCCAGCGACTCGCGGCTTTGCGAGCGATGGATCAGCTCCAGGCGCTCGGCCTGGCCGCCAAAGATGACCGTGTGGTCGCCGACCGCATCGCCTGCGCGCAACGCCATCACCCCGATCTTCCCGGCCGGCCGCACGCCGGTTATCCCCTCTCGTCCGTAGATCGCGTTGCCGGCGAAGTCCTGGCCGCGCGCCGCCGCGATTATCCGCCCCAGGGCCACCGCGGTTCCGCTGGGCGCGTCAATCTTGGTTCGATGATGAATCTCGAGCACCTCGGCGTCGAAGTCGGGGAGGATTTTCGCCACCTCGGCGACGATTTTCATCAGGACGTTGACGCCCACGCTCATGTTGGGCGCGATAACCGTGCGCGTGCGCGGCGCAAGCTCGCGGGCCCTCGCTTCCATCTCAGGCGTCAAGCCGGTCGTGCCTAAGACGATTGACGCGCCGTTCTTTGCGGCGACCTCCAGATGCTCGAGGGCGGCCGCGGCGTTCGTGAAATCCAGCGTCACGGTGCCGGGCCGTGCTGCCGACGCGTAATCGGTGGTGATAGCTATGCCGAGCGGACCCACGCCTGCCACCTCGCCTGCGTCGCGTCCCACCGCCGCGACGCCGCAGGCCTCGACCGCGCCGGCCAAACGATGCGTCGGGTCCTGGGTGATAAGCGAGACGAGCAGGCAGCCCATCCGGCCCGCGGCGCCTGCCACGACTAGATTAGCCATCGTCTCCTCCGTGTGTGCGCGCCACGATGGAGCCGGAGAGTGGCGCGGATCAATCAGGCCATCAGGCGCTCGCAGCCGCCGGAGCCGCGGGAGTTGCGGGAGTGGCGGGAGTGGCGGCGGCAGTTGCCTTGCCCTTGCCGTGCGCGGCTGCCCAGTGTTCCTCGCACAGACTTCCACGGTAACGCGGCTTGTGGCACTTTTCCGTGGTGCACGTCTTGTAGCGCGGCTTGGGCATCCCTCCATGCCGCCACATCCGGTAGTGCTTGCGGCAGTATCCCTTCGCGATAACCTCGCGATTGCAATCCGTGGCTTTGCAGGTTCCCTTGTTCGCCATCAACGATTCTCTTTCTGCTTTCAGAACTCGGCTTTCAGTTCGCGGCTCAATAGTTCTTCGACCATAGCGTTTGCCCGCGCGCCATCATAGAGGACGCGACAGACTGCGGTGACGATCGGCATCTCCACACCCATCCGTGCTGCCAGCCGTTCGATGGAGCGCGCGTTTGACGCTCCCTCGGCCACCCAGGCGTCACCCGAGGTGGTCGAGGCGATGGCGGCGGGGGCATCTTCGCCGCGTCCGATCCTCAGGCCCAGCGTGCGGTTGCGCGAGAGATCGCAGGTGCAGGTCAGAACGAGATCGCCAAGTCCGGCCAGGCCAGCGAGCGTCTCGGCGCGCGCGCCGGCGCGCAGTCCGAGTCGCGTCAACTCCGCGACGCCCCGAGTGATGAGTCCGGCACGCGCGCTCGAGCCGAGCCGGAGGCCGTCGCTGATGCCCGCCGCGATCGCGATTACGTTCTTGGCCGCGCCGGCAAGCTCGACCCCGTGAACGTCAGTGCTGCGATAAACGCGCAGCGAGCGCGACGCAAACAGTTCCTGAACACTGCGCGCCACCGACTCGTCGCGGGCCGCGGCGACCACGGCGGCCGGCTTGCCACGCGCCACCTCCGTCGCAAACGCCGGGCCCGAGAACGCGGCGAAGTGACCGGCGGCGGGAGCGACCTCTGCGAGCATAGCCGTCATCGTCTTGAGCGAATCCTCCTCGATCCCCTTTGTGACGCTCACCACTGTTGCGCTTCTGCCGATCGCGGAGCCGACGGGCGCCATTGCGGCGCGTGCAAACCGCGATGGCACCGCCATCACGACGACTTCGCTGGCGCTTGCCGCCTCCGCCCATCGATTGCTCAGTACCAGTGCCCGCGGCAGTTTGACGCGCGGCAGATGAGCAGAATTTTCGCGCGCCGTGCGCATCGCGGCCAGGTGTTCTGCGCGTCTCGCACACAGCGTCACGCGATGCCCGGCGCGGGCGAGCACCACGGCCAACGCGGTGCCCCACGCGCCAGCTCCCAGAACTGCGATCGTGGTGCTCATCGCGCGATGCCGCCGCACCGGCGGCGCAGCCGGCTATGCGACAGAGCGGACTATCCTGTAGATCGGCTCGAGCTCGCGGTAGGCGTCGAGCAACTCCGCCCTATCGAGGCGCAGTGCGTCTCGTCCATTCCATCCGAAGCCGAGGTCGATTCCGCCGGTCTTCTTGTCCAAGGCGTCGGCCAGCGCGGCAAAAAGCTCCTCATCCGCCGGCACTTGGGCCGGCAGCGCGCTAAAGTCCCATTTGTCGTAGCGCGCGATCGGCGCGCCCCGCAGCGAGCGCATGAGCTGAGCCGCATGGCTCTTGAGCGCACGGCCGATCTCGGGACGTCGGTCGGCCTCCGGCTTGACGACCACTCGTGCGTGCAGTCCGATGCTCGAGACGCATAGCGCGAGGTAGCCGTAGCGTTTGTAGCCCTTGGGCGACGGCCCAAAGGCGGCCCACGTCTCGCGCGGCGGGTTGACGGTGCGGCGCGCGTGCTTGGCGACGTGCAGGAAAAATTCCATGTGCAGCTTGCGTGCGAGATCGGGCGCCAATTCGTCACCGAGCTTCACCAGCTTGGGCCGCACGTGCGCGTAGATTTGCTGCATCCGCTCGTTGAAGCCCTCGACCTTGAAGACCTCGAGATCGGTCGTCCTAAACCCCAGGCCTGTCATAGTCTTCACCATTCCTGCGTGTTCATCTCTGGCCGAAAGCGAGAGCCAAGCCGCCCCGTGCGCCTTCCCCTCATTGCTTGCGCGTACCGCGATAGCTCACGATGGCCTCTTCCCAGTTCCGCCCGTCGAACCGATCAATCTCGAGTTTCGCCAGCTCTATCCCGTCGAGGCACCGTGCGTTGACGTCGATCTTGTCCGGGTCCGAGCGAGCTATGTAGAACGACGCAACGCCGCAGACCGGGCAGAAATGATGCTTGGCCGTGCGGGTGTTGAAGGTGTAGGTCGCCAGGTTCTCCATGGGCGTCAGCAGGCGAAAGTTCTCCCGCGGCACGATCCAGTGCAAATAGCCCTTCTTGGTACAGATCGAGCAGTTGCACTCGCTCACCCGGTCGGGGCGTCCGTCGACTTCGTACGCGACCCTTCCACAATGGCATCCGCCGCGTGAAGTCTCCGCTGCCGATGCCATCGATTAGGAACCCTCCCGCTGTCGTGCCGTGTTGAATTGATCGACGCGCGCTCGAAAGCTTAGCCGGTTTCGGAGTCGAGCCCAAACAACCGCGCGGCACGCCTCGCAGTTACAATCAGGGCGCGTTTGCGATAGACCAAAATGCTGAAAGGCAGAGCCGCTCCGCGCAGGTCGGCGAGTAAAAGAGGATAGGGCATCGTGGACTTCAGCTACACCGCGGAGGAGGAAGCGTTTCGCCTTAGAGCGCGGCAATGGCTTGAGGCTAACGCACCCAGGAATATAGCCGATCGTGGCTTCAGCTTGCCCACCGATCACGAGTCGATCGACGCTCTCAAGATTTGGCAGCGGCGCCTGTTCGAGGCGGGATTCCTGGGTCTTACCTGGCCCATCGAGTACGGCGGCCAGGGTAAGACCATCGTCTACAGCGCGATCCTCAACGAAGAGATGGCGCGTGCGCGCGCGCCGTCCCCGCTCAACCTGCTGGGGCTCTCGATGGCGGGTCCGACGATCCTCGAGCACGGCCGGGACGATCAGAAGCGCCGCTTTCTGGCGAAGATCCTTTCGTGCGAAGAGATTTGGTGCCAGGGCTTCTCTGAGCCTGGCGCCGGCTCCGATCTGGCGTCCCTCGGGACGCGCGCCGAGCTCCGTGGCGACGAGTACGTCATAAACGGGGCCAAGGTATGGACCTCGCTCGGACAGATCGCGGATTGGTGCATGCTCCTGGTGCGCACCGATCCCGCGGCGCCCAAGCATCGCGGGCTCAGCTACCTGCTGGTCGACATGCACAGCCCCGGCGTCACGGTTCGGCCGCTGCGCCAGATGACCGGCGAAGAAGAGTTCAACCAGCTCTTCTTTGACGACGTGCGGGTCGCACGTGAAAACCTGCTGGGGCCGCAGGGCGGCGGATGGGGCGTCGCGCTGACCACGCTGATGAACGAGCGCGCCACGCTGTCGCTTTCTACGGTCATGCGGTTTCGCAACACTTTCGAGGACCTCAAGGCGCTTGCGCTTGGTCAACTCGAAGGGCGCGCAACCCCTCTCGATAAATCGGTCATCCGCCAGGCGCTCGCGCAGTTTTATATCGACGTCGAGTCGATGAAGTATCTCGCCTATCGCAACTTCTCACGCCTGCTGCGTGGCGGAACGCCTGGGCCCGAAGGCTCAATCTCCAAGCTGCTGTGGAGCGAACTCAACCAGCGGATGAACGAGTTTGCGCTCACGGTCCAGGGCGCGCACGCCGTGCTCGACGAAGGCTCGGCACGCGTAGTCGACGGCGGACGCTGGCAGTACGCGACGCTGCGGGCGCGTGGCAACACCATCGAGGAGGGCACCTCCGAAATCCAGCGCAACATTATCGCCGAGCGCCTGCTCGGAATGCCCAGGGGCAATTGAGATCGAGATAGCCGGCGGCCTGACCAAAGCACGATGTCATACCTGGAAAAAACGTGGGATGTGGGCGGGTCCGGTAGTGCCCAGACGCCGCCCGACTTCGAGGCTGTGCTGGATCGCAGCGGGATTACGCCACTCCGTCGCTGGGCGCCGCATACTCTCCAGGTCAACGTTGGAAAGCTCTGCAACCAGGCGTGCCATCACTGCCACGTCGACGCCGGCCCGGCGCGCACCGAAAAAATGACGCGCGTGACGGCCGAGCGCGTGCTCGAGCTGCTCGCGCGCAGCCCTGCCGTCTCGACTCTCGACGTGACCGGCGGCGCGCCGGAGCTCAATGAAAACTTTCGCATGCTGGTCGAGGGCGGGCGTGCCGCGGGCCGCGAAGTAATGGTGCGGCACAATCTGACCGTGATGTTCGAGCCCGGGATGGAGCGCTTGGGCGAGTTTTTCCGCGACCGGCGCGTGGTGGTGGTATGCTCATTGCCCTGCTATGGCGCCGAGAATGTCGAACGTCAGCGCGGGCGTGGGGTGTTTGAAAAAAGCATCGCAGCGCTGCGCCGCCTCAACGCGCTGGGTTACGCTACCGGCGGTCTGAGGCTGGACCTGGTTTACAATCCGGTGGGGCCCTCGCTGCCACCGCCGCAGGCCGCGCTCGAGACGCAATACCGCGAGCAGCTTGGGCGCAACTTTGGTATCCAGTTCGACCATCTGCTGACCATCACCAACATGCCGATCGCGCGATTCGCCCATCAGTTGCAACAGTGGGGCAAGCACACGGAATACATGGGCCTGCTCGTCAATCACTTCAATCCGGCGACGGTCGAAGGTCTGATGTGCCGCGGCCTGGTGAGTGTCGGATGGGATGGGCAGCTTTATGACTGCGACTTCAATCAGATGCTGGACATCGCGATCGGAGCGTCGAGCAAGGGCAAAGCACTGACCATCTGGGACGTCGGCGACCTTGGTGAGCTGGCCGGCGCATCGATTGCCACCGGCGCGCATTGCTTTGGATGCACGGCTGGGGCTGGCTCGA
>Ga0187846_10000826_pt1 | contig 17729 bp, 15 predicted proteins | sample TC_taG_FD_161473 | JGI IMG/M metagenome (GOLD analysis project Ga0187846, IMG submission 161473) | Biofilm microbial communities from the roof of an iron ore cave, State of Minas Gerais, Brazil - TC_06 Biofilm (v2) | ecosystem: Environmental > Terrestrial > Deep subsurface > Cave > Wall biofilm...
CCGTTCGAACCCAGGGCCACGCTCCGCAACATCTGCGTCGCGCTGCTCATCGTGATTTCATTCGTTGTGGGCCTCGTCTTTACACAAGTTCGCCGCGACGCTACGCTGAGCCTCATTACCGGTACCGAGGCCGGAAGATTGGGCGGCGATTTCTGGCTAAAGCTCGTACAGTTCGGTGCTCTCCCGCTCCTGAGCCTCCTGGCCGCTCAGTTTCCCGATATTGCCAACTTCCTCTTCTCCTGGTTCTACCCCGCAGCCACGCAGTGAGATCCTCGTTTCACCGAGACTTCGCGCTGCCCGCGAACTGCTGTTCGGCTCTTCAGGCGATTCCGGTCCTACAGGTACGATCGCTTGTCAGCGTCTATGCGTCATGCTAGCGTCGGTTCGGACGAAGAAATGGATCGCCTCGTGAGGATCGGCTGCGATGCAAGGGGCGCGGACACCTTGGAGGGCGGGAGGATTTCTAATCGCAACACTCCAGGATTAGAAATTCACTAACTCCATGAAAACAAAGGCCGAAAAAACTCCTAATCGCAACACGACGGCCTTGTTGCGATTAGCAGCCGGCCTCAGTGACTCGTCAGGCGGTTAATGGGGTCGGCCACGTTATGGCGACATTCTCCATCGAGAACTTCGGGTGCCGCGCTACCGAAGCGGACGCCGCCGCGCTGCGGCACGGACTGCTGGCGCAGGGGCTCACGCCAACAGACGACCATGCGCGGGCCAATGTGGTCGTCCTCAACACCTGCACCGTGACGGCCGCGGCCGATTCGCAGGCGCGTGAAGCGGTGCGGAAAATTCACCGCGCGAATCCCGCCGCGCGCATCGTCGTCACCGGCTGTTACGCCCAGCGGGCGCCCGAGGAATTGGCGGCGCTCGAGGGCGTCACATGGGTCGTTGGCAACTCGCACCAGTCCGAAATTCCGGGAATTGTGGGCGCGCTTCAGGAGCGGGCCGCGCACGGCGGCGGTTTTGTTCCGCTCGCGCGGCTCGCTGGCGGCGACGCAATGTCGCTCGCTCGCGGCCCGGCAAAGATTCTCACCGGCGACATCTTCGCGCAGACGGTGCAAGTTTCCGCGCCGGCGCTCGACTTGGGCGACCGCACGCGCCCGATCCTCAAGATTCAAGACGGCTGCAACCACCGCTGCTCCTACTGCGTGATTCCGTTTGTGCGCGGGCGCAGCCGCAGCTTGCCGCCCGACGCCGTCGTCGAGCAGGTGCGCGCGTTCGTGGCCGCGGGAGCGAAGGAAATTGTGCTGAGCGGCATCAACCTCGGCGCGTACGGAAGGGACCTCGCGCCGCGCGCCGAGCTTTCCGCAATCGTTCGCCGGATTCTGCACGAGACGCAGCTCGAGCGGCTGCGCTTCAGCTCCATCGAGCCGCAGGACGTGACCCAAGATTTTGTGGCGCTCGTCGCTTCTTCCCGCCGCATCGCGCCGCATTTTCACATTCCGCTGCAATCGGGCTGCGACCGCATTCTGCGCGCCATGCGCCGCTGGTATCGCGCCGCGCACTACGCGGAGCGGCTGAAGCGCATCCGCAACGCCCTGCCCGGCGCCGCGATCGGCGCCGATGTGATCGTCGGTTTCCCCGGCGAAACGGCCGAAGAATTCGCCGCCACGGTGGAATTCATCGAGCGCCTGCCGTTCACGTATTTGCACGTCTTTTCATTCTCCGAGCGGCCCGGAACCGAGGCGGCGAAGCTCGAGCAGCGCGTTCCAGTGGCGGTGATTCGCGAGCGCGCCCGCTGCCTGCGCGCTCTCGGCGAGCGCAAGGCCGCCATGTTCCGCGCCTCGCAAGCGGGCTGCACGCTGCGCGCGCTCACTCTGGCGCGCCAGGGCCAAGACTGGACCGCAGCTCTGACCGGAAACTACCTGAAGGTTCGCGTGGCCGGCCGCTGCCCGGCGAATGAGTGGCGCGAGATTCGCCTTGCCTCGGGCGGGTGTGAAACACGCGGCGGCTGCGCCGCATCCGCGTGACGCTAGTTTTCGAAGATGACTTGAGCGAGAGCGAGATTGCCGCTGTGGGTGATGGTCATGGTGATGTTTCTCACGCCGAGGCGGTCGGCCAATTCGCGCGCGACTCCGGCGAGCTGGAGAGTCGGCTTGCCGCCCGGCTGGCGCATGACTTCGATGTCGCGCCAGCGCACGCCGTGCCGCCAGCCCGTGCCCAGGGCCTTCATGGCCGCCTCTTTTGCGGCGAAGCGCCCGGCGTATCGTTCGAACCTGTTCTTGTGCTTCTCGCAGTACGCCACTTCACGCGGTGTGTAGAGCCGGCGCACAAGCCGCTCGCCGCGGCGCGTGATGGCCGCTTCGATGCGGTCGATTTCGGCGATATCCACCCCGAGTCCCACGATCAAGCGGCCACCTCTGGCGCACTCGAACGGTGCGGCGGCGGAATTATACCTATAATTGGGCGGCGCCATTTGACGCTCGGGACGCGGAACGTGCCGACCACGACAGCGAAGCGAAAACCTCCTGCGCGAAAGCGCGCAGCTGTGAATCCAAAATGGGCTCTGCGACGCGCCGGCGAGTTGCGGGTGCTCGAGCCGGCGGCGCTCCAGCGCCTGGACTGGCTGGTGCACGGATTCAGCACGCGGCCGGGCGGCGCGAGCGAGCTTGAGGTGTTGCGCGACGGCGAGAAGCGCATCGAGAGGGTGCTGAACCTGGGATTCGCGGATTGGGATGCGCGTGAACGCGTGCTCGAGAATCGCGCGAAGTTTTTTGGCGCGCTCGGAGCAACCAAGATGCGCGTCGTCGCGCTGCGCCAGATCCACTCCGACATCGTTCACCGAGTCGATGCGACGCGGCCTGCGGAAGCCGCGCAGGGCGACGCGCTGATCACGCGCCAGCGCGGCGCGGTGCTCGCCGTGCAAACCGCCGACTGCGTTCCGATTCTGCTGGCCGATACCAAGCGCCGCGCCGTGGCTGCGGTGCACGCCGGCTGGCGCGGCACGGTTCGCCGCATCGCGGAGAAGGCGCTCGGGCGAATGCAGATGGATTTCGGCACGCGGCCCGAAGACGTGGTGGCCGCGCTCGGGCCGGGCATCGGCCGGTGCTGCTACGAAGTGGGCCCGGAAGTGGCGAAGGAATTTGCGGCGCAGTTTCCAGAGGCGCGCGAATGGTTCGACGGCCCGTTCGAAGGGCTGGCTTCCGATGGGAGCGATCCGAACTGGCTGCCGTGGCTGACGATGAAGCCGCCCGGGCACGCGCCGCCGGCTCCGCGAGCGCATCTCGATTTGATCGCGGCGAATCGCGCGATTCTGGCGGCCGCCGGCGTGCCGCCAGCGAGGATCTTGGATTCGGGCTACTGCACGGCTTGCCGCACCGATCTGTTCTTCAGCTTTCGCCGTGAGCGCGCGGCGGGCCGCATGATGGCGGCTATCGGAATTCGTTGATTTCGTTCGTTTACGCGGACGGTGAAATGTGCGCGACGTGTGTTCCGGCGGATTCGCGCAGGGCGAGCTGGCCGCACGCGGCCATCACGTCTTGCCCGCGCGAATAACGGACGAAGACCGGCATATCCTTGGCGGCGAGAATTGTGCGGAACTCTTCGATGCGCGCCGGGTCCGGCAGCTCATAGGGCAAGTCGCCCGGATTCCAGGGAATCAAGTTCACTTTCGCGCGCAGATTTGCCAGCAGTTTGACGACGCGCCCGGCATCATCCGGCGAATCGTTGAAGCCGCCCAGGAGGACGTACTCGAAGGTAAGGCGCTCCCAAGGCCGCAGCGGATAACCGCGGCAAGCGCCGAGCAAGACTTCGAGCGGATACTTTCGATTGACAGGCATGATGCGGTCGCGCTGCTCGTTCGAGGAGGCATTGAGAGAAATCGCAAGTTTGGGCCGCGTCTTCTCCTGCCCCAGCCGCTCGATGGCGGGAACGATGCCGCTGGTCGAAAGGGTGACGTGTTTCGGCGAGAGGGCCATGGCGTTGGGATCGAGCGCAATGCGCAGCGCGGCCATCACGGCGTCGTAGTTCAAGAGCGGCTCGCCCTGGCCCATCAGCACGATATTCGTTTGCGGCTTGAGCGCATGGCGATTCTCGGCCAGCGCCACGAGCGCCTGGCCGATGATCTCGCCCGGCGAAAGATTGCGAATCAATCCGAGCGTTGCGGTCAGGCAGAAATGACAATCGACCGCGCAGCCGGCCTGGGTAGAAATGCAAATGGTCTGGCGAGATTCCTCCGGCATGAAGACGGTTTCGATGGTGGCGGGCGCGGAGGCCGTGCTGACCGGCGCGGATTCGTCCGGCGGGAGCGCGAGAACGTAACGGATCGCGCCATCCGCCGAGACGTGCCGGCGGAGGATCTGCGGCAGCCCGATAGCAGCTTCACGCGCGAGACGCTGGCGAAACGCGGCGGGCAAATTGCTCATGGCCGCGAAGTCGAAGCGGCGCTCGGCGTAGAGCGCATGGTAAAGCTGCGAGCCGCGATAGGCCGGCTCGGCGAGCGATTCCGCGAACGCGCGCAGCTCCGCCGCCGATTGGCCGAGGAGATTGCGCGGCGCTGCTGCATTCCGCGAGGGCATCTCGACGATGATATCACGCCGCACGGAAGCGGTTTTTTCCCGCTCCGCCGCGCGCACTGCGCGATACAATGCCGCGATTGGAATCGTTCCATTCGGGGCGGAGGAGGGGGCCATGGAAACGCTCGCGATCGACCAGTGGGTGGAGCAGCTCAAAGCCATCCCGAAGAAGGATTTCACGATTCCGCGCGTTCACGATTTCGCGCGGCGCAAAGGCATCGAGGCTGAGTCGCTCCAGCCCTATCTCTTCTACGCCCAGAGCCACTACACGCGAAACCTGATTTACAAGTGCGAGCTGTTCGAAGTGATGGCCATTTGCTGGGAGCCCGGCCAGGTGAGCCGCATCCACAATCACCGCGACCAGAACTGCTGGATGGTGACGCCGATTGGCCGCCTGCGCGTGCAGAATTTCCGGGTCGAGAACCGCGACAAGGCGCACGGAACGTGCAAACTCGCCCCTGCGGATTGCTACGACATGGACGCCGCGCATCCCGCCGTCGTGCAGCCCGAAGAGCCCGTGCACCAGGTGCTGAACCTGCCGGAATTCCGCGGGCGCGCCACCAGCGTGCACATCTATTCCTATCCGTACTCCAGCTGCGAGGTTTACTTGATGGATCGCGGCACGTATTCCGATGTTCCTCTGCACTATTCCAGCGAGTACGGCAAACTCTCGCCCGACGAAAAGCTGATGTAGCGTCCCACCAAGTTGCGGGCCTCCGGCCGCGGCGGTTGAGCGTGTCTGTGCACTTAGCTGGGAGCGCCGGATTCTGTAGCGCCGGCGTCTGGCCGGCGATTTTAGTCGCAGCCGTCCTCTCAGGAAGTGCCGGCGGGACGCCGGCGCTGCTCACCGCATCCTCGTGCGCAGGGTTTCAACGAGGCGAGATAACTTCCACCTTGCCGGCGAGGAAAAGGAAATCGACGGGCGGGGATGAAATGACTTTGCGCGCGCAGCGTGCCAGAATGGAAGCGATGACGAACGCCGCGCCGGCGGTGCAAAAAGAGACGCTTGCGAACGGGCTGGTGGTGCTCACCGAGCCGATGGAGCACGTTCATTCCGTTTCGGTGGGAATCTGGCTGCGGTCGGGATCGCGCCGCGAGCCCGCGGAGCTGAACGGTATTTCGCATTTTATCGAGCACATGGTGTTCAAGGGCACCCGGCGCCGCTCGGCGGAAGACATCGCGCGCGAGATGGACAGCGTGGGCGGGATGCTGGACGCGTTCACGGCGAAGGAGCTGGTGTGCTTCAACGCGCGCGTGCTCGACGAACACCTGCCGCGGGCCTTCGACGTGGTGGCCGACATGGTGCTCGAGCCCAAGTTTGCCGAGGAAGACATCGCGCGCGAGAAGTCGGTGATCCTCGAAGAGATTCGCATGACCCAGGACAATCCCGAGGATTTGGTCCACGAGCTATTCACGCAGAATTTCTGGAGCCCGCATGCTCTGGGCAAGCCGATCCTGGGCACGCCGGAAACGGTTTCGGCGTTCACGCGCGAGACGCTGGAGAAGTGGTTCCGCGAGCGGTACGCGCCGAACAACGTGGTGATCACCGCCGCCGGCCATTTGACGCACGCGCAACTGATGGAGCTGGTGGCGGAGCGCTTCGCCAGGCTCGCGCCCGCGAACGGCGGCGCCGCCGATCCGGCGCCTGCGCCGGCCGCGCACATCACCCTGCGGACCAAGCGCGAGCTCGAACAGGCGCACATCTGCATCGGCGTGCCGGCGCTGCCGATGGCCGACCGCCGGCGCTTCGCCGTGTCGGTGTTGAACAATGTGCTGGGCGGGGGCATGTCGTCGCGGCTGTTTCAGAACATCCGCGAGAAGCAGGGCCTGGCGTACGCCATCTTTAGCGAGCTGAGCTCGTATCGCGACGCGGGGCTGCTGTCGGTCTATGCGGGGACGTCGCTCGAGACGGCGGGGCAAGTGGTGAGGAGCGTGCTCGACGAATTCCGCAAGCTGAAAGACGAGCCGCTCGCCCCCGAGGAGTTGCGGCGCGCGAAGGACCACCTGAAGGGCGCCACGCTGCTGGCGCTCGAAGGCAGCGGGCAGCGCATGAACAGCCTGGCGCGTTACCACATGTACTTCAACCGCCACTTCACGCCTCCCGAGCTGATCGCCATGCTCGAAGAGGTGACCCCGGCGGACGTGCAGCAGGTGGCCCGCGAGTTCTTCCAGCCCGAGCGCCTCGCCGCGTCGGTGGTCGGCAACCTCGACGGCTTCCAGCTTACCCGCGACCAGCTCGCGCTTTAAGGAACGTGGACTTTCGCGGCGGTTCGGGGACTCCGAGCGATCACCGCTCCGAATCCGCCGCTCGAGTTGATGTTGACGCGCGCGAGGCAGTTTGCCATCATCTTCGCGGCCTGCTGTCCTGCCGGGCGGCAGGGAGGCGCTGCGTGGAGTTGTGGACGCAGCGGCGGACTGCGAGCGGCGCATCGCGTTTCGAATCTCGATCCTCGCCTCAGGAAGCTCGGGCAACGCCACGTTGCTCGAAACCCAGCACACAACTCTCCTGGTTGACGCCGGCCTGGGCCGCAAGGAAATACAGCGGCGATTCGAGGCGCTGGGCCGCGCGCTGCCCGAGCGCGTGGACGGCATCCTGGTGACCCACGAGCATTCCGACCATTCGAGCGGCTTGCCGCAGATGCAGCGCGAATGGGATTGTCCGGCGTACCTCACGGAACTGACGCACCGCGAAATCCAGAAGATGCTGGCGGACGAAAACGCCGAGAGACCGGAAGCGCGAAAGAAGAAGCTCGAGCGCGTGGAGTACATTCGCGCCGGCGAGCGTTTCGAAATCGGCGAGATCGAGATTACGCCATTCAGCATCCCGCACGACGCGGCCGACCCGGTGGGCTTCGCGGTGCGCTCGGACGGCACGAAGGCGGCGATCGTCACCGACCTGGGCTATCTGCCCGAACTCGTGAAGCACCATTTGCGCGAAGCCGACTTTTTGATTCTCGAGTCGAACCACGATCTCGACATGCTCAAGATGGGGCCGTATCCGTGGTACATCAAGCAGCGCGTGATGAGCCGCACCGGGCATCTTTCGAACGCCGTGGTGAGCGAATTTCTCGCGGATGCGGAAGTCTTCGACGGCCGCGCGCGCCATCTCGTGCTGGGGCATCTTTCGGAGCAGAACAACACGCCCGAAATTGCGGAAATTTTTGCGAATCAAGCTCTCGACCAACGCTCCCCGGAATTCGCCTTCCACGGCGCGCTGCACATCGCCACGCAGCGCACGCCGCTTGGCCCCTTCGAAGTGTGACGCCTGGCCGAAGTCGTTTCGGCCCGGGGATTGCGTCAAGCGATGGAGGCGCCAGGACTGGCGGCCTGTAGTGCGCTGCCGGGCGAGTCCGCGATTTCGCCCGTGTCGGATTTCGGCTATCATGGAGCAGGGATTTCCCCCGCCGTTGCAGGTTCAATTCCGAGGAGCCAGGCCTTGATCGCGCGCTACACACGCCCGGAAATGGGCCGCGTCTGGAGCGAGGAGAACAAGTTCCAGAAGTGGCTGGAGGTGGAGCTGGCCGCGACGGAAACGCTCGCGGAAGCGGGAGTCGTTCCGCGCGAAGCCGCCGCGAAGCTGCGGGAACGCGCTCGCGTGGACGTGGCGCGCATCAATGAGATCGAATCCAAAGTGCGTCACGATGTGATCGCCTTCACCATGGCGGTACAGGAATCGGTCGGCGACACGGAGGCGGCGCGCTGGCTGCACTACGGGCTCACGTCGAACGACGTAGTGGATACGGCGCAGGCTCTGCTACTGCGCGAGGCGTCGCAGCGGATCGAGAAGGCCCTGGCGCGGTTCGGTCAGGTTCTCGAGCGGCGCGCGTGGGAGTTCAAGGACACGCCGGAGATCGGCCGGACGCACGGCATTCACGCCGAGCCGATCACCTTCGGGTTGAAGGTTGCGAACTGGTACGCCGAGAATCGCCGCGATGCGGTGCGCTTTGAGGCGGCCGCGAAGGAGATGGCGGTCGGGAAGATTTCGGGCGCCGTGGGCACGTGCACGCACCTGGGACCGGAAATCGAGCAGAAAATCTGCCAGCGACTAGGCTTGGCGGCGGCGCCCATTACGTCGCAAGTGATCGAGCGCGACCGCCACGCGCAGTACCTGGCCACGCTCGCGGTGGTCGCGGCGTCGCTGGAGCGCGTGGCGCTCGAGGTTCGGCACTTGCAGCGGACGGAAGTGGGCGAGGTCGAAGAGCCGTTCGGCGGCGAGCAGCGCGGCAGCTCGGCCATGCCGCACAAGCGCAATCCCGTTTCGAGCGAGCAGATTTGCGGGCTGGCGCGCGTGGTGCGCGCCAACGCGGCTGCAGCGTTCGAGAATATCGCGCTGTGGCACGAGCGCGATATCTCGCACAGCTCGGTCGAGCGCATTATCCTGCCCGACTCGACGATTCTCGTGGATTACATGCTGCATCGCACCACGGAAATCGCCGCGAACATGAAGGTCTTTCCCGAGCGCATGAAGCGGAATCTCGACGCCACGAGAGGCCTGGTTTTTTCGGGGCAGCTTCTGCAGGATCTGGTCGAGCACGGCGCGCCGCGCGAAGAGGCCTACAAATGGGTGCAAGCGCACGCCATGGCGGCGTGGGAATCGGAGTCGAGTTTCAAGGAGCGGGTCGCCGCCGACGCAAACATCCGCAAGTTCCTCGATGAACGGGCGCTCGCGCATACCTTCGACTTGCAGCGCCAGTTGCGAGCGGTGGACGCCATCTTCGCGCGGGTCTTCGGCCGCTCCCATCCGGGCGCAAAATCCTCCGCCGCCCGTTAGTTTTTGCTGTCACCGACGCGCAAGCCAGCCGAGAGCTTGCGGCTACTGCACGCGCTGGATGTAGCGGTCTTCCGAGGTGTCCACTTTGATGCGGTCGCCGTTGTTGACGAAGGGCGGAACGTTGACGACCAAGCCGGTTTCGAGCTTCGCGGGCTTCATCACCGCGCTGGCAGTGGCCTTTTGAATGGTCTGCTCGGTTTCGACCACGGTCAGGTCCACCGTGTCGGGCAGCAGAACGCCGATGGCTTTGTCGTCGTAGTATTCGATTTTCACCGGCAGATTGGGAATGAGGTAGTACTTCGTGTCGCCGACCACGTCGTCCTGAAGCTGAAGCTGCTCGTAATTCTCCGTGTTCATGAAATGGTGGCCGTCGCCGTCGCTGTAGAGGTACTCGAACGCGACTTCGTCCACGACAACTTTTTCGACAAACTCCTCGGCGCGGAAGCGGTAGTCGATCATCGAGCCGGTGCGCAGGTTGCGCATTTTCGTCTGCATGGCGGCGCGCTTATTCCCGGGAGTGCGATGATCGACGCTATAGATGAGGTGGAGATCGCCGTCGTGCTTGATGATCATGCCGGCGCGCAGCAGGGTGGCTTTCAACGTGCTCATCGGTGCTCCCGAGTCTCTTTCTGGAATTGGCGTTAAGCGGCAGTGCCTGAACCGCGGAAACAATCCTCAGCGCTCATTTCGCGCCAGGCGCAAACGACAATTATAGCGGCGGGTGTCGCGTGCGGTCAAACGCTGCCGTGAGTGGCTTGGAGCTACGGCTTGGCGCGGCCTCGGGCCATGATCTTCTCGATTTCCTCGACAGTGCGCGGCAGGCGCTCGGTCAGAAGCTTGTGGCCGCTTTCGGTGATCAGCACGTCGTCCTCGATGCGCACGCCGAGATTCTCTTCGGGAATGTAGATTCCCGGCTCGTCGGTGATGACCATGCCGGCTTGCAGCGGGAATTGGTAGTTGGTGGGATCGTGGACGTCCAGACCGAGGCCGTGGCCGAGTCCGTGGATGAAGTATTGGCCCAGCGGTTTGCCGTCTTTGTCCTTCCCGTGCGTGTTGATGTAATTGAAGGCGATTTGCTGGAGGCTGGCGGGACCGCCGAACATCAGTACGCCCGGCTTGATGGCCTCGAGCGCCGCATTCTGCGCGCCCAAAACGATTTCGTAGATTTCGCGCTGGCGCGGCGTGAATTTTCCGTTGGCGGGCAGCGTGCGCGTGATATCGGCAGCGTACCCGCCGTACTCTCCGGCAACATCGAGCACCACCACATCCCCGTCCTTGATTTCATTGTCGAGCCGGTCGTAGTGCAGCACGGTTGAAAAGAAGCCCGCGCCGACAATCGGAGCGTACGCTTCACGCGAGCAGCCCTCCCACTCATGAACCTGCTTCATGCGCGCGGCCAGCTGATATTCGTAAAGGCCCGGGCGCATGTGTTTCATGGCGTCGAGCTGCGCGTCCACCGAAGCGTCGATGGCTTTCTGCAGCAGGGCCAGCTCCCCGGCGGACTTCACTTCGCGCATGGCGGTGATTTCCCCGGTGACGTCCTGCACGTCGGCGCCCGGCACGGCCTGGCGAACCCACGCACTCCAGGTGGCCAGATGCGGGTAGCCGTTTTCGTCGCGCGGCGGGAACAGCGTGTACACGGTCGGAAAAGTTTTCGACAGGCGCGCGAGATCGTCGCGCAGGCTGGAAAACGCCCGCACGGCCTGAAAGCCGGTTTTCTCCGCCACGCCGGGGTCTTCGGGGCCCATCTTCGGCCCTTCCCATTTCGCGCGCCGGGGATCGCGCGGGGGGAGATAGAGGATTTCGCTGGGGCCGTCGAGCGGCTTGCCGTTGGGCGCATCGGGAATTAGAAGCAGAGCCGCGTCCGGCTCGTCATAGCCTGTCAGGTAGTAGAAATTCTCTTCTTGAAAGAAGACGGCCACCTCGCCCGCCTCTTGCCTGCTGGTATAGCCGAACAGCACGACGGGTCCGTCGGCGCCGGCGCGCAACTTGGCGCGGCGCGCCTGGTATTCGGCGTTTGGCTGCCGGAACCGTGCGTAGAGGAGCCCAGAGGCCGCTGCGAGCGCACAGAGCAGGAACAGGCAGCGAAGCACGGCGGTGCGAATCTTCATGGAATTCTCCTTGCCGATTGGACACGCAGGAAGGCGAAAGGATAGCACCAAATCGCAGTCACCGGTGCGTGCGGTTATCGGCCGCCGCGCGGGCCGGTCGTTTTGATATGCTGCGCCGATGCCGCGAACATTTCTCATCGATACGGATACGGCGTCGGACGACGCCGTCGCGCTGATCATGGCGCTGCGAGCGCCGGATGTGGTTGTCGCCGCCATCACCGTCGTCGCGGGCAACGTGGATGTCCATCGGGCGACACGCAACGCGCTTTACACTGTCGAGCTCTGCGGCGCAAAGGTCCCGGTGCACTCCGGGGCCGAAAAGCCGCTGGTGCGCCCGCGCTATGATGCCACTTGGTTTCATGGTCGCGATGGCCTTGGGGATCACGGGTACGCGCCGGCTCGGCGACAACCGCATCCGAAACCAGGGGTTGACGCCATCGTGGAAACGATCGGCGCAAACCCGGGCCTCACTTTGGTGACGCTGGGCCCGCTGACGAACATTGCGCTGGCGCTATCGCGCCGACCGGAGATGGCCACGAAGGTGGGCCGCTGCGTGGTTATGGGAGGCGCGCCGTGCTGCGAAGGCAATGTCACGCCCGCCGCCGAATACAACATTTGGGCCGACCCGGAGGCCGCGCGCATCGTCATGAGCAGCGGCATGCCCATCGAACTGATCGGCTGGCATCTTTGCCGCGGCGCAGCAGCGCTGAGCCCCGCCGACATCGACCGCACATGGAAGCTGAACACGCCTCTCGCGCGCTTCGCCATCGAATGCAACAGCCACGCGCAGCACGCCTATTTCGTGCAAACCGGCGAACACGGCATCAGCCTGCCCGATCCTGTAGCGATGTCCATCGCGCTTGATCCCTCGATTGGAACGAACTGGAGCGAGCACTACGTGGACATCGAAACGGCAAGCGACCTGACACGCGGCATGACCGTCGTGGATCGGCTCAACGTTGCCGCCGATGATCGCAACCATGCGGTGTGGGCAAAGGTGATCGCCAAGAATAAGAGAGCGCGAATCTGCTGGACGCTCGACGTGGAACGCTGGAAGGAATCGCTGTTCGCGGCGCTGGGGTAACGTCACATGCAAAGGAAGTGAGATTCCTCTTCCACCCGCGGCGGACCGAGAATGAACAGCGTTCGGCGTGTAGCGCAGCGACGGAGTTCGACAGCAGGACGCTCGTTCGCTTCTCAGACGAGCGGGCGCGGCGATGGGCGCCCTAGAAGCCAGGGACGCCGGTGGAGGCGGGGCGCACTTCTCCGGCTTCGAGGACGCCGAAGCGCAGGCGCTCGAGGTACGTCTGCGCGAGCGACATCACGCCGGTATAGAGGTAGCCCCACACGAAGAGCAGCAGGAACGGAACGGTGGCGTAATTCTCGTTCTGAATCGCGTACGCCACGGCGGCGGCAAAATAGAATCCCAGGACGACTTCGGCGAACGGCATCCAGCCGGCGCGCTTGTGGTATTTCTTTCTTGACCAGTTGTGCCGCTCGGCGGCGGCGCCTTCGACGCGGTACTTCGGGGTGCGCACGAATTCCGATTTCACTCCTGCCATGGCTTCGAGCACGGCCAGAGCGTTGCGCACCGACAGGCCGATGCCTAGGGCCATCACGAAAGGCAAGTAGAGAAACGTGCGCTTCCAGGTTTTCGGGTAGAGCGCGCGTTCGGCGGAAAGATAAAACGCCGAAATCGAGCAGGTGGAAGCGAGGAACAGCGGCAGGTCGATCAACAGCACCTGAACCCATCCCTGGTAAAACCGCACGATCATGGCCGGCAGCAGAATGATCGAGAGGAAAACCATCAGCGGATAGCTGATGTTTCCCGTGAGATGGAACACGGCTTCCGCCTTCACCGCCGGGGGAACGTCGGCGGTCAGCACGCGCGGCAGGATTTTCTTGGCCGTCTGCATCAGCCCTTTCGCCCAGCGCGCCTGCTGGGATTTGAAAGCGTTCATCTCCACGGGCAATTCCGACGGGCAATCGATGTCGGGCAAGTAGAGAAAGCGCCAGCCGCGAAGCTGCGCGCGGTAGGAGAGGTCGGTGTCTTCGGTGAGCGTGTCGTGCTGCCAGCCCCCCGCGTCTTCAATGGCGGCGCGCCGCCAGATCCCGGCGGTGCCGTTGAAATTGAAGAACAGCCCGCTGCGGAAGCGCGCGCAATGCTCGATGACGAAGTGGCCGTCGAGCAGGATCGCTTCGGCTTCGGTAAGCGCGGAATAGTCGCGGTTGATGTAGCTCCAGCGCGTCTGCGCCATCGCCAGTTTCGGGTCCTGGAAGTAAGGCACGGTGCGGCGCAGGAAATCGGCGGGGGGAATGAAGTCGGCGTCGAAAATGGCGACAAGCTCCCCGGTGGCGGACGCCAGCCCTTCCTGCAGCGCGCCGGCCTTGAACCCTTCGCGGGTGTCGCGATGGATGTAGGCAATGTTGACGCCGAGGTGCTGATAGCGCTCGACGCAGTTGCGGGCCACCTGCTTGGTCTCGTCGGTCGAGTCATCGAGGACCTGGATTTCGAGCTGCCCGGGCGGGTAATCGAACTGCGCCACGGCCTCGACGAGCCGGTCGATGACGTAGCGCTCGTTGTAAATGGGCAGTTGCACGGTGACGCGCGGCCAGGCGCTGATTTCCGGCGGCGGCCCCGCCGCGCGCCTGCGATTCTTGAAGTAGTGATACACCAGCGCGTAGCGATGGATTCCATACGCCGCCAGAATCGCCAGGGCAAAAAAATACGGCAACATGATGGCCAGGTCGAAGCCGTTCACCTGATACAGTCCCTTGAAGGTCGGGTCGGTAAGCCGGCGCCAGTAGCTCGAGAGGGGGCCCGCCGCGAAGAACAGCGCTAGGTTGTGGACCGGAATCATCAATCGCTTGGCCTTAACCGAAGGGCCGGCTGGCGGCTCCTTGCGGCGGCGCTGGTTAAGCCGAGACGATTATACGGTCGTCGGAGGCGCTGTCAACGCTGCGGCCCTTCGGGCTGGGTGTGCCCCTCGGCCCGGGTTGTGCTAGCGTTCTTGCGCTCTGAAATGGCGAAGGCCAAGGTCATGCTGGAGAGCGAAATCCACGGGCTGCCGCGCGTGCGCACGTTTGGCGACGCGGTGAAGTTCGTCAACGCCGTGGGCTTCTGCATGCTCTACCCCGTCGGGCGCGTTCCGCTTCCCTCTCTCTATTACGCTGTGACGCGGCGCAATCCGCACGGGAAGCTGGTCTGGGACAAATACGCGCAGCGGGTATGGCGGTGGAAGGACGAACTGCCCGAGCGCAGGCGCGCCGTCTATACCAAGTATTTTCGCGGGCGCGGAACGCTCATTTCGCCGGCGTTTCTTCCGTATTTCCTGGCCATGCGCGAAGCGGCGCTCGTCCCGGGCGATCACGAGCGTTTTTTCGCCGCAGGGCGCATCGCGGAGGACGCTCGCCGCATCTGGGAAGCGCTGGCCGAGCACGGCGCGATGCCCACGCTGGAGTTGCGCTACGCCTGCAAGATGGACACGAAAGCCGGGAACGCGCGGTTCAAGCGCGCTATTCTCGGCCTGCAATGCCTGCTCGTGGCGGTGCACTTCGGCGCGGAGCAGGAGACGGCGGCGTGGGCTTCGGGGCGCTACGAGCTGACTTGCAGGGCGTTCCCGAAGGAGACAGCCGCGGCTCGCAGGATCTCTCCTTCGAGCGCGCGGGCGGCTCTCGCCGCGAAGTACGCCGAGTGGTATTCCCATGCGGACGCAGCACAGTTGGCGCGGCTGTTTCGATGGACGAAGGAGGAAGCGACGGCGGCGCTCAAGCAAACTTAAGAAGATGAAACTGATCCTGGCATCGTCTTCGCCGAGGCGAGCTGAAATCCTGCGCCACGCTGGGTTCGCATTCGACGTGTATCCCGCGAACATCGACGAGACGCGGCGGCCGCGGGAAAAGCCGCGCAACTACGTCCGGCGTCTGGCGCGAGAGAAGGCGGAACGAGCGGCGGCTGTCGTCCGCCGCAAAGGACGGCCGGCGATTGTGATCGGCGCGGACACGGTGGTCGTCGCCAAGGGAAAAGTTCTCGGCAAGCCAACCGACGTTGCCAGCGCGCGCGCTATGCTACGGTTGCTCAACGGCAAGACGCATGAGGTGTTTACCGGGGTCGCGCTCGTAAGCCTCCCCGATGAGCGCAAGCGGACACATGTCGAGACGACGCGAGTGACATTCGCGAAATTGTCCGAGGATGAGATCGATCGCTATTTGCTGACCGGCGAGCCGTTTCACAAGGCGGGGGGCTACGGCATTCAGGGAATCGCGGGCCGCTACGTGAGGAGGATCGCAGGGTGCTACTTCAACGTGGTGGGCCTGCCGCTCGCGCGCGTGTCGGCCATGCTCGCGAAACTCGGCTGGCGAGAGCGGCAGTAGGCCGTTACTTCTTCTCTTCGGTCGGCGTCTGGGCCGGCGGGTTGGCCGGCGGGTTCGTCGAGCCGGGCTGATTGCCGTGCATGCCTTCCTTGAAGCTGCGGATTCCCTCGCCGAGGCCGCGCATCACCTCGGGAATCCGGCGTCCTCCGAAGAAGACCAGCACGATCAGCAGGATGATCAGAAGATGCGGAACACTCAGGAATTCCATTCCCAATCCTCTCCAGGCGCCTCGAATCCACGGCGCCGCCCTACCTCAGTAGACGCCTGCCCGGTGCAATTCGTGGCTAGAGTATAACACGCTCGTCGCCCACGCGGCGGGTCACGCGCTCGCGGTCGAGGTATTCGAGGAGGGGGATCGCGTATTTGCGTGTAATGCCCGTCAGTTCCTTGAATGCAGGGATGGGCAGGCGCTCGCCCCGCTCTTTGCGGTACTGGGCGAGCAGCTCGCGCAGCCGCGCGACAGCCGCGCGGTGGAAGATCAGATCCTCGGTAACCTTCACGAGCACTCTCTCGCGCAGCAGAATTTGCAGGATTTTTTGCGCCCGCGCCGATTCGACGGGAAGCTTTTCGAGAACGGCAGCGAAGCTCGGGACGGCCAAACCCGCGCGCTCGAATTCCCGCTCGAGCAATTCCTTGGCGCGCGCTTCTTCGGGCGAGAGCGCGATTTCGCGCCCGGCGCGCTGCACTCGGTCGCCGGTGACGGCCACCGCCTTTGCGCCGGCCAAGTTGTCGAGGGCCGCGCGGAAGACTTCGGCGCTCCTGATCCCGGCGCGAGCGCGCAGCTCCTGCTTGGGGATGCCCGGCAGCAGCGGATTCGCGCGGTGGAAGTCTTCGACCGCCCTATTGATTGCGGCAGCGGATTTTTCCATCGTTGCGGGCGAGGCGAGCGTCAGCAGCTGATCGCTCAGAACGCGCGCGCGCTTTGCGTCGCTGAGCTTCCGCGCCGTCTCGCGGACCTCGCCTTCCGTCCAGCCTGTCCGAGCCAACGCGTCGGCAAGCGTCAGGCCGTAATCCGCCGAAGAAACCAGGGCCGCCAGAATGTCCTCGCGCTGGCCTGCTTCGAGCGTTTCGAGAAATGCCGCCACGCCCGCGTCCCCACGGCGATGGCGCGGCGGGCGCGGGTCGAGGACCACTCCTCCTCCGATGGTAAGGACGGGCGAAAACTGACGAAGAATGAAACGGTCGCCCGGGAGCAGCAGCGCGCGGGCCTGGAGTCGCAGCTCGGCGAGCGCCGTCTCGCCGGGCTGGAGCGCGTTGGGCCCCAGCAGAACCACTTCGGCAACGCTTTCGAGCGTTCCCTGATGAAAATGGACGCGCGCGCGATTCTTGAGCGGCCGCGCGGGAGCGAGTAGCCGGAGGCGCGCAGCGACACGGTCGGTGGGACGAAAGACGCCCGGCGGCCCAAGGACCATCCCGCGCTGGAGGTCGTCGCGCTCGATGCCCGAAAGATTTGCGGCGGTACGCTGGCCGGCAACAGCCAGCGCGACGCCCGCGCCGCCGGAGTGCAGGCCGCGCACCCGCGCGCGGCGGCCGGTCGGGTAAATCTCCACTTCGTCCTCGGGCTTGAGAGCGCCGGAAACGAGAGTGCCGGTGACGACCGTGCCGAATCCCTTCATCGCGAACGACCGGTCGATCGGCAGCCGGAAATGCCGCGCCGCATCGCGAGCCGGTACAGCCTGGCTCAGCCGCAGCAGCTCCGATTTCAGGACCTCGAGGCCCGCGCCCGTTCGCGCGCTGACCGGAACGATTGGAGCGTTTTCGAGAAACGACCCGCGCGTGAATTCCCCGATTTCGAGGCGCACCAGGCCGAGCACATCGGAATCGACGAGGTCGGACTTGGTGAGTGCGACGATTCCGCGGGGAATTTCCAGCAGGCGGCAGATGTCGAAATGCTCGCGCGTCTGCGGCTTGATGCCTTCGTCGGCGGCGACCACCAGAACGACGAGGTCG
>Ga0187846_10000827_pt1 | contig 17722 bp, 13 predicted proteins | sample TC_taG_FD_161473 | JGI IMG/M metagenome (GOLD analysis project Ga0187846, IMG submission 161473) | Biofilm microbial communities from the roof of an iron ore cave, State of Minas Gerais, Brazil - TC_06 Biofilm (v2) | ecosystem: Environmental > Terrestrial > Deep subsurface > Cave > Wall biofilm...
GGCCAACGTGGGGCCTAGCCCATCATGCAGATCACGGCGCAGGCGGCGGCGCTCCTCCTCGCGAGCCAGAACCAACCGTTCGCGCGCAGCCAACAGGTGCACCTGCGAGCGCTGAAGCTGGGGTCCCGACATTTTTACCCCCCAAAATCCCCGCTAAGGATTCATCGGTTTGATCTGGTCTTCCCTCCTCCCCGCTAAGGAGAACCACTTTCTGATAGCCGTCTGTTTGGTTTTATCTGCCGCTCTTCTCCCCACTTTATCTTAGAGCGCTTGATTATAGGGGGCAACGGGATCTGAACCATCAGGGGAACAAGCAGGAGTCGGCGTGTGAGGAGCATGGGGGCAGTAAACCAGAATGATTCCTCCTGTCGTCCTATTGTGTTTGGTGCCCCGGTGTGAGCCTGTCAGGCCCGCCGCACCCCGTGCTGCTTCATCCAGTGATAGAGATTCGCCTCCGTCGTGTGGTAGCGCTCGGCGATAAACCGTTGGGTGGACCCGTTGTTGAGCAGCGCTTCAATTTCTACCCGGAAGGCATCGAGTTTACTCTTGCCCACGCCCCGTGGCCGCCCGAGTTTCGCTCCGGCGAGCTTCTTGGCGGCCAACGCCTCTTTCGTGCGCTTGGCAATTAGATCCCGCTCAATCTCGGCTGCCATGGCAAAGGCCATCGCGATGATCTTGCTCTGAATACTCGTGTCCAGCCGCCAGTTGCCTTTCACGGCGTAGAGGTTGATGCCTTTCGACGCCGCAATCGAGAGGATTTCCATGCATTCGAGCATGCTTCGGCCCAGTCGGGACAGCTCGCTGACGATAATCGTATCCCCTGCCCTGGCCTGGTCCAGAATTTGGGCAATTTTCCGGTTTCTCCAGGCGACCTTGCCAGAAATCTTCTCCTCGACAAAACGCACGTGCCCCAGCTCCAGCGTATTGGCCAGGCGCAGAATATCGGCCTTGTTCTTTTCCAGATCCTGGTCCACGGTCGAGACGCGCAAGTAGGCGGTGATATGGGACATGAGTGGCCTCTTCACTGCTTGGCTAAAATAAAAACGCTTTTCTGGCCGTTATTTTAGCAGAAAAGCGTTAAAAATATCCATGCGCTCTTTAGAGGGAAAGGCTAAAGAAAAACGAGCCTTTTCTTTGTACCTTTTCTGGGTGCAACCGAGGGCTTGCTCTAAGCTCTCCGTGCTGCTATACTCCACGTCAGAACTCCAACATCGGTATATGGCAGAGGAGTATCTGGATGAGCGCAGCTGCTCCACGTCGCACCAAAGCCTTCATCAGCTATAGCCACAAAGATAGCACCTATCTGGAGGAATTCCAGAAGCACCTCACCTATTTTGAGCGCAATGGATTGCTCGACCTCTGGGTGGATACCAAGATTGCACCCGGCCAGCACTGGTTTGACGAGATTCGCGCTGGGCTGGCCTCAGCAGGCGCAGCCATCTTCCTCGTCAGCGCCAACTTTCTCAATTCGGAGTTCATTCAACACGAAGAATTACCCGCTCTCCTCCAGGCAGCGGACCAGGAACACGTCACCATCCTGGTTGTCGTGCTCGATGAGTGCGACTTTGCTTCGAGTCCCCTTGCATCGTACCAAGCGGCACATGATCCCAAGAACCCGCTTAACAAACTCAGTCCCCTTGAACAGGCCAAAATACGGGGACAGCCGAGATACGTGTAAATGCGGCCACAGCTCAACAGTAATCTTTGCCCCAGTTATTTTTGACCGCTTCCTGTAGTCGCCTGGTTCCTTTAGGGGGCCTCCAGCACGGCTTCCTCTGCTACTGCTGGTGTCCCCCGCGCGCTGATGCGCTCGAACAGCGTCGTCAGCGCCTCCTCGGCAATCGGCGGCGGCACGTCCTCGACCTCCAACTCATAGTCACCATAGCGGCGGATATGCCCATGCGTATAGGCGCTCAGTCCCTGAACGGTCTGGGGGGTCACTGGATAGCCCTCGTCGATCAGTTCGCGCAGGGCCTGGCTCATGTCCAGGATATTTTGCAGCATCAGGCAGTTGGCGACCAGATGATTGTATTTCACCTGCTTCTCCATCTCTACCGGATCGTTGTCCAGGATGCGACCCAGGTTGCCAAAGGATAACCATTCGGCGAAGGCATGATACGACTCCACTTTATTGGTCTCCTGCGTGATGCCTTCCCGCAGCGGACGATTGGAGATGTAGCGCAGCAAGAAGAGCGTCCGCAGCACCCGCCCCAGTTCCTGAAAGACCTGAAACAAGCGGTTTTTGTGACTGTGGTTGATCAAGCGGCGCAGGATGACCGAGGGCAGCACTTTCCCCGCTTTGATCGAAAGCACCACTTGCATCAGGTCTGGCCAATGGGTCTCGATGAGCGGCCAGTCGATGGTGTCCTTGAACAAGGCATCGATGTTGCGATAGGTGACGTCTTTGCTCGGACGATAGAAGACCAGCTCTTTCCAGTGGCGAATGCGAGGCATGAGCTGGATGCCCAGCAAATAGGCCATCGCAAAGACGGTGGTGGTCTGGCCTTGGGTATCGGCGTGGAGGATCTTGGGCTGAATGGTGGATTGGTTGCGCATCAAGCCGTCGATAATGTACAAACCCTCCCAGGTGCCACAGGTGATAAAGTGGGTAAACAGTGCGATGTAGGTATCAGCGATGTGGGCATAGCGGATGCCACCCCACCCACCGTAGCGAAAATGCGGTTCCGAGATCAGATTCTCGCGCGCCAGTTCCAATTTGGTGCCATCGGCGGCGGCACGCTGCCCCGTCCCCCAGAAGCGGGGCAGGGCACAGCGGGCATAGAGGTTATTGACATCGGTGATCCCCCCATCGATCAGCGTCGCGGTGACATGGTGCCGGTTGGTGTAAGAGATTTCGTGCGCGGAGATGGCCTGACGCAGGTGGCGGGCGGTCTGGGCTGGTCCCAGGTTACAGCCATAGCAGAAGGCCACCGTGATATAACGCGCCACGGTCTCCGCGATCTTGGGGTCTACGCCGGAGAGGGGGCCAAAATGCCGGGTCCAGTTGGCATAGTAGTGGGCGTTCTTTAACACCTCCAGCACCGAGCGTGGTTTGAGCTTCTGTGCCACCGCCGCATTCAGCTCCCGAATGGCTTTGGAAGGGCGCTGCGTCGGGGTGCGCTTGAGCCGGATCTCGCCGGTGTCCGTAATCGTCACCTGCCCATCGGGGAGTCGACGATCCACCTGTTCGGCGAGTGACGTCAACTCTGCACGCAACGTCTCCACCAGGGTTTTCCCATCAGGAGGCAGGTTGAGTTGCAGGCAATAGTCAGCCACCTGTGCCTCACACTGCTCCCAGGGCAGCAATTGCTCTCGCAGATCGGCGTATTCCAGCGAACCGGCGAGTGCCAGGTCGCCACTTTTGAATTCATTGGCGACAGACGTGAAGACGCACATCTCCAGCCGGGCGCGCTCATAGACCACCTTCCCGTGCTGCTTCGTCCGCACCAGCCGTTGCCACTGCTCGCTCGCAAAATCCAGGGCGACGAGCGGCGACAGGTACTTCACGCGCCGCCTCTCGTTCGCCAAGATGTAGGCGACCGCCCTCACCAGCGTCTGGTCCTGGCTGGTGGAATGGAGGTTGAGCGCGCGCAGCACACGAAACAACGCCGCCCGGTGTGCCCCAAAGACGGAACTCATCAGGGGCAGATAGTTGTTCCCATGATAGGTGGCGAGCGTCTCATAGGCGGCCAGAAACCGGGTAGGTCCGCCGACACGGTCGACGACCGTGCGTGCCACCTGGCCGACGGTGGGATCATCGGCGCCTGCCGCCACACTCCGGCTGATCTCCGCCAACCCCTCCATCCAGCGCTCCATCGTGGCGCGTTCCTGTTGCAGCAGCACTTCCAGGTGGTCCTTCGCCTGGTGATGGATAGCCGCCATCCGCTTGATCAGCATCGTCACCAATTCATCGCGGGTCTGCACCTGGGTATAGTACAGCAAGCTCACCACCAGCGCGATGCGCCGTGGCGCGGTATAATCACGCAGTTCGGCCACATCAAGTACACGAGCCTCGGCGGCCAGATGGTGGATTTTGAGGACCGGCACCTCTTGAATCCAGGCGGCCACCTCCCCAAAGGTCTGGAGCCAGCGCAAGCGCTGGAACCACTCGTCCAGATGGGAGAGGGTCGCACTTTTGGGCGTCTCTTTGAGCCGGGCATAGTCGGAGACGCCATCCGGCGTCTCCAGCAGCCGTTCGAGACGGGCACGCTCAGGCTCGGGGATACGGGCGAGGATCTGCTGACACCAGCGTTCATTCACCTCGGCGCGCACAGTTCCCGCCAGGCGGTCGAGGGCACTGAAGGCAGGAAATTCATACCACTGTTTGAGCAGCGTCTCCAGGGCTGCGTTGATCAAGTCTGCTGGATGATCTCTGACCAGGGCCGCCTGCTCCATCGCAGCACGGGCCACCTGGAGGGCCTCCTCGACCGCGTGCTTGAGTCCCATGGCCTGGCGAATGGCCTGCCCATACCGCCGACGAGAGCGAGGTGAGACCTGGGCGGGAACATCGTCAGCCACCTGCAGATACCAGCGGAGATGCGCGATGACTTCCGGCGGGATCTCCTCCTCGCTGGGGAGGTAGTTCAGCGTCTGCATACATTTGTAGAGGGCCAGAAAGGCCAGCTTCCCTGCTGGATCGGGTGTCTGCGCCTCGGCCAACGCCAGCTCGGAGGTCTGCGGCGTAAAGTGTTCATGGAGTTCGCTCGGCGTGAGCGTCGCCCGAAAGCGGGGGTACGCTGTGCGGTCGATGGCGGTCATGGCAGGGCCTACCCTTCGAGTGCGGCCAGGCGCGCTTTCAGTTGCGCGCGGCTGGGGAGCGTGTAGCGCGCGGTTGTGGCGATGGCTGGCGCGCCATCCTTCGTCTGGTGTCCGGCATAGACGGCAATCTCTTCCAGAGACCAGCCCGACTGCCGTGCCCGATGCGCCCAGTCGTGGCGCAGATCATGAAAGCGGATCGTCTTGATCAGCTCCCATTCGGCAGCCGTCGCGCTCGCTTTGAGGGCCCCCCAGAGATGCTCAATCCCCCGCTCGGAGAGGTGATCTGGCCGTCCCTGTTCCCGGAGCCAGGCGGCGCGTTGCCCGGTAAACACATACAGGCTATCAGGGTCGCGCTGATCCGCGTGCGGCGCCTCGGGATGCAGATAGGCCCACAGCGCCTGGCGGGCGGCATTGGGCAGGTCCAGTGTCCGAGTTTTGCTGCCTTTGGCATCCAGGAGGGTGATCGTGCCTGCGCGCTGATTGACCTGACAGTGATCGATACGCAAGGTGGCCACCTCACTGACCCGTAACCCCGCCCAGTACCCCAACATGAAAATCGCCGTCAGGCGAGGAGACGCGAGGCGCTCGACCAGTGATTTCAAGACAAAGCGCTGCTTTCCCGATAGTTCCGTAGGCGCCAGCGCCACGACGGTAGGCCGTTCAAGCTGGCGCGCAGGATTGCGACGGAGATACCCTTCATCGACCGCCCATTGCCCAAATCGGCGGAGTGCCGCAATGGCACGGGAGCGGGTGCGCGGCGCGGCGCCACGGCTCTTCAGCGCATCGAGGTAGCCTTGCACTGCCGTCTGGGTGAGCGCCTCGAAGCGAAAGGGATGTCCCCCTGGTTGGGCGGCAAGCCAGACAAGAAAGTCACGGATCGTTCCCAGATAGGCTCGCTGGGTGAGAGGATGGCGCGTGACGAGTGCTGCCTGAAACGCCTGGAGCGGAGAGGGATCGGGGGCAGAAGGAGCCATGCAACTTCCTCGCTTCTCTGAGGAGAAATTATTCTCCGACAAGTTTGAGCAGCAAACTCGTCGCCTTTCGTCACTCTGTAGAACGAAGATGCTGGGCTGAGCGGAACGGACTCGTCCGAGAATCTCTCTTCTCCGCCCAGTGTTCTCTGACGAGTGACGCCAAGGCGCGAAAGACCATCTGCATGACAGAAGCCCTCGCCCTACTGCTTCGGCGCTGCTTCATTATCAAACCCGCCTGTGGAGGTGCAACAGGCCTGTTGCACCTCCACAGGCGGGTTCCTCCGTTTTCAGCGCGCTGAAGAGGCTTCAGGCGTCGGTTTCAGCCGTCTGCACCCGCACTGTCTCAGTTACCTCCGTCACCTGCACCTCTTCTACCACTTCCACCTCGCTGACCTCTTCTCCCCCTTCTTCCACGATGCTGGCGACCTCAGTGGTCTGCACCTCAGTGGCTTGCACTTCGTTCATCTGCACCTCAGTCACCCCACTCTCCTCTGGCGGGCGGGAGGTAATCGAATGCTCATCCTGCGTGTCAAAGACATGCGCCTTGCCCATTTCGACATACATCTCCACCTCATCCCCTGGCCTGACCTGCACGCGCACATCTACGCGGGCCACCACTTGCTGGCCCCCAATCGCGCCATACACCATTTGCTCGTTGCCCAGGTTCTCCACCACATCCACCTTCACGCCCACCATCTGCCCGGCCATCTCGCGCTCGCTCGCCTCGCCCTTGCGCTGCCGCGCGACGGCGCCTTCCTCCAGATTCTCCGGCCTGACGCCTAGCGTCACCTCGCGGCCAATGTAGGACTCCAACCGCACCGCCAGCGCCTCCGGCACCCGCAGTGCTTGCCCACCCTTGAGGCGCAGCCACAGGCTGCCATTGTCCTGCTCCACCTTGGCCCCCTCAAAGAAATTCATCGCGGGCGACCCAATGAAGCCGGCTACAAACTTATTGGCCGGGAAGTCATACAAATCACGCGGCGCCCCCACCTGCTGAATCTTGCCGCCATTCAAGACCGCGATACGATCCCCCATCGTCATCGCTTCCGTCTGGTCGTGGGTCACATACACAAAGGTCGTCTGCACCCGCTGATGCAGGCGCGCAATCTCGGCCCGCATCTGCACACGCAGTTTCGCATCCAGGTTCGAGAGCGGCTCATCCATCAAAAAGACCTTGGGACTGCGCACAATCGCTCGCCCCAGCGCCACACGCTGGCGTTGGCCGCCAGAAAGCTCCTTGGGTTTGCGCTGCAAATACGATTGCAGCCCCAAAATCTCGGCGGCGTCATTGACCCGGCGCGCAATCTCGCTTTTGGGCACCTTGCGCAGCTTGAGGCCAAAGGCCATGTTGTCAAACACATTCATGTGCGGGTAGAGCGCGTAGTTCTGGAAGACCATCGCAATGTCGCGGTCCTTGGGTTCCAACCCATTGACCACCCGATCCCCAATCCACACCTGCCCATCAGTGGACTCTTCCAGACCCGCAATCATCCGCAGGCAGGTCGTCTTGCCGCACCCGCTGGGTCCAACCAGCACCATAAACTCCTGGTCCAAAATCTTCAGATTGATATCGTGGACCACTTCCACCTTGTTGAACCGCTTGTAGACATGCTCAAAGGATACCGAGGCCATCACTGTCTCCTCCCGTAGTTAGCAGTGTTAGGTCATCAACAAGGGCATGCAGCTTGCTCTCGCTTTCCGCGATCAGGACAGAATAGCTGATCGCCCAGTGAAACATCGCGCCTCCCTCAATCAAACGTATTCGTTTTTGCTTCCTACGGACTCTCCCATCTGGGCATCAGCGATGGAGGCGGCAAGTGCTGGAGCAGACTCAGAAGATGCAGGTGCAGCCGAGATCTGCTTCGGCTCTGGTGGCCTTGGTGTGGGTTCTACCTGCTCTACTACTACACTCGTTGCCTTCTTAAATTCGCGGATGCTTTTGCCTACTGCACTACCAATCTCCGGGAGCTTGCGCGGACCAAAGATGAGGAGCGCAATGATCAGAATGACGATCAGATCATACCCATGAAATCCGAATGGCATCGTTTGTCTCGCTTTCTCTTGGTCTATAGTGATTGGGCACCACAGATCGAAATGTGCTGTCTGTTCCTTGAATGTGCTGGATAGCGAAACACCGCTTGATTTTAGCAAGGGGAGTCGCATCCACTTTGCAGTTGTATTGGCACTTTACACGTTTCCCTCCTTCATTTCCGCCTGCTCTGTTCTGCATTCAGAGATTCTGGCATGAATAGACAACAGGTAATCAGTGATAACTATTCGCTATACAGCCAGAGTTGCCCATACGCCGGCAGTGTGAGCAGTTGCGACAAATCGTAGGGCGTCTCTGTCAGCAGATCCATCATGTATGCTGGCAGTGTCATCAACGAATCCACAGAGAAGCGCTGTGGAGAGGCGCTGAAATTGGCGAGGACCAGGAGCTGCTGGCCTTGGCGCCTGCGACGCACTGTCACAAGATGGTGGTTGTCTCCAACCACCCATTCAGTCTGGTTGCCGGTATCAAAGATAGGCAGCGCTTTGCGCAGGGAGATCATGTGCTGGATGGCACGAAAGATACGCCCTGGCATGCTGCTAGCTTGGTGCCTGCTCTCCCAACGCGCAGACTCAAAAGCAGGCCGATGGACCCAGCGGCTATCCTCCACGTGCGTCGGGGTGAGGGCATAGGTATAGTCATTGAGTGTCCCCAGTTCATCACCCAGATAGAGCAGGGGAATCCCGCCTGCGACCAGGGTGATACCAGTGACCAGCGTAATGCGGCGGATCGCCAGGTCAAGTGCGGTGGCATCTGCTCCTTCCCGCGCCGCTTCTAACCCGGCCAGGGAGGCCAGGGTGCCACTAATACGCATATCGTTGGTTCTGGGGTTATAATTAAACGGCAGGCCGCGCGCAAAGGAGCCTGGGGTTCGTCCGGTGAAGAAGGCATTCAGTTCGTTCCGAAGCGATGGACCATCCAAACCAATCTCAGCACAATCCTCATTGGCAAAGCCCCAGCCAATATCATCGTGACAGCGCACATAGTTGATCCAGGCCGCATTGGCAGGCAGGGCAAAGCGTTTGCGCATGCTGTAGACGAGCAAGCTCGTGTTACCGGTTGCCAGAGCTTCCCAGAGACAGACCATCAACAGGGGGTTATAGCTCAATTGGCACTGGCGCCCAATATATTTCGCTACATCGTCAGGATGAACAATAGCCTCTGATTTAAAGACCACCGAGGGTGCAGCCACCTGAAAGAGCAGGTTCCAGGCTTCTACCTGCAAATGCGCTTGCGGCAGATTTTCGCAGGAGGTGCCCAGTTCCTTCCAAATAAAGGGCACCGCATCCAGACGAATGACATCTGCCCCCTGGTTTGCCAGAAACAGCATCTCCCCAAGCATGGCCGTAAAGACTGCTGGGTTCGCGTAGTTTAAGTCCCACTGAAAAGAATGAAAGGTCGTCCAGGCCCACTGGTGCAGTTCGGGCACAAAGGTAAAGTTGCCTGGCGCCTGATCGGGGAAGACTTCGCGCAAGGTGCGCTCATAGGCATCCGGCAACGCGCGATCCGGGAACAGGCGATAGAAACCCTGGTAGGTGGGGTCGCCCTGTTTGGCACATAGTGCCCATTCGTGATCATCTGCAGTGTGGTTCAGCACGATGTCCAAGACCAGGCTGATGCCTGCCTCATGCAAGGCAAGGGCGATCTCTGCCAGTTCGTCCATCGTGCCTAGCTCTGGGCGCACCTGGCGGAAGCTGCTGACGGCATAGCCGCCGTCATTTTGCTCCGGTGGGCAGCGAAACAGCGGCATGAGATGCAGATAGGTCAGCCCCAATTCTTGGAAGTAGCCAATGCGCTCCCGCAGTCCGGCCAGGTTCTCGGCGTAGCGATCCACATAGCACATAGCGCCCATCATCTGGCCGCTCTGATACCAGTGCATGGGGCGAGTGCGGTCACGCTGCTTGAGATCAGCCGGGCGGGCGGCAAAGGCGTGGGCCACATGCTCAATGACGTTTGTGCGCTGGAAGGCAAATGCAGACTGCGCCCCATAGAGTGCTTCCAGGATTTCCGAGCAGCGCGGCCAGATATGAGCCAGGCGCTCGGCAAATATCGCGCGCTGCTCCTCATCTGGAATGCTCACCTCAAGCACCTGCTGAACATCTAGGGGCCACAAGCCTTCTTGCTCAGGTACAGCCATACAATCAGTATACCTTCCTCCAAAGAGAGTCTCGTCTACAAGATGATCTCGTGGGCATAGGGAAGTGAAGGGATCGCGCCACGTCGGGTTACACTGATGGCAGCGGCCTGGCATGCCCGCCCCAACAAGAAAGTAGCTTCCTCCACTGCCAGGTCGGAAGGATGAGCGGGCAGAAACGCCAGCAGCGCTGCCATGAACGCATCTCCAGCGCCAATGGAGTCCACAAGCGCAGTGACCGATGGGGCCGCAACCGCGTGGATGCCGCCACGCAAACGGAAAAGGCATCCCTTGGCTCCTAGCGTCACCACCACCAGTGCGGCGACAGTTTCCAGGGAAGCCAACCCCTCGCTGGCCTCCTCGTGACCAGTCAACATGCGCAGTTCTGCCAGGTTCATTTTACAAATATCTACCTGACCCAGCGGTTGGCGGGCCTGGGCCAGCCCTGCGGCCTGATCCGGCCAGAGAGCCGGGCGCCAATTCACATCGTAGGTGCAGATCAGACCGGCACGGCGCGCCGCCGCCAACGCGCTGAGTGTGGTCGTTCTCACGGGTTCATGCGCTAGCGACACCGAGCCAATATGGAGGATGCGCGTTTCCGCCAGGGCGGCAGTGTTCAGTTCAGCCAGAGACAACTGCGCGTGGGCGCCTACTGCAAAAGTAAAGCGCGCTTCGCCCTCGCTGGTGAGTGCTGCCAGCGCCAGCGTGGTACAGCTCGCTGGATCAGTCAGAAGAAACTGGGTGGAGACGCCTTCCTGTTTCAGCAAGCGCCGCAGTCCCAGCCCAAAATCATCGGCACCCACCTTCCCAACGAGCGCGGCTTTCTTCCCCAAACGTTGGACACCAACAGCCACATTAGCTGGCGCACCACCAGGCTTAGGCGCAAACGCTGGCGCGTCATAGAGTGAGGCGGTGGGGGCGAGCGCCACTAGATCAATCAAGCACTCACCCAGAGTGGTGACATCATACACGGCGCTTCCTCCTCTAACGTGCAAACAGAGTGATCGCTCTCGCCTGGCTCCCACACCTCTGGCGGGCGCAACCCATGAGAAACTAGCTGCCTCGCTCTCTGCGTCGAACCGATGAAATTTCGCGGCATCTCTTGCATGGGTGAGCTGCCCACCCGTGTACGTCGCAGTACGCGGGTCCAGCCACACCGTCACCGACTTTCCTCCGGCAGTCAGATAGACTTGCAGTTCGCTTTCTTTCAGAGAGACATCCACTGGGGATATTACCCACTCTTCTAGCTACCCTTTCACTGCCCCAGCCGTCAATCCAGAGACAATACGCCGCTGTAAGAAGAGCACCATAATCGCCAGTGGAACCGTCACGATAACTGCCGCCGCGCTCACCTCACCAAAGGCAATCAGATGCTCTCCGTTAAAGAGGGGAATAGCCACTGTCACCGTCTGCGCAGTTGAGTCGGCTGTCATGGTCAACCCAAAGAGGAAGTCATTCCAGACCGTGATGAACGAAATAATCGCGGTCGTAAAGACCCCAGGGGCTGCCAGCGGGAAGATCACGCGCCACAAGGTTCCGAGGCGCGTGCATCCATCGACTCTGGCAGCCTCTTCAAGATCTGCGGGCAATTCACGAAAAAATGACGACAAGAAGTACACCGTGACGGGCAAGGAAATGACCAGGTAGGGGATGATCAACGCGATATACGTATTATAGACGTTGATCGTACTCGTAAAAAATACAAAGAGCGGCCCAACGAGAGCAATCAGCGGAAACATCTGGACCGAGAGGACAATCGCTAGCACCCCACCTTTTCCCCTGAACTTGGTACGGGCAATCGCATACGCGCAGATCGACCCGAAGATCAGCGCCAGCAGGGTCGTCAAGATTGCGACAATGGTACTGTTCAGCAGATCTTTCGCAAAAGCGGGCTGGATGCTGAGAAAGGCTTGCGAATAGTTCGCTGTGGTAAAGGATTGGGGGAAGAGTGTAGGCGGCGAAGCGTTGATCTCCGCATCAACTTTTATCGAGGTAATCGCCGTCCAGTAGAAGGGGGCGAGGGCCAGGAAGACCACCACGACAAGGGCAATATAGCGGCCAATTCCCCCCCAGTTTGTTCCTCGCTTTGATCTTGCTCTTCCCGCCGTTACCGATGCTGTGGTGACAGCAAGCGCTTGTTTTGCCATGAGAGACATCCCCTTCTCTTGGAGGTGTGCTAGTTCCGACTGATGCGGCTAAATGAGACGACCACGACACCAACGACGGCACAGATGAGAAAGAGAATGACGGCTGCCGCCACCCCCGGAGAAAAGTCGAAGGTCGTGCCCACAAACATATTGGCGTAGGAGTAAAGGCCTATCGTCTGCACCTGGCGACCGCCACCGGTAAGGATATAGAAGAGGTCAAATGCGCGCAGCGCGTCTAGAAGGCGGAACAACAGCGCAATTAACAGCGCGCTCCTGAGTAACGGAAAGGTAATCCTCCAAAATTGCTGCCAGCGATTGCTTCCATCCACGCTCGCGGCCTCGTACAGTTCGTTGGGAATGACTTGCAGACCAGCAAGCAGGAGGAGCGCCATAAATGGCGTGGTCTTCCAGACATCGATCAAGATCGCCGCCGTAATCACTCCAGGGGTCGTTCGTAGCAAAGAATCTCCTGGCGCAAGGAGATGCAAGGATTGAAATACATACGTCAGGACACCGTTTTGGGCGTTCAACATCAGCGTCCAGATGGTCGCAGAGACAATGGTGGGAAAGGCAAAGGGGATCAGAATGGCTGTGCGCACCAGTCCCCGACCAGGAAATGCCTTGTTCATCAGTAAAGCCACGCCTAAACCCAGGATGGTTTCTAATGCCACACTCGTCACACTGAAGATGATCGTGACGCCAATTGAACCCTGGAAGGCAGGATCACCGATGATCTGGATATAGTTGCGTAAACCGACAAATGTTGAGCCACTTGGAATTAAGGGATTATCGAGGAGGCTGAGGCGCACCGAATCGATGATGGGATAAGCAGCCACCAGCGCAATAATGATGAGGGTGGGAGAGACCAGAAAGTAAGGAAACCAGCCTTTGCCCACGCTTAACCGTTGACGTAGGGGCTTACGGGTAGAGAGAGCTTCCGTTCGTATCGTTGCCGACATGACGTTCTTCTCCTTAACACAAACGTGCGCTACCACAAATACCAAGCAGGCATTTAGCCTTTAGATGCAAGCCATGAGACAACCAGTGGAAAGGCTGTGTCATGGCTTGACTGTACGGTTGGCAGTTCTCCGAACGGTTATTTGTTGACGAGCGCTTGCAGTTGAGACTGAAGAGCGCTGAGCGCAGCAGCAGGCGACGCCTGGTTGGTGAGTGCCTGATGGATATTGACCTGAATGATATTCGACAGGTCGGTATATACGGGTGAAACTGGGCGCGGCAGCGAATTTTGCAGGATTGGCTGGAGTTTGGTGAAGAGCGGCTGCGCTGTCTGCACATCAGGATCATCGTAGACGCTCTTGAGGGCAGGCGTATACGAGCCTTTAATCGCTAACACCTTCTGGGCGTCTGCGCCAAGGACATACTGCATAAAACTCCATGCGGCATCTGGGTTCTTAGCGAAGGCGTTAATGGCCATATTCCAGCCACCAACGCAAGAATGCCCGACGGTGCCGCTTCCGCCGTAGGGGAGAGCCGTGATGTCAAACATGCCAGCCACCTTTGAACCGCTGGCGTTGCCCAAAGAGTAGGCATATGGCCAGTTTCGCATAAAGGTGGCATCGCCATTCTGGAAAGCCTGGCGGCAGTCTTCCTCATGGTAGGTAGTGATAGCAATAGGCGAGATGGTGCCCACCCAGCTTACCATTTCAGTAAGCGCCTGCACGCCCTCTGGGCTGTTGACGACCACACTCTTCGAATTGTTAGGATCAAGTACTGAGCCGCCATAACCGCCCAACACCTCAACAAAGTCGCACACTAATCCCTCATACTGTCCCCCCTGCCAGGCATAGCCGATCTTGGTCTTGGAGAGTGCGCCCTGAGCCATGCTCGTCAGATCGTCGAAGGTAGTAGGTGGAGTTGAGATGATGTCTTTGCGGTAGTAGAGAACGCCCAGGTCTGTACGCATCGGCGCGGCCACAATCGCGCCATTATATGTGCAGGATTTAATTGGACCTGGGAGATAGTTTGCGCGGTCGCTCGCGGACCATCTACTCGTTAGATCTAACGTCCAGCCATTGGTTGAGAATTGGGCCGGCCAGACCACGTCTATACTGTACACGTCAAATGATCCACTACGTGCCCTCAGCGTATCATCGTAGAGGGTGATGAGTGAAGAGGTGTCAGATGGACCGTTGCGCCAGACCACATGGACATTATCCTTGTTGGTCTTGTTGTAGGTGTCTACAATTGAGGTATAGGCACCTGACGTATCGTTTTCCGTCTGCCAGACAATGGTTGAGGGACCACCGCTGCCAGATCCACTGCCACAGGCTTCGAGGAGTGAACCTGCTACGGTGCTGGTCAGGCCAAGGGCAATTGCGCGCCCGAGGAATGAGCGGCGTGTCATACGTCCAGCTCGCATTTTGACAATGAGTTCGTCGAGGGCTTCGCGCTGTTCAGGAACCATGTCTCTTTTCTCCCTTGTGATGTAGCATTACGCTGGTCAACCGAATTGGAAAGCAGTGGGTCTAGGTAGCGAGAGCCTATCCCCAACCTCCAGTTCGGGATGAGGAGGGCACCTTTCGGAGAGAGCTGTGCATTTTTGCACGAGCATACTGCGATAAATGCGCCCTGTGATACGTTTACCCAAAGTATCTTTGGCTGTAGAGAGCGCTCTCCCCTCCTTTCCAGCAGGTACTCCCTGGCGGACTCTCTTAACACAACACGATGAATTTCCTGGTTTCATGTAAAAGCTGAGTTATGTACTCTCGCCCTACGGCCCAGGAATCCCCGCTGCTCATCCCTGGCATCATCAGCAACGAGATGACGTAATGAGTACTTTGAACCTGCCTGAATGACAACAAAGCATCGGGATTTATGAACCGATTCAAATTGTTGCTCCAATTATAACATGGAGATTTTTTGTTGTCAAGGGAAATCTGCCACTTTTTTAGAAGAACGTCTCTCACTTTTCACCCGCTGAGCAGGTGGTGAGAGAGAACCGCTTCATCAATTACCTGCCGTTCATACGACGGCCAGAGTGGGCTTTTGGCATAAGTCGCAACAGATCTGTTCTCTCGCTCGTAAAAAACACCTCTCCTTATGCTTGGGAGAATAGCAGGCTTGACATTTCTGCAAGCACATGGTATACTTTCAGCAAATCCTAAAATAGAATCGGTTCAAAAATGGCTGCCCAGAGACGTGAAAAACCCGCAACTATCCAGGATGTCGCTCGACAAGCCGATGTTGCTGTCGGAACGGTTTCACGCGTCATTAATGGGAGTCCGGGAGTGAAGCCAGTGACCCGTCAACGCGTGTTGAACGCGATTGGGGAACTAGACTACAGTCCGAATCTCATCGCGCGCAGCATGACCTCCAAGCGTACCGGTTCTGTGGGCGTCATTGTGCCATTCTTCACTCGACCGTTCTTTAGTGAAGTGTTGCGGGGTGTGGCAGGGGCAGTTGCCCGAACAGGGCGAGAACTCATACTATATAATGTGGAGTCCAATGAGCAAAGCGTGACCTACTACCGCACGTTACCCAAACAACGCAAGGTAGATGGTCTGTTGGTGATCTCTCTCTATCCCGACGACGCGGCTGCGACAGGTTTCAGGCACGCCGGCCTACCAGTGGTATTGGTAGACGCCTACCACCCGTTACTCACCTCGCTGGTTGTCAATAATGTCGAGGGTGCGTACCAGGCGGTCAAATGTTTGATTGAGCAGGGTCATCGTCGCATCGGCTATATTAATGGCATTACCGAGGGCGACTTTCGTTTTAACACAAGCAACGATCGCTACGCCGGACTGCATCGGGCTCTTGGCGAGGCAGGAATCCTCTACGAACCAAATCTCGTGCTTACCGCCGAATGGAACCGTCAAGGGGGGAGACAGGCGGCCTTACAACTGCTGACGCGCCCAAACCGCCCGACGGCCATCTTCGCAACGAGCGATATTCAGGCCATCGGTGTGCTGGAGGCAGCCAGATCGCTCAATCTGTCGGTGCCCACAGATCTCTCGGTGATTGGTTTCGATGGCATCGAACTTTCGGAAATTTTGGAACTGAGTACCGTCCAACAGCCAATGCAGTACATGGGGGAAGTTGGAGCGCAGAAATTGATTGCGCAGATCGAAAGTACGGCAGACGCTGCCCCTGAACTCATTCGCGTGCAACCTAGCCTGGTACTGCGCCGCACGATCACAAACCCTCCAGCTATGAGTGAAGTCACTCTTACTCAAGAAGCCTGAAAAGGAGTGATCATGATCCCCAACACCTCTCCTTGGTGGCAACACAGTATCATCTACCAGATCTACCCGCGCAGTTTCAAAGATAGCAATGGCGACGGCATTGGCGATTTAGCGGGGATCATCAGCCAACTCGACTATTTGACGTGGTTGGGGGCGGACGCCCTGTGGCTCTCGCCGTACTACCCCTCACCCATGGCCGACTTTGGCTACGACATTACAGACCATTGCAATGTTGATCCCATCTTCGGTGACCTGGAGACGTTTGATACGCTTATTGAGCAGGCGCATCAACGTGATCTCAAAATCATCATTGATTTTGTCCCCAACCATACTTCTGACGAGCATCCCTGGTTTCTTACGTCTCGAAGTTCGCGCCAGAACCCCAAGCGGGATTGGTATATGTGGGCCGACCCTAAGCCTGATGGCTCCCCCCCCAATAATTGGTTGAGCGTGATGGGTGGCTCAGCCTGGGAGTGGGACGCCTTTACCGCTCAGTATTACCTGCACACGTTTCTCAAAAAGCAACCGGATCTCAACTGGCGAACCCCAGCAGTCAAAGATGCCATGTTCGATGTCATCCGCTACTGGCTGGATCGGGGAGTAGACGGGTTCCGTGTGGATGCCGCCCATTTCATTCTCAAGGATCCTGATCTGCGTGATAATCCGCTCAATTCCTCTGCGCAACGAGTCTTGCACAAGCCGATGGGCAACTACGATTCGCAGATACATCTCTATGATAATGGACATACCGATGTGCACACCATTTATCGTGAACTGCGCCGGATGGTTGATATCTATAGTAAAAAATCACCGCCTCTCCTCATAGGAGAGGTGCATATCCTCGACCGGCAGGTATGGGCTCGTTACTACGGGGCCGACCTCGATGAATTGGACATGCCCTTCAATTTTGCTCTCGTCAGCACAGCATGGAATGCCCAGGCCATTCGTCAGTCGGTCGAGACGCTTGAGTTGAATTTGCCCTCTGGGGCGTGGCCCAACTATGTGCTTGGCAATCACGATGAGCCACGTCTCATCACTCGCGTGGGTTCTGCGCTGGCTCGTGTTGCCATGCTTCTCCTGCTTACCTTGCGAGGCACCCCAACACTCTATTATGGTGATGAGATTGGCATGCACGATGGAGAGATCCCTCCAGAACGAATCAGCGACCCAATGGAGAAGAACATGCCTGGCATTGGGCTTGGGCGGGATCCTGAACGTACGCCGATGCAGTGGGATAGTAGCTCGAACGCTGGTTTCTCCTCACCCAGCGTCGATCCCTGGCTGCCTATTCCTGATGATTTCCGGCAGCTCAACGTCGCGGTTGAGCGAGTTGACCCGTATTCCCTGCTGAGTCTCACCCGCCGCGTGATCGCATTGCGCCGTTCACTGCTACCACTGTCGATGGGCAGCTACCATGCCATCGATAGTGGTAGCAGTGAACGGCGCAATGCGAT
>Ga0187846_10000828_pt1 | contig 17712 bp, 17 predicted proteins | sample TC_taG_FD_161473 | JGI IMG/M metagenome (GOLD analysis project Ga0187846, IMG submission 161473) | Biofilm microbial communities from the roof of an iron ore cave, State of Minas Gerais, Brazil - TC_06 Biofilm (v2) | ecosystem: Environmental > Terrestrial > Deep subsurface > Cave > Wall biofilm...
CTATGCCTTTGTACTGATGGTGTTCACTTTGACGGCCGTTGGGCTGCCCGGAACCAGCGGCTTTGTCGGCGAATTCCTGGTCCTGCTCGGCACATTCCGGGTCAATACGCTCGAATGCACGCTCGCGGCGACGGCATTATTCCTCGGCCCAATGTACATGCTCTACATGTATCGGCGAGTGATTTTCGGCACGATCACGCGCGCCGATCTGCGTGGCATGCTGGATCTGAGCCTGCGAGAGAAGGTGATGTTCGCTCCGCTTCTGGTCCTGGTCGTGTGGATGGGCGTCTATCCGAATTCGTTTCTGCGCCCGATCCAAGCCTCGGTCGATCATGTGATCCAGCAGGTGAGTGCCGCCACGCAGACAGCGGGCGTGCGTCGCGCAGGTCTCGAGTAAGGCCGGGGACATGCCCGAACTTCCACCGCTTGCCGTCTTGCCGGCGCTGCCGGAGATCATTGTCATTGCCGGTGCGATGGCGCTGCTGATGTTCGGCGCTTTCAGCGGCGAGCAATCGGCGCGTACGGTCTCTTGGCTTGCCGTCGCGGTGCTGATCCTCGCGCTCATTGTCTCGCAGCTCGGCGGCGGCGAACGGCGTTTGGCGTTCTACGGGATGTTCGTCACCGAGGCTTTCGCTCTGTTCATGAAAGCGTTGGTGCTGATTGGCTCGGCGGTGACGATTCTGTTAGCGATGCACTACAACGAGGATCAGGGGATCGCCCGTTTCGAATTCCCGGTTCTCGTGCTGCTGTCGACGGTCGGGATGATGGCGATGATCTCGGCCAATGATCTGATTACGCTCTACATCGGCCTCGAGCTTCAGAATTTGCCGCTCTACGTCGTTGCCAGCTTCAATCGAGATTCGGTGCGCTCGAGTGAGGCTGGGCTTAAATACTTCGTGCTCAGCGCGCTATCGTCTGGGATGCTGCTTTACGGCATATCGCTGGTCTACGGATTTACCGGCACCACCGCTTTTGCCGATCTCAGCAGCCTGATGGCCAGCGACGCCACGTCGTCGGCAGGTGTTATTGTCGGTGTCGTCTTCGTCGTCGTGGGCCTGGCCTTCAAGGTTTCGGCGGTGCCGTTCCACATGTGGACACCCGATGTTTATGAGGGTGCGCCCACCCCGGTCAGCATGTTTTTTGCCCTCGCCCCCAAGATGGCAGCGCTCGGTCTGTTCATCCGTTTTATGATTGCGCCGTTTGGGCCGCTGGTCGGTGAGTGGCGCCAGATCATCGTTTTTCTCTCGATCGCCTCGATGGTGTTCGGTGCCGTCGCCGCGGTCGCCCAGCACAACATCAAGAGGCTGATGGCCTACAGTTCGATCGGCCACGTCGGCTATTTGCTGATCGGGCTCGCTGCCGGCACGACGGAGGGGATCCGCGGCACGCTTGTCTATCTGGCAATCTATCTGTTCATGAATGTCGGCGCTTGGGCAGTGATTTTGTGCATGCGCCGGCAGGGGCAGATGCTCGAAGAAATCGCGGACCTGGCGGGGCTGTCGCGGACCCGCCCGGCCTTAGCGCTGGCATTCGGAATCTTCTTGTTCTCTCTGGCTGGGGTCCCGCCGACGGCCGGGTTCTTTGCGAAGCTTTACATCTTCTTCGCGGCGATCGATGCAAAACTGGCCGGATTGGCCGTCATTGGTGTGCTAGCCAGCGTTGTTTCAGCGTTTTATTATCTGCGGATAGTCAAGGTCATGTATTTCGACGAACCCGCAGGTGCCTTCGATCGCGCACTGACTGCCGAACTTAAAGGCGTGCTGTTCGTCACCGCGGTCGTCACGCTGTTCTTCTTCGTGTTACCAGGTCCAATCTTCGCCGGCGCTGAAGCCGCCGCTGCGGCACTCTTCGCACCATGACCCGATTCCAGCCGACTCTGCCCCAGGGTTACGGGCTGGTTTTCTGCGAATCGATCGGCAGCACCAACGACGAAGCAAAGCGTTTGGCCCGCAACGGTGCGCCAGAGGGAACCCTCGTATGGGCTCTTGAGCAAACCGTCGGGCGGGGGCGTCGCGGGCGCGTCTGGGTGTCGCCGCCGGGCAATCTATACGCTTCTCTGATCTTGCGGCCTCGTTGTCCCATAGATCAGGCAGCGCAGCTCGGTTTCGTCGCGGCACTGGCTGTCGGCGCCACGCTGGCCTCGACCCTCGAAAAGCGGCTCGATGGGCTCTCCTACAAATGGCCAAACGACGTCCTGTTGCGCGGTCGCAAGATAGCCGGAATCCTCCTCGAGTCCGAACTCGGCGAGGATGAGACTCTGGAGTTTGTCGTCGTCGGTGTCGGCATCAATCTCGTCTCGTCGCCGCGAGACACGGAGTTTCCGGCCACGTCGATCGCTGAAGAGGACCTTGGGACGGTCTCACCAAGCGCCGCACTCGAGGGGTTTGCCAGTCATTTCCAAGCATGGGAGGGGCGCTGGCGCGAAGAGGGCTTCGCGCTGATACGCACGGCTTGGCGTGCTCACGCGATGGCTCGTGGCGAGCCGATCCTGGTACGCCTGGAGCCCGCCACCTTGCATGGCCGGTTCATCGACATAGATCAGCACGGTGCGCTCCTGTTGGAGAGCGCGGGAGAACTCCGACGCGTCGCCGCTGGCGAAGTCTTTCCGGTCACTCGCTGATGAGGCGCCATGCTGCTCGCAATCAACGCAAATAACACCAACACGGTGTTTTCCGTGTGGGAGGGCGACCGGCTCAGAGGCGCTTGGCGAGCCGCCACCGACGCCCGGCGCACCGCCGATGAATACGTTGCGTGGTTCGACCATATGCTGGCGCTCGAAGAGCTGACCCGGCATCGGCTCGGTGGCACCATCATTGCGAGCGTCGTGCCCGAGGCCAATTTTAACCTGCGACGATTTTGCCGCCATTATTGCCGCAGCGAGCCGCTGATGGTAGGCGAGGTCGGCGTCGAGCTTGGCGCCCGCGCCATCGTCGACCGGCCGGAGGAGGTCGGCGCCGACCGGCTGTGCAACACCGTCGGCGCTCACGACCGCTTCACGACGCCGCTCGTAGTCGTCGATTTTGGCACGACGACCAATTTCGACGTCGTCGACGCCGACGGCAACTACCGCGGCGGCATCATCGCGCCGGGGATCAACCTATCGAACCAGGCTTTGCACCTCGCCGCCGCGAAATTGCCGAGCGTGCCGATCCAGCGCCCCGAACGCGTGATCGGCACGAGCACTGTCGCTTGTATGCAATCAGGCATCTTTTGGGGCTATGTGGGCCTTATCGAAGGGCTCGTCGGACGGGTCAAGCAAGAGTTTGGCTCGCCGATGGGTGTCGTCGCCACCGGCGGCCTGGCCCCTCTCTTCGACGGGGCGACGCCGGTCATCGACCGCGTCGATCCTGATTTGACCCTGTGGGGCTTGCGCCTGATCTATCGCCGCAACAACCCACAATGAATGACCTCCCCTACCAATCGGGGACACGATCGGCAGACGGTGACTCGGGTGCGCTGTTCTTCGTCTCGCTCGGCGGTGCGGGCGAGATCGGGATGAACCTGAACCTTTACGGTCATGCCGGCGACTGGATCATTCTCGACTGCGGCGTTACCTTCGGGGACGATTCGCAACCGGGGCTCGAAGTCGTCATGCCCGACCCCGCCTTCATCGTCGAACGACGCGACCGGCTGCTTGGGATCGTGGCGACGCACGCGCATGAGGACCATATCGGGGCTATTCCCTATTTATGGACTGAGCTGCGTTGCCCGGTCTGGGCTACCCCTTTTACCGCGTCATTGCTGCGCGCGAAGCTCGTCGAAGCGGGCATTGCTGACAAGGTCCGGATCAACGTCGTGCCGATGTCGGGCCGGTTCACCATCGGACCGTTCGACCTCGAACTGATCACGCTCACTCATTCAATCCCCGAACCCAATGCGGTGGCGCTGCGCACACCGGTCGGGACGGTACTGCACACCGGTGATTGGAAGTTTGATCCGGACCCGCTCATCGGCACGACTTGGGACGAAGCGGCGCTGCGCCGGCTCGGGGACGAGGGCGTCCTTGCGATGATCGGCGACTCGACCAACGCGCTACGCCCGGGCAGCTCGGGGTCGGAGGCCGAACTGCGCCGGTCGCTGATCGATCTCGTCGGCCGTTATGATGCGCGCGTGGCCGTCGCATGTTTTGCCTCGAACGTCGCCCGGCTCGAAACGATCGCACGGGCCGCCGCCGCCCATGGCCGTGATGTCGCATTGGTCGGACGCTCGTTGTGGCGCATCGACAAGGCCGCACGAGAAAACGGTTATCTAGCTGATCTGCCGCGGTTTCTGACCGAGGACGAAGCCGGCTACATACCGCGCGACAAGATTGTTTTGATCTGCACGGGCAGCCAGGGCGAGCCGCGCTCGGCGCTTGCCAGAATCGCTCGCGAGGACCACCCCAACGTGGTCCTCGAGACCGGCGATGTCGTGATCTTCTCCTCGCGGATCATTCCCGGCAATGAGAAGGCGATCAACCGGCTGCAGAACGCGTTGGTTCGGCTCGGGGTCGAGATCGTCACCGAAGAGGATCATTTCGTCCACGTCTCCGGACATCCCGCTCGCGACGAGCTGGCGCGCATGTATCAGATGGTCCGCCCGCGGGTGGCGATCCCGGTTCACGGCGAAGCCCGTCATCTGATTGCTCATGCCCATCTCGCCCAGGATTGTCAGGTGCAGCAGCCGCTCGTGATTCAGAACGGCGACATGGTCCGGCTGACCCCGAGCGGAGCGGCGATTGTCGACGAGGTGCCGGTCGGGCGGTTGGCGAGCGATGGCAAGGGCCTCTTGCCCCTGGGCGGCTCCGCGTTGAAGGACCGACGCCGGGTCATTTTGAACGGCAGTGCGGTGGTCACCCTAGTCCTCAATCCACAGGGCTGTCTCATCGTGCCTCCGGCGATCAGTCTGATCGGTTTGGTAGAAGAGCCTGCGGCAAACTCGGCTGTGCCCTTTTTACGTGACGTCGTCGAGCGCGCGGTCGATGAGCTCCCGGCAGGGCCGCGCCGCGATGACAATGCCGTTCGTGACGCGGTGCGGCGCACGTTGCGCCGGCTAATTAACGAGCGCTTTGGCAAGCGGCCCTTGATCGAAATCCATCTCGTCCGGATCTGAATGGGTGTCCTCGCAGGACGAGCGCAATGAGGGGGCTGCCGTCGGCAAATCGGTTGTTCGCACCTGCGAGATGGAGTAATCTGCGACCAAAATACTTATATCTAGCATCGCGGTAGCGCCTTTCTGGGTGCGCCGCGATTTTGTTGAAACCCCACCGAGAAACCGTGGCTGTCACCTCCTCACCACCTTCCGCCCCTGACATCACCGCCGTCACGATCGAAGACGAGATGAAGCGCTCGTACCTCGATTACGCAATGAGCGTGATCGTGGCGCGCGCCCTCCCGGATGTCCGGGACGGGCTGAAGCCCGTCCATCGCCGCATCCTTTACTCGATGAAGGTCAACGGCAACGAGTGGAACCGCGGCTACCGAAAATCCGCCCGCATCGTCGGCGACGTCATCGGCAAGTACCACCCGCACGGCGAGCTCGCGATCTACGACGCAATGGTACGGATGGCGCAAGATTTTGCGATGCGCCTGCCGCTGATCGACGGGCAAGGCAATTTCGGCTCGATGGACGGCGATTCGCCGGCGGCCTACCGCTATACCGAGGCTCGGCTCGCCCGCGTCGCCGACACACTGCTCGATGATCTCGACAACGACACGGTCGATTTCCAGCCGAATTACGACGAGACCGAACGCGAGCCGAAGGTATTGCCAGCCGGCTTCCCGAACCTGCTGGTCAACGGGGCCCAGGGAATCGCGGTCGGAATGGCGACCAACATCCCGCCGCACAATCTGGGCGAGGTCATCGATGCCTGCTGCGCCTATCTCGACAACCGGGCGATCACCATCGAAGAATTGATGGAGCATATCCCGGCGCCCGATTTCCCGACCGGTGGGATCATCATGGGGCGGGCCGGGCCGCACGCCGCCTACAAGACCGGCCGCGGCGCCGTCATCATGCGCGGCAAGACTCATGTCGAGGAGGTGCGTAAGGACCGCGAGGCGATAGTCTGCACCGAGATCCCTTATCAGGTTAACAAGGCGAAGCTGATCGAGCGCATCGCGGAGATGGTCCGCGAAAAGCTGATCGAGGGCATATCGGACCTGCGCGACGAGAGCGATCGCGAAGGCGTACGCGTCGTCATCGAGCTGAAGCGCGATGCCGAGCCCGACATCGTGCTCAACCAGCTCTACCGCCACACCGCGCTGCAAACGAGCTTTGGCGTCAACATGCTGGCGCTGAATGGCGGGCGCCCAGAGCAGTTGACCTTGCGCGACGTCATCGCCGCCTTTGTCGCGTTCCGCGAAGAGGTGATCACCCGGCGTACCAGCCACCTCCTCGCCAAGGCGCGAGAGCGTGCGCACATCCTGCTCGGGCTATTGATCGCCGTTGCCAATCTCGACGAGGTCATCGCGCTGATCCGCAATGCGCCCGATCCGGCGACGGCGCGGGCGGGCTTGGTCGATCGCCCTTGGCCGTCCGCCGATGTCGCGCCGCTGGTGGCTCTGGTCGGCGAGCCCGGCCGCGAGGTCGCCACCGATGGCACCTACCGGCTCTCGGACGAGCAGGCCCGCGCCATTCTCGATTTGCGGCTGCAACGCCTGACTGGGCTCGAGCGAGACAAGATCGCTGAAGAGCTGCGCGCTCTGATCAGTGAGATCGCGGGCTATCTCGAGATCCTGCGCTCGCGCTCCCGTCTGATCGAGGTATTACGCGCCGAGCTGCTGGCGATCAAGGAGCGGTTTGCGACACCGCGGCGGACAGCGATCGAGGATGTCGAGTTCGAAGCCGATATCGAAGCGCTGATCCAGCGCGAGGCGATGGTCGTCACAGTCAGCCACGCCGGCTATATCAAGCGGGTGCCGCTTTCGACTTACCGCGCGCAACGCCGCGGTGGCCGCGGGCGCGCCGGCATGGCCATCCGCGAGGAAGATTTCCTCAACCAAGTGTTCGTCGCGTCGACGCACGCGCCGGTGCTGTTCTTTATCTCCACGGGTCGAGTCTACAAGCTCAAGGTCCACCGACTGCCGGTAGGCACCCCGCAATCGCGCGGTCGGCCGATGATCAATCTGCTTCCCAATTTGGCACCGGGCGAAACGATATCGACGGTGATGCCGTTGCCGGAAGATGAGGAGAGCTGGGGTGATCTCGCCGTAATGTTTGCGACGGCCAACGGCTATGTCCGGCGCAACGCGCTCTCCGATTTCGGCAACGTGATGGCGAACGGCAAGATCGCGATGAAGTTCGAGGGCGAGGATGCCGATGACCGGCTGATCGCGGTCGCTACCTGCACCGATGCCGACGATGTCCTGCTTGCCACCCGCAACGGCAAATCGATTCGCTTCCCGGTGAGCGATGTGCGGGTTTTCGCCAGCCGTTCCTCCGTCGGCGTCCGCGGTATCCGGTTGCTCGGCGACGATCAGGTAATCTCGTTGTCGATTCTGCGCCACGAGGAGATCGCTACCGATGAGCGCAATGCCTATCTGAGCCTGGCAGCCAGGAGGCGGAGACAGACGGATGAGGAGAGCGAGAGCCCTGCCGAGGTGCCGTTCGAACCCGAGGAGGCCGAGGGCGAGCCAGCCGGTGACGAAGGCTCGATTTCGGAGGAAACCTATGCCGACCTCGCTCAGCGCGAGGAATTCGTGCTGAGCGTGACCGAGAAGGGTTTCGGGGTCAGGAGTTCCGCCTACGACTACCGTATTACCGGGCGTGGCGGACAGGGCATCGACAACATGGATCTGAGCCGTCGCCGCGATGCGATCGTTGCGGTCTTCCCGGTCGGGCACAGCGATCAGATCATGCTGGTGACCGATGGCGCGATGGTGATCCGCTGCCCGGTAGATGACATCCGCATCGCTCGCCGACGCAGTCAGGGGGTGGTGATCTTCAAAGTCGGCGACGGTGAGCGGGTGGTGTCGGTGGCCCGACTTGCCGAGGACTCCGAGGAGAACGGCGAGGCAAACGGATCAGACGATTCCGCAGAAAACCGACAAATCAACGAGGGGGACAGATGACCCAGTCGCGGATCGGGATCTATCCCGGCACCTTCGACCCGATCACCAACGGACATACGGACATCATCCGACGCGCGGTCAGGATCGTCGACCGCCTGGTCGTAGGTGTTGCCCGCAACGACGGAAAGGGGCCGCTGTTCGCCACCGACGAGCGGGTCGAGATCGTCCGCGACGAGGTCGCTCATCTCGAGAACGGCGCCGCCGAACGCATCGAAGTGCGCGCCTTCGACAGCCTATTGGTGAGCTTCGCCCAGTCGGTTGGAGCGACCATGATCATCCGCGGACTACGGGCGGTTTCCGATTTCGAGTATGAATTTCAAATGACCGGCATGAATGCGCGGCTCAACCCGGAGATCGAGACCGTCTTTCTGATGGCCTCGGACCGCTTCCAATTCATCACGTCGCGTTTAGTCAAGGAAATCGGTGCCTTGGGCGGCGACGTCTCGCATTTCGTCAGCCCGCGGGTGGTAAATCGGCTGAACGATCGGCTTGCCAACGGCCGCGCGAGAGTGCGCCGGCGAGCCGCCGCTGATTAGCGTTCCCAGAGTGATCGCGCCCCCGAGTTTTCGTCCTCTTCGGGGTTTTCTCCAACGCGGCTTGCTCGAGCAGAGCGTCCCTGAGCGGCTGGTCTGGGCCGCCATCGCGGCGGGTCTCCTCTGGCTCGCGATTTGGTGGGCACTGTCATGAGCATCCCTGCGGAATCCGCCGTCGTTCTGCGGGATCTCACCTTGACTTACGAACGCCACCCCGCGGTGCACCATCTGAGCGGAGCGCTGGCGCGCGGCTCGCTCACCGCCATCGTTGGTCCCAACGGAGCCGGCAAGAGCACCCTTTTGAAAGGGATCGTCGGGCAAATGCGGCCGGCCCAAGGAGTGATCGAACGCGCTGATCTCGGAGGCGCCGGAATCGCCTATTTGCCGCAACATGCCGAGATCGAAAGACGGTTTCCGATCTCCGTTCTCGATACCGTTTTGCTCGGGCATTGGCGGCATATCGGCTGGGCAGGAGCCGTGACCAAGACAATGTACGAGGCCGTGCGCAAGGCGCTTGCCGCCGTCGGTCTCGACGGGTTCGAGCGCCGGCCGATCGAGACGCTTTCAGCCGGTCAGTTCCAACGCGTCCTTTTTGCCCGGCTGATCGTTCAAGACGCCGAGCTGATCCTCCTCGACGAACCGTTCGCCTCTGTAGATTGGCGGACCAGCGAGGACCTCCTTCACCTGGTCGAGAGTTGGCACCGGGAACGCCGGACGGTCGCCGCCGTGCTTCACGACCTTGACCAAGTCCGGGCGCATTTCCCGAACACCTTGCTGATCGCTCGGGAATGCGTCGCCTGGGGAGCAACACAAGAGGTGGTGACACAACAAAACCTGTTACGCGCCCGCCATATGTCCGAGGCCTGGTCGGTTGAAGCGGAGGATTGCCACCGCGTCCCCGCGTGAGGGCGCATTGCCGCTACCCCCAGACGTCGCGGGCGGTTTCGACGACGAGATGCAGCTTTGCCTTCTCTTCTTCGATCGTCAGCGCGTTGCCGTCGACGGTCGACGAGAAGCCGCATTGTGGGCTGAGGCATAGCTGGTCGAGCGGCACATATTGCGCTGCTTCGTCGATCCGGCGCTTCAGCTCGTCCTTGCTTTCGAGCGCCGGGCGTTTGCTGGTGACGAGGCCCAGAACGACGCGCTTGTTCCCTCGCGGCAGGAAGCGCAACGGCGCGAACCCGCCGGAGCGCGCGTCGTCGTATTCGAGGAAGAACCCGTCGACCGCGAGTTCGCCAAACAGGGCCTCGGCGACATGGTCGTAACCGCCCTCTGCAACCCAGGACGAGCGGAAATTACCGCGGCACATATGGGTGCACACGGTGATACCCGCGGGCTTGCCGGCGAGTGCGGTGTTGATCAGGTGGATGTTGGTCAGATGCTGCTTGTCGCCGTCGCCACCAATGCTCGTCACATAGGCGCGCTGCGCCGGATCGTTCAGGTAAGCGAGGCTGGTGTCGTCGAGCTGCAGATAGGTGCAGCCGAGCGCCGCAAGACCGGCGATCTCCTTCCGGTAGACTTCGCCGAGGTCGTGCCAGAAGGCATCCATCTCGGGATAAGCTGCCTGGTCGATCACCGCCCGGCCGCCGCGATAGTGCAGCATTGACGGTGACGGGATCGTCAGCTTCGCGACGGTTCCGGCCGGTGCCATCGATTTCAGATAGGCGAAATCCTCGGCGAAGATCGTCTTGTCGAGGGTCAGCCGGCGACCGATGCGGAATGCTCCGAGTGCCGCCTCGACCGGCCCCGCCTCGTTCCTGAACTGGATGCGCAAAGTCTGGTCGGTCTTAGCCACCCCACCGATCTGGTACAGGAAATCCATGTGCCAGGAGCCGCGGCGAAACTCGCCGTCGGTCACCCCTGCGAGGCCGATCTCTCGCTGCATCGCGACGGCGTCGCGAATTGCCTGGTCTTCGACGCCCCGCAATTCCTCGGCCGAGAGACGCCTCGCGTGATGCTCCTCCCGTGCCCGCAGCAACTCGGGCGGGCGTAACATACTGCCGACATGGTCGGCGCGGAACGGTGGGCCCGACACGTCGCTCATCGCAACCTCCCCATTTTCCGTGGCGTTTGTAATCCGGCTCTTTTACGTCATTGCGTCCTGGGGAAGAAGGAGGCGGCAATGACCAGAGCCGAACTTCGGACGAGCGTTTATGATGCGATCATCATCGGCACCGGGCAGGCGGGCCCCTCGTTGGCCCGAAGGCTTGCGGCGGCGGGCATGACGGTCGCCATCGCCGAGCGCCAATTGTTCGGTGGCACCTGCGTCAATACCGGCTGCATTCCGACAAAAACCCTGATCGCCAGCGCCCATGCGATTCACATGGCGCGCCGCGCGGTTGATTTCGGGGTCGTGGTCGACGGACCGGGCGGGTCGATATGGCTCGGGTGAAGGCCAGGAAAGACGCGGTCTCCGGGCAGTCGCGGGCCGGTGTCGAAGAGAGCCTGAAGGCGCTGGAGAATTGCACGATCTACCGCGGCCACGCGCGGTTCGCCGGGCCGCACGAGGTGCAGATCGGCGAGGCTTTGCTGACTGCGGAACCGATCTTCATCAATGTTGGCGGTCGCGCAGTGGTGCCGCCTTGGCCGGGCCTCGATCAGGTCGCGTATCTGACGAACTCCTCGATGATGACGGTCGATTTTCTGCCGCGCCATCCGGTGGTGGTCGGAGGCAGCCATATCGGGCTCGAATTCGCCCAGATGTATCGGCGCTCTGGCAGCGAGGTGACGGTCTCGAGATGGCTCCTCGCCTGATCCACCGCGAGGACCCGGACGTCTCCGCGACGATCAGGGCGATTCTGGAGCGCGAAGGAGTGGGCATACGGGTTGACGCAACCTGCATTCGGGTGGCGAAGCGCGGCTGCGACATCGTCGTCGGGGTCGATTGCACGGCTGGCGCGCTCGAGATACAGGGGTTACATCTGCTGGTTGCAGTGGGCCGACGGCCCAACACCGATGATCTCGGCCTCGATCGAGCCGGCATCGGCCGAGACGATCACGGCTACATCATCGTCGATGATCAATTGCGTACCAATGTGCCGGGGGTCTGGGCGCTCGGCGACTGCAACGGCAGGGGTGCCTTTACGCACACCGCCTATAACGATTTCGAGATCGTCGCGGCGAATTTGCTCGGCAACGACCGCCGCCGGCTGAGCGACCGTATCCCCGCTTACGCGCTTTACACCGATCCGCCGCTCGGCAGAGCCGGCCTGACGGAGGATCAGGCGAGATGCAGCGGGAAGCGCGCGCTGATCGGCACGCGCCCGATGGCTCGCGTCGGCCGCGCTGTCGAAAAGGGCGAGACCGAGGGCTTCATGAAGGTGCTGGTCGATGCCGACAACAAGCAAATCCTGGGAGCGGCCATCCTCGGAACCGGAGGTGACGAGGTCATCCACGGCATTCTCGACGTGATGTACACCAAGGCCCCCTACTCCGTATTGCAGCGATCGGTGCCGATCCATCCGACCGTTTCGGAACTGCTTCCGACCTTACTCGGCGATCTCCATCCCTTGTGAGAGGTGATTCCGAGCGTTCACGGCGAGATTCCCACGAGCGAAATTCAAGCGTCATTATCGTCGGCGAGATCGACATTTCTTGTCGGCCGCCGCCCTTGCCCAGCGCACCCCACGGCGCCGGCACGTGATCAAGACACAAAGGAGGAAGACATGCCGTTCATCGCGTCGAATGGCCTTACCGAGGCGGGCACCAGCAAGACCATCGCGGCCGGGGGTACCTCGGTGCACTATCACGATTTGGGCCAGGGCGAACCAGTGCTGTTCCTCCACTCCTACGGTCCCGGCACCACCGCGTGGATCACGTTTCACAAGACTGTGGGCCAGCTGTCGCAGCACTTCCGCTGCATCCTGATGGACTTGCCGAATTTCAGTAAGACCGGCCCGATCGTCTACCGCGAGGGGGTGCACGCGGTCCAGGCGCGCACCGCGGTCGCCTTACTCGATGCCCTCGGCGTCGCGCGGGCGCACTGGGTCGGCAACTCGCAGGGCGGGCAGTCGGCGATGGTGGCGGCCATCACCTACCCCGAACGGGTAAGCAAGTTCGTCATGGGCGGCTCGCACATCGGCACCGGCGGCGATCGCTACCTGATGGCCAATCGCCCCTCGGAGGGCAGTCGAGCCACCCGCCGGGCCTTGGACGACCCGAGCCGCGAGAACATCCAGCACTACCTGCGCGTGCACATCGACGACGAAAGCCTGGTGACCGACGAGCTGGTGGACTACATCCACCGGGCGCACACATGGTCACAAGAGTTCATCGAGGCGCGCGGGCAATCGGTCAGCCTGCCGCACGACTACACCCCCGACCTCGCCGGCATCAAGGCGCCCGTCCTGCTGATCCACGGGCGGTACGACCGGATGGTGGCCTTCGAGGTCAGTATCGCGATCCTCAATCACATAGCCGACTCGCGCCTCGTGCTGCTCAACAACTGCGGGCACTGGCCGCCCTTCGAGAAGCCGGCCGAGTGGACCGCGCAGGTCCTCTCGTTCCTGCAGGGCTACTGAGAGGCGCTCGAGACCATGTGCCAGATCGCATAAGGCTTCACGCGACATCGCCTACTCGGTTCGGAACGGATCGAGCGTGAACAGTTCCTGCGGCCGCTCGACGCCGCGCAATGCATAACGGCCGACGGAGACCAGCGGACCACGTTCCGCGTCTGCCGTGGCGTCAGCGAACGCCTGAGAGAGCAGCACGTTGCGCTCCACCGACCGGCACATCGCCGCGATGCGCGCGACCTCGTTGACAGCCGGGCCGACCACCGTGAAGTCGAGTCGTTGGTCGCTGCCGATATTGCCGTAGAACACCTCGCCGATATGAAGGCCAACATAAACATCCGTGGTCGGCAGACCATCGCGGGCCCGGTGCTGGTTGAGTTGAGCAACCTGCTCCTGCAAGGCGCCATGCGCGGCGATTGCACTGCGGCAGGCTACCTCGGCCGGAGCGGCGGCGAAGATCGCCAGCGTACCGTCGCCGATCAGCTTCAACACGTCGCCACCATTGTCGTAGATCGCGGAAATCACCGCCTCCGCATAGTCGTCGAGCAGCGGAATGATCTGCTCGGGCGGCGACTGATCGCTGATGCGGGTGAATTCGCGCAGGTCGCTGTACCACAGCACGGCGCTGATCCGTTCGGCGACGCCGCGTCGAATCAGCCCGTTGAGGACGCGGCGGCCGGCGTCGCGACCGAGATAGGTCTCGACGAGCGTCCCGGCGATGCGCGCAAGCGACGCGCATTTCACTGCGAGCGCCAGCATCGCGATCAAGCCGGCGATCGCCTCCACCTGCGCATCGTCGAAGCCGTGCGGACAATCGGTCGCCCAATAGGAATAAAGGGCATCCATCTCGCCGATTGTCCCCGAGCGAGGGAAGCGAGTGATCACCGCGGTGACGTCGGTCATTCCCTCATCGCGCATCCGGGCGAAGTTCGAAAAATCGGCGGTTTCGCCGGTATGGAAACGCACCCGAAACAGCGATCCGCCGGTCTGCAGCAGATGGAAAAAGACGCTGCGGCGCCAGTTCTCGGCCGCCTCGCCCTCGCTGGTGGGCCCGTATTCGACCAGCTCGATCTGTGTTTGCCCGGCTTCCCGGCGCCAAAGAAAAGCGCGTCCCTCAAGCACTGGGTGCAGAGTGTCAATGATGACGGCGGCGCGGGCGAGCGGCAGGCCGGCCTTGAGCGCGCGCCGGCAGAAGCCGTCGAGCAGCGCGATCTCGCTCTCGCCAGCGAGGCCGGCTTCAGTCAGCCATGTGCGAAGCTCAGAAAGACTTGCGGCATCCATGCGCGGCCACCCGCTGTTGCTTGAAGCGCCCAATCGGGGGATCTTGACCGTCAACGTGCCCGGCGCGGGCGAATATTCTCAAGGAGGAGCGGCGATGAAAGTCACCGGACGCTGCCATTGCGGTCAGATCAGCTTCGAGGCCGAAATCGACCCGACTCAGGTCAGAATCTGCCATTGCACCGATTGTCAAACGCTCACCGGCACCGCCTTCCGCACCACAGTGCCCAGTTTGCCTGGTACTTTTGTTCTGAGGAACGGAACACCGAAGATTTACATCAAGACTGCCGAAAGCGGGAACAAGCGGGCGCACGCGTTCTGCCCCGAATGCGGCACACCGATCTACGCGGCGGCCCCAGGCGCCAACCCGAGCTCCTATGGCCTGCGGGTGGGCGCCCTCGACCGCCGCGCCGAGCTGCGTCCGACACGACAGGGCTGGTGCCGCTCGGCCCTCCCGTGGTCAATGGACCTCACCGGTGTGCAGCGCTTCGAGCGCCAACCATAGCGCCCGTCTTAGAGGAAGACGCTAAGGTTCTTGTCGAGCAGCACGTTGGCGTCGAGCACGATCGTGCGCTTGGCCACCTTCCACGCATCGTTCACCTTCCGCAGCAAATCCTCGCGGCAGCCGGAAAGGAGCTGATGATCCGTCTCCAAATGCGAGCGGTACACCAGAAATGCGGTCTTCGCCTCAACCTCGCCGTTCTCCAGCGGCATCACTTCGAGATTGCCGATTAGGTGACGGGTGCGCGAGGGGGGATCCTCGGCCCAGGCCATCCCGGTGTCGAGCCGGGCCACCCGCATCTCGAGATAGCGCTTGTCCTCCTCGAAGATGGCAAGGTCGCCCAGCGGCGTCAGCTCGCGGTGCGCTTCCCGGCGCGGGACGTTCTTTCGGCGGGGCATGAAGTAGAGGACATCCTCGGTGAAGAGATCGAGCCATTCCTTGAGCTTACGCTCGTCGAGCAGCCAAGCCTCCCGGATGTAGAACGGCATCAGCTCGAGCCACAGCGCCTGCTGCGGCGTCAGCGTCATTGGATCGCTCACGGCTACCCCCGCATCGTTGCGGTGCCGTCGAAGCGGGCCTTGAGCGGATCGAGCGGGATCTCGGCCCAGCTCCCCGCGTTCATGAACTCTTCCCAGCGCCTATAGAAGAGGCGCTGGTTGTTTTCCGAGATGTAGCGCTCGGAGACGAGCCCGGGATAATCCGGATGCGGACCCGCGTGCCCCAGACCCATCGACAGATCCTGGGGCTGCCGGCGCCCAAAGCGGCTCGTGCTCGCGGCGGTCACCTGACGCCAGTTATCGACGTCGTCCTGCTCGAACATTCCCGCAGCGCCGTTATTCGCCTGGCTGCCGATGCGGATCACGCGCTTGAGGTCCTCGGGCATATCCCGATCCACCAGCACGAAGTGCCAGAATTCAGTCTTGAGCGGGCCCCGCGGCAAGGCCAGCCGCAGCCCCAAGATCCCGTTCGGGAAGATCGAATGGTTGCCGAGCTGCACCCGGCGCGCGCGCCGCCTGCCGAGGCGCCGCTCGACCTCGGGGATCGTCGTCTCGTGGTACTCCTGGAACAGCCGGAACGTCTCGCTCGATACGCCGTGCACGTAGCGCGGGGCATTGTCGTCCGCGTCGCGGAAAGTGATCGAGTGCCCGTTGACAAAGGCGTGCTTGTTGGGGCTCTCGAACTGGTCCTCGTGGGACAGCCGCGGGCGGCCGAGGTAGCGGGTCTGAACCCGGGCGCTGGCGAGATGGCTGGTCGGGACGTGATAATTGTCCGAGCAGTTGTCCACCATCGTCTTCCAGTTGGCGGGCTCGAGCCATTTGACCGGGCCCAGCGCCTGCATGCCGCCGTCCCGCCGATTGAACACGGTGTCGAGATACCAGCGCGCATCGCCCAGATAGTCCTCGAGGCTCGGGGCGTCCCTGGCCCAGGTCGCGAAGACGATGCCCGCATAGGTCTCGACGCGGGCCTCAAGGAGACCCAGTGACGGCTTGGCGAGCGCGTCATAATAGGCCTCGGTCTCGCCGGGGACGTATTCGAGGGCGCCGTCGTTGCGGTAGGTCCAGCCGTGATAGGTGCACATGAATCGCTTGGCGTTGCCGTCGTCAACGCGACAGACGCGGTTGCCGCGGTGGCGGCACATGTTTAGGAGCGCGTGCAGCCGGCCCTGCCCGTCACGGGTCAGGATGACCGGGTCTTCGCCCATATAGGAGTGGAAGAAATCGTCAACCGCGGGTACCAGGCTCTCGTGCCCGATCATCAGCCAGGCGCGCCCGAAAATCTTCTCCATCTCGTCGTCGTAGATCGCCTGCTCGCTGAAGATGCGGCGGTCGATTTTGCCGGTAGCGGGGTCGATCACAACGTACTTCCGAGTGGTGCTCATATTCGGATCCTCGCTCTCGCGCTCATGATAGCAGGAGCCGGGGCGGATCATCACAGGGTTCCGTGTGCAAGCAAGTCTTTCCGTCCGTCCGTCTCGTCTGCCGGGGCGGCATCGTAATAAAAGAAACGCGAGGAGTGATCGAATGTCGAGCGGGGCACCGCTCCTTGTCTCTCGCCGTGCAGCCTTAGCCGGCTTCGCCATTACCGCCGCATATGGCTCTACCCTTGCCGAACAAGTTTCCGACAGCACGTCCGGCGAAACGAGGCGGGTCCGATCTTCTCGCCCTCGGGTCCAAACGCCGAGCGGTATGGAGCCGCGGAGGGGTACCCGATTGCCGATCGCTCGCTTGCGCATCAACCCGGCGAGCCCTATCAAATAAAATACCGCGTTGGCGCATACAGCCACTTCGATCAAATCTATCCGACACATCGGATCAAGCGTTCGGCCGCACCGTGGATGTTCAAACGCTCGCAAGCAGACATCCGCTATTATTTTCGCGGCGATCGATCGTCTATAACGGAATACCTGTCGCGCAATCCTGTTACAGGTCTACTGATCGCCAAGGACGACCGGATACTCTGTGAGCATTACCAGTACGGGCGGACCGATCGCGACCGGCTCATGTCGCAATCGATGGCGAAGTCGATCACCGCGGTTCTGATTGGGATCGCTATCGGCGACGGCGCAATCAAATCGGTGGATGATACGGCAGAGACCTATGCGCCGGGCCTTCAAGGGCACGGAATATGGCAAGACACCGATCCGTGACCTGCTGCACATGTCCTCCGGCGTAGAATTCGGGGAAACCGAGGACGGTCAGCGCGACCTCGATCGCCTGTGGATCGACATGGTGCTCGGATTGGGGCCGACGAAGGGCACGATCAACAGCATCGTCCAATTCAACCGGCGGATCGCGGCGCCGGGGACGAGATACTTTTATGCGAGCATCGAGGCTGAT